>JAABUM010005863.1_pt1 | contig 12525 bp, 8 predicted proteins | sample 5559161 | NCBI WGS metagenome assembly JAABUM01 (sample SAMN10711868, study PRJNA513369) | rock metagenome | isolation source: Antarctica rocks | place: Antarctica: Victoria Land, Siegfried Peak nord | reverse complement strand
CAAGGTATACACCCGCTCGAACTGATCCGCGCGCAAGAACGGCTCCACGCCCGCACCCCCCTCTTCGACAGGCAGATCATCCCACCCAAGAGGAGTTTACCAAGACTCGTCAACAGAACCTAGTTGTCTGCTGGCAATTTCTGCTTCATGCAGATGACCTTTACCGCGCTGACCGTTGGCGAGGTCACCGATACACTGACGCTCGTGGATGATAGGGTGTCTGGCGCGACCGTCAGCGTCTCCCTGCGCGGCAACGGCGTCTCCGCGACCCCCGCAAGCACATTGCGTGTCGCGACGGCGCGCGGCCTCTATCATGGCGAGGTCGCGCTTTCCGCCACTCTGGCGGGCTGCGCCGGGTCGGTGGCCGATCGCGCGGTCGCGCTGACGATCACCACCGCCGCAGGGAGCCGCACCGTCGCCGCAACGACGAACGCCAGCGGCGTCGCGACCGCCACGGCGGTGCCGCTGACGATCGTGACCGGCGGTGTCGCCGCCGCGATCCCGGCGGGCGAGTACGCGCCGAGCGCCGGGTGGGGCGTCAGCGCGGCGTTCGCCGGTGAGTCGGGGTGCGCCGCCGCCAGCGGCACCGCCGCGCTGACCGTCGAGCGCCGTGTCCCCACGCTCACCTTCGCCGCGCCCGCCGCCACGACCTACGGCGCGGCCCCGTTCGCGCTGACGGTCGGGAGCAGCGCCACCGATGATGCCGCCGCGCCGCCGCTGCAACTCAGCTACGCGCCGTCCACTCCGGCCACGCCGCCCGCGACGGTGACGATCCTCCGGGCCGGGGACTGCACGATCACGCTCAGCCAACCGGCCGGCGACAACGCCAACTACGCCGATACCACGCCGCTCGCCCATACCGTCACCATCGCCCGCGCGACCCCAGCACTCGCCTGGGAAGCGCCGAGCGCGATCGCATACGGGACGCCATTGGGGAGCGCGCAACTGCGCGCGACCGCCACCTTCGGCGGCTCCGCCCTGCCCGGCTCGTTCGGCTACACGCCCGGCTTCGGGAGCGTGCTAATCGCCGGGTCGCACACCCTCGCGGCCACGTTCACGCCTGCCGACGCCACGAACTACACCGAGGCGCAGACGAGCGTCGCCCTCACCGTGACGCGCGCCACGCCGGTCGTGACCTGGGCCACCCCGGAACCGATCGCCTATGGCACGCCGCTCGGCACGGCGCAGCTCGGCGCGAGCACCACCGTCGCGGGGCAATTCGCCTACAGCCCCGCATCCGGGACGCTGTTAGACGCTGGCCCGCACGATCTGACCGCCCTCTTCACCCCCGCCGATGGCGACAACTACACGACCGCCAGCGGCGCGACGACGCTGACGGTGCAGCGCGTGTCGCTGACCGTGACCGCGAATGCGGCCTTACGCACCTATGGCGCGGCTGATCCGCCCTTCGCGGTCGGCTATGAGGGGTTCGTCAACGGCGAAGGGACGAGTGGGCTGACCGGGACGCTCGCGTGTGCCAGCGATGCCGCGCGCCTGAGTTCAGTCGGGAATGGGTATCGAATCACCTGCTCCGGCCTCGCCGCGACGAACTATACGCTCGATTATCGTCCCGGCACGTTGACCATCACGCAGGCGGGGAGCGCGCTGGCGCTGGCGGACGCGGAGGTGGTCTACGGCGCGGCCACGCTCGATGTCAGCGCCACGCTCACCGCGCCCGGCCCGCTCGCCGCGAGCGCCGCGACGTTCGCGATCGTGCGCGGCGATCTGACATTGCAAAGCGTCACCGCCACCGGTATCACCGGCACTGCGGTGCATGGCACCCTCGCGCTGGCCGGGCTGGCGGCGGGCGATTACACCCTGATGGTCCGCTATGCCGGGGACCAGAACGTCGCGGCGAGCGAGGGACGCGCACAATTGCGGATCGCGAAGGCGAGCCAGACGATCACCTTCGCGCCGCCCGCCGGGGTGCCGCTCGCCGGTGGGGCGGTGCAACTCGTCGCCAGCGCCAGTTCGGGGCTGACAGTCACCTTCACCGTCGCGTCCGATGCGCCCTGCGCCGTCGCGGGCGCGGTGCTCACCCCGCTCCGCGCCGGGGCTTGCGCGATCACCGCCGCGCAGGATGGCGACACCGATCACGATGCGGCGCTGAGCGTGAGCCGCACCATCCAGATCACCACGCCGCCGCCGACGACCGTCACCGTGACGGCCACGCCCCCAACGGCCACGCCGCCGATAAGCACTCCGATCGCGACGGCCACGCCGCCGCCGAGTACGCCGATCCCCCCGACCGGCACCCCGGTGCCGAGCGGTACACCGACGCCCGCACCGGGTGGCACCCCCGCCCCTTCGCACGCGCCCGCGCCTGCCTACTACACCCTGACCCTCGCCGCCAACGCGGGTGGCTGCGTGAGCGCCAGCGCGCCCGGCCCGCGCTATCCGGCGGGCACACGGCTGACGCTGCGCGCCACCCCCGCCGCCGATGCGCTCTTCGTCGGCTGGACCGTCGATGGGGTGGCGCAGGGCTGGTCGCCGACCCTGATCGTGACGTTGCGCGCCGATCGGCGGGTTGAGGCGCGCTTCGCCCCGCACCCCGCGTTCGGCGATCTCGCCCCGGACGCGCGCACAACGGACCCGATCGCCCAACTCGCGGCGCGCGGGATCATCAAGGGCTACGGCGACGGCTCGTATGGCCCCGCCGACCCGATCCTCCGCGCCCAGATGGCCGCCCTGATCGTCCGGGCGCTCGGTTGGGACGGCGCGGCGGGCGGGCCGACCCCATTCAACGATCGCGATGGGGTGGATGCCGAGTTGTGGCGCGCGATCGGGCAGCTGGCGACGCGCGGCATCGCGCGCGGCTATGGCGACGGCACCTATCGCCCGCGCGACCCGGTGCTGCACATCCAGGCGGTTAGCTTCGTCACGCGCGCGCTGATCGCGGCGGGGACGTGGCAGCCGCAGCCGGACGATCCGCGCCTCTTCCCCGATGTCGCCGCCGTCTCCGGCCACCGCACCGATCTGGTGACCTATCTGCACTACGTGGGAGCTTTGCCCGGCCTCGCGCCGGGCGCGACCTGGGCCGGGACGGATGGCTGGGAGGGTGCGGCCACGCGCGCCTGGTTCGCCGAACTCCTCTGGCGTGCGCTCGATGGGATCGGGCGTGAGGAGCGGGAAGTGTAGGCGGGCGGGTACAATAGCCCCGAAGGAAGAAAGGGGTGTCCCATGAGCGAAGATCAACGCGAACAGGAAGCTTTGACGAGCATCGAGGCGATCCGCGAGCGCTACGACAAAGAGCTGCTCGAACTCGCGACCGATCTGAACGTGACCGCCCAGTTCTCGATCGTGGAGGGCGAGGAGGGCGAAGAGGACGAGGTGCTGATCTCCTTCCCCGATCAGGGGGTCAGTATGCTGGTGGAGGAGGGGCCGTGGACCCTCGACGAGATCGCGGAGGCGCTCGACGTCACGGTGGAGGCGCTCGGCGATCTCACCTGCGATATCAACCTCTCGCTCGCGCCGACCCTCGATGACGATGACACGCGCACCATCGATCATCTGCTGATCAGCATCCTCGACGCCGAAGGGGACTACGCGCTCTTCGGCTACGGCTGGCGCGACGATGAAGGCGACTGGACGCCGGGTGAACTGGCGCGGATCTTCGGTATCCCGCTCGATTCGCCGGTCTGGTTCGTCTCGGATGCGACGCCGTCCGACGAGGACGAGGACGAGGACGAGTAATCGCCCTGACTGAATGGGCGAGGCGACCACGACATACAGAGGGGCGGCGCATCGTTTGCGCCGCCCCATCCCGTATTTGTTGCTTACCTCACGTCCTCAGGGGCCATACGAGCCGTTGCCGAGCTGGGGTACGCTGGTGTCCTCGGCGGCGGTGTTGCGGCGCCCGTTGGGCGGGGTCACGCCAGCCGCCGCGCGCACGCTGATCGTGTGCCAGCCGCTCGCGCCATCGGGGAGTGGGGGGCGCGCTATTTGGGGCTGGGTCGTGCCGGTGCCATCGGTCGCGCGGACCAGCACCTGATGATCCCCATCGGTCAGTTGTGGCGTCGCGGTCCAGAGCACCCAACTATACGGCCCGAGCGGCTTGCGGACCGTGCCGTCTTGCCACGTCTTCCCGCCATCGATGCTGAGTTCGATCTTCGCGATGCCGCGCGCCCCGGCGAAGGCGACGCCGCCCATGCGCGCCTCTCCGGTTGGCAGGAGCGCATGGGCGGTCGGGAAATCGATCCGCGACATCGTCTTGATCTGCGCCTTATCGTTCCAGCCCTGCTGCTGCCAGAAGCCGAGATAGTCATCCGCCACGGCGCTGATCCGCGTCAGCCACTTCACGTTCTTCATGCCGTAGATGTCCGGCACGAGCAGCCGTAGCGGGAAGCCGTGGTCGTCGGGGAGTTGCACGCCGTTCATCTCGTAGACGGCGATCACATCGCCATTGAGCGCCTTGTCGATCGCGATGCTGTCGGTGTAACCGTCGCTCGCGCCCAACACCAGCTTGATCGCGCTCGACTGCACCCCCGCGCGCTCGAGGATGTCCTTCAGTCGCGCGCCTTTCCAGGTGGCGTTGGAGATCAGGTCGCCGCCGATCTCGTTGCTGATGCAGCAGAGAGTCCGGGTCTCGGTGACAGCGGGGAGGGTGCGGATCTCGGCCAGGGTGAGGCTATAGGGCTTGTCGACCAGCCCGCCGATCTCGACCTTCCAGCCATTCTCCGACACCTTCGGGTCGGAGAAGTTCTTGGAAACGTGGTAGAAGTCCTCGGTCGGGGTGATCTCCGGGGGGAGGTCGCCATCGCCGACGCGCCCGCCCGTCTTGGCCTTGATGGCCGCCGGGGAGCGCACCAGCCCCAGGATCGCGCTGCCGCCGACCGCGAGCGCCGCGACGCCGAAGACGAAGCGGACGAGCAACTGGCGGCGGGTCAGCGGCGTGGCGGTGGTTGCGGCTCTCCCCGTCGCCGGGACCATCAGCGCGCGGTAGAGGAACGCCAGGGTCAGCCCGTAGACGAGTACCTCGACCAGCCCGGCCACGACGGTCGCCGCGACCCCCGCCGGGAGCAGCGCCCCGAAGAGTCCCGCGCCGGTCAGAGTGAAGATACCGACCTCGATGATCACGAAGAGGATCGCGGCGTAGACGATGCCGCCGAAGTACGAGGGTTGCCAGGCGGCGGGGAGTCGCCGGTTCGGGCGCGACTCGCCCGGCAGCGTATCGGCGTAGCTGGCCCAGAGCAGGCCGAGGAGCCCGCCGACGATGACCTGCCCGATGGTGGTGCCGACGAGCAGCAGTTGCTTGGCGTTGCCGCCGAACTTCTCCACCCCGATCGAGAAGAGGGCGAGGGGCATCGCGGCGATGATCCGATAGCCGACGAGTTCGGGGACCGAGAAGAGGCCGAGGGTTCGGGCCAGGATGACCATCAGGAGGGTGAAGACCCCCCCAGCGATCAGCCCGGCCAGGAAACCCGCACGCTGGTGTTGTCGTGCTCGTTGTGGCGGCTTGGCGTTCATCGAAGCGCGTCCTTCCGGTACGTTGGAGTGATAGGCTGCTCGCGCGGTTGCCGAGGGCTAAGGTGTCCCGGGGTGTGTACTACCCTTAACGTATACTACGCATATTTATGCCCGCTGGTCGCTTTTTCGGCGGCGTGATGCTCGCGGATCGTCGGGCGGCACGGTGCTGTAGCACGCGCGACCAACTGTGGGCACGGCGGGGCAGGGGCACGATCGAAGTGTAGCCCGATCCGGGGCTGCCGCGAGAGCGCTGCGAGGATCGATTTGTCGCCAGTGCCGGCGGTGGAGCGCCCGCCCGAAACATTGCTCGGGCGGGCGTCTGCCTGGGCTAGAGCGCGCCCGCATCCCAGCGGAAGCAGGTGCCGCCGAGGGCGCGCACGGCGGGGGCCAGCGCGGGGCCGCTCGCGGCGGCGAAGACGCCGATCTGCGCCGCGCCGTCGGCCTCCCAGCGCGCCTCGCCCTGTAGGGCGGCGTGGTCGGCATCGGCGGGGAGGCGGACGATCCAGGGACCGGTCGGCGCGGTCGGCGTGCTGAACGGGGCGTCGGGAGCGGGATAGTCGAGCGGCGCGCGCCCGGCGACCGCGAGCGCCACGTCGCCGAGGAGCGCCCCGGCGGTCGGGGCGGGTCCGGCACCCGGCCCGGTCAGGGTGGTGGCCCCGATCAGCGGCCCCTCGACCCGGATCGCGTTGCCGGAACCGACTGGCGAGGCGAGCGGCTCACCGGCGGGGAGGGCGGTCGGCTCGACCGCCGCCTGGAGGGAGCCATCGGCGGCGAGGATCGCGCGCGCCAGGTACTTCACCCGTGCGCCGTGCGCCGCCGCCCAAGCGAGGTCCGCAGGGCTGATGTCGGCCAGCGGGCGGCGCGGGATCGCGGTCGGGGCGACGCGGAGGCCGAAGGCGAGCGCGATCAGGATCGTCAGCTTGGCGGCGGGATCGTGCCCGTCCACGTCGGCGGACGGATCGGGCTCGGCGAAACCAGCGGCCTGCGCGGTGGCGAGCGCCTCCGCGTAGCTTTGCCCCGCCTCGATCCCGGAGAGGATCGCGTTGGTCGTGCCGTTGACGACGCCGCCCACGCCGGTGAGGCGCTGGCTCCCGGCCAGTTGCCGCAGCGCGGCGATGATCGGCACCCCGCCGCCGACGCACGCCTCGATCCCGAGGCCGACCCCGTGCGCGCGCGCGAGGGCGAAGAGGCGCGGGCCGTGCAGGGCGATGGCGACCTTGTTGGCGGTGGCGACCGGACGCCCGCGTTCGAGCGCCGCCGCGATCAGGTCGGCGGCGGGCTGCTCGCCGCCGAGGACTTCGATGACCGGGCCACCCCCGGCGAGGGCGACCTCCCGCTCGGTCGTGATCTGCTCCGCCGTGAGCGGCAGGCCGCGCTGGCGACTCGCATCGCGCACCAGCGCGCGATCGATCGCCCAGCGCGCATCCGGCCCGGCACAGGCGCGGGCCACGCCGCCCCCGACTGTCCCCAAACCGAGGAGGGTGAGTGTTTTCACGCCGTGGCTCCTTCCGAAGATTTTCCTGTCCTACACAAACGCCCCCGCCGCCCCTGCGGGCGGCGGGGGCGGCGCTTCCGCTAACGCACGCCGCTCGCAAGGCTCGCGCCGACGCTCAGGCCGGGGAGGTGCCCTTGCGCCAGCAGCATCTCGGCGTTGAGGATCGAGGCTCCCGCCGCACCCCGGATCGTGTTGTGCCCCAGGAGCACGAACTTGTAATCGAGGATCGGGCAGGGGCGGAGCCGCCCCACGACGGTCGCCATGCCACGCTCCAGGTCGCGATCGAGGATCGGCTGTGGGCGATCGGGCGCTGCGAGGAAGACGACCGGGCGCACCGGCGCGCTCGGCAATCCGAGCGCCTGCGGCGGGCCGCTGAAGTCGTTGAACGCGGCGGTGACCTCCTCCAGCGTGGCCCGGCGACCGAGGCGCACCGAGACCGACTCGGTGTGGCCGTCCCGCACCGGCACGCGGGTGCAGGTGGCGCTGAGGACGACCGGCGCGTCGGTGAAGCCGCTCGCCGCATCGAAGCTGCCGAGAATCTTGCGCGACTCGGTCTCGACCTTCTCCTCCTCGCCGCCGATGTAGGGGACGACGTTGTCGATCATGTCGAGGGAGGGGACGCCGGGATAGCCGCCGCCGGAGGTTGCTTGCAGCGTCGTGGCGAGGACCGCTTCGAGGCCGAAGGCGTCCTGCAACGGCTTGAGGGCCAGGACGAGGTGGATCGTCGAGCAGTTCGGGTTGGTGATGATCGCGCCGGACCAGCCGCGCGCCGCGCGCTGCCGCGCGATGACCCCAGCGTGATCGGCGTTGATCTCCGGGACGATCAGCGGCACATCGGGGTCCATACGGTGATTGCGCGCGTTGCTGAAGACGACGTGACCGGCGGCGGCCATCCGCTGCTCGACCGCGCCCGCGTACTCGGCGGGGAGAGCGGAGAAGAGGATCGGGCTGGTCAGCGTCTCCTCCGGGCCGCGCACGATCAGATTCTGCGCCCCCTCCGGGACGCCGCCCGGGAGCCGCCACGCCACCACCTCGCCGTACGGGCGACCCGCGCCGCGCAGGGAGCCGCTGACCTCGCGCAGCTCGAACCAGGGGTGATCGGCCAGGAGTTGCACGAAACGCTGCCCGACCGCGCCGGTCGCGGCCAGGACGCCAACGGAGATCCGATCGCTCTGCGAGATTACCATTTGGGGTCGCTCCCTTCCCTACTACACTTGTGGGGCTTGTCGCCCCCGGCCCGCGTCATCGCCCTCGCCTGGAGGTGACGTGGTAGCGGGGCCGTTGCCATCATGTTCTACGCGCGGCGCGGCGCACGGTTCCGCCTCAGACCGCCAGTCGCAGCGCCACCGCGCCGCGCGCGGCCCCATCGCCGATCAGCGCATCGTGGAGGACGCGCATCGCCAGGGCTTCGTCGGCGGCGTGGAGGACGCAGGAGATGTTCAGCTCCGAGCCGCCCTGCGCGATCGCCAGAATGTTACACCCGGACTCGCCGAGTGTCGCGAAGACCCGCCCCGCGATCCCCGGTGCGCCGCGCATCCCCACCCCGACCGTCGCCAGGATGCAGACCTGTCGCTCGACGCTGATCGAGGAGAGCTCGCCGTGCGCCAGCTCGCCGGCGAACTCGGCTTCCAGGCCGACGCGCAACTCCTCGCCGGAACTGGCCGGGACGACGAAGCAGACGTTGTGCTCCGAGGAGGACTGCGAGAGGAGGAGGATGTTGGCGTCGTAGGCGGCGAGGACGCCGCACGCGCGCGCCACGATCTTCGGCCCGCCGACCAGCCCGGCCCCCTCGACGGTCAGCATCGTCGCCTTGCCGATCGAGGTGAGGGCGCGCACGGCGCGATCGCGCGCGCCGGGATCGTTCGAGATCAGCGTGCCGGGGAAGTCCGGCTCGAAGGTATTGAGGATGCGGATCGGGATCGCCTTCGAGGCGGCTGGGACCATCGTGCGCGGGTGGATGACCTTCGCGCCGAAGTAGGAGAGCTCGGCGGCCTCGGCGTAGCTGAGGGTCGGGATCGGGCGGGCGTCGGCGACGAGATTGGGGTCGGCGGTGAGGACGCCGTTGACATCGGTCCAGATCCAGACCTCGCGCGCGTCGAGCGCGTGGCCGAGGATGCTGGCGGAATAGTCCGATGCGCCGCGCCCGAGGATCGTCTGCACCCCCTCCGGCGTCGCGCCGACGAAGCCGCTGACGACCGGCACCGTGCCCGCCGCGACGAGCGGGCGCAGGATGGCTCCGGCGCGCTCGCTCGTCGCGGCGAGGTCGGGGCTGGCCTCGCCGAAGCGTCGGTCGGTGACGATCACCCGCTCGCCGCCGATCACCTGTGCTGGTATGCCGCGCTCGTTCAGCACCCCGGCCAGGATCGGCACCAGGCACCCCTCGCCCCACCCGGTGATGCGGTCGCGGCTGCGCGGGCTCAGCTCGCCGAGGAGCATCACGCCGGTGAGGCTGCGGCGCAACTGTGCCAGCCGCCCCGCGACCTCGCGATGGACTTCCTGGCGATTCAGCGGATCGTCCAACGCCTCCTCGACCGCGCGGAAGTGGCGCTCGCGCAGTTCGCGTAGGCATGTCCGCACCGTCTTGCGGTCGCCCGTCGCCGCCGCGTTCGCCACGTTCAGCAGCAGATCGGTGACGCCACGCATCGCCGAGGCCACCACGACCGGTCGTTGCTCCCGGTGGCGGGCGACGATGGCGGCCACGCCGCGCAACTGTCTCCCGCCACCGACCGATGTCCCCCCGAACTTCATGACCAGCATCGTTCTCTCCCTTGTCTGGTGTCACCGGGCGAGTGCCAGGAACCGCGCACCGGGCCACATTCGCTGTTTGCGGACAAACAAAAATGCAGAGGTCTTCACCTCTGCATCCCACCGGCCTGGCCTATTGACGTTCGCGCTACGGCAGCACACCGCAGCACCCGTCGGCCAAAGCCGGTGGGCGCATAGTGGTAATGCTCATGGTGATTGTTGCCGACAAGAACATGATCCTACTTCCCAACGTTCACACTGGAATGTATCCTACCGGGTAGGTGGCGATCTGTCAAGACCGTGCCACATCGCGCGTTGACCGGTGTGGCGGCGGCGGTCATACTGCGCCCGTCGCCGGAAGATCGGTGACGTGGCTCCCTGAAGAAAGGACCGGCCATGATGCTCCTAACTTGCCGTAATACGGCACCTATCGCGTGCGCTGGCGGCTGGGGGGAAGTCGTTCGCTGACGACTCCCGCGCGTGTTCTTCACCTCCTCGCCGCCCCGCATGACGTGATTATCCCCTCCGGGCTTTACGCCCCGAGGGCTACGATCGTTCGCCCTTGGGGGTGGATCGTGCGCTGGTATTGAGGAGGGATCGAAGATGCTCGACACACAGATTCAAGCGTACTTGCGCGTACTCGCCGGTCGCCGGCGGGAGGTGACTCAGGCAGGCCCATTCCTGACCGCGTTCGACGGTCACAGCGACAGCCTCTATCGCAACTACGCGATCCTCGACGAGGGCGCGCGTCCTACCCCAGAGGAGATGCGTGCGCTCATCGCCGCCTTCACCGACCGCGAGCGCACACCGCGCCTCGAATATCTCCCCGCCGTAGCGCCAGCGGTCGAGGAGCGCTTGCCGCTGATGACGATCGCCGAGGACGGGCTGCGCGATCTCCCGTTGCCGACGGGAATCGTCTTCGGACCTCCAGACTCCCCCGCAGAACTCCTGGCGACCGCGACCGCGCAGAATATCGCGTATGGCGGGGGGGGAGCGACCGAACACGATAGCGCGCGCTTGCGGGCCACCATCGAGGCGGGGGGCCTGGTGATCCGCGCGCTGGATCGGGCCACCGGGGCCGTGGCGGGGGCGGGGCTCTACACGGCCCCGATCGCTGGCGTGACCGAGATCGCCGCGATCGGCGTCTTGCCGGCCTACCGCCGCCGGGGGATCGGCGGGGCGCTCTGCGTGCATCTCGCCCGCGAGGCGTTCGTCGCCGGGATCGCCCTGCCGTTCCTGATGGCGGCGGGCGAGGCCGAGGAGCGCATGTATGCCCGCGCCGGTTTCGCGACCATCTCGCGCGTGCTGTTCATCTCTCGCCCTGGCCCGGCCCGCGCCTGATTCCTGCCCGTCGGCGCGATCCCCAGGATCGCGCCGACGAGAACCACCGGGCGGGGTACAATCCACTCGATACCTGACACTCGACATTCGACACTCGGCCTGGGGGTAGGGGATGCCGCACATCAGAGAACTCTTCGATCTGACCGGGCGGGTGGCGCTCGTCACCGGCGGATCGCGCGGGTTGGGGCGCGAGATCGCCGAGGGGCTGGCGGAGGCCGGGGCGACGACCATCATCACCGCCCGCCGCGAGCAGTGGCTCGGCCCCGCCGAAGCCGAGCTGCGCGCCGCCGGGCTGGCCGTCACCGCGCGGCCCTGCGACGTGACCGACGAGGCGGCGGTCGAGGCGCTGGTGGCGGGGATCGTGGAGGAGCACGGGGCGCTCGACATCGTCGTCAACAACGCCGGGATCTCCTGGGGCGCACCGGCGGAGGAGATGGCGGTCGAGCAGTTCCGGCGCGTGGTCGACACGAACGCGACCGGCTCCTTCCTGGTCGCCCAATCCGCCGCGCGCCGCATGATCCCGCGCGGTCGTGGCACGATCGTCAACACCGCCTCGGTCGCGGGACTCTACGGCTCGCCGCCCGACGTGTTGCGCGCGGCGGGCTACAGCGCCTCGAAGGGGGCGGTGATCGCGCTGACGCGGCAACTGGCGACCGAGTGGGCCGGGCACGGCATCCGCGTCAACGCGATCGCGCCCGGCTTCTTCCCCAGCCGCCTGACCGAGGCGGTGATCGCCAATGGCGGCGAGCGAATGATCGCCGATGTGCCGCTCGGACGCCTGGGCCAGGCGGGCGACCTCAAGGGGGTCGTCCTCTTCCTCGTCTCCGACGCCGCGAGCTACATCACCGGGCAGACGCTCGTCGTCGATGGCGGCGCGACAAGCTGGTAATACAATTACTTTTGTACTGTTGACTGGCAAGGTGCTATCTGTGATCATCAATAGCGATAGCGCTGTGGCTGAATGATGCTTCTACTATACACATAGCGAGGAGAAAAATAGCAGATGATTACAGCGCAGGATAAAGAAATCCAAGCACTTGTAGGGGAAGTGCGAGATGGTCGTTTATTGCTCCCAGAATTACAACGAGGCTATGTATGGAAAGCCCCACAAGTTCGTAATCTCTTCGATTCTTTATATCGTAACTATCCGAGCGGCCAACTCCTTATTTGGGAAACGGACGATGTGCCTTTCTCACGCAGCACAAGCGTCGATTTAGAGGCTGCAAGTCAACGCCGACCACAACTCTTGTTGGATGGGCAGCAACGCTTGACTTCGCTCACTGCGGTGATGCTTGGCAGGCCGTTGCGTGTCCGTGATCTTAAGCGTCCGATCGATATTGCTTTCAATGTACTATGAGGGCATTTCCTAACCGGTCGAGATTGCTGTAGGCTCCCTCCTCAGCGCGGCTCGTCCCCGCGCTGAGGAGGAGCGCCATGATTCCCGCGACGTGTTCGAGCACGGCACCGGTCCCGCCCCC
>JAABUM010005861.1_pt1 | contig 12527 bp, 13 predicted proteins | sample 5559161 | NCBI WGS metagenome assembly JAABUM01 (sample SAMN10711868, study PRJNA513369) | rock metagenome | isolation source: Antarctica rocks | place: Antarctica: Victoria Land, Siegfried Peak nord | reverse complement strand
GTATTTTGACGGACACACGATGTGATACATCAAAACTGAAACATTGTGGTGTTTGTGAATGAACTCGCTCATTCACACAGTATAAAGCCGCAGCAAGCTGTCGGGGTATTAAACCCATAGTGAATAATCCGCGCGCAAAATTAAAGCAATGAAGCCCGTTTCAGGCGAGCGAAAATTTATTTCTAACCGCGCGCACGTTCTTCTCATCGCGGCGCACGCTGCTGCCTTAATCATCGGCGCGGCGGCAATCTTTTACTATCTGATTTTCTTTCCGCCCGTCTTTCGCGGATGGCCTGAAACAACTCCTTATAACAGCGTCGCCGGATGGGTCGTCAACGAAGCGTCGCCGATGCAAAGCGTCGAAGTAGAATTATATGTTGACAATCAATTTATCGCGCACGCGACGGCAGACCTTTCGCGCGCGGACGTGTTGGCCGCAGGCCGCGCGAAAACAGACAAGTGCGGTTTCAACTTCGATTTGCCGCCGCTCGCACGCGGCACACATGAAGCGCAGGTTTATGCGGTTCACAAAGTCTATGCAGGAGGCGCTTATCGCACGTTGCAGCGCATAGGCAAGCCCTTACGCTTGAAGATTTCGTAGCTCAAGCGAACCCGCGTGAAACCGAACGCTGTTACGATACATGCCAGACTGCAAGCGGCATTTCGGGGCTTGAAAGATATGGCAACATTCTGCGCGCGAGTGGCATCTTAAATACTCGATCAATCGCCCGACGATGCTCGACGGCGAAGCGGCGCGCTGGTTATAAATTTCTACTGTCGTTTACAAAATAATTTTCCACCGGAATCATTGCCATGAAATGTTTTTTCGCACACGCTTTTTTGCTGCTTTCCCTTGTTTGCGCCGCCAACTTTTTGGCGCGCGAAACCTTTGTTCAGGAAGCATTCGCGCAGCAACGCACCGCCGCGAGTTCGCCCGTTAATACCGCTGCGACTGCGCCAATTGACGTTGATCGCATTGTCCATGCCGCCGCCGCCAAGGAAACAATGTTTCGCAAGGCGCTCAACGAATACGTTTTCAAGCGCGATGCTGTGTTGCAGGAAATCGGGCAGGGCGGGCAGATTGCTGGCGAGTATCACCGCGTCTCGACTTTTACCTATGACGACAGCGGCAAGCGTTACGAGAAAATTACCTTTTTTCCGATCCCGACGTTTGCCGGAGTTCAGACAGAGGATATAGAAGACCTCGGTGGGGTTGATCAATTCGCGCTCGAAGCAAGCAAAGTCGATCAATATAATTTCAAGTACATCGGCAAAGAGCACATCGACGAATTGAATTTATACGTCCTTGATGTCGCGCCGAAAATCATGCCCGATCCGTACAAAACGAAGGAGCGCTTTTTTCAGGGACGCATCTGGATAGACGATCAGGATTTGCAGATTGTGAAGACGCGCGGCAAAGGCGTGCCCGAAAAAAAGACCCAGCGCTATCCTGTCTTTGAAACTTACCGCGAACAGATCGACGGGCGCTACTGGTTCCCGACCTACGCCCGCACGGATGAAGAACTCGTGTTCAAATCAGGAGATGTACTGCATGTGCGCGGCCTCGTCCGTTATAGCGATTATGCGCGCGGCAAAGGCACATTGCGAGTCCTCGATGATGACGAAACACCGCCCGCACCGCCAACACCTTCGCCGACGCCAGTCAAGAAGAAATCGAAACCGTAGTTAATCGAACTGCGCCTTGTTGCAAGAGACGTTTGCTATAACAGATGATTGTTGCAACAAACGTGTATCAATTGTCTGCCTGCGCCATTGGCTTCGCCAATTCAGCCGCGATGCGCGTGTGAACATCCTCGATGAGCCGCGCAACATCTTCGTCGGTTGAAAGCTCGTGTGTCGCAATCGGCTCAAGCCAGACCATTTCGATTAAGCCCGGTCTGGCACGGCCTGTTTTTTTGCCCATCAATTCATCCGTATTTTTCATTGCCACCGGCACAATCGGCACGCCCGCCTCAATCGCCATATAGAACGCGCCTTTCTTGAACGGCAAAAGCTTGCCGGGAAGGGCGCGTGTGCCTTCTGCAAAAACTCCGAAGGAAACGCCGGAGCGTATGCGCGCCGTCGCCGCCTGCACCGTCTGAAGCGCGCGCTCGCGGTTGCTGCGGTCAATCGCCATGATGTTCACATAGCCCATCCCGTATCCTAAAATGGGCACCTTCAGCAACTCTTTTTTCGCCAGAATGCCCATCCGCCGCCCCGTCTGACCGAAGAGCGTCGCCGTGTCCAGATACGAACGATGATTCGAGATAAAAACGTAAGTCTGACCGGGATCGACATGCTCGTGTCCACGCACGCGCACGCGCACCATGCTCAAACGCAGCCACATGCGCGCGCCCCACTGTGCGACAGGATAAACCCACTCGCGCCTTCCGGCAGCCCACGCGACGAGAAGCGTCGGCGGCGCGAAGATGAGTAACAGCAGTGCTGCGGCGCATAGGCTCCAACCGTAAAAAAGACGGCTGCCCGACGCGGTGCGCGCCGCTGTGCTAAAATTTCCTTTCGCTCGACTCAATTCATTTTTCGCATCATTGCGCCCGAACGCCGCTGCGGTTTCCGGTTCGCCCTTCTTGCCATAGCCGCCGCCGTCAAGCAGTTCCGGCAGAGGATTCTCTTCATGCTTCCGTATTCGCGTCATCTCTTTTTACGTATCGCCGTTTGTTCCTTGCTCGCCCTTCCGGTGCTGCCAACATCTCTTTTCACTGCGCACGCGCAAACGAAGCGTGCGGACAGCAGCGGCAGAGCAAGCAGCACAGTCGCTTTTAATTCTCAAGCCTCTGTCAATTCACAAGCGATTCCGTCGCCGCGCGCAGTACTGCATTTTACGCCGGGCGATGATCGCACGATTGCCGATTGGAGACAGATCAACGATTACTTTGCGCGCTTAGATAAAGCGAGCGAACGCGTGCGCGTCGAACAAATCGGATTGACGACGCTCAAGCGCCCGCTGATCGCAGCTTTCATCAGCGCGCCAGAGAATATACGCGATCTCGAAAAATACAAAATCATTCAACAGCGTCTCGCCGATCCGCGCATGGTGACGAGCGAAGCCGCGCGCGCCGAATTAATCCGCCAAGGCAAAACCGTCGTCGCCATTTCCTGCTCGATTCACTCGACGGAAATCGTCGCTTCGCAAATGTCCATGCAACTCGCGTATGAGTTGGCAACCGCCGAGGACGCAGCGACGCGTGAGATTTTGCAGAACACAATCTTGTTGCTGATTCCCTCGGCTAATCCTGACGGCGTGGACATTGTCGCCGACTGGTATCGCAAAACTCTCGGCACGCCCTACGAAGGAACGGAGCCGCCCGAAATTTATCATTACTATGCGGGACACGACGACAACCGCGATTGGTTTATGCTCGATCTGGCGGAGACGCGCGCGATCACAAAGTTTTTCTGGAAGGAGTGGTTCCCGGAAATCGTCTATGATATTCATCAACAGGGCATGACCGGCTCGCGCTTTTTTATCCCGCCGTTTTACGATCCGCCGAACCCGCGCATCGCGCCGCTGCTGTTGCGCGAAGTCGGCTTGATCGGCCACAAAATGGCAGCAGACCTCGAAGCAGAAGGCGTGCAGGGCGTTATCACCAACGCGCTCTACGATACGTGGTGGCACGGCGGCTTTCGCACCGCGCCTTATTACCACAACTCCATCGGCATTCTCTCGGAAGCCGCGAGCGCGCGCATTATGACGCCCGTCACGGTGACGCGCGAACAGCTTGCCAAATCCATGACGCGCGGCATGATCTCTGCGCTTTCTCCTGCAACGAACTTTCCGAATCCTTGGACAGGCGGCGTGTGGCGTCCGCGCGATATAATGAACATCGAACTGATCGCCTCGCGTTCGCTGCTTTCACTCGCCGCCAAATACCGCGCCGATTATCTGCGCAATTTCTACGAACTCAATCGCCGCGCCGTTGCTCCACACGCTTCAACTGACAGCCCGCTCGGATATGTGATTCCGGCTGGACAGGGCAGAGACGAAAACGTTGCGAAACTAATCGGCGCGCTCGTCGGGCAGGGCATGGAAGTCTATCGGCTCGACCGTGAGCTGCATCTTTCGTTTGCGAATCAAACAAACGGCGGCACTACGGAAACGCCGCTCGGCAGCTACATCGTTTTTCTCGCGCAGCCGCAACGCGCCAACGTGCAATCGCTTTTTGAAGCGCAGCAGTATCCAACCAGACGCACCGCCACAGGCGAAGCCGAACGTCCTTATGATGTCGCCGGATGGACGATGCCTTTGCAAATGGGCGTTGAAGCGCTCGCGGTGGCAAGCATCAGGGAGACAACAGCCGATAGACGCCTCACGCTTCTACGCGACGAACAGCAAGTGCGGCGCGATCTGGCCTTGCCGATTCAGGCAAACAACAGCGCGGCTGCGACTGTGGCATCGCCGATTAAAAATCCGATCACGCGGCCTGTTCGTCTCGCGCTCTATAAAAGCTACACGGGTTCGATGGACGAAGGTTGGACGCGATATGTTTTCGACACTTTCAACGTGCCTTACAAATCTATCGTCAATAAAGATATGCGCGGTGGCAATTTGCGCGCTCGTTTCGATGTCATCGTGCTGCCTTCGCAAAGCGAGCGCGAGATAATCGAAGGCAATGCGGCGGGCAAGTATCCGGCGGAATTGACGGGCGGCATCGGTGACGCGGGCGCGCAGGCTTTGCGCGAATTCGTCGAAGCGGGCGGCACGCTCGTATGCTTCGATGCTTCGACTGAATTGGCAATCAAGCGTTTCAATTTGCCGCTGCGCAACGCGCTTAAAGAAGTGCGTTCTTCGGAATTTTATTGTCCCGGCTCGATCCTGAAGTTAAACGTCGATACACAGCAAACGCTCGCGCGCGGATTCGAGCGGGACACGAACGCATATTTTATCAACAGCCAAGCGTTTGAGATAAACAAGGAAGCAACGGATGCGGGGCGTGTCCGCGTCGTCGCGCGTTATGCGGAAACGAACGTACTGCAATCGGGCTGGCTCTTGGGCGAGAGTTACATCAAAAACAAGATCGCGCTCGCGGAAGTGACGATGGGCAAAGGGCGCATCGTGCTGTTCGGCTTTCGCCCGCAGCATCGCGGCCAAACGTGGGGTACGTTTCCCTTCATCTTCAACGCGATAAACGAAGAGTAGAAGTCAGAAGACAGTAGTCAGGAGTCAGAATGAAGAAGCGTAGGTAGTTGCGTTCGATGCTGAAGATGTTCATGCTTCCTGCCTTCCTGCATTTATTCTGTCTCCTGACTTCTGACTCCTGTCTCCGCGCTTTTTACACCGCTGTTCCGCTTTTGATCGTCGCGCCTTTCGGAACGATGATGATGCGGTCGCGTATGTAATAGGTGCCGTCGGGATCGTCGAAGTTTTCGATACCCGCTTCGTTGACGAGGCGCACGTCCGCGCCGATGCGCGCGTCTTTGTCTATGATGGCGCGGCGAATAACGCATCCGGCTCCGATGCCTATGCGCGGAACGCCCTGTGCAGCGTCGCTCGCCCTATCTTCGATTGTTTGATAAAAGTCCGCGCCCATCAACACGCTTTCTTCGATGCGCGAGCGTTCTTCGATGCGGCTGCGCAGGCCGATGATCGAGCGCCGCACAACGGTATCGTTGATGATGCAGCCTTCGCTGATAATCGAATCATTGATTTCGCAATTATGGAGTTTCGAGGGCGGCAAATAACGCCCGCGCGTGTAGATCGGCGCGTCTGCGTCGAAGAGATTGAATTTCGGCAAACGCGAAGTCAAGTCCAGATTCGCCGCGTAAAAGGCCGAGATCGTGCCGATGTCTTCCCAGTAGCCGTTGAAAAGATGTGCCTCCACGCGACAGCGCTCAATCGCCGCCGGAATCACATCGCGCCCGAAATCAATCCACTCTTTGTTTTGCGCAAGCAAGGTTTCGAGCGACTTGTAATTGAAAACGTAAATGCCCATTGAAGCGAGAAACGGCTTGCGCGAAGAGTCTTCCGCGCTCAAACCGAACGCGGTCGTATCCACACGCATCGCTTCGAGCGCTTCGCCCTTCGGCTTTTCTCGAAACTCCGTGATGCGTCCGGCTTCGTTCGCCTTCAGCAAGCCGAACTCGCTCGCCGCCTCTAATCCGCACGGCACGACGGAGACGGTGACGTCCGCCTTCGCTTCAAAATGGCGGCGCAAAAATTCGCGGTAGTCCATACGGTACAGATGATCGCCCGACAAAATCAAAAGCGTGTCGATCTGCAAATCGCGTATGTGCGGCAAGACCTGCCGGACGGCGTCCGCCGTGCCCTGAAACCACTGCGGGCTTTCCGGCGTTTGCTCTGCGGCGAGAACTTCTACGAACCCGTCGGAGAACTGCGAGAAGCGATACGTGCGCGATATGTGGCGATTGAGCGAAGCTGAATTGTACTGCGTCAAGATGAAGATATTGATTATATCCGAGTTGATGCAATTGGAGATCGGCACATCTACCAGACGATATTTGCCGCCGAGCGGGACAGCCGGTTTAGAGCGTTCATGCGTCAAGGGAAACAGGCGCGAGCCTGCGCCGCCACCTAAAATTACCGCCATCACTCTGCGTCTCGTCGTCATTGATTGATTCACCCGCGCGGGAAATTTAATTACAAAAAGATCAGGCGGAGCATAGACGCAAAGCGCGCTTTGTTTCAAGCCTTAACCTTTTCCGCCGCAAAAAAACATTTGAAAATATTTACCCGCACGCTGCCACCCGAAACCTGTAATCTACGGTCTATTGATGTATGCACAGTGTAACCGGCGGCACGATGCAGCGCGAAAAAGCGAGGATTATTCGCGAGCGATAGCGGCATCGGCGTTAATGAAGATGAGCTAATCGAGCGCGCGCGAAATGGCGATGCGGAGGCCTTCTGTGGTCTCGCGCGCCGTTACGAGCGACGCATCTATCTGCTCGCGCTTTATTACTGCCGCGAACCGACTGATGCCGAAGACCTCTCGCAGGAAGTCTGGCTCAGAGCGTACAAAGCGCTCGGCACATTTCGCGGCGATGCGAGTTTTTACATGTGGCTGCGCCGCATCATGGTCAATGTTTTTCTCGATCACAAGCACGACAAACAAAAGCGCCGCCAGAACGACTCATTCTCCATCGATGCAGAAACAAGCGACACGACGAGCGAATGGAGCGCCGCGATCATTCCGCACACAGACAATTTTGAGACAAGCGCGCACAGGCATCTTCTGGTCGAAAAAATATTTCGCGCGCTCGACGGTTTGACCGCGCAGCAGCGTTTGATTTTTCTATTAAAGCACCGCGAAGAAATGGGCGTTGACGAAATCGCATCCATGCTCAATTGTTCCGCAGGCACTGTGAAGAAGTCACTGTTTCGCGTCGTCATCAAATTGCGCCAACACTTCGGCGTCGAGATCGAAGAAAAACACTGCGCCGCATCGTCCTATCAAGCTCGCGAGATTTTTTGATTACGGAGTTCGCCAAAACTATGCACAATTGCCGCCGCACACAAAATAAGCTAACCGATTTGATTTTCGACGAACTGCCCGCCGACCAAATCCCGCGCATCCTTGCAGAGATTGAAACCTGCAACGAATGCAAACATCAATACACGTCTTTGACTGAAACACTCGCGCTCTTCGACGAAGCGGCAAGCGCGACGCTGCCGAAGAATGAAGGCTACTGGCTCCACTACAACGAGCGCTTGCGCAGCCAGCTAAATGATTCAAGCGCGCTTCAATCTCAAACAACGGAGAAAGCACAGCATCGCGGTGCGTCATTCTGGCGGCGCGCGCTCTACATGCGCGTGCAGATTCCTGTTCCAGTGCTGGCCGCTGCCGTGCTTGTCATCGCCGCATCGCTCGGATCGCTTCTATTGCTAAGGTCTCCTGCGGCGGCGCAATAAGGTGACGATTCAACGGCAAACATGCGGGCAAGAAGTGTGAAAGCGCCCGTCGGATCAAACGATTCGTCCATTGAAAAAACCGCGAAAATTATCGAAGTGCCAGTCGTGCAGGAAAGAATTGTCGCGCGCGTTGTTTACGTCAATCGAAGACCATTGCCGGAAGGTAAAAACAACGCGGCGCGAAACAACAATGGCTTCGCGTTGAATGAATTGGAGCAACAAAGGCTTGCCCGCGCCACCGCCGGATTGCCGCGCGCGCCGCTTGCGCAATTGAGCCTTGCGGGATTTCAGCCGACGAATGACGTGAAGCTCACGGTCATCAAGGCAGCGGAGAAAGAGCAGTGAAGTCACTCACATTGAAATTCGCGCACACTGTTTTGCTCTCGGTTGCACTGGCGAGCGCAGGCGCATTGTGCGGCGGCGGCGCGCAAGAAGTTCGCGGACAGCAGCAGCAGCAACGGCAGATCGTCGTGCCGTTGCCGGACACAGGCTATGTTGCGTTCAAAACCGCCGCCGCGCCGACGCAAGCGACAACCGCTACGGCTGCCGCCGACGCTTCGTTTGTCGGCGCTTCCGGTATCGGCGCGATGTTGAAGCCGCAAATGCTGATCGGCGAAAACAATCTGGTTCATCGCGTGCTGGTCGATACGGAAGGCCGCTTTGTTTTCGGCTACGACTTAACGGTTGAACCGATTCCCGCCACAAAGCAATTCAAAATCTTCGTCAAGCCTTTGAGCGCAGAGCTTGAAAAACAGTTGCGCGCGAGAGACGCGGCGCGGCTTGCGCCCGCAGAACAAAATCAACAGGCTCGAATCAGCAAAACCTTGCCGCGCGACGCCGACGCGCAAATCATCGACGACGGCGACGAACTCGCGCTCGACTTGCTCGTCAATCAACAAAGCGGCATCAAGATAGTTGACCTCGTTAAAGTCTCCGCCGCTCCGTTTCGCTCACCCGATGTGCCTTTCGCCTATCCGCCGCCGCGCGACTTCACGCTCAACAATGTCGAACTCGCGCTGCGCGATTTCAAACTGCGGATCAATGACGAGGAAGTCGCAGCGAAGAATGTCGCGCGTGAGTGCAAGGGAGCGCTCGTCTGGTTTTATGTGCCGGGTCGCGGGCGTTTTATCTTTTCGCTTGCGCCGCACGCGGGCTACGACTTTCGCAAAATCGGCGTTATCGAAGACAACAAAATTTCATTCGCGCTCGAAGGCACAACCTATGAGTGGATTTCGCGTGCATCCGTTATCAACGCCAACAGCAGCGGCAAATGGAATCTATGGGTGCTGCACGACAAAGACTACACGCCCGAATTGTACGCGCCTGAAGCTCGCGCCAGCGAAACAAAGTCTATTGAAACAGTTTTGCACAACGCCATGAGCAGTAAACAGTCTGCTCTCAAAACAACAGAAACAACATCGAACACGCGCGCCGCAAATCAATCGCCCAACGCAGCGCGCGTCAGCGTCGGCTCGGCAGACCGCATCGAGAATCTTTTGCCGCAAAGGTAGAAAGAAAAAGCGTCATGAGCAAAACTTTGCCGCAAGCCCTCGCTGCCGCCATTCCGATGAGAAAGCTTTTCAATTAACCTCAGCACCAAAGGAACAAGCCCGACGAAAAATAAATCAATTTCGATGATGATCGTCGCTGCGCTCATGCTGCTCTTCAGCGCTCACGCCTCGCGCGCGCAAACCGAAACGCCGCGCTATGAAGTCGGCGCGCAATTTTCTTCGCTGTCGCTCAACGAACCGAACTCTTCTCTGTATCGCACGGAGCCGGGTTTCGGCGGGCGCTTCACCGTTAATTTAACCGATTATCTGGCAGCCGAAGCCGAAACGAATTTTTATCCGAATCAGTCCATCCTGAATAATACCAATACTGCCGGACGCGCCTTCTCCGGCTTGTTCGGCGCGAAGATCGGCAAGCGTTATAACCGCTTCGGCATTTACGGTAAAGTGCGCCCCGGCTTCGTTAGCTTCAGCGAAGGCGCTTCAACCTACGTTTCCATTCCGGGAAATACAAGCCCGTTTCCGTTTCAGTTCGAGCGCCGCAGAGCAACCCACTTTGCGACGGACGTTGGCGGCGTGCTTGAATTTTATCCGTCGCGCAGAATAGTCACGCGCTTCGACGCGGGCGATACGATTATTCGCTACAATCGCCGGACAATTAACGAACCGGGCTTCTTTAGCATCAACGCACCATCGTCGCTTATTCCCGTCACGCTACCCAGCGAGACGAAACACGACTTTCAATTCAACGCGGGCATCGGCTATCGCTTCTAAACAACAAAAGCGGAAGAATGAAAAGCTTCGATTGCCTTTCATTCTTCCGCTTCAAATCTAACGCCGCGCCAACGGCTTCAATAACTGCTTGCGCTTGCTGATGTGACGCCGCTTCGCCCGTTCATACCATTCGCTGCTTCCTGCGCGATCTTGACGCCGACGCTTGCGCCGATGCGTGTCGCGCCCGCTTCGATCATCTGGCGCGCATCCGCCAAACCTTTGACGCCGCCCGAAGCCTTGACGCCTAACTCCGCGCCGACAGTGCGCCGCATCAAAGCGACATCCGCGACGGTTGCGCCGCCCTTCGCAAACCCCGTCGAAGTCTTGACGAAATCCGCGCCCGCACGCTTTGCCGCAAGTGAGGCGCGCACTTTTTCGTCGTCGGTCAAAAGCGCCGTTTCGATTATCACTTTGCACACGACGCCGACTTCGTGCGCGACTTCGACAACCGAATGTATATCATGCTCGACGGCGCAATCGTCGCCTGACTTAAGCGCACCGATGTTTATCACCATGTCCACTTCCCTCGCGCCGTCAAAAATCGCGCGCCTCGCTTCATAAGCCTTCACGTCCGGCAGCGTCGCGCCCAGAGGAAAACCGATCACAGTACACACCGGCACACCGCTTCCGCGCAAATGACACGCCGCCGCGCGCACCCACGTCGGGTTCACGCACACGCTCGCAAAATGATACTCCGCTGCTTCGCGGCATAAACGCGCGATGTCCTCTTCGCTCGCTTCCGGCTTGAGCAATGTATGATCTATAAAGCTCGCCCAATCCGAAGCCTGTGCCGTTTCGCCCAGCACTAATCCGATGCGCGACGCGCCCGCATCCACCACGCGCTGCATACGCTCCGGGCAGCGATTGAAACACGCCGAACCGCACCCGCACATCGCTGCCTGATCGTCGCGCTCGCCGTTCAAGCGCGCGACGATCACATCCGTTATCTGCTCAACGAGGTGTTCGAGATTTCCATTACTTAAAGCTGACATCAATGACAAACCCCTACCTTTCTAAAAGTGCAAACACCTGCGCGGATTAAATTAATTTCCATTCCTTCAGCACGCTCATCAACAACGGCAAAGGTTCCTGCCAGAGCCATTCGACATTAAGGCGCAGGCCATCCAGCACGCGGCTATTAAAGATATGGTCTTCGCCAACCGGCACGAGTTGGTAAACACCATTATCGTTCAGGCAATAAAACTCCGCTTGTTTCCGCACGGGATCGATGAGCCAGTATTCGCGCACGCCTGCCTGCTCGTATTCGTAAAACTTATCGCCGCGATCACGCACGCGGCTTTCCGGGCTGATGATTTCCACCGCCATGTCTGCCGCGCCGTTCAAGTATGTGTTCGTCAACAATTCGAGCCGCTCGCGCGCAATGAACAGTATGTCCGGCTCACGCCCCGAAGGTCTCGTTTCGAGTTTCATTTGAAACGGCGCGGAGAGAATCGCGCCCGACTGCTTTGATTCGACAAAGAAACGAAGCAGCGCCGCTAAGAAATTTGCTACTTCCTGATGCCGTCTCGATGCTGGACTCATTATTATCACATCACCGTCAACCCACTCGGCTGGCACGTCTTCATCCGCCCACGCGAGAAATTCCTCGTAGGTCACCTTCGAGCGCGGCGGCGAGATTTTAATTGCCCCGCTGTTCGTCGTTTCAATTTCCTGTGCCATAAGCATTCTTTCCATTCAGACGCGCGGCAATCACGTCCGCAATCTACTCGACGAGGTGTTCGAGATTTCTATTTTGTGGGCAAGCCTTATGAGTATAAAGTCCTGAAGTTTGGAACCAGAGAACAGTAGATTTTCTATCTCATCAGGTTCTAAACTCCTCGTAAGTCATTTTCAAAAGATCGGTCAACAGCTCGAAGTGTTTTTTAACATCGCCTTTTGATAACTGTATACGATAACGCCCATCTCTATATTCCAAAACATCTAATCCCGCATCTGAAAGTTTTTCCTCAATCTCATCAGATTTCACAAGATGCGGTTCAAATCGCAGAACATTCTTCTGTGGCCGAAAAATAGTGAAGTTACTTGGCTGACCATTTTTAGCCAATCCAATATAGAACTTGTTATATTTCAGGTCGATGTTAGCGTCGAGCGTTTTGATAATCTCAAATATCTCATCAGCTATTCCGACAGTTGCTTTGGTTCCGCGTTTCTCCCAATACGCGCGGTCGGTAACTTCCTGAATCTCCTGTTCCTCGTCGACAAGTCCGAGCGTCAATAGCGGTTTTCATTTGAGTGTAACCTCATAACCGCAATGCCGAAACCAATTCACACAATCGCTTGCCGTGATTGTTTCGAGCGCCGCGGCGATTGCCTTTTCCAATTCGGCTTGGGTTCGCGCC
>JAABUM010005859.1_pt1 | contig 12533 bp, 17 predicted proteins | sample 5559161 | NCBI WGS metagenome assembly JAABUM01 (sample SAMN10711868, study PRJNA513369) | rock metagenome | isolation source: Antarctica rocks | place: Antarctica: Victoria Land, Siegfried Peak nord | reverse complement strand
AGTTGGTCGGGCCGACACTGGAAAGTGTGCCGGTCAAGCGTCCCCAACCCACGCCTGAGACAGCACAGAACCTGTGTTTGGACAAAGGCTACGACTACGAGGAGGTGCGCGCTCTGCTGCAGGAATTTGGCTTCACAGCGCACATCCGAGCCAGAGGGGAAGGGGAAGAGGCCCAGGCTCTCAAGAAGGAGGCGGGTTTCAAAGCGCGGCGCTGGGTCGTGGAGCGCACCCACTCGTGGATGAACCGCTTTCGCCGCATCCTCATTCGTTGGGAGAAACAGGCCGACAACTACCTCGCTCTTCTGCATCTCGTCTGTGCCATCATCGCTTTTCAACAAGCCGGGTTATTCGGATAGGCTCTAAACGTGCCGCTCGCCGTCGAACGATACACCTGGTAGCTTGTAGCAGCGCCCACCGCGCTCCACGACAACGTCACCTGCGCGTTGCCCGGCGTCGCTGAAAGGCCCGTGGGGGCCGCAGGCACGGGTGCGCTCGCGAGGGGAGTGAGGGTGAAGGTGTTAGAGGCAGCACTTTCGCTGTTAGGCGCAGGACAGGTAGCTGCGACTTGATAACTGTAGGCCAGCCGTTGGTGAGGCCGGTGTCGGTGTAGGTGGTCGAACTATTGCCCCCGATGGTGCGATACACAGTGTCACCGGGCACCAGACGCAACACGCTGTAGTTCGTCGCGTTAGCAATGGCTTTCCACGACAGCACGACCTGCCCGTCGCCCGATGTGCCTGAAAGCGTGGGGCTTTGCAGCCTCGTCGTGGCACTAACGCTGCTCGACCAGGCGCTATCGCCTTGAGCGTTGGAAGCCCGCACCCGAAACGAGTAACTCGTGAACGGGATCAGGCCCAGAGCCGAAGCCGAAGTGTCCGAAGGCGTGGATACCAGCGTCCATGTCGTGCCATCCGGGCTTTGCTCGACGCGATAGGAAGTCGCGCCGCTCACCGCCGTCCAGGACAGGTTGATCTGCGTGTCCGATGAAGCCGAGGCACTCAAGCCTGTAGGCACAGCCGCAGGAGCCACCGGAACCGCAACTACGCTATTGCCAACTCCGCTTTCGCCGCTGCTATCGAGGGTGGAAAGCTTGTAGTAATAGGTCGTGCCATTGGTGAGACCCGTGTCCAAGTAAGAGGAAGTGGTCACCGGAGTGGCGGTGATCTTGGAAAAGTAGGCCAAGTCGCTGGCGTTAAACGTCGAGCGATACACGTTGTAGCCTGTAGCACCACCCACCGCGCTCCACGACAACGTCACCTGCCCGTTGCCCCCGGTAGCGGCTAAGTTGGCAGGAGGAGACAAGACCGCCCATGCCAGCGTCCCAAACAAGAAAAGGAACGCGAATAGGGGGATCCTCAACGCGAGCAGGGGGATCAGGGCGCGCAGACCCGAGCGTGTCTTGGAAGTAGAGTGCATGGAAGAGGAGCGGGCCGAACAAAAGACAGCGCAACAAATACCAGGAAAAATGGCCCGAAAAGGGGGCGCAACAATTAGTGGGATCACCCCAGCGAAACCGCAATCCCAGCCTTCAACAAATGGCCAAAGCTTCTTCGACATCTCCCTTCAAGAAATGCCAAGAAACCTCAAAGCTGCTGGGGGATTTTAGCCCATCATATCACTGTTATAAAGGGCAAATAATATCAAAGTTATTCGAATTACATAGGAGTTTCCTCAACAAAATCCCAAGACCGCTTCAGATGCCTCACCCTCAAGCCGACATTCTCTGAACAGGTGCGCTGGAACATCCTCCCGATCCTACCTTTGACGCTCATTGGCGAGACACCTTAGCTGTCACCGCTTCACAGCACAAGTGCCCGCTCAGGATCGCTCCACTCAAGCCTATGTATGAGGCGCGCTTTCCACGCCAAGTTCGGCAGGTTGAGATACGGGAACCTCGTTGGAACGCAACGGAATGGAGCGCTTTCGTTCGAGGCGAGTAGGAACACAACCGCGAACCAGTTGAAGCGCATTTCGCTGAGGTCGTGCTGCTTCTTGCCTCTAACCCTGATCTTCGGGTTTCTCAATAGGGTTCTTGCGCGGGCGCCTACTGAGCTGCTCCCCGTTTGGTAGTCCACGTTTTAGGTGAAAGTGGATTGGTTTTGTTTCCAGTTGTGGACGACCTCACTTGGAGTTTGATAGCCGAGGCTGGAATGGGGTCTTTGGCTGTTGAAGTATTGGCGATAGTTCTCGATCACGACGCGCGCTTCCAGTCGAGAGGCAAACAGTTCGCGGTCGAGACACCGGGTGCCCTTCGGGCGGCGGAGTTCGCCAGGCATAGACTCGCTCTTGCCGTTTTGCCAGGGGCTTCCTGGCTCGATGTAAAGGGTTTGCACGTCCTGCTCGTGCAGCCAAGCCTTGAGATCGTTTTGCACGAACTCCGGCCCATTGTCACTTCTCAAGAACGTGGGGGCGCCGTGCTTTTGGAACAGGCGTCCAAGCACGCATTGCACGTCTTTAGCAGTGAGCAAAGACGCCACCTCAATGGCGTGGCACTGGCGCGTGAACTCATCGTTCACGCACAACAGTTTCGCCCCACTGCGGCATGTGTCGTGAACGAAGTCATAACTTTATACATGACCAGGATAAAGCGCCTGTTGGGGCGCGCTGTTTTGGTTTTTGGGCGCGCGGGTGCGCCTCTTTTTGCGCGGCACAACCTGACAACTCGTTTCCTTCCACAGCCGATGCACGCTCTTGATGTTGAGGCTCCCAGCGCCAGCGCTATCTCGACGCAGCAAAGCATGAACGCGGCGGTAGCCAAAGCGCGGATGCTCTTGCGCTAACAGACCCATATGTTCTCGAAGCCTTTGATTTTTAGCGACTCGCTTGGGCATCAGACGCAGTGTTTTGCGCCATAAACCCAGGACGCGGCCCGCGCGCCGCTGTGACAAAGGTTTGTCTTGCCCGGCCAGAACCACACTTTGCATTTGCAAAGCACCTTCTCGCTTCTGGTCGGGCGCTGAAGCGGAACGCTACAGCGTCACCATTTTTTGACAGCATCTCCTCTAACGCCAACTTGTCCAGACTCAGGTCAGCCACCAGCTTCTTGAGTTTTTGGTTTTGCGCTTCGAGCGCCTTGAGCTTCTTGGCTTCATCTACGGTCATGCTGCCATATTGCTTGCGCCACGTCATAGAACGTGTTCTGGCTAATGCCGCGCAACCGGCACAGTTCGGTGATGCTACTCTGACCGGCATCGGCTTCCCGTAGCAAGCCGATGATCTGTTCTTGGCTCCAGAGGTTTTTCATGATGTTGAGTGTTCTATTCTCACACTCAAACTGCACTACTTTTTGCGGGGCAGGTCAGGCAGTCGCTTCACGATCAAAAAGTCGCTAAACATTAGGTTTTCTTAGGTTCTGTTCCCGCCCTTGTGACGGTTCTAAAAGCGGAACCGTTGCCTGTTTCCTACCCCTCAAAAAATCGAAAGAGGCTCGGTGTTTCGCGCCAAACACGGCGACTTGGTGCCCGCACAAAGCGCACTTACTGCCTGAGCATAAGGGTTCGAGTCCACCTTCGGGTGTTGCCCGTGTTCCAAGAGAGTGCACTGGCAACTGCCAGGGGAAGAGAGCCGTTTCGCGCGAAACAGAGGAAAAGCTCACCTGTTAAAGCTGTTGATTGTGGGCACTTGTGGCCCTTCCCCACTCAAACAGCCGCAAAATCTGAGGTTTTCTGAGGTTGCTGGAACGGTCAAATTAAGAGCTGTGTTGGTGAGCCGCTTTGATGGCCAAGAGTTTCGCCAAGCGCGCCGCGTGGTGACAACGACCTGCAAGTCCTGGTGCTTCCCCCTGTGCATTTTGACGAAACGTGAGCGTGAAAACGCCGATCTCGTCAGGCCGAACAGGCCAACACCGACCTAAGAGCCTGTCTGCATAACGCGAAAGATCGCGGTGTTCCCGGCGCTAAAGCCCTCGCAAAAAGAATCAGATTGACTATTGCGATGCCAAGTTAAAAGCGCGTTGCCAGTATCAACTTTAAGCGGTCGTTCTGGTGCCTATTGGTGCGTTTTAGTGCCTTTTTGCCATTTGCACCCGCTCCAGAAGATCGTGACTGGAAAACTCGTTCGCCCGCGCGCCGCGTTTCAGCATCCACGAGACGAACGTGCCCGGCGAGACGCGTCGGTTTTTCTCGGTGCCATAGCGCACAGCTTCATCCAGAGCCATTTGACAAAGCATTGTGGTCGCGTTGAGGTTCGCTCCGGCCTCTATCAAGAAGCGCGCAGCATTCGATGTGTCCGATGGAGCGGAACGCTGAAGCGGTAGCGCGCGGCGTGATGAAGAGCCGAGCGGCCCGCTTCGCAACAGTCGTGATGAACATCCGCTCCGGCTTCGGTCAAAACATGAAGCGCCGCGTTACAGCCGCCCTGCGCCATCTAATGAAGCGACCTTAGGCCTTCGATGTTTTCCTCTTCCAAACCCCAATGACACTCGCTTTGGAAGCACGGCACCAGAAAACGCGCTTTTTCGCCGACTGCGCCACTCGCTGATACATTTGGATTAGGGTTGTTCGATACGCTGACAAATGGTTTCGGCACGATTAAGAGCAGCGCCCGCCGTGCGCTTCCAGTCCAGGCGAAGCGCGGCGTCGTAATCGGCTTGACGGCGCCACTCGGCCAACTGCTTCAAAGCGTGTCCAATGGCTTGTTCGTCCGTCTGGCCGCTCCGGAGAAAGAACCCGCGCACGTCGCCATGTTCTTTGGCGTCGCCCGCGAGAGGATAATCGGGAGCATTCAAACGAATCCACTCGCGGCACACGCTCATCGCGGCGTAATAGGCGCGCGATATCGCACACCGATAACGAGCCTCCGCGTTCAAAAGTGCAAGCGTCTCGCTCACGGATGAGGGAGTTACGGCGTGGGCATCCGGCGCCAGAGCCAAGGCCACATCGAGATAACTTTCCCAGCGAAAACTCATCGTCGGCCTCGGCTTACGAGCGGCTTTCCTCCACGAAATCGAGCGTGACTGTCAGTGGCAGAGCGCCTTTTCCCGGCCAAAATGTGCGCTCGAAGTGATCGAGTTTTTCAAGAGCTACAGACACCTCATCCCGTGTTTGAACTGCCAGAACAGCCTCTTCACCTGAAACAATGCGCAAGTGAAGCGGTGCCCCGCCGAACTGTGCGCGAATCTCAGCAACAGCTTCCTTTAAAACCGCATCGAGTTCGGGATGGCGCGCCAGAAATTCCTCGCTTTGCGCTGGATTCTCCCGCTTGATGGTGTTCCCCTCGGCCTCTTTCCCTTTGATCCACTCCAGTTCCCGCAGCCGCGTCCAGGCGATTTCGATGAACCTTTCGGTAAAAGTTGCACGCTTGTAGTCGTTCCATTGGTGAACGATTTCGACGGCCTCGCGCACGGTGCGCGCGCCTTCTTTTGTGGCGGCCCAGTGAACTGTCGCCAGCAGTTCCACGCCAAAGGCACTTTCAAATCCTTCCGTCAATCGCGCCACATCATCCAAGCGTCTGCGCGCCTCAAAGGTCGCTTCGCGTTGCAGCACTTCTTCCGCTTGAACCGAAACATCATCGCGCAGCGTCATCGCACGGCGGGCACCGCCCGTGCCGTCGCCATAGCCCACCATCCAGTGCCCTTCCCACTTCTTCAAAACATGGCGCAGGTTCGGCGCATAGGGGCCATAACGCCCTTTCTCGAAACGTAACTTCAAATCCTGTCCCGCGACCTGCAAAAAGTAAGCGAGCTTTTGCAATTCCAGTTCAGAGAACGACCACTCAAACGTCGCGTAGTTTTCGAGCAAACGCACATAAAAGGCGTTTGTCACACTCATCTTCGGCGGCTGGGAGTGCGTTTCCATCTCTTGCGGCGCGGGCGCACCTTCGGGTGGATAAAGCAGAACGCGCACATCAGGAAGTGAGGCAAAAGCGTCTTCAATGAGCGGACGAACCTCGCTCCACTTCAAGCCGCCGTTGCCACAACCAAGAGGTGGAATGGCGAGCGAGGCGATGCCACGCGCACGCACTTCCTCGACCAGATTCTCAAGCCCATTGCGAATCCACTCCAACCTGGAAGGAGAACGCCAATTGTCTTTGGTTGGAAAGTTGATGATGAAGCGCGGCTCCCCGGCATCAAAAGCGTCTTTGCCGGGCGATTCAACAACCAAAACGCGGCCAGGCTTCATCTCGCCCGCTTTGCAACATTCGACGTAGACGCGCGAGTTCCAGGGGAACTTTTTGTCGAATTGAAGCGCGATCCCCTTGCCCATCACTCCCACACAGTTGACCGTGTTGACGAGCGCCTGCGCCTCAGCTTCGAGCAGGTTGCCGTGCTGTTCTTCGATCAGCGCCTCACGCGCTTTGTCTTGGTTTAAGTCGCTCATCCGTAATACCACTTCCTCATCTCGCGCACAGGCGGGCGCTGTGCTGCATTCTCCACAATCTCTTCGACTTTCTCTTTCACTGCTTCATCGAAAACACCAATGCCACCCACTAAATCCCAGGGCACAAAACGGTGGATCAAGAACTCGGCCTGACGGCGACGCGAGCGGTCGCGGTCACTTTCGGTGTCGGCCCATTGCTCTTCCTTCATCAAGGGCCAATCAATGCGGTTTAAATCGGCCTCGGAATTCCAAAAACGCGAAAGCTGCATCACCGCGTGCCCGTCGCTGAAAAGCCACTTCGCCTCGGATGTCAGCACGCGCTCAAGCCTTATGCACAGATGCACCATGTCCTTTTGCGACACGTTGACGACTTTGCCGTAAGCGATGGCACACAGCATCGGTGAGCGCGGCGCAAAAGTAAAGGGTTCATAATCGGCCAGTGTGCCAAAAGGAGAATGCGACACGCCAAAGGCCGCGCGGCGCGTCACAAGGCGGGGGTGGGCCGCCGAAACAGGATGGAGGCCGCGCCGGTTGCGCTCGTGGGAACACCACAGCCCACCCGATCCGATGATTCCCGCCAGGTTGCGCCAAGACGTGATGTGGTAAAGCCAAATCTTTGATCTGTCTGGCACTTCCCAACGGGGCGAGCGCGTTTCCATTGCTTCGATTTTAACTGTTTTGGCTTCTTATGTCCCCGCGAAGGTTCACGCGCGTGGCGCGCCAGGTGCGCTCTGTAGGGGCGCGGTCGAGTTCGCTGGTGCAACCGGCGTCTTTGCCAAGAGCGTCATCAATGCGCTTAAAAGCTTGTTCAAACATGGAAAGGAGTGGGTTCGAGAGAAAGGATTCGCCGTGAACTGAGGTCACGCGCCGAGTTCGGTCGGCACGTTTGAAGGATCAACGATGCTCAACCCTTCGGGCGTGAAGAGACGAAAATCCTTGGCGTTGAAGGTTAAGACGTGAGGCACTTTGTAAACGAGCGCAACGGCAGCGAGCCGGGTGTCATGGACTTGGATGCCCCCCACACCGTAGGTTTGAACCAGGTGTTCCCACTGCGCGAACACTTCGGCGCGGTCGGGCAAAAGCACAAAAGCGGCGCGATGTTTGGCGAACTCGGCGCGCGCCACAGGCATCGGCAACCCCAGCCCATTTTCAGTTTTGGAGCGCGTGGCGACGTTCCAAAACTCGATGAGATTTTGCGGCGTGATGCAAAGCGTGGCCCCGCTTCGGGTCAGATCGTCCAAAGCGCGCCAAGCGACGCGATTTGGCGTCGGTCAAGCGGGCTAAGATGTTGGTATCGAGCAGATAAAGCGCGGGCGCGGGCGCGGTGTTTTGTTCCATAGCCTACTGTCTAAGTTCGATCCCAAGAAAACGCGAAAAACGGCCAACATTTGTTTAAAGATGGCGATTCTCGCGCTCCATGTAACCGTAAACGTCACCTCGATCGCCACTTAAATCCACTTCGTCCGCTTCCTTTTCGTCGGGTGCCTCGTCGCAGTCGAAGGCTTTAAGCGCCTCCAAACGACGCGCTATCTCTTCGGGCGAAGGCGGCGCAAAAAGCGCGGCCAAATCCAGAGAAGGCACTTCGGGCAGATGCGAAAACGACGTGATTACCGCTTCGGGCGCTGTCGCAGAAACGGTCACAACGGATTCGGGAATCAAATACTTGCGCCCCGTTCGCACGGTGGGAACATCGCCGCGCCGGATTTGGCGCCGCACGGTTTCGGCGTGCTGGTGGGTGCGCGTTGCAAACTCGTCAACAGTGAGAAGGCGTTCGCTCATGGAACTGCGAGTGTAATCCTTTGCCGTATTGCGCTGTTTAGTGCCGCGAAATGTGAAGGCGCCTCTGAGCCTCATCGTCAATTTCAATCGCCGCCAAAAGTTCGACGCACAGGCAGTCAAGGGTCGTGATTCTGTCCTGCGTTTTGTTCTTCCGGTTCTGGTTTTGTCGCGCTCAATCGGAAGAACATTTTGCCCTCAGCAGAGGGGCAACTTGGGTTAGCTATGAAGGAGTTCAACGATTCGCGGCTCTTCTCCCACGGCGCCCACCAAATCGCGGGCGGCGTCAGCATTGCTTTGGAGCCATTGGCTGATAGCTTTGTCCTGGGCATACATCGAAAGAAAGGCTTCTCCATCGCTGCCAACGCGGAAAAACTCGACAAAGAGTTCCAGCCTTTTGGAGCTGCCGTTGTAGGTGCGAGACAGCAGGTCGCGGGTTTCCGGCTTGGCCCGGCGAGCGATGGGTGTGTTGAGAAAGGCCGCGCGTTCGCTCTCGATATGGCGCAAAAAGGCGCTAAAGGCCTTGGGCGCCTCCTTTTTGACCAGGGCGACCCTTTCTATCAATTCCCCCACGATCTCGCGCTGGCGGGCCTCCTGTGCCCCTTGAGCGCGTTGCTGTTGCTCCTGTCGCGTGCGGCGGGCTTGCTGTGCGCGGTCGCGTTCTCCCTGCTCCGCTTCAAAGCGCCCCTCGTATTGCAACATGCCGTTCAAGCTCTCTGGCGTGTAGTTGGTTTTGGGCGCCTCCACTTTGGCGAAATCGACCAGACACTTGGCTTTGCTGAGACCGTGCTGTTGAATCAGGCGCGCGGCGCTCACCAATTCTTTGGGATTGAGTGGCCCCTTGATCAGGGAATTGTGAAATTGTTGATGAAAGTAGCGCACTAAAGCCGCTTCGGGGGACTCCTCGTGGGAAGCGGCTCGTGGGGCGCCTGGAAGTGCCACAGCAACGGGAGAAGAAGCGGCGGGGAGAGCGGTGCCAGGAGCGGCGCTGACCCGACGGCGCGCGCCTTTTTGAATGACGATCTTGAAATCGCTGTTGTCTTTGGTCGGCTCAACGGTGGCCGAGGCGATGCATCCCGTCGTTAAAGGCACACCGCGCAGTTCTTCCAGTGCCCGTTCAATCAGGCGCTTTCGGGCGCTGCGGTGCCGGTAGGTTTCGCCTTCCAAGCCCATCTCTTCAAACAATTCTTTGGTGCGCCGCTCGTAATGCTTTTTGTCGGCGAGCAGCAAATCGAGGCGCGGGTAAAGCATCTGCGCGATCTCGCTTTTGAAAGACAGCACGGTCGCCAGAAACAGCGGTGTGGTGTGGTTAGCGTGCAAGTTCTTGAGAATCTCGCGGTGGAACTGGAAAAAGCACATCTCCGTGGTGGCGTGCTGCTTTTTGCTGCGCCGCGCCAACGTCAGTTCGGAGAGAATGTTGAAGGTATCGAGCAGTTCGATATGATCGCCACTGCTCTTGTCGAAGTAAGAGTTTTCCCACACGAACAGCACGCCGCGTAGTTGTAACAGGGAGCGGGTAATGGCGCGATGGGCGTGACTGCTCCACTCCTCTCCCAAAAGGCGGGCGATCTTTTGCACGGAAAACGCGATGGGCGTTTCGGGCCGCCCCGCATCATCCCACAATTTGCACAGCACATAATAAATCCTCTGGTCGCGGGTGGACAAGTTGCCGTGCTGCGTGAAGCCGATCTCGACCTTGGCGGTGATTGTGCTTCCATCCGGCAAAATGCGCTGGCGCTCCAAGATGCGAGCGCGCGGAGTTTTTTTGGATGAAGTCGGTTCCCAGATCGACCATTTTTCCAAGTTGAGTTCGGTGGAGATGATCTCGTTCGAGTCGTCTCCTTTTGTTATCGCAATGCTCGTTTCGGTTCCCATAAAGTCGCTGTTGTCCCTTCTTCATTTTATAAGCCTAAACACACACACCGCCAACGGCAGCCCGTCCGTTTCGGTTTTTTTGAAAAGTTGGCGCTGTGTGTATTTAAAAGACTATCTAAAACCTATTCCGTTCGGAAAAAGGGCGTAAGTCGTTGTTATAAAGCCAAAGTTTAAAACCTCGTTGTCTCGAGGCCACCAAGTTGTTGTCTCAAGGCCACCAAGCTCCTTGTCTCGATCCCACCAACGACGTTGTCTGGACTTCACCAAGTTTTTTGTGTGGAGGCCACCAAGCTCCTTGTCTCAATTCCCCAAACGTTTTGTGTGGACTCCACCAAGTTTAGGGGCCTCGTTGGGTGCGAAATTCACTCGCTTTGGGGTTCGCCAAACTTTTCCTGCAGCGAAGCGATGATGGCCGCTGTCAACGTGGTGTCGCGCCGCTTGGCTTCGGAAACCCAGTGGCGGCGCAAACGTTTGGGCACTTTGATGGACAAGTTGACCTCCTCTTCTTTGAGTTCTGGTAAACCAGTTTTCTGGTTTTCTGGTTCGTCGGGAATCTGGTTTTCCTGGGTTCGGGCTTGCTGGATCACGGCGCCGTATTTTCCAAGGGCACTCTTATTCTTCATCAACTCATCTCCCTGTGGCCCGCTGGCCGGTGGCCCAAAAGGGCCATTACTTCGTCGCCGAGGGCGTGGTAGTCCTCCCATGCGGCGGCGCGGGCATCGTCCAGATCGCGGATCGGTTTGCCTTGCAAGGCGGCTTTGGCGAAGCCTACGGTGCGGCGAATCAAGGTGTTGAAAACGGGCACGCCGCCTTCGCGCAAATCGCCTTGCATCAGTTCCCCTTCCCGGCTCGGTTTGGGCGGCACGACGGTGATGAGCGCCCGGTAGTTGGCGTCGCTGAGCGCCCGCGCGGTTTGCAGCATCGGCTCCAGGCTCACGATGTCCGGGGAAGTCGGCAAAATCAGCAGCTCGCAGCCTTTGGCCAGCTCTTTGAGGTCGTCGGAGTCGGGGCGGGCGGGCGTGTCGATCACGATGAAGTCCGTGCCGTTTACTACGCGCATCGCCTGACGCTGGTCAACTACGGCAAAGGGTAGCCCGTCGCCGCGTTGCGCCCAGCTGATGGCGGTGTGGTTGGGATCGCCGTCCACCAACACGGTCTTGCCGCGCTCTGAAAAGTAAGTGGCGAGATGAATGGCCGTCGTGCTTTTGCCAATCCCGCCTTTGTAGCCAGTTACGGTGACAATGGTCATGAAGTTCTCCTATGTTGTGGTTTAATCTGGTTTACCAGTTTTCTGGTAAACCAGAAAACATTGTAGACCGATTTAGCCTACTGTGGTGAGGGAATAAGCTGGTTCATCGCTCGCTTTAATGCCTGCGGAGAATGTAACGCCGCAGTGCTCTCGGTTTGGCGAAACAGCAAAACGGGGCCGGTCGCTGCCAAGTTATGTCGCGCCCAAACCTCTGCACCCCGTTCAGGCGCTTCTCTTTGTAGATAGAGCAGGACGTTATTTACAGCGAACGTTTTGTTTGGTGATGGAACAGGACGCGCTTTGCTTGAACTGGTTTACCAGCTTTCTGGTTTACCAGAAAGCTGGTAGCGAGTCAGGAAACTTCACGCTTAGAACTGATTATCCCATCGCAAATCTTCCGTTTCAATGGCGGACGTGCAACGCGCCCACTGATGAGAAGAGAGGTCGCGCCCATCGGAGGGTTCCAGACCCGTGCTGCCTTCACCGCGAAAGTTCTCGGTGGTGTGGCCCAGCACGAGGTGCACCATCTCGTGAAAAAGCGTTTTGAACGGGTAGGGCGATAAGGGAGATACGGCAACCGTGCCTTTGCAAGCGAAGCCGAGGCCGTTGCCATCGAGCACATCGAAGGGCATCTGCGCCATGTCGAGGCCGGCCAAAGCTTTGGCCCGACCCCACGTGAGGGGCGCGGCTGCGGGCACGGGTTCGGCGTTTTCGTTCAGAAGCACGGTCTGTGAAAGCACGAATCACGAGAGTTTCCACACGAAAACTCGAGTGTATTCGACTTCTTCCACGTCGAGGTGGCCGCTCTCGTTCTGGCTGTTCTTGCTCCCATCGTCAGCGGTTTTCTCGCGGTGCAGCGTGCCTTTGAGCGGCATGCAGAGCGTGAGCGCCTCTTGTCATTCTTGGACGCCATAACCCAGCTTGCGCCCGCTGCTGAGTCGTCGGAAAGGGGGCCGGTAGGGGATAAATCGAGCGCAAAGATACACCTCCAAAAATAACGTGGGTTGAAAGTGCTACGATACGCTCCAAAAATGAAAGAGCAAATTTGCTCAAAGAGGAGCGATTGCCGGACGCCTCAATAGGGTAGGAGTTACGCAGTTGAGCGTGCTGAGGCTCAAAACGTCGTGAGCGTGAACTGGAATCGCGTTGCTCCCTCCCACGCTTGAGCGACAAAATCTTCAACTGCGTAACTCCTATAGGGTTGTAACAACTTCTTTCTTTTCTACTTAGACATCCCCTTTAAATACAGCACGAAAGAGGCTATTTTCCTTCTTCCACGAGGAAAGACGGAGTAAGTCATTTCTTGTAAGTCTAAA
>JAABUM010005858.1_pt1 | contig 12535 bp, 11 predicted proteins | sample 5559161 | NCBI WGS metagenome assembly JAABUM01 (sample SAMN10711868, study PRJNA513369) | rock metagenome | isolation source: Antarctica rocks | place: Antarctica: Victoria Land, Siegfried Peak nord | reverse complement strand
CGACCCCTTTTGCCAAGGTCTCGAGGCCGAAGCGGACGAACTGGTCGACGTAGCGATGATAATTGGTGAGCAGGATCCAGGGCTGCACGTTGCGCCAGTCCGACCCCGTGTAGTGGACCAGACGGCGCAGCGAGAAGTCGATCCGCACGGCGTCGAACAGCGCCAGCGGGCGGGCGCCGCCGGGCTCCTCGGGCTTCCACAACCCGTCGGCGATCTCGTCGCCCACGGTCGACAGCAGTGGGACGGGGAAATGCCGGGCGAGGTCGGTCGCGGTGGTGCCGCTGCGGGCGAGATCGGTGCCGGGCTCGACCACGTAAGGATAGGGGATCTCCTGGGCGCTCGATCCGACCTCGATCGTGACGCCGTAGTCGCGCACCAGCGGGCCGAGCTGCTCGAGGAGGTAGGGCCGAAAGTAGTCGGGCTGCGTCACCGTCGTGACATAGGTGCCCGGTCCCTGCAGCTTGGCGGTGGCGCGCTTGATGCGCGGCACCGGACCGTCAGGCGCATAGGTGAGGCGCAACTCTGGATAGCGGAACTGCATGCGCACGCCCATGTCGGGCGCGATGCCTTCGTCGAGGAAGCGGGCCAGCGCGGCTTGCAGGGCATCGGCGGCTCCGGCGTGGAGCTCTCGGAGGCGGTCGACCGCGGCTTCGGGCGACGCCATGGTCTCGGTCGGTCTGAGTTCGTCCGTCAGCACAGGGCGCTCCCGGTGGCGCCGGCGGGCGCCGGTCCCCGAGGACCTTGGCACCGTGGGCGCCGGAGCGCAAAGGAACCTCGGCGAGAGAGGGCTTGCTCGTCGACGTGTGCCGACGATCCCTACACGATGCAGCCGTGAAGGCCATCATCCTCACGCATGATGCTGCGAAGGACACGCCTGCCGGCCGAGGTGACAAGCTTCATCTTGGGAGGCGAGAAGCTGGTGACAGCCCTGGCGATCGATCCGGCCTGGCTCGCGTAACGGGAGCCGCGACCTCGCGGTTCACCCCACCCTGTCGACCTCCACCACCTCGCTTCGCTTCACTCCAATGGCATTCGCCAGCGCCGCGAGCCGGTCCGCCACGACCTCGCTGTCGGGCACGCGAGCGGCCCGGCCCACCTCCAGCGTGACGGAATCCGTGCCGACCCTGACGCGCGAGCCTGCCAGCACCTCCGGTACCCCGGCCGACAAGCGATAGGCCAGGGTCAGGGCCCGGCCCAGGATCAGGGCGCGCCGCCGGGTGCCGCGCGACAGGAGTTCCACTGCGGGCGACAGAGCCGGGTCGTCGGGCTTGCCGTTGTAGCGGGCGTGGATGGCGGCCGCGACGAATGCCCGCTCGGGATGCTCGATGCCGATGAAAGGGAACTGCAGCAGCCGGCGGAACATCTCTCCGGCCCGGAGGTCGGGGTGGTCGCGCCACCCCATGTCGGACAGGGCGCAGGCCGCGACCCGCAGCCGCGTCTCGGCCGCGGATTCACCGGGGAACAGCTCTCCCGTCCAGGGCACGAGACCGGCCGCGAACCCCGGCACGCGGGCGGCCGGCAGCCCGATCAGCGCCGCGCCCTCGATCAGGGGATCAAGGGTGCGTTCGACCTCGGGCAGCTGCGCGTAAAGCCAGCCCTCGCGCAGGCCCAGTGCCGAGAATACGACCTTCTCGGGCGCCAAGCGCTTCAGCGTGCGGTCGAGCACCAGCGCCGCGGCCGGCAGCGTGCGGGCGCGGCGTGCCGGCAGGGCGGCCGCAGCGGCGCTGCCCATCGCGGGGCCTGGAGGCGCAATGGCAGGTCTGCCCGACGCCGAGGACCGCCACAGCGACTTGGCGAAACCCCGAATCGCGGCCGTGTCGACAGTGTAGCCGTGCACCACCGGTACCGGTGCGCCCATGGCCGCCATGTGGGCCTTGGCGAGCGACCGCCAGCCGCCGCCGACAGGGTAGAACACGGGCCGGGTCAGGAGCGCGTCGACGGCGCGCTTGGCCGCTTCAGGCCCCTTCTCGAGCAGGGCTTCGACCGGCAGGGCGCCGAGCGGCAGCGATACCCAGCGCTCGCCCACGCGGTCGCCGAGCGCTTCGGCGACCTCCAGGCTACCGCCGCCCATGTCGCCGACGAGGCCCACGGGCCGGAAGAAGCCCGAGATGACGCCGAGCGCCGCATGGTGCGCCTCCTCGGCGCCGCTGAGGATCCGGACCGCGAGGCCGCTCTCGGCCGTGATGGCACGGCGTAGTGCCTCGCCGTTCGAGGCGCGCCGCATGGCCTCAGTGGCGGTGGCGTCGATGCGGGTCACGCCCATGGCGTCCGCGATGGCGCGGAAGCGGCGCACGGCCTCTACGGTGCGCCGAAAGTTTGCGGGCTGGATCGCGCCCGTCTGAGCCAGGCCTTCGCCGAGCCGGCACAGGCTCTTTTCGTTGAAGCGCGGCAGCGGCGCCCGGCCCAAGCACTCGTACACCACGATACGGACCGAATTCGAGCCGATGTCGACGATCGCGTAGGGGGCGCCGCCCGTCGCGGCGGCGGTGCCCGCGTCGAGGCTGAGCGGCCAGGCGATCCCGGAGTCGAGGGCGTTTGCGACCATGTTCAAGCGTCCCCGGGCAACATCCCGAGTGATGCAACGCGACGCCGAGCTTCATGGATCCGCCTCGACCATCAGGCCTGAGGCCACGCGTCGCCCGCCGACATGGGGCCACGACCGCCGGAACAGGCGCAGTTGTCCCGAGTTGTCGGGCGGGATACGGTCGCAGCCGCTCACCGCCGATGCTGCGGCACCGGATGACGGGACCGTCACCGACGCGGTCCCGAACCCTCGACCCGCCATCGCGGGCCTCGACCATCGCGGCTATCTGGCCCGCAAGAGGCTGCCGGCCGCCGGGACCATCAGGGCCGGGCTGGACCACGACCCATCCATCTCACCGGTGCCCCGCGGCGGTCGCGACTCCGGACGCGATCAGCACACCACCCCCGGCGCGCTTCGCCCATGTCGCGGCGCGCGGTGTACGCAGCAGCCACGCAGCCCGGGACGCCGCGAGCGCGTAGGCGGTGTCGGTGCCGCCCACCACGAGGCAGAAGGTGGCGATCAGCAAGGCCGCCTGGGCGGTGTAGTCCCCGTCGGGGCTGATGAACTGAGGCACGAAGGCGACGAAGAACACGATGGTCTTCGGATGGAAGGTCCCGACCGCCACATTGCCCGCGAAGGCGGCGCGCGCGCCGAGCGCAGGTGCCGGTGGCGCGTCATCCTGCCGGGGAGCGCCGCGGCTCCGCGCGATGATCAACAGGCCGAGACCGATCAGGTAGGCGGCCCCGGCCCATTTCACGACCGAGAAGGCGAGCGCCGAGGCGGCCAGCAACGCGCCGACGCCGAGCAGCGACAGGCTCATGGCAATGGCATTGCCGACCATCATGCCGGCCACCGAGGCCAGCGCCACTCTGCGACCGGCGCCGACCGCGTAACCCACGATGCTCATCACGCCAGGCCCGGGGATCAGGCCCATGACGGCCGAAGCGAGGGCGAAAGCGATCCAGTGATGCCAGTCCATCCTTGCGTGTCCTGAGCGAGCAGCCTGTGTGGGCTGCAGCTTCCATGATCCGTTTCCTGCGACCGGGTCGGACGCCAAGCTTGTGAGCTGCAGCACCTGGGGCAGAGGAGACCAGGGGAATCGGGTGAAGGAATCATGCGGCGATGACTGCAGGCGTTTAGAATGACATCGACCGGTATGGAAGACACCGGGGTCAAGATCGCGATGCGGGGAGCCCGGCCTCGATCCGAATAGCGCCCCAGTGACCGGCCCCATGGCGGCCCCGGCCCAGGGTCGCGCAACATCTATGCTTCAACCAGGCCGGCCCTACTGCTCGGTCTGCAGCAGCAGTGCTTGTAGTAGGGCCTTACGGAACTCCTCCGGCACGGTACGGTCCATGGCGGCCCTCAACCGGCGCAGCCGGCGCCGCTCGTCGTAGAGCTGGTCGAGCAGGCGCAGGACGATCGGCAGGGCGTCGTCCTGCAGCCCGAGTTCGTGGCGAAGGTCCCGGATCAGGCGGAGGCGCGCCACGTCGATGTCGCGGAACACCCACGCTCCCCGGCTGCCGGCCGGGCGCACCCAGTCCTGGGCGATCCAGTGCTCGACATCGGCTCGGTCGATCCCTTCGGTGGTGACCATCAATGCGTCCAGGGTCATCATGGCGCGGCCTCGAGGTCCCGGCGCGGGTTCCAGGAAGAGGCATCCGTGCGGTCGCGCAGAAAGGCCGCCAACCTTTCGTCGGGCGGTCCCAGGACGACCCGCAAGGTCACATAGGCATCCCCTGCCGGGGATCCGCCCGACGCGGGAACCCCCTTGCCGCGCAGCCGGAGCCTGGTGCCGGTGTCGGAACTCGGCGGGATCGTCATGGTGACCGGACCGCCGATGGTCGGCACCGTCACCGGACCGCCGAGCACGGCCTCGGCCGGCGTCACGGGCAGGTCGAGATGGATGTCGCGCGCCTCGCGCCGGAAGAGCGGGTGCGACGCGACCTCCACCTCGATCAAGGCGTCGCCTGGCGGCTCGCCGGGGCCGCCTTTGCCTCGAAGGCGCAAGACCTGACCGCTGTCCAACCCGGGCGGAATGCTGACCTCGAGGCTCCCGCCCTCCGGCAGGGACAGCCGCTGGCTGGTGCCCCGCACGGCATCGAGGAATGGTACCACGAGGGTGTAGCGCCGATCGGCGCCGCCTCGTGCATCGGCCCGTTCCCGGGTGCCGGCGCGGGCTCGCGCGCCGAACATCCCGGAGAGGATGTCGCCCAGATCATCGTCGTCGATGCCGAACCCGGCGCCGTAATGCATGCCCCCGACCCCTTCGGCATGCTCGCGGTAGGACCGCTGCCCCGGCGGCGGCCCGGGGGGAGGGCGCTCATGGCCCGCGGCATCGATCTCCCCGCGATCGAAGCGGGCGCGGCGCTCGGGGTCGGACAGAAGGTCGTTGGCGGCGCTGACCGCCTTGAACTTCTCCTCGGCCTTGGCGTCACCTGGATGCAGGTCCGGATGCGAGGTCTTGGCGAGCTTGAGGAAGGCGGACCGGATCTGTTTGTCGGTCGCGTCGCGGGCAACGCCGAGAACCGTGTAGGGATCGTCCGCCATGAGAGTTCCACCGGGCAAGCTCAGCGACTCCCGGGTGGAGTCTCGATCCGCCGATGCCGCCCCGCCACAACGCCCCGGCACCCGCGGTGGTTCGTGGGGATCCGGCATCGCTCGCTGGGAGGACGTCGACCTCGAGGAGGGCCTGCTCGTTTTCCAGGCGCGGGGGCGGCGCCGCGCCGTGACCGCGAGGAGCGAGCCGGATCGGTCGCTCGTTCCCAAAAAGGCGGGACGGCACCCACCGCAACCGCTATACCGCCTCCGCGCCGCGATGATAGAAGGCCCTGATCGGTCTTGGCGTCACGAGCTCGTCAACGGCTCGGCGGCGCGATCGGGCCGATGTCCACGTCGATTGAAGGTACGATGTCCCGTTTCCTCGGTTTCGCGCTCGCGTTCGTGTTTCTTTGGTCGGGCCAAGCGTGGGCGCAAGCGCCGGATAGCGTCTGGCTCGAGGACCTGACGTGGACCGAACTCCAGGACCTGATCAAGTCCGGCACCACGACCGTCATCATCCCGGTCGGCGGTGTCGAACAGAGCGGGCCCGACATGGCGCTGGGCAAACACGACGTCCGCGCGAGAATCCTGTCCGAGAGGATCGCGCGCGCAGTCGGACATACCCTGATCGCGCCGGTGGTGGCCTATGTTCCCGAAGGCAGCACCAATCCGCCGACCTCGCACATGCGGTTCCCGGGCACCATCACGGTCCCGGCCGACGTCTTCCGCAAGACGATCGCGTCGGCCGCCTCGAGCTTCAAGCTGCACGGCTTCAGGGATGTGGTGCTGATCGGAGAGCACGGGAGCTACCAGGGTGACCTCAGCGCAGTCGCCGACGAGCTCAACCGGACATGGGCCGCGACGCCGGTCAGGGCGCATTTCATGCCGGAGTACTACCGGAACGCCACGACCGACTTCTATCCGACGCTCAAGAGCCACGGCTTTTCAGCGACCGAAATCGGGACCCATGCCGGCGTTGCCGACACGTCGCTGATGATGGCGCTCGATCCCCGGCTCGTGCGCGAGGAGAAGCTCCGGACGGGCCGCGGCCTCGACGCCGCGGAGGGCGTCTACGGCGACCCGCGACGCTCCAGCGCCGAGATGGGCAAGTTGGCCGCCGAGGCGATCGTGGACAAGACCGCCGCGGCCATCAAGGCCGCCCTCGACCGCCCTCGGCACCCGTAATGGTCGTGAACGATCGACCTGGCGCGGGCGACGAGCGTGAATGTGCCCGGACGTCATCACGCAACCTCGGCCCGATGCCGCGGCTAACCTCACCCTTTTCACCGGAACGATCATGCTGAACCGTCATGTGGGAGCGGGAACCCGCGCCCTCGTCCTCCTTGCGGCGGCTTGCTGGTGCCTGCAGAACGGCGCGAGCGCGCAGACGCCTGCGGACCTGCCGGAATGGCAGCAGCAGCGGGATGCAACCGTGCAGCCGGTCGACATCTATGCTCATGCCACGGCAGCTCAGCTCAGCGCAGCCGTCGCGGGAGCGCTCGAGCGCGTCTACGTCCCCAACATCGCGTCCCAGGACGTCTCCGTCATCGACCCGGCCACGATGAAGGTGGTGGACCATTATGGTGTGGGCCGGGGTCCTCAGCACATCGTGCCGTCATGGGACCTGAAGACCCTCTGGGTGACGGGCAGCGCCAAGAGCGCCAAGATCTGGGGGAGTCTCGCGTCGATCGATCCTCGAACCGGCAAGCTGCAGCAGATCCTGCCGATGGAGGACGCCTACAACATGTACTTCACGCCGGACGGCGCGTCCGCCATCGTGGTTGCGGAATCGAGGCGGCGCCTGGAGTACCGCGATCCGCACACGATGAAGCTGCAGGGCTCGCTGACCATCCCGGAGTGCGTCGGCCTCAATCACGCGGACTTCTCGGCCGATGGCACGACCGCCATCTTCACTTGCGAGTTCTCGGGCTCGCTCGCCCGGATCGACGTCGCCGGCCGGAAGCTGCTCGGCCTGCTGAAGTTGGCCAAGGGCGGCATGCCCCAGGATATCCGTCTCTCGCCCGACGGCCGCGTGTTCTATGTCGCCAACATGATGACGGACGGCGTCAGCCTGATCGACGCGGACAGCTTCAAGGAAATCGGTTTCGTCGCGACCGGGATCGGCACCCATGGCCTCTACCCCAGCCGTGACGGCAAGAAGCTCTACGTCTCGAACCGCGGCTCCCACGCGGTCGGAGGGCCGCCACACGGCAGGGGAACCGTCTCGGTCATCGATTTCGCGACCCGCAAGGTCGACGCGACCTGGCCGATCCCGGGCGGTGGCAGCCCCGACATGGGCAATGTCAGCGCCGACGGAAAGCGCCTCTGGCTTTCGGGCCGGTTCGATAACGTCGTCTATGCCATCGATACCGGGACCGGTCAGGTCGTGAAGATCCCGGTCGGCCACACGCCGCACGGGCTGACGGTGTGGCCGCAGCCGGGCCGATATTCGCTCGGCCATACCGGGATCATGCGGTAACGCCGTGCTGGCGGCCGGCCGCGAGGTCTCCGGCGCGCCACTGCATGCGGGCCGAAGGGCAGTCCCCGGCCGCGGGCCATCGTTTGCCTCAGCTCGACTTTGTACAAAACCGAAGGTGGTGAGGTATGAGGCGGCTCGTCGTCGGGTGAATGACTTGGCCGCATGAGGGCAGACTTGCTTGTCCGGCGTGGGAGAATTCGAAGCCTGGGATGGAGCAACATCCGATCCCCTGCGTGACGCCAGCCTCTGGCGATCCCGTTCCTGACAGTCTACGCAACTGGTTGGGGGTCTTGCAGCCCTGCTTCACGGCGCTCAGTTGGGAGCGCGTGTTGGTGATCGTCATGGGCGCTGTGCTCGCTCTGGGTAAGCGCACGATCACGGCCTGCCTGCGCATGACAGGACGGGCGACGCAGGCGATTTCGCCAGCTACCACCAGCTCCTCAATCGGGCGCGGTGGCGGTCCCCGGCCATGACGCAGGTCGGTATCAGCGTTCGACCTCGGTGCGGCCCCAGCCTCTTGCGAGCGAGGACCACGCGGCTGGTCGAGGGAGCATCATGGCTCCTGTCGTGACCCTTCGACCGAGATGTGCGAAAACCGTCCGGCGCGTAACGAAACCGGATGGCGCTGCGCGGACGTTCGCGGCAAGACGAACGTTGGAACTGGCGTGCGGGGGACCGGCCGGCGGACCGCACCCGTGGAGGCGGACCAGAGGGAGGACACGACATGGCACTCAAGGTCGGTGTGATCGGCGTCGGCATGATCGGTCAGGATCACATCCGCCGGCTGTCGACGGTCCTGGCCGGAAGCGCGGTCGTGGCCGTGACCGACGTCGATGCCGAGCGCGCCAGCGCGGTCGCGGCAGGCATCCCCGGCGCCCGCCACCACGCGACCGGGCAGAGCCTGATCGACGCCCGCGAGGTCGACGCCGTGCTGGTGACGTCCTGGGGTCCGTCCCACGAGGACTATTGCGTCGCGGCGATCCGGGCCGGCAAGCCTGTCTTCTGCGAGAAGCCGCTCGCCACCACGCAGGAGGCCTGCCTGCGCATCATCGACGCCGAACGCGCGGCCGGCCGCCGCCTCCTGCAGCTCGGCTTCATGCGCCGCTACGACGCGGCCTACCGGGCTCTCAAGAGCACGGTCGCGAGCGGCGCCATCGGCACACCCCTCATCATGCACAGCGCCCACCGCAACGCCTCCGTGCCGCCGCACTACACGAGCGACATGGCGATCGTCGACACGGCGGTGCACGACATCGATATCGCGCGCTGGCTCCTCGACGACGAGGTCGCCGAGACCATGGTGGTGGCGCCGCGAAAGTCGAGCCGCGGCGGCGTGCTCGACGACCCCCTGGTGATGCTGCTGCGCATGGCGGCCGGCGCCCTTGTCGACGTCGAGATCACGGTCAACATCGCCTACGGCTACGACATCCGCGGCGAGATCGTAGGCGAAACCGGGGTCGCGACCATGGCCGAGACCGCGCCCGTGCTGGTCAAGCGCGAAGGCTCCTTCTCGGGCCGCGTGCCGGAAGACTGGCGGGAGCGCTTCGTCCGGGCCTATGACGTCGAGCTGCAGGAGTGGGTCGACAATTGCGCCAAGGGCACGGTCGAGGGCCCGAGCAGCTGGGACGGCTATGCCGCCACCGCGGTGACCGATGCCGGCCTCGCGGCCATGAAGACGGGCGGCTGGGTGAAGGTCCAACTGCGCGACAAGCCGGCGCTCTACGCCTGACGGGGGACGCCGCGGCGCCCGAACCATGAGGTCCGTGCCATGAAGATCGCGCTCGACCCCTACATGCACCGCCACGTGCCGCTGCTGGACTTGCCGCGCTTCGTGGCGAACCTCGGCTACGAATACATCGAGCTGTCGCCGCGGGCCGATTTCCTCGACTGGTGGGTCAACCCACGCACCTATCCGGAGCGGACCCGCGCCTTCAAGACGGCGCTCGCCGACGCCGGCGTCAAGCTCGCCTCGCTGCTGCCCATGTACCGCTGGGCGAGCCCGCACCCGGTCGAGCGCCTCGCCGCCATGCGGTACTGGAAGGCGGCCATCCGCATTGCGGTCGAGATGGACTGCGACACGATGAATTCGGAGTTCGGCCGCGGGCCGTCGCCGAACTTCGCGTCCTTCAACGCCTGCTGTGCGGGCGGCACTACCGAGACCTGCGAAGCCGCCTTCTGGGACAGCATGGACGACCTCGTGCCGATCTTCGAGCGGGAGGGCATCACGCTCAACATCGAGCCGCATCCGGAAGACTTCGTCGAGACGCTGGCGTCCGCCGTCGACATGGTCCGCTCGATCGACTCGAAGAACGTGCGCTTCCTCTATTGCGCGCCCCACAACTTCTACTTCGGCGACGATACCGCCAAGATGATCGAGACGGCGGCGCCGGTGCTGGCGCATGTCCACGTGGCCGACACGTTCAACCACAAGGCCTCGTCCGGCCTGCGCTACATCGTCAACCCGCCGGGTTCCACCGCGCGGGTGCACCAGCACCTGAACATCGGCGAAGGCGAGGTCGATTGGGACGCCTTCTTCGGCACGCTGGCCAAGGTCGGTTTCGACGGCATCATGACGGCCTGCGTGTTCGCCTGGGAGGAGAAGGCCGAGGAATCCTCGCGCTTCATGCTGGCCGAGATGAAGCGCTACGTGGCCAAGTATTGGACGGACGGGAAGCCGAACGCGACGGCGGGTGCCCAAGGCGGGTGAGCGGCCCCGCGCGGGCCAGCCCGTCTCCGCTCTGGCAAATGCGGCGGGGTTCCTGCCACGTTCGTCATCCGCCTGACCGGCACTGGCATCGACCGACCTCTCGCCAAGCTGCTCTTGCCGTAGCGCGCTTGCGGGTTTCGGGGTCCGGAAGGCAGCTCATTGCTTTCGGGTATGATCGGCGATGAAACGCTTCATCTGCTCGTCAAGGTGGCCGGAATGGTCTTCGTCCAGAACTCGCGTGGCACGTTCGAGCAACTTGTCTCGCATATCGCCAGGCATCTCGCTCCAACACGAGACGACTGCGGCCCCCAGCCGACGCACAAGGTGCTCTTCGCTTTCGAAGTAGATGAGCAGCTTCTCTTCGTGGTCGTTCATCCAACTCCTCCATGCGTCTCGCCTGTCCTACAGGAGCTACGGATCGAGTGCGAGCGGGGCCAAGAGCTTCGAATTTCGGCCTGACCCGCCCACCGGTTCTGCGCGGCGTCTCCGGGGACAGGCCCCCGGGGTGGCCCGCCGCCGTCCGCCGCGTTAGGAGATGCTTCCCGTCCGCCCGAAAGACCCACCTCATGCGCTTCTCCTCGCTCGTCGACCGCCTCGATGCCCCGGGCGGGGCCGCCTGGGACATCCACCAGGCGGCGCGGCAGGCGGAAGCGCGGGGGGAGGATGTCATCCTGCTCAGCGTCGGCGACCCGGATTTCGCCACCCCCGCCCCGATCGTCGAGCGCGCCGTCGCGGCGCTGCGGGCCGGCGACACCCATTATACCGCGATCCCCGGCAGGCCCGCGCTCCGCGCCGCCGTGGCCGACCTGCAGCGCCGCCGCACCGGCGTGTCGACGGAGCCCGACAACGTCATGATGGTGGCGGGCGCCCAGAACGGGCTGTTCACCACCGCCCTCTCGCTGTTCGAGGCCGGCGACGAGGTCCTGGTGATCGAGCCGAGCTACGCCACCTATGAAGCCACCTTCGCGGCCTCGGGGGCGCGGCTCGTTCGCGTCCCGGCCGCGGCCGCCGACGGCTTTCGACCGGCGGTCGCGGCGCTGGCCGCGGCCGTGACGCCCCGCACGCGGGCGATCCTCCTGGCCAACCCCAACAACCCGACGGGCGTCGTCATGACGGATCGCGAACTCGCCGTCGTGGCCGAGGTCGCGACGCGCCGCGATCTCTGGGTGGTGGCCGACGAGGTCTACGAAGGCCTGGTCTTCGATCGGCAGCATCGCTCGATCCGCACGCTGCCCGGCATGGCGGAGCGTTCCGTCACGATCGGCAGCCTGTCGAAGTCCCATGCCATGACGGGTTGGCGCATCGGTTGGGTGGTGGGGCCGGCGGAGCTGATCCGCCATATGGATCGCCTGGCCCTCAACATGCTCTATGGCCTGCCCGGCTTCATCCAGGAGGCCGCCGTGGCGGCGCTCGACCAGTACGATGACACGACCCGCAGCATGCGGGACAGCTACCGAGGCCGGGTCGATCTCGTCTCGGATGGGCTCGCCGACACTCCTGGCCTGACGGTGCTGCGGCCCGAAGCCGGCATGTTCGCGCTTCTCGACGTGCGGGGCACGGGGCTCGGCTCGAAAGAGTTTGCCTGGGGCCTGTTCCGCCGGACCGGCGTGTCGCTGGTGGACGCCGCCGCCTTCGGACCCGCCACGGCCGGCTTCGTGCGGCTGGCCCTCGCGGCGAGCGAGGAGCGCCTCGGCGAAGCTTGCCGACGCATCGCGGGCCATGCGCGGATGTTGGCCTGATCGCGACCGCCGACGTTTGGTGGAAGGTCGCCTCCTCGGCTGCTTCGGTCCGGTAACACGCCGACTTCGCGGTCGCGGTCGTAGAGTCGGAGCGACGCGGCATAGCGCCGCCGCTCCGGATCGCCAACCTGGCTCTACTGCGCATGGGATCTCGGCGTCCCCATCGGGCTTGCCGACCGCACGGGAACGCGTCACTTTACTTGAGGATCACAGTCTTCCGGAGTCCGATCGATGCAGCTGAAATATGCGGTCCTGCTCGGCTCCGTGCGGCGCGACCGCATGGGAATTCGGGCGGCGCGGCTGATCATGACGGCGCTCGCGGCGCGCGGTCACGCCCCGACGCTCGTCGACCCTCTCGCGCTGCAACTTCCGCTGCTCGACCGCATGTACAAGGAATACCCGAAAGGCGAGGCGCCCGAGAACCTCGCGATGTTGGCCGAGCTCTATCGTAGCGTCGATGGTTTTCTCATCGTCAGTGCCGAATACAACCACGGCATCCCGCCCGCGTTGAAGAACCTCTTGGATCATTTCCTGGAAGAATATTT
>JAABUM010005857.1_pt1 | contig 12537 bp, 12 predicted proteins | sample 5559161 | NCBI WGS metagenome assembly JAABUM01 (sample SAMN10711868, study PRJNA513369) | rock metagenome | isolation source: Antarctica rocks | place: Antarctica: Victoria Land, Siegfried Peak nord | reverse complement strand
TCCTTACTCGCCAGGATCACACCACAGAGCCGGCCGCCTCCCTCGGCTCAATGCCGCACAACCGACCCGACTATCCAAGCCTAAATTCCAAACCCGCCTGTATCAAAGTCGTTGACACGTTCCGTGACGCCGCAAAGTCGAAGACGGAGGGGATCAGGACGAAGTCGCCGACTGCAAGCGTGATCGGCTCCTGTTTGCCAACCTGCAGGCGACACGCCCCATCAAGGACCGCACAGTAGAAGGGCCGCCCGGCCTCCGAGCGCCGGACCCGCCATGCGCCTGCACCCTCGACTATCTTGGAGTACCATGCGCTCGGCTGAAGCAGACCGACGACTTGGGTGAGCGGATCGGACAATCCGGACTCCTGCGAATGAGACTTGGACTTTCAACCGTATCACGTCCGGACGTGTCTGCCCATCTACTGCTTCGACGATTACGAAGCTGGAGTCTTCCATGAATACTATCCTCATCACCGGATGCTCGTCCGGGTTCGGCCTGGAGATCGCACGCTCCTTTCTGGATCGCGGCGACTGGACCGTCGTCGCGACGATGCGAACGCCGCGCGAGGACATTCTCCCCGCGTCGGACCGGCTGCGCATCCTTCCGCTCGACGTGACCGATCCGGATAGCATCCGCCGCGCTGTGGAGGCGGCTGGGCCGATCGGCGTGCTGGTCAACAATGCCGGCATCGGCTTTCTGAACGCGCTTGAAGGCACGCCGATGGATACGGTTCACGACGTGTTCGAGACCAACACCTTCGGCACCGTGGCGATGACGCAGGCCGTCCTCCCGCAGTTCCGGGAGCGCAGGTCGGGCGTGATCATCAACGTCACGTCGAGCGTGACGCTCCTGCCGCTGCCTCTGCTCTGCATCTACACGGCGAGCAAGGCGGCAGTGAACGCGTTTTCAGAGGTGCTCGCGCTGGAGCTCGAGCAGTTCGGCATCCGGGTGCGTGTCGTGCTGCCGGGCCGGGCTCCAGCCACCGCATTCGGCGGCACTGCGCGCTCGCGGATGCAGGCCGGTTTCCCGGAGCCGTACGCCAAGGTGGCGCAGACCGTATTCGCGAACCTCCAGCAAGGAGGCCCGGTCACTCACGCGTCGGACGTGGCGGAAGCCGTGTGGCGTGCGGCGACCGACCCCTCCTGTCCAATGCGGATCGCGGCGGGTGCCGACGCTGTCGCCCTGATGGCAGCGTGAACGGAGCAAGGAACCTTCTCATGGCCCATAAACAGCATCCGATCGGCAGCGGCTTTACGGCGGCAGCGACGGCCGATGACGTTCTCGCCGGCATTGACCTCACCGGCAAAAGCGCGGTCGTCACCGGCGGACTCGCCGGCATCGGCCTGGAAGTGACCAGGGCACTGAGCAAGGCCGGCGCATCGGTGGCCGCGACATCGCGCAACCCGGCGAACGCCGCCGCCTCCAAGGCCGGCATCGAGCGGCTCCAGGTTGATCGGCTCGATCTTGTGGATCCCGCCTCGATCGACGACTTCGTCCAGCGATGGCTCGCGACCAGGCGCCCGCTCCACATCCTGGTCAACGGAGCCGGGGCGTCAGGCGGGCCGGAGCGGGACGCGCGTGGCTACGAGACGCAATTCGCGACCAACCATCTGGGACATTTTCAGTTGACGCTGGGCCTGCTTCCCGCGCTGCGCGCGGCCCACGGCGCCCGCGTGGTCAACGTCTCCTCTGGCGCCCAACGCTTCGCCGACATCCGGTGGGATGATCCCAACTTCCACACCGGATACAACTCCAGGTCCGCTTATGCCCAATCCAAGACGGCGAACGTGCTGTTCGCGGTGGAACTGGACCGTCGTTTCGCCGACGAGGGCATTCGCGCTTATGCAGTTCATCCGGGTGTGGTCGTCGGCACGAAGTTGAACAGTTCCGCCGGCCAGGATGCATTACGGGCGATGGGACTGACCGATGGGGACGGGAACGCGATCATCGAGCCAGAGGTCGGCAAGAAGACGCCGCAACAAGGCGCCAGCACCATCGTCTTCGCGGCGACAAGCCCGCTGCTCGCTGACATCGGCGGCGTATATCTGAAGGACAACGACATTTCGCAATTGGACGACGAGCCAAGACAGCTTACCGCCGATTGCATCCCGGCAGATGTCGTGTCGCATTCTGTTGATCCAACCTCAGCCCGGCGGCTATGGGATTTGAGCGAGCGGCTGCTCGAAACCTGAGCAATCGCTGCTGGCCGGTAGCATCGAACCAATTGACGCGTCCTGGTCCTCGGTCACGCAGGTGACTGCCTTGCCGTGCCGTACTTGGCCCGTGATCTGGACGGCGGGTCCTGTCTCCGTCCGGGTTGCCTGACCATCACCTAGGACGGAGCCGCCCAGCCACGCTTCGGCTCGTGCAACGCCACCAAGGCCAGCTCCAGCCGGAGCAAGATGGCTGGCGATGCGACGTTGCCCGATCGGGCACGAGTGTTATCGTGGATCCGAACGTGCCGCGGCGAGGGCGCGACAATGCGGGAGGTTCCATGCGACGAATTCTGTTGGCAGCAACCACGTGCCTGGTCTTGGCCTCGGCGGCGTTCGCAGCCGACCTGCCTGCCGCAGCGCCGTCCGAGGTCGGCATGAGCCGGCTGGACCGGATCACCCAGCTCTTCAAAGCTGACACCGACGCCAAGCGCCTTCCGGGCGCCGTGGTGATGGTCGCCCGCCGCGGCAAGGTGATCTACCACGAGGCTTTCGGCGTCCGTGACCCCGCCAGCGGCACGCCCATGCAAAAGGACAGCATCTTCCGCATGTACTCAATGACCAAGCCGGTCACCGGTGTCGCAGTCCTGATGCTGCTCGAAGAAGGCAAGCTCCGGCTCAGCGATCCCGTCTCCAAGTACCTTCCGGCGCTGAAGAGCCCGAAGGTGATGGTGGAAGCAGTCGACACACAAGGGCGCCGGGTCACCAGCACGGTGCCAGCAAACCGCGAGATCACCATCCAGGACCTGATGCGGCACACCTCCGGCATCACCTACGGCGCCGGTGCCTCCACGGCCGAGCAGGCGATGGCGAAGGCGGGGCTTGGCCTCCAGCTTGCAGGTGCGGAGGGCGAGCCGCTTTCGGCCCGCATGACCGACCAGGAGTTGGTGGAAGCACTCGGCAAGCTGCCGCTGATGTTCCAGCCCGGCACCAGTTGGGAGTACGGCCGCTCCATCGACGTGCTCCTCGCGTTGGTCGAGGTCGTGTCCAAGCAGCGGGCGGACGCCTTCTTCGAAGAGCGAATCTTCAAGCCGCTGGGCATGACCGACACGTTCTTCAATGTGCCGAAGGAGAAGCTCGACCGCGTCGCCCAGCCCGGCCCCGACCCCGACACGGGCGAGACGGCGAAGCTGACCGACGTCAGCAAGCCGCGCACCTTCCTGGGCGGCGGCGAGGGGCTGCTCTCGACCGCGTCCGACTACATGCGGTTCGCGCTCATGCTGGCGAACGGCGGCGAGTCGAACGGGATCCGCTTGCTGTCCCGCAAAACCGTGGAGCTGATGGGCTCCGACCACCTCGGCCCGGCGCTCTCGCAAGGCCCCAACTTTGCGCCGGGGCCGGGTTATGGCTTCGGGCTTACGGTCGCGGTCCGGACGCAGCCCGGCATGTCCCCGTATCCGGGCAGTGTCGGCGAGTTCAACTGGGGCGGGGCGGCGGGGACGGCCTTCTGGGTCGATCCAAAGGAGCAGCTGGTGCCGATCATGCTGATCCAGGCGCCGGGCCAGCGCCTCCATTACCGCTTCGCATTCCGCGGCCTCGTCTACCAAGCGATCACTGACCGGCCGGAGCTGAGCCAATGAGCGGTAGCCAGGGCCAATTCAAGACATCGAAGCGCAGGCCGGTCCCGGCCTGCCTGCGGCGTTTGCTAAGGGCAACGCCGCTGCTCGTCGCCCTGGCCACGCCGGCCGCGGCACAGGAGCCGAGCGGCAAAGCCTGGAGCGATCTGGCCACCTCGCAGACCGACGCAAACCGGCAGGCCGGTGCGCGCCAGGTGCCGGCACATGCCTTGCCGGTGCCAAAGGAGGGTGTCAGCCCGCAACAGCAGGCGGTCATCGCAGGGGCGTACGTGCCCTACTGGAACGCAGACCCAAAGAACGCGGCGGAGTGGAAGGACTTCGTGGCCAAGGCCGCCGCCCCGGTGCTCGCGGCCCTGCCCGCAATGCGGGAAAGGCTCGGGGTCACCTCCGAGCCGGTCACGATCGCCGGCGTGAAGGCATACATCGTCCAGCCGCGCGTGGTGCCGGCCGCCAACCTGGGTCGCGTGCTGCTCCACATACATGGTGGCGGCTACGTGCTCAGCCCGGGCGAGGCAGGCACGCGCGAGGCGATCATGATGGCGGCCTACGGCGGCTTTCGCGTCGTCTCCGTCGATTACCGCATGCCGCCGGACGCGCCCTACCCGGCAGCCATGGACGACGTGATGGCGGTCTATCGGGAGCTGATCAAGACGACCGACCCGAAGCGCATGGCGGTCTTCGGCACGTCCACGGGCGGTGGCATGGCCCTGGCACTGGTGCTGCGCATCAAGGACGAGAAGCTGCCGCAACCCGCCGCCATAGCGCCCGGCACTCCCTGGGCGGACCTTGCCGAGGTGGGCGACACTTATCTCACCCACGAGTTCGCGGACAATGTGCTCGTCTCCTGGAAAGGTTGGCTGGGACGGGCCGCGCGGCTGTACGCCGACGGCCGTGACATGAAGGACCCGCAACTCTCGCCCATCTACGGCGACTTCCACGACCTGCCGCCGGCGATCCTGACTTCAGGCACGCGCGACTTGTTCCTGTCCAACACGGTGCGGGTCCACCGCAAGCTGCGGCAGGCCGGGGTCGAGGCGCTGCTGCAGGTGTTCGAGGGCCAGTCCCACGCGCAATACTACGCCGACCCGTTCGGGCCGGAGACGATCGACTACCATTCGGAGGTGGCGCGCTTCTTCGACGCGCACCTGGGAGGGTAGCCATGGTGAACCGCGATCTTCCACGCGCGAACCCCTGGTGATCATCCAGGGCGACGGACAGAGGACTGGGGCGCCAGCCCGACCCCACCTGGGACCGCGCTGGCGCGCTATGAAAGTGGCAGAATGGATGCTCCAACGCTGGCTTGCCAGGAACAAGCGGTGGCGCTTACCTGAGTCCAACAGCCAAGAACCGAGGGGAACACCGCAATGCGATCACTGTTCACCGTTGCGGCTCTTTGTGCGTGGACCGTCACCGCCGGGGCACAAACCCCGCCGCGCCCAGACCCCGGCCCACTTACCCTCGCCAGCCAGGGCAGCTTCTTCATAGGCGGCCACGAGGTGAAATCAGAAACGCTGTCCACCCTGCCTGCCTATGCCTCGTCGGGCACCGTCACCGTCGATCAGATGTACGTGCGCTACCAGATCCCGCAGGCGCCGGCGCAAGCGGGTGCGGCAAGCGTCCCGGTCACGCTGATCCATGGCTGCTGCCTCACCGGCAAGACGTGGGAAACCACGCCGGACGGGCGCATGGGCTGGGACGAGTACTTCGTTCGTCGTGGGCACCCGACCTATGTCATCGACCAGGTCTGGCGAGGCCGGTCCGCCGCCGACATCTCGGCCATCAACGCGGTCCGCGCCGGCAAGGTCGCTCCCGACCTGCTGCCCACGGTCTTTGCCGCCGGACATGAGGGTGCGTGGGCGATCTTCCGCTTCGGCCGCGAGTATCCGCAGGTCCACCCCGGCCTGCGCTTCCCCCTCGCGGCGCAGGCCGAGTTCTGGAAGCAGATGGTTCCCGATTGGCTGGCGAACTTGCCAACGCCGAACCCGACCGTTCCCGCCTTGTCGGAACTGACGCAAAAGCTGGGCGGCACCGTGCTCATGAGCCACTCGCAGTCGGGTATCTACCCGTTCCAGGCCGCGGCGATCAGCACTAAGGGCGTCGCCGGCATCGTCTCCATCGAGCCGGGCGCCTGTCCCGAGCCCACCGGAGACTTGGCGCCCTACAAGGGGCTGCCGATCCTCGTGCTTTTTGGCGACTACGTGGAGCTGAGCCCGCGTTGGGCGCCGCGGCTCGTGAACTGCCGCGCCTTCGTGGCCGCTGCCAACGCAGCCGGCGGAAAAGCGGAGCTGCTGGTGCTTCCAGAGATCGGCATCAAGGGCAACAGCCACATGCTGATGCAAGATGACAACAGCCTCGACATCGCCGACCTCCTGCTGGACTGGATCAGCAAGCACGTCGCCCGCCAGCTCTGATCCGTGGGCAGGCCGGGGCACACCAGCTCCCACCCGGCTGGGTCAGGTAGGGGTGTTACCGCACCCAAACGGCTTGAGTTGGCCGAGAGCGGACTGTCTGCTCTGGAGCGGGCGGGAGCGAGAAGCGGACGCTGCTGCTGCCGGCCAATCGGCAGTTCTCGACCCAATCTAAATGACGCGAAAGCCGGATCCGCACTATCTGCGTTGGTCATGGTTGCGGTAACTCTGAGCGTGACGTCGCTCGCCTTCTCCACACTCGTCGGTCAGCCATGACCTTTATGGTCGCCGCGAGAACCAGCGCGCAAAGGGCAGCCTTCGACACCGTCTCCATCGTTCCCTCGATCAGCATGGCATGGGCCAGCCCCTCTGGGACGATGACCACTGCGAGGACCATGTGGGCGAGGCGCCACGTTCGCGGTCGAAGTCCCAATCGCCGGCGGAGTGCAGCCAAGAGCGCTACGGCGAAGATGGCCCACATCGCGATCACACCGAAGGGAGAGAACGGCGTCGGCGATGAGAACATAAGGGCGTCGACCATGTCAGGCGGGCTGGTGATCCAAAGGCCCACGACGTGAACGACGACCGCTACGACCAGTGCGCTTCCGATCCAGCGATGGGCAAGCCGCCCACGGATGGCTGACAGTCCCGGTAAGTACCCGCCGATCAGCAGAGGCTGAACCAACATGAGGCCCAGCAACACGATTCCCGCGAACCCGGCCAGTATGTAGACCGGGCTGCGCCATGCGAGCAACGGGCTTACCGCTGCAGCGGCAATCGGCACGCAGATGACAGCTGCAAGCACGGCCCAGATCATGATCGCCCGGGCCGATCTCATAGCTTAGCCGTCAACGCGGTCAGGCTGGCTGAAGGATGAAGTGCGCCTCCAATGCCGTCTCTTTCGCGCTCCGCATCACGGGACGCAAGAAGACGGTTTTGAATTCGCCGCTGTCATAGGCGAGATGACCATGCGGTTGGCCAAAGACGGGAAGGATTTGCGGCATTTCGAGACGGAAGGCCCCATTCCCATCGGTGAGCGTAGCTCCGTGACTCTGTGGTTCATGCTCCTGCCCTTCGGTCGTGTGCGCCCAAATTTGAACGCGCCGCCCGGCAAGCGGAGCCCCATCGCCGGCACGACGCACGGTGCCCGTCATCCAGAACCCACCCTTACCGATCCGATCCACGATCGGCGCGCCTTTGCGGTAGTTGTTCGACCCGCCCGACATCGAGTCAGTTGGTGCGAAACCCTGCGCCTGGGCCGGCAATACGGACCCGAACATCCCACTTGCCAACACGGAACTGCCAGCAACGATGAGCGTGCGGCGTTTGAGCACGACGGTGGTCATCTAGATAACCTCTCAGCGAGGGTGAAGCACGCTGACACGTAGCGCGTGTGCGACCAATTGCCAGATGTCGGGCGCCGCCGGGCGGTGGCGTTGATGACCAGTCAGAAGGCCGGATGCGGGAGATCCGCGCGTCCGGTTTGATGAGCGGTGATGGGAGACGGGGCGACGCCAACGGCGGAGCGACCGCGGCCACCCTGGCCTCTACGCAAGCCAACGTCCGCTTCGTAGACGTCGGCCAGCCCGACTGAACGACCGCGTTGGGCGCGTTCCGGACGGGTGCCATTCCTGCCAAGCCGGCTACTCTTCATAGGTCTGCTCACCGGGCAGGATGCCGGGCTCCAATTCCTCGGGGGTGGGAAGGGCGTCCATCAGTGTCGCCGGCAACGCGTCGGCCCCGAGCAGGCGGTAGCGGGCGACGCCAATCGGCGCATCGACATGGCGCAACGCATATTCGACCACGATCCGGTTGTGTTCGCGGCAGAGAATCAGCCCGATGCTGGGATTGTCGCCTGGCTCACGATCCCGGTCGTCTAAGGCCGCGAGGTAGAAGTTCATCTTGCCCGCGTGCTCGGGCTGGAACGGACCCGTCTTCAGGTCGACCGCGACCAAGCAGCGCAGCCGTCGCTGGTAGAACAGCAGATCGACGTAGAACTCCTGCCCGCCGATCTCAAGGCGGTGCTGGTTGCCGATGAACGAGAACCCTTTTCCCAACTCCAGCAGCAGATCCTTGACGCGGGCGACGAGGGCTCGCTCGATGTCGCGCTCGCGGGCAGCCGCCCGCAGGGTGAGGAAGTCGAACTGGTAGGGATCCTTGAGCACCTGCTGCGCAAGGTCCGAGGCATCCGGGGGCAAGACGCGCCCGAAGTTGGTCACGGCGCGGCCTTGGCGCTCATGCAGCCTCGTGTCGATCTGCATGGCAAGGACGGGACGGCTCCATCCATGCGCGAGTACCGCCTCGGCATACCAAAGCCGGTCGGCGGGATCCTTGACCCCGAGCAGCTCGATGTTCTGGCCCCAGGGCAATTTGCCAACGACCCGTTGGAGAATTGCCTGGTCAGGCCAGGCCTCGGCAAAGGCGCGCATGTAGCGCAGATTGGCCGAGGAGAAGCCCCGTGCATCGGGGAACTCGGCACGCAGATCGGCGGCGAGCCGGTCGACCACCTTGCTCCCCCAGCCATCCTGCGCCTGCCGCTCGAGGATGTCACGACCGATCCGCCAGTAAAGGCCGATCAGCTCGCTGTTGACGGCCAGTGCGGCGCGCACGCGGGTCTCGCGTATGCGGGTCTTCAACTCGGCGAGCCAGCCGGCGTAGCCGGTCGGTGTAGAGGTAGCGGGAGCCCTCATCGGCGCCCGGCTGCCAAGGCAGCCTGGCCAGTTCGCCGTGAAAAGCCTTGTTCATCGGGTCTCACGGGGCGTCGCCATCGGTTACATGCTGATTGACCACCGCCGACAGCGTCGCCCTGGCGTCACGCGGCTGGATTTCGTCCATCAGGCTCATTCCTTTCGTGACCACAGCAGTCGAATAGGTAGAGCCAGGCCGAGCAGCAAGCCTGAACGTAGTGCCCGGCCTGGCGGTGGTCATTGGGATTGGGAGTGAGGCTGACACCTCACACTTCGGTCCCTTCAGACAGCGTGAGCGCATCTTCGGCATCCACCCCCAGGTAGCGCACCGTGCTCTCGAGCTTGGTATGGCCGAGCAGGATCTGCACCGCCCGCAGATTGCCGGTTCGCTTGTAGATCAGAGCCACTTTGGTCCGGCGCAGGCTGTGCGTGCCGTAAGCCGAGCGGCCCAGCCCGATGCTCTCGACCCAGTCGCCCACCAACCGGGCATACTGCCGCGTGCTGATGTGCTCGTTGCCATCCATGCGGCTGGGGAACACGAAGTCCTGCAGCCCGCCCTTGCGGTGGGTCAACCAGACGATCAGGCTTTCCCGCGTCTGTTCGGTCAGCTCGAACTGCACCGGCTTGCCGGTCTTCTGCTGGACGATGGTTGCTCGGTGTCGGGCAACAGCGTTCACGACCACCTGGCCAATCCGCAGCCGCACGAGATCGCAGCCCCGCAGTTTGCTATCGATGGCGAGGTCGAACAGCGCCAGGTCGCGGACCCGGCCCTCTCTTTGCAGGTTGAGGCGGATGGACCAGACCTGCTTGGGCTTGAACGGCGGCTTGGGTCCGACGAAGGCACCCTTGTTCCAGGGCACCACGGGCCGGGTGGTCGGGGATGCCTTCTTCGGCTTCGAGGGATTCATGACGATCTCCTGAGCCGCGGGATGGCGGCAGAAGATTTTGGGCATTGATGATCATGGGCGCTGGCCGGTCCTGACCTTACAAATGCTGCAGCTATGTCCGCTTCCGGGACGTCGGGAGAAGCTTGCGAACGTCCGAGATGGGGCGCAAACCGGTCGCGATCGCTGTCACGACCCAAGGTCTGCTCCCCACAAGCCGGGCAATAGCCCTGGCCGATGAGACTACCGCCGCACTCCACCCCAAGCGGGTGCGGTTCGGCCCGCCACCGACAGGTCGGTCAGTTCCCAACTGCCAGCCTGTCCTGTGTTTTCGTGTCGAAGTCGCCCGCGTCGTGGCGCTCGTGCAACTGGCTTGCAGGGTCGCCGGTAACGCGGTTGACCATTCGCCCACGCCGGGCAGCGGGCCGTTCGCCGATCGCGTCGGCCCAGCGCTGCAGGTTCTTGTACTCCTGCACCTGCAGGAACTCGGCCGCTTCGTAGAGCCAGCCCTTCGCCAGGCCGCCGTACCAGGGCCAGACGGCTATGTCGGCGATCGTGTAGGCGTCGCCGGCCAGGTACTCGGTCCCGGCAAGGCGGCGGTCGAGCACGTCCAGCTGACGCTTCACTTCCATGGCGAACCGGTCAATCGGATACTCCATCTTCGTCGGCGCGTAGGCGTAGAAGTGGCCGAACCCTCCGCCAAGGTAGGGCGCGCTGCCCATCTGCCAGAACAGCCATGACAGGCACTCGGCGCGCGCACCGGCCTCGGCCGGCAGAAAGGCCCCGAACTTTTCCGCAAGGTGCATCAGGATCGCGCCGGACTCGAAAACCCGGATCGGCGTGGGACCGCTTCGATCCACCAGGGCCGGGATCTTGGAGTTCGGGTTGACGGCCACGAAGCCGCTTCCGAACTGGTCGCCGTCGCTGATCCGGATCAGCCAGGCGTCGTACTCCGCACCACGATGACCGAGGGCCAGCAACTCCTCCAGCATCACCGTGACCTTAACGCCATTTGGCGTCCCCAGCGAGTAGAGCTGCAGAGGGTGGCGGCCGACCGGAAGCTCCTTGTCGTGCGTGGGTCCCGATACCGGGCGGTTGATGCTCGCGAACCGGCCGCCGCTCGCCTGGTCCCAGGTCCAGACCTTGGGTGGCGTGTACTCGGACAGGCTGCTCATGTTCAAAGCTCCAGGTAACCAGCACGCGCACGCGATCCTGCTGCGCGATCGTTCAACCCTACATGGTAGGGCCGAACGGCGCGACGGACACCGCGGTCGGTGCGCGCACCATATCGAGACTGCCTGCGGCTTGCACGGCGGCATACCGCAGCACGCGACCCAGAGCGGTCGTTTGTAGCCGTAAGCCAGTCGGCAGACCTGGGCGCAGACCAGGCGTCGCCGTGACGAGCTGGCCTTAGATCAGGGGCCTGGTCACGACCGGGTCCGGCGACAGGCGGCAAGTCCGGCCAGGCTGACCGTCAGCATCATCAGGCTATACGGCTCCGGAACCGGCAGCACGAGCGCGAACACGCCGAGATTGCCGCCGTCGTATCGCTCGGCACCCCCGCTTGGATGGTTGACCAGGGTCGCGCCGCCGGCGCCGTTGGCAATCACCATCGCGGTCGAGCCGCCCCCGTCCAGGTTCAGCCCCTCGAACGCGCCCAGGGCCAGCAGCACGTCGCCGGTCTCCACCAGGCTGGTGCCGGTGCTGTAGCCAGGCTGGCGGCCGTCGATCTTGGCGAGGTAGAGGGTGCGCCCGTCCGCGCTGACGCCCACGGCGGTGCGCGGGTTGGCGTTGTTGAATGCGGTGTTCGCCGTCGGCGCCACGTTCGCGCCGCGATCAACCAGGATGTCCGACCCGGTGAACGCGTCCGCAATCGCAAAATCGGCCGGCAGGGCGGTGAAGGTCCCGATCAGCGCCTGATTAGTCGGCGAGATCAGCAGGGAGGCAGGGCGCGTCGGGTCGAGCGGCGAGACCGTCCTGCCGTTCGTCACCGTCAGGCCGATCACGTCCTTGCCCTCGTTGGCGGCGGTGCAGCACGGGGCGAAGAAGCTCGAGTTCGTGGCCAGCTCCGCGCCGCTGCCGATGAGGAACTGGCTCGTGGTCTGTGCCGCCGTTTCCGCCTGCTGCGGCGGGCTCGACCCGGCCAAAGGCACGCCCGCCGGCGCCGGCTGCGAGCCGGTGAACCCGATGCCCGGCGCGCGCAGGTCGATCTCCGCGGCAAACCCGCGGCTGCCGTTGATCTCGACCGGGCGCAGGTCGATCCCGACGAAGACCGGCTGCGGGGTGCCGAGGATCACGGCAGCGCGGACGGGAACCGAGGCGAGCGTCGCCGCTACGGCGAGGAGGGTGGCGAAAACCGGGCGCCGCATGATGCCTCACAATCGGTTGCGATCTGCGCCGTTAGCAAGCGGAGGCGGACGGTCCGATGACGCGGCTATGAACAGTGGATGACAGGGGTCCGCAACGCGAGCCGGCCTCAAGCCACGGCGGGCAGCTCCCAGCGCTGGAGCGCTTGCCGGCGCGGGCTCGCCCCCAATGCTATCGGAGTTGAGGTCCTGGTCCGACGCCCGGCTGCTGCGAGCCGGGTCGAAGCCGCTCACTTCTCATCGCCGTCCAGCCTCTACCCGGCAAGTGCCCGTCCGATGGCGGCCAGGTCCACGGGCGCGAGCGCACGCGGGGTTCCCGCCTGCTCGTGTCGAGGCGGCGTCTGCGAGCTGTCGAGTGTCCGGATGCGCGGGAAGGACACCCGCGCCAGCACCCTGTTCCCG
>JAABUM010005856.1_pt1 | contig 12538 bp, 10 predicted proteins | sample 5559161 | NCBI WGS metagenome assembly JAABUM01 (sample SAMN10711868, study PRJNA513369) | rock metagenome | isolation source: Antarctica rocks | place: Antarctica: Victoria Land, Siegfried Peak nord | reverse complement strand
GGCGACCGGGCCTGCGTCCGGCTGCCGGTGCACTGGCTGGCGGCGCCCATCCTGCTCGGCTGCTGGTTCGCCGGCCTCGAGATCGTCACCGCTCCCGAGCAGGCCGGCGTGGTCTTCGCCGACGCCGACTCGCTGGCCGTTCTGGACCTCGCCGCGGCCGAGGACGTGTTCTCGGTGTCGCTGCTGAGCATGGCCAGGCCGTCCACCCCGCCGGCCGGGGCCAGGGACTACGCCACGTCCGTACGACCCATGCCCGACAGCTGGGCCACCGTGCGGGCCCAGGCCGGTCCCGAGGTGCCCGCGCTCGACGGCCTGAGCCGGGCTCGGCTGGCGGCTGCCGCGGCGGAGTCGGCTCAGCGGCTCGGCCTCGCCCAGGGCGGCCGACTGCTGTGGACGACCGACTGGAGCGGCGAATCCGCTGGTGGCGCCGGTGACCGGGCTGGTGCGTCCGCTGCCGAGAATGGTTGGACTGCTGCCCTGGTCGCCCCGCTGGCGGTGGGTGGATCGGTCGTGCTGGTGCGGCATCCGGATGAGTCCAGGACCGCGGCCAAGGCCCAGGCCGAGCACGCGACGGTCGTCCACTAACGCTCGTCCGGTCGGATATGAAGAGCCGTGTCGGTTTCGTCGGAGGCGCTGGCTAGAGTTCGTCGCGGTGGTTAGACACATGTTCGGGCGCGCCTCAAGGGTGCGCCGGACTGCGAAAGGAAGGCAGGCGGCGTGGACAAGGTGGTGGCAACGGCCGCCGAGGCGGTAGCCGACATCGGCGACGGGTCCTCGCTGGCGGTCGGCGGGTTCGGCCTGTGCGGCATCCCGCACGTACTCATCCAGGCCCTTTTCGAGCACGGCAGCGGCTCGCTCGAAACCGTGTCGAACAACTGCGGCGTGGACGAGGCCGGCCTCGGGGTGCTTCTTTTCGCCGGCAAGATCCGGCGGACCATCGGCTCGTACGTCGGTGAGAACCGCGAGTTCGCGCGGCAGTACCTGGCTGGTGAGCTGGAGCTGGAGCTGACCCCGCAGGGCACCCTGGCAGAGCGGCTGCGTGCCGGCGGCTCCGGCATTCCGGCCTTCTTCACGCCCGCGGGCGTCGGCACGATGGTGGCCGACGGCGGATTGCCGTGGCGGTACCACCTCGACGGCAGCGTCGCGATCGCCTCACCGCCGAAAGAGGTTCGCGAATTCAACGGACAGGCCTACGTTCTCGAAGAGGGCATCGTCACCGACTTCGCGCTGGTCCGGGCCGCCAAGGGCGACCGGCACGGCAACCTGATCTACGACGCGGCGGCGCGCAACTTCAACCCGCTGTGCGCGATGGCCGGCCGGATAACCATCGCCGAGGTGGAGGAGCTGGTCGAGCCCGGTGAGCTGGACCCGGAACTGGTGCATACCCCCGGCGTGTTCGTGCAGCGGGTGGTCGAGGTGGGCGAGTCGGGCAAGCTCATCGAGAAGCGGACCGTGCGGCAGCACGAATCGGATGCCGTGCGGCAGCACGAATCGGATGCCGTGCGGCAGCACGCGGCTTCAGAAAGCGCAGGCTGATCGCGATGACACTGACCCGCAACGAACTCGCGGCCCGGGTCGCCCGGGAGCTGCACGACGGCCAGTACGTCAACCTCGGCATCGGGTTGCCGACGCTGGTTCCCAACTATGTGGACCCGAGCATCACCGTTGTCCTGCAGAGCGAGAACGGCATCCTCGGCGTCGGGCCGTACCCGTATGACGAGGACGTCGACGCCGACCTCATCAACGCCGGCAAAGAGACGGTGACCGTGCTTGCGGGGGCGTCGTTCTTCGACTCCTCGCTGTCCTTCGGGATGATCCGGGGCGGCCACATCGACGTGGCGGTGCTCGGCGCCATGCAGGTTGCTCAGAATGGTGATCTGGCGAACTGGACCATTCCCGGCAAGATGATCAAGGGCATGGGCGGTGCCATGGACCTCGTCCACGGGGCGAAGAAGGTCATCGTGATGATGGAGCACGTGGCCCGTGACGGCACTCCCAAGATCGTCAAGGAGTGCTCGCTGCCGCTGACGGGGGCGCACTGCGTTCAGCAACTGGTGACCGACCTCGCGGTGATCGACGTGACCGTCGACGGCCTGGTGTTGCGCGAGGTCGCTCCGGGGGTCACCGTGGACGGGGTGCGCGCCGCCACCGAACCCGAGCTTGTCGTCGCCCTGTCCAACGGCTGAGCAGGAGGAACGACAGTGCTTGATCCAGCAGGGTTGTTCGACTTCGTCGATCCGCCGCCCGAGTTCGACCGTCCGGTACTCGTGCAGGCGATGGACGGCTTCGTCGACGCGGGTAACGCGTCGCGGCTGGCTCGGGCGCATCTGCTCTCGACGCTGGAATCGGAACTCGTCGTCACCTTCGACGTGGACCAGGTGCTCGACTACCGCGGCCGCCGACCCGAGATGCTGTTCGCGACGGACCACTGGGAGAGCTACACCGCGCCCCAGCTCGCCATCCACGCAGTGACCGATACGGCCGGGACCCGGTTTCTGCTGCTGTCCGGGCCGGAGCCCGACTTCCAGTGGGAGCGGTTCTCGGCGGCGATCCAGCTGATCATCGCGCGGCTGGACATCCGGCTGCTGGTGGGGTTGAACGCGATTCCGATGGGCGTGCCGCACACCCGGCCCTCGACGGTGATCGCGCACGGCAGCCCGCCGTCGCTGGTCGCCGAGTACAGCAACTGGCTCGGGACGGTGCAGGTGCCGGCCAGCGCGGGGCATCTGATGGAATTCCGGCTCGGCGAGACCGGGCTGGACTCGATGGGCTTCGCCGTGAACGTGCCGCACTACCTGGCGCACCTGGACTATCCGGCCGCTGCTGCCACGCTGTTGGAGTGCGTGGCGAAGGCTGGTGGCTTGGAGCTTCCGGTGTCGGTGCTCGACGAGGCCGCGATCGTGACGCGGGTGGACCTCGATGCCCAGGTGGCGTCGTCGGAACAGGTTGCGTCGGTTGTGCATGCGCTGGAGGCCCAGTACGACGAGATCGTTGCCGGACGCAGCCGTGGGCTGGTGGCTGATGGCGGACGACTGCCGACGGCGGACGAGATTGGCGCGGAGTTCGAGCAGTACCTGTCACAGCAGCCGGACGCCGGCGAGGACCCGCCCCCCTGAGAGACAGGTGCGCCCCTATGACAACGGGCCTCGCGAGCGTCATTCGCGAGGCCCGTTGTACCGAAGACACCGTCAGACTGGTCGGAGACGCCGGCGACCAACCGGACGTGCACCCGACCTCCGCACCTTCACTTCGTAGTCGCGATTCGACTACTGGTGATTCAAGAACACGTCTAGGTCATTCATTACGGCGGCAATTCCAACATAATAGTCGTAATAATAGCAAGGAAAACCGTCGGGAGCAGTGCCGGACGACGTATCACCAGACGCCGTCAACCCGTAAAGGACGTGACCTGCGAAGATTGGGCCTCCGCTATCGCCTTCGCATGCCTGGTTGGAACTGTGGAACAAGTTGATCTCGCCGAGGTTCGAAGTGTCGGCGTTAGTTTGGCCAGTTGCAATCACCTGACCGCACGCGGTGCCGCCCGAAGCTCCACTCTTGCAGTAATAGGCCCCGACCGTGGTGCCGCCCGCGCTTTGGATGGCGTAATTCGGATCTCCGGTCGTGGGGCGAGTGCCACCCGACGACTGCACATAGATTGTGGCCGCACGGGAGACGCCGGAGTCTACGGCAATGTCACCCCAGTCTCCGGTCCGTGGCGCTGTGGGGTAATACGATCGGTGATAAACCCCAATACGAGAGTACTGGTCGTTGTCGTCGGTGTTGTCCCAGACGGTGGCGTCACTGGTATCCATTCCACGCCGAGCGAAACAATGACCGGACGTCAGGATATACGGCTTACCGTCGCTATTGCTTTGCACGTTCGGGCCAGTAGTGCAGAAGGAATGGTAGCCGTCTGAACCCGTCCGGGTATCGTAGAGCGACGTGCCAGCCCGCAGAGGCGCCCCACACCCGGCCTCGTGCTCTGAGTTCACAGCGCAATCGAGTTCGGACGAGGTCCTCGGCAGCGTCGCATCTGAGAAAGTCACAACGGCGCCTGGAGAGACGCTGGTCAGCGCCGCCAGACTTGTTTGCATTTCAGACGTCCAACCGCGCGACGGTAGGCCAACGCGGATCTCATTCGCCACGTTATCGATCTGGACCGATACCATTCTGCCGATGAGAGGACTAGAAGCGATTGTATCTTTGATCGAGACAAGACGCGCCAAGCTGTATCGGGCCGGCTCGCCAAGTCGCGCAAATCCGGAAAGTCCGACGGCAGCCGCCTGCTGGTCAAAATCTGCCGGGAGCGAGGTGAACCGGAACCCCAAAACGCCACCGTGCTCCTGGTCGAGCCATTCACCAGCATACGAATCGGGGTACTCGGCCTTGAGAGCTTCGACCAACTGGCCGTCGCGGTACTCACGACCAATTCGGGCTGCCGCTTCGTCGTCCGACAGATCGAAGTCCAGCGCAAGTTGAACGGCAGCAGGATCTAGCGTCCCGACGCGAAACCATAACGCACCTGAGGAGCACGAGAAGTCGATCCAAGATCACGATCGCGTTACGATAATGGCGTCGCTTGCTTCGTCATCGCAGCAAGGGGTGTCGCGCCAGTGCCAGAGGAGGTCGTACTTGCCTGCTGTTGAGGCCGGGATGCGGAACTGCAGGTCGAGCTCGACGACGTCGCCCGGTCGAATCGTTTTGGGCGCTGCCGAGCAGTTGAGGACGGAAACCTCGGTCGCCGTCACGTAACCAGCGCTGCTCTCGAGCGCCTGCACGAAAACTGGGCAAGGTGTGAGGGCGACGGTTGCGGTCGAGTGATTAGCCAGAGTGACCTTCGAAAAAAGTATGCCCCCCGCCACGGCAGACTGCGGCGCATCGAGCTTGGCGGTGAGCGTCCCCAAGCCGCCGGATTCGAGTATCTCACTCTCGGACGCGAATAGATCGGAATTGCGCCCTATAGCGGCATGACAGGTGGGGACAATGTCTATTGACGCAGCAATCTCCTTGCCAGAACCCAACCGTCCGCCCGGTTTGCGTCCCATCCATATCTTGAGCGTGCCTTCGCCCTTCACCGGCGCCTCACTACACCACTGGTCCCAGGTAGCCGTGAATTTGATCACTTGTCCCTGGCGCACTCCGGCAACGCCCTTTACCCCATCCAGCAAGGTATTGGTGCCCGTGGCCAACTGATGTCCCGCGGCGTCGAAAAGGCTGACTGTCGGGCCATGCGGATCGATCGTGCATCGCTCGCTAGCCGTTGATGTGAGCACCACATTGAACTGAAGATTACCGGTCGCCGTAGGTGAAGCCGACGCCGACCCAGTGAAGGAGGAGTCGTCGCACACCGGCAGTCCGGGCGGTGCCGCAGGGAGCACAGACGGGCTTGGGGCAGCCGAGGGAGCAGCGCCGACCACCCACGGAACGTGCGCGGTGGCGCTTGCTTGGGCGGCGCGATGGCTTCGTCCGAGAACGAAGTAGGGCAAGCTGACCAAGCAGGCGAAGGCGATCACCGAGGCGGCAAGTGCCAAAGGGGTCAGTCGTCGGTCACGGCGGCGCTGGGTCATCGCCGCCGACATGAGTCGATCGAAGGAGGGCGGCGGAGGGCCGAGAATCTCGCGGTTTGCATCGTCCTGCAGCATTCGGTCAACATCGTCGCTCATGAATAGTCCTTTCCTAAACTTGCGCGAATCCGCTCGCGTGCGTCGTGAAGCGTCGATTTGACCGTCCCGGCAGAGCAACCCATCGCACGGGCCGTCTCCGCGATTCCAAGATCGGCGTAGTAATACAGCACGACGGCTGTTCGTTGACGCTTGGTAAGCAGCCGTATAGCAGCGAACAAGTCGGTGCGCTCGTCCGTCGGCACTGAAGGCAGCGTCAGGCTCGCCTCGCCGTCGTACATATCGGCGGCGTGCCGCCAGGCCCGGTTGGCCTTGTTCGCAGTGATCGCGAGCAGCCAGCTGCGCAGCGTTCCTCGGGCAGGATCGAATTTGGCCCGCTGCCGCCACGCCGCGGCCAGGGCCTCCTGGAGCACATCGTCACGGTCCCCCGGAGGACACAAGCGCTCAGCGACACGAGACATGACGTCCCAGTGGGACCTCACCCCGCTGACAAACTCCGTATCGGCGGACTCCCGAACTCCTATGTCGCGCATGTGCGGGCCTACGCTGGGCAAGGTCGAAGTGTCCACACCACTAGTAGTCCTGTCAGGATCGATCGGTTGGGACGAACCCTAACTAGGTTCGCGATCGAGAGTTTCCAGCCCCCGGAAGGTCACCTCAACACGCAGCGCGGAAGCTGTCAGAGGGTGGTCGTAGTGTCTGATGTATGGACGAACTGGGCGGTAATGGTGAGGGTGGTGCGCTGCATTCGGGTGCGGTGACCGCTGCACTGTCCGTGCTTGCCGCTGCCCTGGACGCCTACCTAGCTGAGGTCCAGGCTGGCGGTCTGGATCGGGTGTCTGATGTGGACCTGCTCGCTGAGACCCGGGCGTTCGAGGTCCACCGGCGTCGCCTGGCCACCGTCGATGCGGTGCTGATCAGCGAACTGGAACGCCGGAACCTGGCCGCCCGGCTCACCGCCCGCTCCACCTCAACCCTGCTGCAAGGCCTGCTGCGGCTCTCACCCTCCGAAGCCACCCACCGGGTCACCGCCGCACACGCCACCGCACCCCGCACCACCCTTTCCGGCCAACCACTGCCACCACTGGCACCGGCCCTGGGCGCCGCACAGCTAACGGGCACCGTGTCGGCCGAGCACACCAGGGTCATCCTCACCGCCCTCAACACCCTGCCCAGCACCACCAGCACCGACGACCTGACCGCGGCCGAGCAGCACCTCACCACCGCCGCCGGCACCCTGCGACCACGCGAGGTCGGCCTGCTCGGCACCCGCATCGCCGCGCACCTGGACCCCGACGGCACCCTGACCACGGCCACCGAACACCAACGCCGCCGCAGCTTTGCCCTGCACCCCAACCCCGACGGCACCTACACCGCCCGCGGCCACCTCACCCCCACCTGCGGCGCGCTACTGCTGGCCACCCTCACCCCGAAGGCCGCACCTCAACCCGCCACCAACCCCGACCACAGCAGCGGCAGCGCGTCCGAGCCGGACCCCCGCAGCTACGGTCAACGGCTCCACGACGCACTCGAAGACCTCGCCGGCGTGGCCGTACGCCGCAACGAACACACCACCTCCGGCGCCCCGGCCCAGGTCATCATCACCATGACCGCCACCCAACTCACCACCCGCCAAGGTTTGGCCACCACGAGCTCCGGCCAACTCCTCACCATCCCCGACGCCCTCAACCTTGCCGACGAAACCACCCTGCACCTACTCACCACCACCGAAACCGGCGCGATCCTCAACCACCACCGCACCAAACGCATCGCCACCCGCGCCCAAACCATCGCCCTCACCGCCCGCGACAAAGGCTGCTCATTCCCGGGCTGCGACCAACCACCCGAACACTGCCAACGCCACCACATCACCCCCTGGGCCGACGGCGGAACCACCAACCTCGACAACCTCACCCTGCTCTGCGGCCACCACCACCGACAATTCCAAACCACCGGCTGGACCTGCCACACCTCCAACGGCACCCCCTGGTGGACCCCACCACCCTGGATCGACCCCACCCGAACACCCCAACAAAACCACCGCATCCAACACCAATGACCGCGGTGGCCAGCTCGATGAACACGCGGCAGTCAAGTGCGCCGGAACCGCCAAACGCCGACCCTGGCAGGTGTGGGCTGGCAAGATCGGAGCCAAAGCAGACGGAGGGCGAATGCTTCGCTTCAACCCCGCTCCGGGATGGCCGGCGCCTCCACCGGGCTGGCTGCCGCCCGCCAACTGGAGCCCGGACCCGTCCTGGCCACAGCCTCCGCCGGGGTGGACGCTGGTCATCGATGACGGCGCAGCAGGCCCTTACGGGCAACCACCGCCCGGACAAGCCCCGTACGCTCAACATTCCTACGGACCGAACCCGTACGTGTATGCCGCGAACCCGCCGATGGCCCAGCCACAACCAAGAGCCTGGCGGCTCGACGCCGCCATGGAACCGATCCGCGCCCTGGGCAACGACACCTGGCGCACCCGCCTGGCAGTGTTGCCCATCGCCGCGCTCGTCGTGCTGCTCGTCGCCGAATCGCTGACCATGCACCTCTGGCGCCCGCACGGCACGGTGCACGACGTCGCCTTCGGCATCGCCTCGATCCTGCATTACGCTGCCGCGGTAACGGTGATCCTCATCCTCGGTGCACCCGTCGCTCGACGGTGCGGCGGCTGGTTCAACGCCTTCGGCTGGGGCCGTCCCCGGTGGAAAGACCCGCTGCTCGGCCTCGGCGCCGCGCTCGGCGAATACATCGCGCGCATCGTCGCCAGCATCGCGGTCGTTATCGCGATTCCAGCCGTCCGGGGTGTGACCGAAGGCAATGTCAGCCTCGCCGGACGCTCGACCGCGCAAATCGTGGTCCTGGGGATAGTCGCGATCGTGGTGGCACCCCCGGTTGAAGAATTGATCTTCCGCGGACTGCTGCTGCGCACCGCTCTGCGACGAATGCCGTTCTGGTCCGCGGCCCTGCTGTCGTCCGTTTGCTTCGCCGCATTGCACCTGTACGAGGTACACAGCGTCCCTGCCGCGACCCTGTTGTTCGTCAGTGTGTTCGTGTTCGGCCTGGGCCAGTGCTTGCTGGTCCGCTTCACCGGACGGCTCAATCCCGGCATCGCCGCCCATGCGGTGTCCAACGCGGCCAGCCTTCTCATCGTCCTAGCGAGCGGCCGGTAAACAGAGCCAGCGGCCGATGAGACTAGCCGGCGGCCGACGAACACCAACGTGGCGTCGCTGCCGCCGGTGCGGCACTATCCGCTACATGAGTTACGCGCAGGAATACCAGCACAGCCTGACCGATCCGGACTCCTTCTGGGGCACGGCCGCGCGTGCGATCAGCTGGATTCACAAGCCGTCCGCAGCCCTCGATTCGAGCAATGCACCGTTCAACCGCTGGTTCCCCGGCGGCACCCTCAACACCTGCTTCAACGCCCTGGACCGTCACGTCGCCCTCGGCCGCGGCGACCTCACCGCCCTGATCTATGACTCCCCGGTGACCGGCACGAAGCGGGAGTACACCTACGAACAACTCACCGAGCTGACCGCCAAGTTCGCCGGCGCGCTGCGCGCGATGGGCGTGGACCGGGGCGACCGGGTGCTGATCTACCTGCCGATGATCCCCGAGGCGGTGATCGCGATGCTGGCCTGTGCGCGCATCGGGGCCGTCCACTCCGTCGTCTTCGGAGGATTCGCCTCCACCGAACTCGCCGCCCGGATCGACGATGCCAAGCCGAAGGTGATCGTCTCCGCCTCGTGCGGGATCGAACCGACCCGGGTGATCGAGTACAAGCCGCTGCTCGACCGCGCGCTGGAACTGTCACAGCACCAGCCCGACAACTGCGTCATCGTGCAGCGCCCGCAGGCCACCGCCGAGCTCAAGGACACCGACCTCGACTGGGCCGAGCTGATGAAGTCCCAGCTCATCCCGCCTGCCGAGTGCGTCTCGGTCGACGCAGCCGACCCCCTGTACATCCTCTACACCTCAGGAACCACCGGGCATCCCAAGGGAATCGTCCGAGACAACGGGGGTCATGCCGTCGCCCTGCGCTGGTCCATGACCAACATCTTCGACGTCGGCCCCGGCGAGGTGATCTTCACCGCCAGCGACGTCGGCTGGGTGGTCGGGCACTCCTACATCGTCTACGCGCCGCTGCTCGCCGGCGCGACCACCGTGCTGTACGAGGGCAAACCGGTCGGCACCCCGGACGCGAGCGCGTTCTGGCGGCTCGTTGAGGACTACCGGATAAAGGCCCTGTTCACCTCACCGACCGCGATCCGGGCGATCAAGCGCAATGACCCGGACGGTGAGCTGATCGGCAGCCACGACCTGAGCTCACTGCAGACCCTGTTCCTCGCCGGCGAACGGCTTGACCCCGCAACCTATGACTGGGCGACCGAGCGCCTCCGGGTCGCGGTGGTCGACAACTGGTGGCAGACCGAGACCGGCTGGCCGATCGCCGCCAACCTCCGCGGGCTGGAGCCCATGCCGATCAAGGCCGGCTCCCCCACCGTCCCGGTGCCGGGCTTCGACGTCCAGGTGCTGGCCGAGGACGGCAGCCGCGCGGCCGCCGGCGAAGAGGGCGCGATCTGCATCAAGCTGCCCTTGCCGCCGGGCGCGCTGCAGACGGTGTGGGGTGATGACGAGCGCTTCGTCGAGTCCTACCTCTCCCGGTTCGAGGGCTATTACCTCACCGGCGATGGCGGGTACGTCGACCCGGACGGGTACCTGTTCGTTCTCGGGCGCACCGACGACGTGCTCAACATGGCGGGCCACCGGCTGTCGTCCGGGCAGATCGAGGCAGCACTCGCCGCCCATCCGGCGGTCGCCGAGTGCGCCGTCATCGGCGTCGAGGATCCGCTCAAGGGACAGGTGCCGCGTGCCCTGGTGGTCGCCAAGAGCACCTTCACCGGCTCCGCCGAGCAGCTCAGCGCCGAGCTGACCGCCCTCGTCCGGGCCGAGGTCGGCGCGATTGCCACGCCGTCCCGGATCGACGTCGTGACCGGGCTGCCCAAGACCCGCTCCGGCAAGATCTTGCGCAAGACCATGCGCCAGGTCGCGGACGGTGTCGATGCCCCGGTCCCCTCGACCATCGAGGATGCCGGGGTACTGGACCGGCTCCGCGAGGTGCTGCGGCCGACTTAGCCACGGCCTGCGGCCCGGATGAGCAGGCCCGGATGAGCACGGACTACCGCTGACAACTCGGGCCGGTACGTTGAACGCCCAGGCAGGAGGCGGTCCATGCAACAGCTCGGTCTGGTGGCTGCCGTCATCTTCGCGACCGCCATCCTGATCCCGGTGTCCACCCGGATCAACCTGCCCTGGCCCGTGCTGGTCACGGTCTTCGGCCTGCTGCTGGCGGCGATTCCGCAGATACCCCAGGTGCACGTCGAGCCCGAGCTGATCCTGCCGCTGGTGCTGCCTCCCCTGCTGTTCGCCGCCGCCCGCAAGACCTCGTGGCGACTGTGGGTCGCCAACGCCCGCCCGATCCTGCTCCTCGCGGTTGCGCTGGTCGTCGTCACCACGGCGGTCGTGGCGGCCGTCGCCTCAGCCGTCGTCCCCGGTATCTCGCTGGCCGGCGCGGTCGCCCTCGGCGCCCTCGTGTCGCCGCCCGACCCGGTCGCGGCTACCGCGATCGCCAGCAAGCTGCACCTGCCCAAGCGGCTCGTCTCGATGCTCGAGGGTGAGGGCCTGTTCAACGACGTCGCCGCCCTGGTGCTGTACCAGGTGGCGATCGCGGCGGTGGTCGGCGGCTCGTTCTCACCGGGCGAGGCCGCGTTGAAGCTGCTGCTCGCCGCGGTGCTCGCCCTGGTCGTCGGCTTCGCGTTCGGCTGGGGCATGAGCAGGCTGATCGCCCTGCTCGGCACCGGCGATCCGCGGCCGCAGGTGCTGCTCTCGATCCTCGCGCCCACCGCGACCTATGTCGCCGCCGAAGAGGTGCGCGGCTCCGGGGTCCTCGCGGTGCTCGTGTACACGTTGTACTCGGTGTCGCGGCCGGTCGACGCCGCGGACGCCCAGGGCCGGCTGACCACGGACGTCTTCTGGTCCATGACCGAAACCCTCGTGACCGGCATCGCGTTCGGGCTGGTAGGCCTGGAGTTCCAGACGGCGCTGACGGAGGTCGACGAGCGCTGGACGACGCTGGTCGGCGAGACCGCGGCCGTGGTCGCCGCCGTGGTCGCGGTGCGGCTGCTGTACCTGCTGCCCTCGGTGCTGCTGACCAAGAGCCTCTACCGGCGGCTGCAGGTCGGCGCGCTGGACGACGCGCTGAGCGGGCAGCGGTCCTCGCGGCGACTCCGCCGGCAACGTGACACCGACGTGCCGATCGGCTGGCGAGAGACGGTGGTCGTCTGGTGGGCGGGAATGCGCGGTGTGGCAACGGTGGCCCTGGCGCTGGCCATCCCGACGACCACCGACGCCGGCGCGCCGTTCCCCGCCCGCGAGCGGATCCTGTTCATCGCCTTCGCCGTGGTTCTGGTGACCCTGGTGCTGCAGGGGGTGACCCTGCCGACGCTGGTGAAGGCACTCGGCGTTCGGGCCGGCAACAGCGACGGCGACGAGGCGGAGGCCGTGCTGATCGAGCGGGCGGCGCACGCGGCAGCCGAGGCGCTGAATCACCTGCAGGACGACATCGACTTCGGGGTGGAGGTGTGGGACCGGCTCAACGCCTTTCCGACCGACCTGCTGTCCCGGTTGAGCCCGCAGCTGGCGAGCAACACCGACCACGTCGCCGTCGAGCGGCGCGGCCTGGACCGGGAGCAGTTCGTGCTCGGCTTACGCCAGATGCTCAGCGCCGCTCGCGAGGAGCTGCTCAATGCCCGCTCCGAACGCGGCGTGGAGCCGGAAATGGTGGACCATCTGGTCCGCCGGCTGGACCTGTACAGCTTGCCGACGACGCCGCGCTGACCGTTCGGACGGGGCTGATC
>JAABUM010005853.1_pt1 | contig 12540 bp, 14 predicted proteins | sample 5559161 | NCBI WGS metagenome assembly JAABUM01 (sample SAMN10711868, study PRJNA513369) | rock metagenome | isolation source: Antarctica rocks | place: Antarctica: Victoria Land, Siegfried Peak nord | reverse complement strand
CCCGTCTCGCCAACCCCGACACCCAGCATCTTCCGACCGAAATCGCGATGAAACAAGCGCAGTGCCGAACCATGTCCGGCGCTCAGCTTTCGAAATGAGCCTCAGAGCGCTGAATAGGATGGGTTAACCGGGCTTTCCGCGACGCGGGGCGCTTTCACGCAGCGGCCGGGTAAGCTGGTCAGGCCTGCGAGGTCGAACTCATCGACGCTTGACGCGACAGCAGCGCAACTCGCGTTCATCTGTTCGGCCAAAGCGAGGGTCGCCAGGTTCCAAACGAAGACGCCGGTGGCCTCGATATTCGCCACGGTATGTTTCCAGCCGTCGCTGGCGAAGCCGATGATCGGAGGATCATCGTTGAATGCATTGAAGAAGCTGTAAGGAGCCAGGTTGCGGACGCCGTTGCCATCCACGGTCGAAATCCAGCCGATTGGACGGGGGCCGATGATCGACTTGAATGGGTTATGCGGGAGGCCATGGCCGTTCTTCGGCTCGTAATAATGCGCGTCGAAACCAGGCATGGTTTGGCTCCTCGTTACATCGGGGATCATTCAGGGGCGGGTCAAGAAATCCACGACGAGCGGGTTGAGCCTCTCGGGCGCCTCCTCGGGTATCCAATGGCCGCAGTCCGGGATGATGTGCCCCTCCACGTTGGCCGCATATTCGCGCATTTGAGCGATCTCGAACTTACCCATGCCGCCATGCCCGCCGCCACCTGCCACCAGAACCGGCATCGTCAGCCTCGTCCCGGCGAGGCTGTCGTTGCGGCGGGCTGTCTCGTTCAGCGCGCGGTAGTATTCGAACGAGGCGTTGAGGCTGCCGGGCTTGGCGAAGGAGGCGGCGTAGAGGTCGAGCAACTGCGGGGTGAGCGCGTCCTTGTTGACCGCATGAACCTTGATGAAGTGTTCGAGGAACAAACGCTCATGCCCAATCACCAGCGTCTCGGCCAGCCGGTTGGCGGCGGCGAAGAAGCTGAAGTGCCAGACCAGCGACTCGCCCTCTGGCGTGAACGCCGGGAAGTCGTAGAGGCGGCGGTCCGGGATCGGGGCTTCCATGTAGGCGAGCCGCCTGATATCCTGTTGATGTCTGACGGCCATCGGGTAGGTGTTCCAGATGCCGATGTCGTGCGCCACCAGGTCGAACGGCGCATCGGGGCTGAGCCCGCGCGCCAGCGCATACAACAGCTCGGAGACATCCTGACCCGCGTAGGACCGTGGCGGCGCTGACAAGCCGAGGCCCGGCAGGTCTGGCGCAACCACCGTGAAGCGGTCCGCGAGCAACGGCATCAGTTGGTGCCACTCATACCAGGTTTGCGCGAAGCCGTGCACCAGCATCACGAGCGGCCCCGATCCGCCGGTCACGTAATGCAGCCGCACTCCGTCCACCTCGCGGAACGCGCCGTGGAAGCTCTCGGGCAGGGGGAACTCCTCCATGTCCGGGGCGAGCGTCGTCGTATCCATGTCAGTCTCCATTGCTCAGGATGCCGCGCGTGGGCCGGGGCGGAAGCCGTGCGCCCGGGCGGCCCAGGCCACGGCCAGGGCAGGCGCCAGAAAGGCCAGCACCGCCCAGGGGAGCGACTGGCTTCCGATGTGGTTCAGCAGAACGCCGCCGGCCACGCCGCCGCCGGCGATCGCCATGTTCCAGGCGGTCGTGTTCATGGCCTGCGCGACGTCGACGCCGTCGCCCGCCGCGTCGGCGCTGGCGGTGCCCAATAGGGTCGCGGCCCCGCCGAAGCTCAGGCCCCACAAGGCGACCGCGCCCACCACGACGGCCGGACTGCCGTGGGCTGCCAGCAGCACGACGGCCGCCGCGGCGAAGGCGGCCAGGCTGCCCAGCACCAGCACGCGCAGCCACCGGTCCACCAGCAGCCCCGTGCCCCAGATGCCGATCAGCGCCGCGACCCCGAACACCGCCAGCACCAAGTCCACGCGGCCGCCAAGCCCAACGCCCGCCACGAACGGCGCCACATACGTGTAAAGGATGTTGTGCGCGCCCATCCATGCCAGGATGACGAACAGCACGGGACGGATGCCGGGCGCGCGCAAGACCGACAGCACCGGAACCCGCCGGGCCGCATCCTGCCCCGGGCGGTCCGGCACCGCCCACAGAACCCAGCCGATCAGCAGCAGCGCCAACGCCGATGCAACCCCGAAGGCCGCGCGCCAGCCCGCAGCCGCGCCCAGCAGCGTCGCGAGCGGTACACCCAGCGACAGGGCGGCCGGCGTGCCCGCCATCGCCAACGCCAGCGCGCGGCCCTGGAGGGCGAGCGGCACGAGCTGGCGCGCATAGCCTGCGATCATGCCCCAGGCCAGGCCCGCCGCCACGCCGGCGCAGAACCGGGCGCCGAGCGTCAGCACGAACGAACCAGACAGCGCCGTGACGGTGTTGAACAAGAGCAGCCCGGCCACCGCGGCCAGCAGAACTGGCCGCCGCCATCCCTGCGTCGCCGCCGTCAAAGGCAGCGCCGCCAGCAGCGACCCCGTCGCATAGGCCGTGACCAATTGCCCGGCCGCAGCCTCCGGCCCCTGCAGCCCGACGCCGATCTGCGGCAGCAATCCGGCCGGCATCGTCTCGGTCAGGATCGCGAGAAACCCGGTCATGGCGAAGGCGAGCAGGGAAGCCACCGGCAGGCGGTCAACCCGGCGCTCCGGCGGTGCCTGGCCGATCGCGGTTCTATCACCAGCAGTTTGCATATTATGGACCATTCCATCCTGAAATGGGGCGGCGGCGCGGTGTCTCAAGGATCTATGGATCAATCAGTCGAGACGTCGCGCGTGAAAGCGCCGGGGCGAACTCAGGAGAAGCCGGCACTATCCCGCCTTGGCCCCAGATTTCCTGGTCCGAACGGGGCGGGCGGCATGGGCGTCCCACACCCCCATCAGGGCCGTCACGCCTGCATCCAGTGCTTGGAGGGGAACGCCGTCGCGGGCTTGTGTGGGCAGGCCGACCAGGAAGCCCTCGAACACCGCCACCAGGGCCGCGGTGTCGGTATCGCTCCGCAACTCGCCCATTTCGATGGCGCACTCGACGCAAGCCCGCAGGCCCGTCCGGCTGCGCTCCCGCTCCTCAGCCAATAGGCGCCAAAGATGCTGGTTCTCGGGCGAACCCGTCGCCGTGGAGAGCACGATGAGGCAGCCGAGCGGATGGGCGGTGTCTGTCTGCATCCGGGCGGAGGCACGCAGCGATAGCTCCACCGCCTCCCGCGGCGGGAGGCCGCCGTCCTGCAAGGGCGCGGTCACGCGGCCATGGGTCGCGAGGTATCGAGCCACGACGTCGCGGAACAGCGCTTCCTTGGACCCGAACGCCGCGTAGAAGCTCGCGGCGGAGATGCCGCCCATCGCCGCCTTGAGCTGCGCGAGCGAGGTGGCTTCGTAGCCATGCTCCCAGAAAAGGTGCATTGCTTTCTGCAGCGCTTCATCCTTGTCGAACTCGCGAGGCCGTCCCGTCCTTGCCATGCCGGTCCCTTTCAGTTTTCTGAAATGGTTGGTCTGGAAGTATCCGGCAAGTGTGCGGCCGGCACTGGCGGCCGCGCTCACCTCAAGGGCAGGCCAAGACGTTCGAGCGCCTCCCGCAGCTTGTCGCGGCCAGCCAGCGCCGAAAGGGTGCCGAGGCGCGAGACGACACGCTCTGTCCAGGTATGGGAGATACGCTCCGAGTTGGCACTGGAAGCAAGAAGCACTTTGTCGTAGGAGGCCCGCGCCGCCCTGTCGGCATCGTCATAGCGATTTCGGTGCAACACCGCGGCCTGGGGCAGGCGCGGCTTCACCGCCGCCTGCTCTCGCTCGGAATCGGCGTAGCCGATGCACAGCCCGGTCACGGCGACGGCGCCAGGCGGGAGTCCGAGTGCGGCCGCCACCCCCTCCGGGTTGTTGCGGATCGCGCCGATGTAGACGGTGCCCAGCCCGAGGCTCTCCGCGGCCACTGCAGCGTTCTGCGCGGCGATGGCCGCGTCCATGGCCGCAACGAGGAAGGTTTCCAGGTAAGGGAGCGCCTCCAACATCGCACCCGCTTCCTCACCCACGCGGGCCACCCGCGACAAATCGGCCAGGAAGACGAGAAAGAGCGGGCATTCCGTTACATGCCTCTGCCCTGCGGCCATGCGGGCCAGGTCCGCGCGGAGCGCCGGGTCCGAGATGGCGACGACCGACCAGTTCTGCATGTTGGTCGAAGTGGCGGCGGATTGCGCCGCCGCCACGATCGTCTCCAGCGTTCCGTGCGGCAGCGGGTCCGGCTTGTAGGCACGGACCGAGCGGTGGCCCATGATGGATTCCAGCACCGGGTTCCAAGGCCCGGGCGGGACGTCGTCCGCCTGGCCATACCTCGCCAGCAAGGCAGACGCGCGGCCAGGTTTCTCATTCATCGACATCGATCCGAGCGCCGGCTCAACCTGTTCCGGCCGGATCGGCGACGAAGGCCGCCTTGAAGCGGCGCTGGCTGGGAAGGTCGGGCACCCAGGGGAACGCGCTGCGGCGGAACACCTCGACGACCGGAGCGGGCGCGCCGCCATCCAGCAGCCCGGCCTTGATGACGCCCATCCCGGCCGCCTCGTCGTTGACGGACCGGGTCTGCACTGGGGAGCCGCAGTTGGGGCAGAACATTCGGACGACTGAGTCTCCCGCATCGTTCACGTCGGCATATTCGCTGAGCGCCCCGCTGACCGCGATATTGCCGAGTGGTGCGAGCAGCACCGTCGAGAACGCCGACCCGGTCTGTTTTTGGCAGTGCCGGCAGTTGCAGACCGCGGGGATCGCACCCTCCCGCTTGACGGACACGTGAACGCGTCCGCACAGGCAACTGCCTTCGTAAGAGTTTTCTGACATGGCATCTCTTTCAGGGTTCGTCGCTCAGAGTGGCAGGCCCGGGCTCATGCCGCCTTCATCAAATCGGCGATCCGCTCGGCCATCATGACCGTCGGCGTGTTGATGTTGGCGCGCGGCATGGTCGGCATCAGCGAGGCGTCGCACACAGCCAGGTTCTCGATCCCGATCACGCGGCCGCTTCCATCGGTCACGGCCATCGGGTCGGAGGGCGCACCCATCCTGCAGGTGCCGGATGCATGCCACACGCCGCTGACGGCGTCCGCGAGGAAGGCGGCCAGGGCGGCGTCGTCATCCAGCAGGTGATCGAGGCGGACGCCGCGCGTGACGAGGCCATGGACCAGAAGCGGCCGCGCCGACCCGGACCCGTCCAGCATCGCACCGAACAGGCCACGCTGCACCGCGTTGGCGAGCCCGGGCGCTGCCAGCTTCGCGACGCGGGGCGAGTAGCTGGTCGGGAACGCCGTCCCGCTCTGGCGTGCCATGAGCGGGTCCGTGAGCGTCGCCGCGCAGAGCCGGAACCCGGTCTTCAGCCGCTCCATATCGCGCCAGTCCGACAAGAGCCGGAAATCGACATCCGGCTCGCGATACGGGTCGGCCGAGGCGAGCACGACGCTGCCGCGCGAATAGGATTTGTTGACCCATGTCAGCAGCGTCCCGATCCGCTGCCCCACCGCGTGCCAGGCCGACCGTGCGATGATCGCCATGTGCATGTCGCCCTCCGGCGCGCCGCCGAGCCCCGAAGAGAAGCGCAAGGTACCGTGGTCATTGTGCTCGTCGAGGTCGGACAGGCGCGAGGAGCGCGGCAGGTAGGCGGATACGGCGGCGAGCGGATGCTCCATCAGGTTCTGCCCGACGCCGCGACGGTCCAGCGCCACGTCGATGCCGACGCGCCGGAGCGCCTCGCCGGGTCCGATGCCGCTGCGCATCAGCAGGGCCGCCGAATGGATCGCGCCGGCGGAGACGATCACGGTGCCGGCGGACAGCGTCTCCGATGCACCGCCATCGACCGGGACAATGACGGCGCCGGTTGCGCGCCGGCCATCGAGGACGATGCGGTCGACGAGATGGTCGGTGACGATGGCTAGGTTCGGCCTACGGCGGACCTCCGGGGTCAAGTAGGCAATGGAGGTCGGGACACGCTGCCCGGCATCGCTGACCGCCATCGCGCTGGAGAACAGGCCATCCTGCCACGCGGCGTTCTGGTCCGGCCGGACGGCGTGGCCTCGGGCCTGCAGCACGTCCCAAACGGCGCGGGCGAACGGGGACATGGCCGTATCGGCAAGGCGCCGGACCGGGATCGGGCCGTGCCTGCCGTGGAACTCGCCGTCGAAGTCGACGTCGCGCTCCAGCTTGCGGAAGTAAGGCAGGCACGCGTCCCAGCACCAGCCCTCGGCCCCGGCCTCGCCCCACTCGTCGTAGTCGCCGGGCGCGCCACGGTTGGCGACCATGGCGTTGATGGCCGAGCCGCCGCCCAGGACGCGCCCCTGCTCGTAGCGGCGCTTCGCCTGCTCGCCGACGTTGCCGCGGGGTGCTGCGATCCTGGCGATCAGGGCCTGCCAGATGTTCATCGGATCGAGGTAGGCACGTCCCGGATAGCGGCTGGCCATCGTGCGCGGCATGGTGTCCAGTGTCACGTCCCGTCCAGCCTCCACGAGGGTGACACGGGTGCGGCTGTCCTCGCTGAGGCGGGCCGCGAGCACGCATCCTGCCGAGCCGCCGCCCAGGATCAAGTAGTCGCTCAACGCGGCAACTCGGCGTGCGGCGTGGCCGGGTTGCCGGCCACCCCGTGCAGGCGCCCCTCCGTCCGGCCCTGCAGCGCACCAAGCGTCATGCCCGGCGCCATGTCGATCACCGCGAAGCCATCGCGCGTCACCTCCAGGACGGCTAGGTTGGTGTAGACCCGGCCGACAGCGCACACGGCCGTCAACGGGTAGCCGCACCGTTCCACCAGCCTTGGCCGGCCATCCTTGGTTGTATGCTCCATCAATACCCAGAGCCGGCGCGCACCAGCCGCGAGGTCCATGGCCCCGCCGACCGCTGGCACGCCCTCCGTCTCGCTTGTGGCCCAGTTGGCGATGTCGCCATTGGCGGCGACCTCGAAGGCGCCGAGCACGCACAAATCGAGGTGACGGCCCCTGATCATCGCGAAACTGTCGGCCTGGTGGAAGTAGCTGCCGCCCGGCAACAGGGTACAAGCCTGCTTGCCGGCGTTGATCAGCCAGGGGTCCGCCTCGTCTTCCGTAGGCGCCGGGCCCATGCCGAGCAGGCCGTTCTCGCTCTGGAACACCACCTCCCGCCCTGGCGGCAAGCTGTCGGCCACCAGCGTCGGGATGCCGATGCCGAGGTTCACGTGCCATCCATCCGGGATGTCCCGGGCCAGGCGCGCCGCCATCTGCGGCCGCGTCCAGGGCCGGACGGCCTCGGCTTGCGCGCTATCCATGCCTCGATGCTCCGTTCGCGGCTGGGCCGTCCTGCGCCGCCAGCGGCAGCACGCGGTCGACGTAGATGCCGGGTGTCACGACCGCCTCTGGGTCCGTCTCCGCCACGTCCACGACTCGGTGGACCTGGGCCACCGTCAGCTTGGCCGCGGTGGCCATCACCGGGTTGAAGTTGCGCCCGGACTTGCGGAAGGTGAGGTTGCCCCACCGGTCCGCCTGCCACGCCTCGATCAGCGCGACGTCGCCCGGAAGCGCGTGTTCAAGCACGTGCGGGCGCCCGTCGAACATCCGTTCCTCCTTGCCGCGGCCCAGCACCGTCCCGGCCGCTGTCGGCGTGAAGAAGGCCGGGATGCCCGCGCCCGCCGCCCGCAACCGCTCCGCCAGCGTGCCTTGCGGCACGATTTCGAGCTCAAGCTTGCCAGCGGCGTACAGCTCCTCGAACACCACCGAGCCGGCGGCGCGGGGGAAGGAGCAGATGATCTTGCGTGCCCGCCCGGCCGCGAGCAGCCGGGCCAGGCCGTGCTGCCCGGCACCCGCATTGTTGCAGACGATGACGAGGTCGCGGGCGCCCTGCTCGACCAATCCTTCGATCAGCGCATCCGCCTGGCCAACTGCGCCGAAGCCGCCGACGAGCACGGTGGCGCCGTCCTGGATGCCGTCCAGGGCCTCCGCCATTGAGCGGACGATCTTGTCGATCATGGCCCAGTCCCGCCCGCGGCATCGGGCCGGAAGCACGGAACGGGGGTGCCGCCATCAGTCGGCTTGAACGTCACTGCGACGGCCAAGCCGATGCTCAGCGCGTCGAGGTCGCAATCCACGATGTGGGTCAGCATCTTCGGCCCTTCATCCAAAGCCACGTAGGCGATCGCGAAGGGCGGCGAGGCGCGGCGCATCACGCTGACGCTATAGATGCGACCGCGTCCGGAGGCCGGTTCCAGCCGGGCCGGGCCAAAACAGAACGGGCAAAGCGGACGCGGATACCAGTGGGCCCTGCCGCACGTCTCGCACCGCGGCAGGAGGAAGCGCCCCTCGGCTGCCGCGGCATAGAAGGCCGCGCTGTCCGGGCTCGGCGGGGGCGGCAGCAGGCCCGTCATGGCGTCACTCCCGTTCCAGGATGAGGGTGGCTGAACCGTGGCGGCTGCCGAGCAGTCCGCCGGTGCCGTGCGCCAGCGCGAGCGTGCAGCCCGGCACCTGCACCGCCGGGTGCGCTTCGCCGCGCAACTGCCGCACGGCCTCTATGACCTTGGTGATGCCGCCCCGGTTGGCCGGGTGATTGTTGCACAGGCCGCCGCCATCGGTGTTGAACGGCAGCTTGCCGACGCCGGAGATCAGGTTGCCGTCGGCGACGAAGCGGCCACCTTGGCCCTTCTCGCAGAAGCCCAAATCTTCGAGCTGCATTAGGACCGTGATCGTGAAGCTGTCGTAGATGGAGGCGTACTGGATGTCGGCCGGCGTAATTCCCGCCTCGGCGAAAGCCGCCGGACCCGACCATCGCGCGGCCGAAAAGGTCAGGTCCACGTCTCCGCCCGCTTGGCCCTTCACCGCCTCGCCCGCGCCGCGCAGCTTGATCCGCGGTCGATCGAGGCTGCGTGCCACCTCCGGCGCCGCGACGATCAGCGCCCCGCCGCCGTCGCTGACAACGCAGCAATCGAGCCGGTGCAGCGGGTCTGCGATGACCGGGGAGTGCAGGACCTCCTTCACGCTCACCACGTCGCACAGCATCGCATGAGGATTGTGCTGCGCATGGTGCGACGCCGCCACCTTGATCCAGGCGAGCTGCTCAGGCGTCGTGCCGAACTCGTGCATGTGCCGCGCCGCGCACAGGGCGTAGAGCGCCACCGTGCTGGGCTGGAACGGGGCCTCCCAGGTTGCGTCCGGCACGGTGGGCGCTAGGGCTCTCGGCGCCGCGCCGGAATGGCCCTCGCTGCGCGGGCGGCCCGCCAAGGTGATCAGCGCGACCCGGCACTTGCCCGCCGCGATGGCCTCCGCCGCGTGCGCGACATGCGCGATGTACGAGCAGCCGCCCAAGTCGGTGCTGTCCATGTGGCGCACGCGCAGGTTCAAGTAGTCGATCATGCTGAGCGGGCCCATGCCCGGCGCGTCGCCCGCGCAGAAGTAGCCGTCCACGTCTTCCTTCGTCAGGCCCGCGTCGGCCAGTGCGCCCGCGGCGCACTCCGCGTGCAGCTGCGCCACAGACTTGTCTGGCGCCTTCCGGGTCGGATGCTCGAAAGCACCGACGATGTAGGCGGGATCCCTCATGGCGGCGTTCCTACTGCCCCGATGCGCCCTACGGGATTCACACATTTGACTGGGCTGCGAGGGCAAAGCCGGCGGCCATGGCAGCAAATTGTGCCCATCCGGCGCGCATGGTTTTAGGTCCGGGCGGCTTGTAGTAGCAGTTCCATCCGCCGAGCCGCGCGATGATCCAGGACAGCCAGGCGAGGGACTGGCGCGGATGCGGGTTTCGCTGGCGCGCTGTCTTGCCTTCGAGTGTCGGGGCGATGGCTTCAGCGGCTGGCAACACGGACGCGTCGATGACGTCCGTTGCCGGTCGCGGACTGCCATCACGCGCGTCGACCAGCTGCATGGTTCGGGTTGCCGCTGCAAGCCCGACCAGGGCCAGCTTGAACAGCCGGCCGGCGTCCTGCACCTGGGTGTCTTCCAATCGCATGCCGTCAGCCTTCAACGATCGGAAGATCTCCTCGATCCGCCACCTCAGCCGATACAGGCGTACAATGTCCGCGGCGCCAGCAGCGTCGGCGACATCGAGCGTGGTCAGCAACCGCCATAGCAGCGGCTGGCCGTCGCCGGGGCCATCGACCTCCCGGGCTTCGACCATCGTCAGCTTGAGCTGCGGTGGAGCACTGGGATCATAGCCATGACGCGGGCGGCAGATCACCACCGGCCCGGCACGCAGGGCAACCGTCGCGACCCGGCCGCGAACGCCGGTTCGCGACGGTGCAACAAGCACCTCGGTGCGCGCCAGCTCCGGCCATCCTGCCGCCGCAGCAAACAGAGACGCTCCGTCGTGCAACGCGCGATCCTGCGCGGCCCGCACGATCAGGTCGACCGATGCCGGGCGCCGCGCGAAGCTCGCATAGATGTCGCTTTCGCGATCGGCCACGACCACCACCGAAGCCGCCTGGGCCAGATGCGTCCCGGCCTGCGCCGCGCCGTCCAGCCAGCGGATGCTCTCTTTGTCCTCCAGGGCGCGTGCCCGCATGGGGGGCACGATGAATTCGTCCGTGCGGGTCCAGATCCTGGCGTCCAGCAGACCCAGCACAGCCTCCGTCTCGCTGTCGATGGCGATCACCGGATGCATGAAGAACCCAGCCGACAGGCCATCGCCCGCCGGCCCCAAGCCACGGCGACGCTCTTCGCGGCCGGCGAAGTTGATCTCCGTCGTATCTTGCGCCGCTACGATCCGCCGTCCCGTGCAGGCGACCGCCGTGCGGGTCGCGAGCGTCGCAACCATCTCGCCACACGTCACCGAAGCCGCTGACAGAAACCGGTGGATCGCAATCTCACCCGCACGATCACGGCCGAGCTTGCGGATTACCAGCGATCCGGTTTCCATCACCCGCTCAATCAACCTGGTTCCCACAGCCGCGCGACGGACATCGCCAAAATTACCAAGCGCACCTTCTCGAATGACCAACAAAACCCCGCCCAAATCCATGCCTGTCACAGGGAATCAGAGCCAGGTCACCGCCGCAAGTCGATTGTGTGAATGCCGTAGCGATGCGCCGGGCAGTTCGCGCCCGGCCAGGCGCTCGGACACGATCGCCAGTTCGGTGTGGTCGCGTCCTGGCCCGACCATCGCCTGCGCCGCCAGGGCCAGCTCCCGGCAAAGCGACGAGAACGGGACAGGCGTCCCGGTGTCACGCGCCACGCCGAGCGCGATGCCGAGATCCTTCACCAGCAGATCGAGGCCAAAACCGCTGTCGAAGCGGCGGGACAGCACGAACTGCTTGAGCTTCTTTTGGGTCGAGTTGTTCATCCCCGTCGAGGCGTTCAGCACGTCCACCATCAGCGCCGGGTCAAGGCCGAAGCGGCTGCCGGCCAGCAAGGCCTCGACGGCGATCAGGAAGCCGCCGGCGGAGACGAGGTTGTTCAGCGCCTTCATCGCATGCGCCGAACCGATGGCGCCGGTCTCGGTGAGGCTGCTGCCCATCGCTTCCAGCACGGGGCGGGCCTGCGCGATCGCGGCCGGGTCGCCACCGACCATGATGGCGAGGTCGCCGATGCGGGCGCGCGGCACGCCACCCGAGACGGGCGCGTCGATCATGTGCCCGCCTGCCTCCGCCACGCGGGCGGCGAGTGCCTTCGTGGCGTTCGGCTCGCCCGAACTCATGTCGATCACGATGGCGCCGGGACGGAGCTGGGGGAGCACCTCGTCCAGCACGGCCGAGACGATCGCGCTGGTCGGCAGCATGGTGACCACCAGGTCGCTCGCCGCCGCGAGTTGCCCCAGGCTGTCCGCGCTGCGGCCCCCCACCTGCTGGGTGAAGTTGTCCGCGACCTCGCGCCGTCCGTCGGCGACCTCGACCGTATAGCCGTCGGCGACAAGCTGAGCCGCCATAGGCCAGCCCATGTTGCCCACGCCCACGAAGCCGACGGTCGGCTTGCCCTTGCTCGCTTCACCCGGGGACGCCATGCCTTTACGCCGCCTTGGCCGGCAGCGCGCCGATCTCGGTCAGCGTGGTGTGCGCCATCTTGAACGCCTCCAGCCCGGCCGGGATGCCGCAGTAGACGGTCGCGTGCATCAGTGCCTCCTTGATCTCCTCCACAGTGACGCCGTTCTCAATGGCGCCGCGGACATGCAGCTTCAGCTCCGCCGTCGCATGCAGGGCCGTCAGCATGACCAGGTTCATGAGGGACCGCGTCCTGCGGTCGAGGCCGGGGCGGGTCCAGACCGTGCCCCAGCACATCTCCGTGGTCATGCGCTGGAACGCCATCATAAAATCGTCGGCCTTGGCCAGCGACCCATCGACGTACTCGGCGCCAAGGACTTCCCGCCGCACCGCGAGTCCCTTGTCGAACAACGTTCCAGCCTCGTTCACCGCTGTGTCCATTTGGGCCCGCTCCATTCGTGTCTAGCCCGAAGATATGGATTGTCAGACAGCCTGGCAAGATAATGATTCCTGTGGAACAACGCTTAGGCCTCATCCGGAAACAAGTGCTCGGACTGACGGCGTGTTTGGTTGCATGATGTAGTTCCATTCGCCGTGGAAGGCGTCGCGGCTGATGTTGAGGCCGTCCATTTCTCGATCAGACACGACGAT
>JAABUM010005852.1_pt1 | contig 12549 bp, 6 predicted proteins | sample 5559161 | NCBI WGS metagenome assembly JAABUM01 (sample SAMN10711868, study PRJNA513369) | rock metagenome | isolation source: Antarctica rocks | place: Antarctica: Victoria Land, Siegfried Peak nord | reverse complement strand
GGCCGGGCGGGCCTCGGCCGGGATCAGGGAGGGGTCGAACTCGGGCAGGGCGGGGAGCCCGGGGGGTCCCTGGCGGGGGAGGAGCTGGGGGACGAGCGAGGTCGAGGTCGAGGCGGGGCGGGCCGGCGGCACGACCCGCGCGGCGAAGAGGGTCGCGCCCAGGGCCAGGGAGTCGCCGTCGCGGACGGCCGAGGCGCCCCGGACCTCCCGGTCGCCGACGCGGGTCCGGCCGCCGGCGAGGTCGACGAGGAAGGCCCCCCCGGGGGTCCGCACGAGGGCACACTGCACCCGCGCGACGGCCGGGTCGTCGACGGCGATCCCGCACGAGGGCGACCGGCCGAGGAAGACGAGTTCCGACCCCAGGACCCAGGGGGGGGCGCCCCCCCGCCGCGGTTCGAGGGTCACCGAGGCCAGGGGGACGGGCCCGGCGTCGGCGAGCACGTCGTCGACGCACGGCGGGGGGTCGACCTCGGCCCCGTCGACCCGCATCCGGACGAGCTCGAAGGGGCACCCGCCGACCTCGAACCGGTCCCCCGGCCGGAGCCAGGCCGACGACCGGGCTTCGCCGCGGAACCGGGTGCCCGATCGGGTGAGGAGGTCGACGGCGTAGACGCCCCGGCGGTCGAGGTGGAGGTAAACGTGGCGGAGGTTGGCCGACGGGTCGCCGGCGGCGAGGTCGGCGTCCGCGGCGCGGCCGGCCACGGCGAACGGGCGGGGGACCGTGACCAGCCGGCCGGCCCCCGGCCCGCGGCCCCCGGCCCGGAACGTCATGTCGCCTCGGACCCAGTACGGGCCGCCGGCCGTCTCGCCTTGCTCTGGCATCGCAGACCGCCCCCTCGCGCCCGGCCGGGGCCGGGCCCGGAGACTACGGGTTCATGACCTCGTCCCACGCCGACCGCTCGGAGGGCTGGAGGTGCGCCGGGGTCAGCCCGCGCCGCAGGGCGCGGTCGCGGCACCCGCGCGACTCGTCCGCCTTGCCCGCCTTCCTGTACGCCCGGGCGAGGTGGAAATCGACGGCCGGGTCGTTCAGCGCCCGCGCCGCCTTCGCCAGGCTCTCGGCCGCCTCGTCGAACCGCCCGAGCCGGGTGAGGATGACCCCGCGGGTGTCCAGGACGTGCGGCAGCTCCCCCGCGCGCTTCAGGGCCTCGTCGGCCCGCCGGAGCCCGTCCTCCGGCCGGCCCATGTCCTCGGAGAGGGTCCAGGCCATGTTATTGAGGAACATGTAATTCGGCGGGTTCAGGGCGAGCATGGCGTGGTACGTCTCGACCTCCTCGGCGTACCTCCCCTGGAAGTGGCGCAGGAGCGCGACCTTCTGGAGGCGGTCGAAGGAGGGGGGCGCGTCGCGGTCGGCGGCGAGCAGCCGGTCGGCGAGTCCGGCCCACTTCGGGTCGGCCCCGGGCCTGGCGGCGAGGTTCAAGGCCGTCGAGACGGCCGCGGGGTCGCCGCCGCGGGCGGCCTCGTCGAGCAGGGAGGCGGCCTCGCCGACCCGGCCCCGCCCGGCGAGGTACTCCGCCCGCACCCGGCGGCCCTTCGGGCCGAGCCCGGCGACCCGCTCCGCCACGCGGTCGGCGGCGTCGTACCGGCCCAGCGACGTGAGCAGGAGGACGACCTTCTCGCCAATCCCGACCGCGTCGGGCGCCGAGGCCCGCTCGGCGAAGGCGTCTTCCAGGAGCTTCGCCGCCTCGTCCGCCCGGCCGCGCGCGGCCAGCACCCGCGCCCGGACCTCGACGGCCGCGAGGCTCCCGGCGTCGGCCGGCTTGAGGCGGTCGAGCTGGTCGTCGGCCGCGGTGGCGTCGCCCTTCTCGACGAGGAGGGCGGCGTAGAACAGGACGGCGTCCGGAACCGCACCGTCGGGCGAGGCGGCCTTCGCGGCGTGGGCGCACGCCCGGTCCTTCTCGCCCGCCGCCGAGAGCAGCCGGGCGAGCTGGTCGTGGAGCCGGGGCTGCCCCGGCTGGTCCTTCAGGAGCGATTCGAGGATCGCGACCGCCCGCGCGCGGTCGGCCGGGTCGGGGCTCAGCGAGTAAACGTTGGCGCGGGCGACCAGGTCGTCGGGGAGGTCGTCGGGCCGAGCCTCGGGGCCGACCAGGGCGAGGGCCTCGGACCACGCGGCGCGGTCGCCCGGTTTGGAGGCCAGGATCACGGCCAGCTTGCGGGTCGCCCAGGCGCCGGCTGCGTCGACCTTGCGCAGCGCCCGGAGCTCGGCCTCGGCCTCGTCGCGGAGCCCCATCTGCTCGAAGAACGAGACGGCCGCGGCGCGGACCGTGGGGTCGTTGGGCCACCGCCGCTGCGCCTCGGCGAAGCACCCGCGGGCGCGGGCGGCGTCGCCCACGATCCGGTAGCACTGGGCGGCGAGCAGCTCGGGCCGGTCTTCCTCGCGTGTGACGTGTCGGCGGATGTCCTCGACCGCGGCGGCCGCCTCGCCCTTCTTGCCCTGGCTGACCAGGAGCATGAGGAGCTGGAGCCACGGGGCGGCCTCGGCGGGCTTCTCCCGGGTCAGGGCCCGCAGCGCGGCCTCGGCCTCCTTCGGCTTGCCCAGGGTCCGCAGCACGTCGGCCTCCCAGACCCGGGTGTCGAGCGCGTCGGGGTTGCCGCGGACGGCCTGGCGGGCCAGCTCCTCGGCCCGGCCCGTCTCCCCCTCCTTGATGGCCAGGCCCGCCGCGACCCGGTCGAAGGCCAGCGACAGCGGGAGCGTTGGGGACGCCTTGAGCTTCACGCGGAGGGCGTCGACCTCGGCCATCCGGCCGCCGCGGATGTAGAGGGCGAGCAGCGGCTCCAGGGCCCCCCACTCGTTGCGGTCGAGCGCGCGGGCGTACGCCTCGGCCGCCTCGCCGGTGCGCTTCTGCCGCTCGCGGACCCGCCCCTCCATGAGGTCGCCCAGGGGGCTCCGGGGGTCGTCCCGCTTCACCCCCAGGGCGAGGGCCTCGGCCTCGGCCAGCCGGTCGGCGTCGCGCGCGGCTTCGGGCGCCTCGCCCGGCCGGTCGCGGAGCAGGTCCTCGAACCGGGCGTGCCGCCAGGCCCCGCCCTTGGGGCCGGCCACCTCCTTGACGCCGGCCAGCGCCCCGGCCACGGCCCGGTCGTCGCCCGAGGCGACGGCCAGGTCGAACAGCGCGACCCTCGGCTCGGGGTTGGCCGGCTGGAGCCGGGCCCACTGTTCGTACGCGGCGCGGGCCGCGGCGGGGTCGGCCACGCCGGGGTTCCGGTAAAATTCGCCCATGTTCTTCCAGAGCAGGGGCCGCTGCGCGGGGGGCACCCGGTCCAGGCCGTCGGTCAGCGCCCGGCGGGCGTCCTGGTACCGCCCCTTGGTGATGAGCATCGAGGCGCGGTAGACGCAGAAGGCGGCCTGCGGCCCGGCGGCCCGCTCGGCCTGGTCGAGCACGCCGAGCGCCTCGCCCACGCGGCGGAGCCGGGCGAGCATGCCCGCCCGGGCGAGCCAGACCTCGGGCGACTTCGGGTTCAGGCCGGTGGCCGTCGCCAGCAGCGCGACGGCGTCGTCCGGCCGGCCGGTGGCGGCGTAGAACTCGGCCTCCACGCGGGCCAGGTCGGGCGAGCCGGGGGCCCGGCCCCGGGCGTCGGCGAGCACCTTCTCGACCCCCGCCCACGACCGCTTCGCGGGGTCGGCCTTTTGCAGCTCGGCGAGGAACAGGCAGCGGGCCAGCTCGGCGAGCATCCCGGGGTCGTCCCCCCGGCCCAGGGTCAGGCCGCGGCGGAGCGTGGCGGCGGCCTCGTCGGGCCGGGACGCCGCCTGGAGCCGGGCCAGGGCGACCCACGGGCCGTTCCAGTCGGCCGACCCCTCGGCGGCCCGCCGGTAGGCGTCCTTCGCCCGCGACTCGTCGCGCGTCATCTCGTACGCCGTCCCCAGGGTGAAGTACACCGAGGGCTCCAGGGGCTTCTCGATCTTGTACCGGACCGGCTCCAGCTCGGCGACGGCCTCGGCCGCCCGGTTCGACTTCAGCAGGGCCAGGCCGTTGAGGTAGTGGTAGCGGGGCAGCAGCGCGGCGTTCTCGCCGATCAGGCGGTGGTACTGCTCGATCAGGGGCTGGGCCTCCGCGGGCCGGTTCGTTTCGAGCAGGACGTTGGCCAGCCGCCAGGTCAGGTCGTCGCTGTTGCCGCCGGCCTGGAGGAGGCCGGCCCGCCACCCGCGGATCGCCTCGTCGGGCTTGCGGTCGTACAGGTCGATGATCCCCTCGTAGAGCTTGATCCGCAGGTCGTCGCGGGCCGACCCGGCCGCCTCGGCGACGTGGTGGCGCGCGGCCTTCGGGTCGTGCGACTGGAGGGCGACCTCGGCCGCGAGGAGCCGGACCTCGACGTCGGTCGGGTCGTCTCGGGTCGCGCGGAGGGCGTCGGCCTCGGCCGCGGCGAGGTGGCGCTTCTGCCCGGCCTCGTCCTTTGCCGCCTGGCGCATCGCCAGGTGGTGGCGGGCCCGGGCGAGGAGCGCGGCGGCGTGTTTTTTGGGGTCCCCGGCGGTGCCGTCGGCGAGCCTGTCGAGGACGGCCTTCGCCTCGTCGGGCCGCCCGAGCGACTCGCGGTAGAGCGCCGCCAGGCGCTCGCCGCCCGGCACGTCGCCGGGCTCGATGGCCTCGGCCGCCTCGTACTCCTTGCGGGCCTCGGCGACGGCCGCCGGGTCGTTGCCCGCGAGCCCGGCCCACTGCCGGGCCCGCGCCAGGAGGCGGTGGGCCTCGGCGTCGCGGGCCCCCGCGGCCAGGAGCGCCCGGGCCTGGACCTCGGCGGCCTGCGGCCGGCCCATCTTGAAGTTGAGGCGGGCGAGCTGCCGCCGCGCCTCCTGCCGGCGCGGCCCTTCCGGGGACCGGCCGAGGACCTGGTTGTACGCCTGCGCGGCCTCCTGCGCTTGGGCCGCGTCGCGGGCGCCGTCGGCGAGCACCTTCGCCTTCAGGTTCAGCGCGTCGGGGTCGCCGGGGTTCAGTTCGAGGTAGCGGCCCAGGTACGTGAGGGCGGGGCCCGGCTGCCCCTCCTTGAGCCGCGCCCTGGCCTCGGCCAGCAGCGCCGACTTGCCGTTGCGGTCCTGAAGCGCCTTGACGGCCCACAGCGCGGGGGCCGCGACGAGGGCCGCGGCGGCCAGGGCGGCGAGGGCCCGGAGGTTGAGGCGACGGGTGCGTCGTGCGGCGTCGGCTTGGCTCATGTCGTTCCCTCGGTGCGCTGCGCTGCGGGGCGGTGCGTGGCGTCGGGGCGACCCCGGGGGCGTCGCGGCTGCGCCGTCGGTGTCGTGCCGGGGCGTTCGGGTCCGTCGTGGGGCGGGTCGTGGCCCGCGTCGGCGCGGGGTGCGGGGCCCGTCAGGCGGGGCCCGGGGTCGGCGGGCGTGGGGCCGGCGGGGGCGCGTCGACCATGGTAGGCGGGGGCCTCCGGTGCCGCAAGCCGGTCCGCCGCCGCGCGGCCGCCGTTGCCACGGATCACCCCGCCCGCCGGGCCGCGTCGGGGGACCCGCGCCCCGGCCGTTTCCGGCTTGCATTGTGCCGTACACGTCGACATGATACAAGCAGGAACGCCGCGGGGCCCGCCCCGCGGCACCGGGACCTGCCGGCCGGGCGTGGCGCGCGACGACGACGACGCCCGGCCCCCTTCCCGCGTCGGGCGAAGCACCAAGGATCATGTTCCCGCCGGACCCGACGCCGCCCCCCCGGGGCGTGGCGTCTCGCGCCGCGGGGCCTGGGGCCGACAGGGCAAGGACGCCGAGCCCGCGGCCCACGGGACAGGACACCCATGAGCGCCACCGACCCCGCCCCCCCGCCGCCCCCCCGGGCCCAGGCCGCGCACGCCGTATGGCCGCGGGTGGCCCTGGCCTGCGCGATCCTGCTGGGCTCCGGCGGCGTCCGCCTCCTCCAGGCCCGCCGCGTCGAGGGGCGGCTCCTCGAAGGTCGCCGCGGGCCGCGGGTCGACCTCGCCGCCGTCCCCCTCGGGCTCGGGGCGTGGGAGGGCCGGGCCACCACGATCGACCCGCGGATCGCCCTGGCCACCGGCGCCGACCAGGTCGTGACCCGCCAGTACGTCAACCAGGACACCGGCGTCGCCGTCGACGTCATCCTGCTGTACGGCCCGGCGGTGGACATGTTCATCCACTCGCCCGAACACTGCTACCCGTCGGCCGGGTTCGCCCTGGCGGGCGGCCCCGACGACCGGGCCGTCGCCGCCGGCGGGTCCGACGCCCGGTTCCGGTCGCTCGTCTACGGCAAGGGCGACGGGGCGCGGTCGGACCTCCAGGAGGTCTACTTCTCGTGGTGGTACGCCGGCCGCTGGTCGCCGGACGCCGGCGTGCAGAAGCACTTCGAGCGGATCCCCAGCATGTACAAGGTCCAGCTCGCGAGGCGGGTCAACGGGACCGAGCGCCGCGACGTGGGCAACCCCTGCGAGGCGTTCCTGCGGGAGCTGCTGCCCGAGATGGGGCGTCGGATGGGGGCGGCCCGCCCGCCACGCGCTTCGTGAGGTGAGGCCGGCGGCCGCCGTTCCGTCGGCCGCGCGGGAGCCAGGAGTTCCAGGGCCGGGGCCCTCGCCCCCGTCGGAAAGCAGGACGCCATGAGAGACACCCACGACCGCCCCGACGAATCCCTGCCCGCGCGACGGCCCGCGCCCGCCGCCTCCGCCGCCGCCGCGGAGTTCGAATACGACTACGCCGACGTCCCGCCCCAGAAGGGGTCCAGGGGGGTCTCGGCCCGCCTGGCCTGGCGCGCCCTGCGGCGCAACTGGTGGCAGGCGGCGGTGCTCTGGGCGGTCGGCTCGGCCGGCCTGCTGGCCCTGGCCTACGCCAGGGTCCGGCCGACGTTCGACGCCGTGGCCCGGCTCAAGGTCGAGGTGATCGACCTGAGCATCTTCGCCAAGAGCTCGTCGTTCGACTTCACCCAGTACATGCAGACGCAGGCCTCGGAGGTCACCAGCCCGACGACCGTCGCCGACGCCCTCCAGCAGCACCCGGAGATGGTCGGCCTGCCGCTCCTGCGCAGCTCGGCCGACCCCGAGGCCGAGGTCATCAAGGCCCTGCGGGTCAACCTCGTCCCCAGGACGAACCTGATCCAGGTCGAGATGTCGTCGTCGGCGCCCGCCGAGGCGGCCGCCGTCGTCAACGCCGTGGTCGACGCCTACGTCCAGCGCGCCGTGGCCACCTACGACTCGTCGACCAAGGAGCGGATCGAGCACCTCAAGAAGCTCCAGGAGGAGCAGTCGGCCGAGGTCGACAAGCAGCGCAAGGTGGTGGCCGACCTGGGCGACCGGCTCGACGCCGGGGACGTCGCGGCGGTCAAGGAGCGGAACGTCACGACCCTGGACGCCTACCGGCGGTTCAGCGAGAAGCTTACCGACGTCGAGATCCTCCGGATCGCCGCCAAGACCCGGCTCGACCAGCTCCGCAACGAGAAGGTCGGCCCGTCCCGCCCCGACGAGGAGGGGGAGATCCGGGACGCCGTCGTCGCGGCCTTCTACAACGACCCGCGGGTCGCCTCCGTCCAGGCCGACATCGAGTCGGTCGAGCGGAAGTTCCGGGAGGTCAACCGGGCGACGAAGAAGAAGACCGACCCGGCGCTCGTCCGCCAGACCGAGCGGCTCAAGGAGCTGAAGGCCAAGAAGGACGAGTACTGGCAGAAGCTCTCCGCGAGCCTGCGCCGCCAGGTCCTCGCGCAGCCGGCCGACGCCGGCGTCGACCAGATGATCAAGGAGGCGGAAGGCAACCTCGCGGCCACGGCCACCCAGGAGGAGACGCTCCGGTCGAAGCTGGCGCACGTCAAGATCGAGAACAAGACGGCCCAGAGCGACGCCCTGAAGCTGGAATACGCCCGGACCGACCTGAAGCGCGCCGAGGACGTGTTCAACAAGATCTGCGAGAACCTGGCGCAGCTGGAGTTCGAGGCGAAGAACCCGATCTCGCGCGTCCAGACGGCCTTCCGCGCCCGGCCGACGAACGTGGCGAACTCCGACCGCCGCACGCAGGTGATGGCGGCCGCCCCGATCGCCACCGGCCTGCTCGTCCTGGGCGTGCTGGTGCTGATGGAGCTGCGGGGGGCGCGGGTGAGCGACCCCGACGAGATCTCCGGGCGGCTCCACCTGCCGGTCATCGGGGTCGTCCCGCCGCTGCCGCAGATCCGCTCCGGGCCGCCCGGCGGCGGCGGGGGCGATGGCGACGGCGGGGGGCTCCCCGTCGGCCAGGCCGACCTCCGCGCCCAGCGGCAGCTCGACGAGTTCGTCCAGAGCCTCGACCACCTCCGGGTCGCCCTCTGCGCCCGCCGCGACCCATGGGGCCGCGACCGCCACTGCGTCCTCATCACCAGCGCCTGCGGCAGCGAGGGGAAGACCACCCTGGCGGCGCAGCTCGCCGAGCGGTGCGTCAACGCCGGGATGATGACCCTCCTGATCGACGGCGACCTCCGCAACCCCACCCTCAGCCGGATGCTCGACGCGGCCGACAACCCCGGCCTCATCAACGTCCTCCGCGGGGAGATGGCGGCCGAGGACGTGGTCATGGTCATCGGCGACGCCGGCGGGTTCCACCTGCTGCCGGCCGGGACGCCCCGCGTCGACCCCAGCCGGCTCCTCCAGAGCGAGCGGCTGGGCAAGCTGATCGCCGCGGCCCGCGAGAGCTTCGACATGATCATCGTCGACGCCCCGCCGGTCCTCCCCGTGCCCGACGCCCTGACCATCGGCCGGTGGACCGACGGCGCCGTGCTCGCCGTCCGCCACGACACGAGCCGGTTCCCCCTGGTCGAGCGGGCCAACCGCCGCCTGGCCCACGTCGGCGTGCCGGTGATCGGGGCGGTCGTCAACGGCGTCCGGTCGATGGAGGCGTCCTACGGCGGCGGCTACGGCTACGCCTACGGGTCGTACGGCAGCACCACCCCCGAGCCGGCCCCGTCGCCCGCGTCCATCTTCGACGACTGAGCTTCCCGGGCAGAGACGGGAAACCGTGCAGAGACAGAAACCGTCAAGAATTTGACAGTGATGAACAGGATCGACGGGATGGTGAATTTTTCCCCGGAGTCGATGGCCGGAGGTCAGGCGATCGACGAACCCCCGGCCGTCGCCGGGGGGAAATGACTTATCCCGTTCATCCCGTTCATCCCGTTCATCCTGTCCAATTTCCCCCCGTTCCGAACGGGCGGCCTCCACCGTTGTGTGGTTGCCGCCGCCGCGGCCGGGTCTTTATAGTATGGGCCGCCGCGCAACCCACGGGCACGGAGTGCGCGCGGCGCGTCGGCCGACGGAGCGCCCCACCTTGTCGACACCCCCCCGCCACCCCCCGGACCCCGGCGCCCCCGCCGCGGCCCTCGTCCTGGCCGCGCTGGGCCTGTCCTACGCGCCCAACATCCGCAACCTCGTCGCCCAGTGGAACCGCGACCCGAACTACTCCTACGGGTTCTTCGTGGCGCCGATCGCCGCGCTCGTCTTCTGGTCGCGGCGCGACCGGCTCGACCCGTCGAAGCTCGACCCGCGGTGGTGGGGGTTCATCCCGCTCGCGGCCCTGGCGGCGGTGCGGTTCGTCCTGTACGAGCGCAACGAGCAGTACCTGGAGACGGCCACCATCCCGCTCGCCGCCGCGGCCCTGGCGCTGGCCCTGGGGGGCTGGCACCTGCTGCGGGTCGCCCTGCCGTCGGCCGCCTTCCTGTGCTTCATGCTGCCGCTGCCGCCGAGCTTCAACGCCCTGCTCGCCCGGCCCCTGCAGAGCCTGGCGACGGCCGGGAGCGTGAACCTGTTGCAGGTGCTGGGCCTGCCGGTCGTGGCCGAGGGGAACGTCATCATCGTCGGCTCGACGCCCCTGGAGGTGGCCAGGGCGTGCAACGGGCTGTCGATGCTCCTGAGCTTCGTGACGCTGATCGCCGCGACGGTGATCCTCGTCCGCAGGCCGCTCGTCGAGCGGGTCGTGCTGGCGCTCAGCGCGGTGCCGATCGCCCTGATCAGCAACGTCCTGCGGATCGCGGCGACGGCGGAGTGCTACCACCGGTTCGGCCAGCACGCCGGCGACAAGATGATGGCGCACGACCTGGCGGGGTGGGCGATGATGCCGCTCGCCCTGCTGCTCGTCTGGGCCGAGCTGCGCGTGCTCTCGTGGCTGTTCGTCGAGATGGAAGCCCTCGACGCGAAGGCCCTGCTCCGCCAAGGTCGGGGCGGCGGCCCCGTGGTCTCCTGACCGCCGCGGCCGGCGCCCGGGGCGGGACCGTCGTCGCGCCGGCGGGGGCGTTCCGGGTCGTCTTCCTGAACCCGACCGGGGTGGTCGGCGGCGCGGAGATGTGCCTGCTCGACCTCCTGGCGTCGTTCCGGGCGTCCCGGCCCGGCTGGTCGCTGAAGGTCGTCCTCGGCGACGACGGGCCGCTCGCCGGCGAGGTCGCGGCGCTGGGCGTCGGGTGCGACGTCTTGCCCATGCCCGGCCGCCTCGCGGCGCTGGGCGACGCCGGGCTCGGCCCCGCGCGGGGCGGCGGCAGGGCCGGCGGTCGGCTGGCCCTCGCCGGGCGGGGGACCGGGGCGGCGGTGGCGGCCTCGGCCTACCTCGGGCGGCTCCGCCGGGCGCTCCGCGCCGAGGCGCCCGACCTGGTCCACACCAACGGCATGAAGGCGCACGTCCTGGGGGCCTGGGCCGCGCCCCGGGGGGTCCCGGTCGTCTGGCACCTCCACGACTACGCCGGCCCCCGCGCCGTGATGGCGCGGCTGCTCCGGTGGTCGAGCCGGCGGACGGTGCGCGGGGTCGCCGTGTCGCGGTCGGTGGCCGCCGACGCGGCCCGGGTGCTCGGGCCGGGCGTCCCGGTGGACATGGTTTACAACGCCGTCGACCTGACCCGCTTCGCCCCCGGGCCGGGGGACGGCGCGTGGCTCGACGCCGAGGCCGGCCTCCCCCCCGCCGCGCCCGGCTCGGTCCGCGTCGGGCTGGTCGCCACCTACGCCCGGTGGAAGGGGCACGAGGTCTTTCTGCGGGCCGCGGCGCGGCTGGCGGGGGGGCCGCCGGCGCGGTTCTACGTCGTCGGCGGACCCCTGTACCGGTCGGCCGGGTCGCAGTACGCGCGGGACGAGTTGCGGTCGCTGGCCGACGGCCTGGGGCTGGAGGGCCGGGTCGGTTTCGTCGGTCACCAGGGCGAGCCGTCGGACGTGTACCGGGCGCTCGACGTGGTGGCCCACGCGAGCACCCGCCCCGAGCCGTTCGGCCGGGTCATCGTCGAGGCGATGGCGTGCGGCCGGGCGGTGGTCGCCTCGCGGGCCGGCGGCGCGGCGGAGCTGTTCGAAGACGGGGTCTCCGCCGCGGGCTGCCCGCCGGGCGACCCCGAGGCGCTGGCCGCCGCCCTCGCCCGCCTGATCGCCGACCCCGGGGCGCGGCGGGCCCTGGGCGTGGCGGGCCGGGCCGAGGCGGTCCGGCGGTTCGGCCGCGACCGGCTGGCCGGCGAATGGTCGCGGGTCTACCGCGACGCATCAGGAGTCACCATGTTGTCGCCCCGGGACGGAGCATGACGCGCCGATGAAATGGATCGTCACGGGGGGCGCCGGGTTCATCGGCTCGCACGCCGCGGCGCGGTTCCACGCCTCCGGCCACCGGGTCGTGGTGTCCGACAACCTCAGCCGCCGGGGGGCCGACACGAACCTGGCCTGGCTCCGCGCGCAGGGGGTCACCGACTTCGTCCTCGCCGACGTCCGCGACGCCCGCGCGGTCGCCGACCTGGTCGGCCGCCACGCCGACGCCGACGCCGTGCTCCACCTGGCCGGACAGGTCGCCGTGACGACGAGCGTGGCCGACCCGCGCGGCGACTTCGAGGCCAACGCCCTCGGCACCCTCAACGTGCTGGAGGCGGTGCGGACCGCCGCGGCGGGCCGCCCGGCCGTGCTCTACAGCTCGACGAACAAGGTGTACGGCGACCTGGAGCACGTCCACGTCGTCGAGCGCGGCGGCCGGTACGCCTACGAGGACCGCCCCCACGGCATCGACGAGTCGGAGCCCCTCGACTTCCACTCGCCCTACGGCTGCTCGAAGGGCGCGGGCGACCAGTACGTCCGCGACTACGCGCGGATTTATGGTTTAAAAACTGTTGTGTTCAGACAAAGTTGCGTTTACGGGACGAGGCAATTCGGCATCGAGGACCAGGGCTGGATCGCCTGGTTCTGCGTCGCCGTGGCGGCCGGCAAGCCGTTCACCGTCTTCGGCGACGGCAAGCAGATCCGCGACACCCTGTGGGTCGGAGACCTGATCGACGCCTACGAGCGGGCGCTGGAACGGATCGGAGAGGTCTCCGGCGAGGTGTTCAACGTCGGCGGCGGCCCGGCCAACACGATGAGCCTGCGCGAGCTGATCGTGAAACTCTCCCGGGCGTCGGGCCGCGACCTCGCGCCGTCCTACGCCGACTGGCGGCCGGGCGACCAGCGGGTGTTCGTGGCCGACGTGCGGAAGGCCGGTCGGCTCCTCGGCTGGCGGCCGCGCGTCTCCACCGACGAGGGGGTCGACCTGCTCATCGCCTGGGTCCGCGACAACCAGGCGCTTTTCGGTGTTTGAGGCCGCCCATCGAACCATGTCCGACACGCCGCTTCGGGTCTGTCACCTGGGCAAGTATTATCCCCCGGCCGCCGGCGGGATCGAGACGC
>JAABUM010005850.1_pt1 | contig 12552 bp, 9 predicted proteins | sample 5559161 | NCBI WGS metagenome assembly JAABUM01 (sample SAMN10711868, study PRJNA513369) | rock metagenome | isolation source: Antarctica rocks | place: Antarctica: Victoria Land, Siegfried Peak nord | reverse complement strand
GGCGAATTGCTGGTCGCCATCTTCATGGGGCCGGTGATGATCCTGGGCGCGTACTACGTCCAGGCCGGGCGCTTCGACCTCGCCCCCGCGCTGATCTCCCTGCCGGTCGCGCTGCTCGTCGCGGCGATCATGCACGCCAACAACCTGCGCGACATCGAGCCGGACCGCGCGCGCGGCAAGGTGACGGTCGCCAATCTCCTCGGCCCCGCCCGCGCCGCCTGGGAATATCACCTGCTCGTCCTGGGGGCCTACGCGCTCGTCGCCGCGCTGATCGTCGCGCGCGTCCTCTCGCCGGGCGCGCTGCTGATCCTGCTGACCCTGCCGCTCGCCCTCTCGCTCGTCCGGCGCGTCGCCGCCACGCAGGAACCCCTGGCCCTCAACGCCGTGCTGCGGCGCACCGCCGCCCTCCACGCCCGCTTCGGCCTGCTCCTGATCGTGGGGGTGCTGCTCCCTGCGCTGCTCTGAAGTACGAAGTGAGGGGGCGTGCTACTCGCTGGCGCTGGCGTACGCGGCAAAGCACAAAGCCGGACAACTCCTGTCATCCGGCTTCGCACTTCGTCGTCCGTACTTCCCTAGTACAGGGTCGCGGAAATGCGTGCGTGGTTAGCGGCACAGCGGGCGACCTTTGTAGGTCCATTTGAACGGAGCCGCCGTCTGGTTGAAATAGGCGATGAATTCGCGGATGCGGTCGCGGAGGGCGTCGAGCGAGGCGAAGTTGCCGCGTTTGAGCACACGGCGGGCGAGGATGCTGAACCAGAGTTCGATCTGGTTCAGCCAGGAGGCATGTTTCGGGGTGTAGAGGAACTGGATGCGATGGGCGGAATCGCGGAGGAAGGCGGTGCGGGTCGCCTGGGAGTGGAGGACGCCGGATTGGCCCTTCACCCCCAGGTCGTCGGGGAGGGCGCAGCGCGTGGCGACCAGCCGCACCAGCGCCTCGGACTGGTGGGTGTTGAGGTTGTCGGCGAGGAAGAGCCAGGGCGCGTCCGGGTCGGTGTCGATGGCCTGGGCGATATGCGCGGCGAAGTCGGCCGCGGTGCGGGTCGGCCCCAGCGCCGGGGCCAGGATCTCGCCGGTGGCGACGTTGAAGGTAGCGATCAGGCTGAGGGTGCCGTGGCGGATGTACTCGTGCTCGCGGCGCTCGGGGCAGCCGGGGCGCAGCGGTTTCGTCGGCGCGGCGCGTTCGAGCGCCTGGATGCCGGTCATCTCGTCGCTGCTGGCGACGTGGCAGCCGAGCGCCTCGAGCATCGGCGCATAGGCGTAGACCGTGCAGATGGCCTCCACTTGTTCGGCGAAGGCGAGAGGGTCCGCGATTTTGCTCTTGGCGTTGAGCCAATAGCGGCTACGATGCGGTTGCAGATCGGCGTCCCTTTAAAAAACGCTCGACCGAGCGCGGGGAGATGCCGGGGACGATGCCTTGCGTGACGGCCTCGTCCGCCAATTCGCGCGGCGTCCAGGCGGTGACGGGGCGCCCGAGTTGGGCGGGCGGGCGGCAGGCGAGGTTGATGATCTGCACGATTTGCTCGGCGGTGAAGGTCGCGGGGGTACCGGGGCGCGGGGCGTCGGCCAGGGCGGCGGCGATGGCGCGTTCCAGGGCGGGGTGATCATCATCGGCGACGGCCAGGTGCGCGGCGGCGGCCGCCCAGCGGGACCGCCACTTGCGGGCGGTGTTCGCGGTGCAGCCCAGCCGGCGGGCGAGCGACGCGTTGCGCTGGCCGTCCGCCGCCGCGAGGACGATCTGGACCCGCAGGGCCAGCGCTTGCGGGCAGGAGGATCGCCGCAGCAAGGCGGCGAGTACGGCCTGCTGGGCCAGGGACACCGTGAGCGGCAACGGGGTGGGGCCGGGGAGCATCGGGCCTCCTGGGTCTCGGTCGCCGCAGCGGCAACGTCGCGTCACCGCCGTATTCTCGCACAACCACTCAGGGATTTCCGCGACCGTGTACTAGCACACGGGCGCGGCCCGCACCCCGGCGCGACGATCCGGATCCGTAAAGGGGTCCTGCACGCCGCGCACCCTACGCATGGCTGCGCGCGGCGCGTAGGGGTGCCGAAGAATCGGGAGCGCACGACTTGCTCAGGTGCGCCGCGCGACGAACACCATGACGCGGCTGGTGCCGACGAGTGGCCCGCGCTGCCAGTCGCCGTACACCTGCTCGACCACGAATCCGGCGGCGGTCAGGGAGTCGGCCAGTTCCGCCCGGCTGCGAAAGCGCAATTCGCTGTTCGCGACCACGACCTCGCCGGTGGCGGTGAAGACGTTGTGGCCCGCGAAGCGAACCCGCCCATCCCCCACGCCGATGAGTTCCAGCCAGCTCTCCATCGGACCGTTGGGGGAGTCGAATCGCTCGTACGTGGCCGCGCGGTTCCAGCGCTCCCACGCCCGGTCGTCGGGATTGCGACTCTCGAAGGCGAGGGTGCCGCCGGGCCGGAGCGCGTCGGAGATCGCGCGCAGGGTGGCGGCCCAATCGTCGTCGTCGAGAAATACCTGGGCCACATTGCCGGTCATGATCGCCAGGTCGGCCCCCGGTGTCCCCAGCGCGCCGGCGTCGCCTTCGACCCACCGCACCCGCTCGGCACCCGGCTGGCGACGGGCGATCGCCAGCATCGCGGGGGCAGGATCGACGCCGCTGACGTGACGGCCGTCGACCGCCAGCTCGCGGGTGAGCAGGCCGGTCCCGCACCCCAGGTCAAGGATGATCCGGGCCTCGCGCTCCGCCGCGAGGCCGATGAAAAAGTCGGTGTCGGCACCACGGGCGTTCTCGATGTCGTACAGCGCCACCAGGCGCGGATCCACGTAGTGCCGATCGAGATCTACCATCATGGCTCCTACCTCTGCCCCACCAAAGAACGCACTATAGCACGCGGCACATCGGCACGCGGCACGCCGCAGGGGTAAGCAGGTAGCAGGCGCGCTGCCCCGCCGCGCGCCACGATCCGCCCGTCCCTCAGCACCTGCCAGCGCACCGGGCGCCCGATGATCGCCTCGGCGTGCGTCTCGCCATCGATCACGACCAGAGCGGCGCGATTGCCGGACGCGAGGCCATAGTCGCCGTCGCCGATGACTCGTGCGCCCTGTAGATCGCCATGTCGAGCGCCGGTGCCAACTCATCGTCGCGCCGGAAGTTGCTGCGGTAGCGGATGCACCGCCCGCAGCAACAGTTCCCCGACCATCGCGCTCTTCTTCACCACCCGCCGCCCCGCCGCGCCAACTCCCTCCATCCCGGCCACATCTATCCCGGCCACACCGGATGATACCGTGACCATACATGCAACCATATCACCCACTGCAGCGTCATACACGCACAACCCGCTGCTCTTCGTGGTACTTTCATCCTATTGAACGCAAGTACCTGGAGGGGTATACCAGGGGGCACCACTTGCCACATCCTGCCCGCTATCGCATCGCCGTTCGCGGGGGCGTGGCAACCGCCGTAGCGCCAGGAGGACGCCATGTTCGCCCACCACACGCCGCGTCTCATCCGCCCCTGGCGCTGCGGCCTCGTCGCCTTGCTCCTCCTGGGCTTGGCGCGCGCCGCCCTCCCCACCCCCGCGCCGGTCGCGGCGGCCTCCTTCGGCATCGCGCCCGATCGCGCGAGCGGGCAGCCGAGCGGTACCACGGTCACCTGGACCGCCACCCCCGCCGACAGCGCCGCGCGCGAATACCGCTTCAGCGTCGCCCATAACGGCGGCGCACCGGCGATCGTGCGCGACTTCGCCGAGGGTGCGACCGTCACCTGGGCCCCGCTCGACGAGGGCACCTATCAGATCACCGTCGAGGCCCGCGCCAGGGGCGATTCCGGCGCGCCCGACGAGACGGTCCGCGTCGCCTATACGGTCGCCTCGCGAATCATCGCCGGGCAGCCGGTCGTCTCCGCCACTGCGCACCCGCTCGTCGCCCTCTACAGCATCCCCCCCTGCGGGACCGGCGTGGTGCGCGTCAGCTTCGCCGCCGGGGCGAACCCGGCGGGTGGGCAACAGACCCCCGCCGTCGCCTGCTCGCCGGTCGCCAGCACCAACCTCTACCTCGTCGGGCTGCGCCCCAGCACCACGTATGCGATCCAGTACACCGTCACCGATGGCACCACGACGAGTGTCGGCCCGGTCGCGCGCTGGACGAGCGGCGCGCTCCCCGCCGATGTGACCTTCCCCGCGATCGGCGCGCCGGTCGCCCCCACCGCCGATAGCGACACCGCCGCGGGGATCGTCTACCAGGCCCCGCTCGCTCTCGGCGCGGACACGACCCAGGCCCAGCTCTACGCCACCGATCTGGCGGGCAACGTCCTCTGGTACCTCCCCTACGACTCGAACATCTCCGTCGGCGCGGCGCGGCCCATCCCCGGCGGCGACACCCTCGCCATCGTGGACGGCCCCGGCGAACACCTGATCCGCATCCTCGACCCGGTCGGTAACCCCATGCGCGAGACGAGCCTCACGCGCCTCAACGAGCAACTGGCCGCCCTCCCGCAACCGACGGGGCGCACGCTGGAGCCGCTGCGCGCCCTCCACCACGAGATCAACCTCCTCCCCAACGGCCACATCGCGGTCCTCGGCTTCACCGAACGCCTCTTCCCGGCGGGGACGCAGGGCTCCACCACGGGGCTGCCGGTCGATCTGGTCGGCGACGAGATCGTGGTCCTCGACCCGAACCTCCACGTCGATTGGGCCTGGAATGCCTTCGATCACCTCGATATCGGGCGCCGGGCGCTGCTGGAGGAGGATTGCGTCCCGCCCGGCTGCGCCGCCCCCCTCCGCTACGCCGCGCAGGCGGGCGGCACGGCGCAGGACTGGCTCCACTCCAACGCGGTCAGCTATTCCCCGACGGATGGCAACCTCCTCCTGTCGATCCGCCACCAGGACTGGATCCTCAAGCTCGATTATCGCGACGGCCAGGGGAACGGCGATGTCCTCTGGCGGCTCGGCCACGACGGCGACTTCACCCTGACGAACGCGCCCGCCGACGAACCCTTCCCCTGGTTCTCGCACCAGCACGGCATCGAACTGACCCCCGATGGCCGCCTCCTCACCTTGGACAACGGCAACACGCGCTGCGACGGCCAGGGGGCCGACTGCCACAGCCGGGGGCAGGTCTACCAGCTCGACGAGGCGAATCGGCGCGCGACCCGGATCGTCGATGCCGACCTGGGGGACTACTCCGCCGCGCTCGGCTGGGCGCAGCTCCTCCCCAACGGCAACCTCTCGTTCGTCTCCGGTTTCCAGCAGGATCAGGCCCCCGCCTTCGGCCAGACCGAGGAGTTCGACCCGAGCGGGGTCGCCCTCCTGTCCGTGGTCGAGTCGCGCCCGGCGCAGCTCTACCGCGCCTACCGCCTGACGACCATGTACGACGGCTGCTGCGCCCCGCTGGTCGCCTACGGCATGCCGGTGCCGAACAACGGGGCCGCAACGCCGCTGACCCTGGCCGTGGACGGCCCCGGCACCGTCGAACGCGACAGACCCGGCCCCGGCCCCGGCCCCTACGCGTACCCGGCGGGCACCCTGGTCGCCCTGACGCCGCGCCCGGCACTCGGCGCGCTCTTCCTCGGCTGGGAGGTGGACGGGGCCGCGCGCGGCAGCGCCGCCGTGCTGACGATCACCGTGGACCGCGCGCACCGCGTCACCGCGCGCTTCGTCGCCGCGCCCTCCTTCGCCGATCTGGCCGACGCCTCGCCCGCCGCCCGTCTCGCGGTGGCGCAACTCGCGGCGCGTGGCATCGCGCAGGGGTGTGATCCGGTCACAGCACGCTTCTGCCCGGTCGACGATGCCCTGCGCGCGCAGATGGCCGCCCTCCTCGTCCGCGCAATGGGCTGGGGTGGCGAGCGCACCCCCACACCCTTCAGCGATCGCGGCGGGGTGGACGACGAACTCTGGGCCGACATCGGCATCCTGGCAAGTCATGGCGTGGCGCGCGGCTATGGCGATGGCACCTTCGATACCCTCGGCCCGGTCCTCAACGTCCAGACGATCGCGTTCGTCGCCCGCGCGATGGTGGCGCAGGGCCGCTGGCAGGAGCAGCCGGACGATCCGGCCCTCTACCCCAACGTCCCGGCCTCCACCGGCCACCGGCAGGAGCTCGCCACGTATGTCCACTACGCCGGTCCGGTGCGCGGCACCGCCACCGCGACGAGCGACTTCCCCGCGTGGGACCAGCCCGCCAGCCGCGCCTGGTTCGCCTACGTGCTCTGGCGCGCGCTCGCCAGCGACCTCGGCACCGACCAGCCGGGCAGCGGCGGGTACGTCCCCTAAGCCGGGTGTGCGCCCACCGGGGAACCGCCCGGCCTCGCCCCTTCCTGCTGCGAGCAGCCTCCTGCATACCGGCGGGCGTGTCTTGCTTCCTCCAGCCGAAAGTACTATTTCGAGAGCACCAGCGTCGCTAGTTCTTGTATACGTTTGCGACAGATCATCAGACTTATGCGCTATAGACGCGGTACGTCGCCCTTCCCTATGATGATGGCAATGGAATCGCCAAGCGCGAGGCGAGCAATCCGCACGGCGCGCCGCGATTCGTTCCGCAGCTGTTCAGGGCTACCCCGGGGGAAACGCCGGGCGCGCAAAGCCACGGGCCTACCGCTTCGCGAGGAGCTATGGCAGCCGGGTCGCCGGTTGCGGGGGCATGTGCCCCCGTGAAGATCGGGGGGCAGCCCCCGGCACGCGGGATAATCCTACAAGGAGGGCTACCCGGATGCGTCTCACCCGCCGCGAGTTCAATACATTGCTGGCACTCAGCCTGGGGCTGGGCGCGACCGGCCTCCCGACCCTCGCTAGCGGGGCCGGGGCGACCCCGAAGGCGACCGGCCTCGATCCGGCACTGCCGCTCCACCCGCTCCTGCAATACGGCGCGCTCGTCGAGCCGGACAAGCAGGTGGTGGTCATCGTCCAAAAGACGTCGAAGGACGGCAACGGCAAGGACATCGCCGCCAACGGCGAGGGCGAGGATCTCGAGGAGTTCGCGTTCATCAAGTCCCACCGCATGCGCGTGAAGCAAGGGAAGCTGCCGAAGCTCGCCGCGCGCAAGGATGTCCTCTACATCTCGCCCGCCGGCGGCGTCCGGCAGCACGCGGTCATCGATCCCGCCAAACTGCTGACGACCTACCCGCGCACGGTCAACGCCGATCAGACCTGGAACGCCAAGGGCACCGGGACCACCGGGGCGGGCGTGGCCGTCGCCGTCCTCGACACCGGGCTGACGATCGGCCTGGACTTCGGCGGCAACGTCGTCGCCGTCAACCTCAACAGCCAGTCGGGCTCGGTCGCCGACAAGCACGGGCATGGCACCCATGTCGCCGGCATCATCAAGGGGCGCAGCGCGAACGGTGCCTACGTCGGCATCGCCCCGGACAGCAACCTCATCAGCGTTAAGATCGCCGACGACCAGGGCATGGCCGACACGGGCGACCTGCTGCGCGGCCTCCAGTGGGTCTACGCCAATCGGGCGGGCTACAACGGCTCCACACCGATCAAGGTCGTGAACATTTCGATGTCGGTCGCCACCCCCGAGAGCTACAAGACGAGCGCCGTCTGCGCCGCCGTGGAGCAGCTCTGGCTCGCCGGGATCGTCGTCGTCTGCGCCGCCGGGAACAAGGGCACCGCGCAGGACGCCACCTGGTGCCCGCCGGCCAACGACCCCTACGTCATCACCGTCGGCGCGACCGACGAGGCCGGCACCGAGAAGACCGACAACGACACCCTGACCACCTTCAGCAGCCGCGGCAAGACGCAGGACGGGCTCTACAAGCCCGAGATCGTCGCGCCGGGGCGGCGGATCGTCGCCCCGCTCGCCGCGGCGGACTGCACGGTCGCCAAGCTCTACCCGGAGCGGCTCACCGGCGACGGGCACATCCGCCTCACCGGCACCTCGATGTCCGCGCCGATCGTCGCCGGGGTCGTCGTGCTCCTGCGCGCACGCTTCCCGCAGCTCACGCCCGATCAGATCAAGTGGCTGCTGCAAAACAAGGGCCTCGCCTACAAGAGCCCGGATGGGGTCCCCATCGTCGGCGCGCAGCAGGCGGTCCAGTGGGCCGCGAACACGGGCAACGTGATCGGCAAGGCGAACCTGGGGCTCACGCCCAGCCTCGGCCTCATCCCGACCGCGAGCGGTGCCAGCGTCACGCAAGCCTACTGGGACCAGGCGTATTGGGACCAGGCGTATTGGGACCAGGCGTACTGGGATCAGGCGTACTGGGATCAGGCGTACTGGGATCAGGCGTACTGGGACAGCGAAGGTCGCCTCGACTAGGCACACCGCTCGCTTCAACCGGAGTGTTGGGCTGTGCTGAAAGAGGAGCGCCGAATGCGATCGCGACGACCGTTCCTGTGGCTGTCCACGCGCTTGCGCTGCCTGCTCACCGGGGGGCGCAAGCGCACACCAGAGAACACGACCACGGCGGTGAATATCGGCATCGGATATTGGGATAGCCTTTGACCACGCGCGCAGCGCCGCACGACGCTCGTGACCAACCGGCAGCGCCCGGGCACCGTGCGGTGCCCGGGCGGTCGGCGTGTCCCCGCACGGCGGCGCTGAGTGCCGCGACGCTCCCCCGGCGCTAGGAGGACGACGATGGCCCCGCCCCGCCCCATCGCCCGCGGCTGGTTCACCCTCTGCCTACTGGGTGCGCTCGCCACGACCACCCTCCTGTATCGTCTCGAACCGATCGTCGCGAATGGGTGGCTTGCCCTGCTGCTCCTGGCGCTCGGGGGGGCCATCGCCCAGTACTACCCGGTGCATTCCGCTGGCCTCACGACCTTCCGCCTCACCGGTGTCTTCCTGCTCGCCGGTGCGCTGCTCCTCCCCTTCGGCCTCCTGCCGGCCCTGGTCCTCCTCGCCCTCCTCCCCGACACCATCCTGGCACTGCGGCGCGGCGCGGGGCTGCGCCCCCTCATCCTCGCGGCCCCGGCATCCTTGCTCGCCATCCAGGCGGCGCACGGGTGGCTCTATGCTGGGGGCATCGCGTCGGCCAGCACCCCGCGCGATCTGGTCGGCATCGCGCTCGCCGCCGCCACCTTCGTGCTGCTGCAACAGCTCCTCTTCGCCAGCGGGATCGCGCTGCATGCCGGGATCCCGCTGCGCCGGGCGCAGCTCCTCGCCCCGGCCACGCTCCGCAGCCAGGCGCTGCTCGCCATCCTCGCCATCGCCATCGCCGGGCTCTGGTTCGCCGGATCGCTCCTGCTGGTCCTGGTCATCCCCGCGCTGATCGTCGCCCACCAACTGACGCGCGTCGCCCACCTGGCCGATTCCGCCCAGATCGACAGCAAGACCGGCCTCCACAACGCCCGCCACTTCGAGCAGGCGCTCGGCGAGGAGCTCGCCCTCGCCCTCCGCCTCGGGCGCCCGCTCACCCTCCTCGTCGCCGACATCGACCACTTCAAGGAAGTCAACGACCGCCACGGCCACGCCAGCGGCGATCGCGTCTTGCACGAGTTCGCCGCCCTCTTCGCCGCCACGTTGCGCCCCACCGACCGGGCGGCCCGCTTCGGCGGCGAGGAATTCGTGGCCCTCCTCCCCGGCACCGACACCGAGACGGCGCTCGCCGTCGCCGAAGGGTTGCGCGCGGCGATCGCGGCGCACCCCTTCACCCTGCCCGGCGGCGAGACGCTGCGCCGCACCGTCAGCATCGGACTCGCCAGCGTCCCGCACGACGCCACCACCGTCGCGGCCCTCTTCGAGGGGGCCGATCGCGCCATGTACCGCGCCAAGCAGACGCGCGACACGGTGGCGCGCGTGAGCGCACTCCCGCCCGTCCCGCGCCTGCCCGAGCAGCCCGCCGCAGTACCGCCCGCCTCGCGTCCGGCACCACGTCCGGCGCCCCGCCCCGCCCCGTACGCGACGGTCCTCCTCTGGGGACTGATCGCCCTCGGTGGACTGGGCCTGTGCTGGGGACTGGCGAGCACCCTCACCAGCGGATACTGGCTGCCCCTCGTCCCTCTCCTGCTGCTGGCCCTCGGCGCGGAATTCTTCGCGGTCCCCCTCTTCGAGGGGCAGAAGCAGCGGATGACCTATACCTTCACCGTCGCCGTCGTCATGGGCACGGTCGCGGTCCACCCCCCCGCCGCGCCGCTGATCGCCGCCGGGGCCGCGCTGCTCCACATCGTGCAGCAACGCCAGTGGCGGCGCGGCCTCGGGAAACCGCTCTTCAACCTCGCCAATCCCGCGCTCGCCGCGACGGTCGCGGGGCTCTGCTACCTAACCCTGCGTCCCGCCGCCGGCGGGTGGCTCCTCCTCGCGGCGATCGCCGCCGCAACCTGCGCCTACTACGCGACCAATATCGGCGCGGTCGCGCTGATCATCGCCACACAGACCGGCGGCTCCTTCCGCGCGATCGTGCGCGATTCCCTCTGGTCCGCCCCGGCCAATCTCCTCCTCGGCCTCACGGGCGGCTTCCTCGGCGCGATGCATCCCCAACTCGGACCCACCGGCACCCTGATCTTCGCCCTGCCGCTGGTGGTGATGCGCTTCACCCTCGCCTACACCGCGCGGAAGAATCGCCAGACGATCGCCACCCTGGAGGCGGCGAAGGAGGAGGTCGAAGGGGCACACGCCGAGAAGGAGCAGACCCTCCGCGAGCTGATCGCCACCGTCGCCTCGATCATCGACGCGCGCGACCAGGCGGTCGCCGGGCATTCGGAGCGCGTCGCCGCCTACGCCCTCGCCATCGGCGAGGAACTCGGCCTCTCCGCGACCGCACTGGCCTCCCTGCACACCGCCGGGCTCCTGCACGACCTCGGCAAGGTCGCGGTGCCGGAGGCGATCCTCCACAAACCGGCCAAGCTGACCGCCGAGGAGTACACGATCGTCAAGGAGCACGCCGGCGTCGGCGAGCGGATCCTGACCGAGGTCGTCGCCCTCATCGAGGTCGCGCGGATGGTCGGCGACCACCACGAGCGTTTCGACGGCCAGGGATATCCCAACCGCGAGGGCGGCACCGCGATCACCCACGGCGGGCGCATCCTCGCCGTGGCCGATACCCTCGACTCGATCCTCTCCGACCGTCCCTACTCCCCCGGCAAGCCCCTCGCCTGGGCGCTCGCCGAAGCCGAGCGCTGCGCGGGGACACACTTCGACCCGGCGATCGTCGCCGCCCTCCAGCGCGTCGTGGCGCGGCGCGGCCCCGCCTTCTTCGCGCAACCCGCAGCGACCCCAGCGGCCCCGGTCGCGGAGCCGCGTGGCGTCCTGATCCCCTTCCCCGCCACGCAGGAGCAACCAGCGAGCGCCCTCGTGCGCGGTTAAGCGCCGATCGCGGCGCACGGTCGAACCCGAGCAATCGTGCCAATCGGAGGGATATGTCATAGCTGCGCGGGACCCCCTCCTGGCCGCCCCCGGGCGGAGCGCGACCGCTCGCCCCGCCGCTATGGCACGCACATTGCGCCATGTCAACAACCAGGCGCAGGCTGTCCCCGCGCGGCGCACGGTGCGCCCGGCGCGACGGATGATCGTTGTATCCCACGGGAAGGAGCAGCCATGAAGGATCTCGGACTCTTCGCCCTGCGCGTCGTCTTCGGCGGCCTGATCGCCCTGCACGGTTATCCCAAACTCTTCGGTGGGTCGGGCAAGAAGGTCTCCGCCGAGACCGAGAAATATCTCGGTTCCGGCTTTAATCAGTCCATGGAGAATGGCGGGATCGACAAGCACATCGGCTTCACCAGGCAGCTCGGGATGCCCGCCCCGGAGGTACTCGGTCCCCTCTCCGCCGGGACCGAGTTCTTCGGTGGCCTCGCGCTGATCTTCGGCTGGAAGACGCGCCTCGCCTCGCTCCTCCTCATCGGCAACATGGCCGTCGCCATCCAGAAGATCCACGCCAAGAACGGCCTGATGGGCCAGGGCGGCTACGAGATGCCCCTCCTCTACGCCGCCGGCTTCGCCGCCACCCTCCTCGCCGGACCCGGCAAGATCGGGGTCGATAAGTCGTGAGTCGTGGGTCGTGGGTAGGTCCATCAGTGACGTGGTGCCCGAATATCGGGCATCGCGTTATTACGAAACCCCACGCACGACCCACGACCCACCACGCATAACCCGCCCTGCGGAATAGGCACGGGGCAGGGGATGTTACCATCTATGGATGAGCGCGACATCGCGGCGTTGGCACGCACGGTCGGTGGATGTCTGCGTACGCGCGGGCTGACGATCGCCACCGCCGAGTCCTGCACCGGTGGCGCGGTCGCGGCGGCATTGGCGCTGATCCCCGGCGCGTCGGACTACCTGCGCGGCGGCGTCGTCGCCTACCACACCGCGGTGAAAGAGCGCCTACTCGGCGTCCCGGCGGCGACTCTTGCGCGCGAGGGGGCGGTCAGCGCCGCCTGCGCCCTGGCGATGGCGCGCGGCGCGCGCGATGCGTGCGGGGCGGACATCGGCGTCGCCACCACCGGCATCGCCGGGCCGGGCGGCGCGGAGCCGGGCAAGCCGGTCGGCCTCGTCCATCTCGCGCTCAGTTGGCCCGGCGGCGAGCACGCCACCCACGCCGTCTACCCCGGCGACCGCGCGGCGGTCATCGGTGCCGCAGTTTTTGATGCGTTGGAATTAGTGATAAGTAGTCAGTCGGCAGTCGGCAGTCAGCAGTAGGATACGAG
>JAABUM010005849.1_pt1 | contig 12553 bp, 20 predicted proteins | sample 5559161 | NCBI WGS metagenome assembly JAABUM01 (sample SAMN10711868, study PRJNA513369) | rock metagenome | isolation source: Antarctica rocks | place: Antarctica: Victoria Land, Siegfried Peak nord | reverse complement strand
CCGGGAACGGCGGCCCATGTCTCGGGCGGCACCAGCAGCAGCATGAAGGTCAGGCGCGCCGTCGTCAGCGGCATGCCCGAGCCCTGCGCCACAGCTGCGCTGCCGACCACCTGCGCGACAGCAAAGCCAGCTGTTTCAGGGAAGACGGCTGTGGATTACGGACTCCGAGTCGCATTCGAACGGCCCCGAGTAAGAGTTCGACTGAGATGTGTGAGCTGCACAAAAAGAGGGCACCTTGCTAAGCGGCAGCGCGCTCTGCCGGTTGAGAAGCATCTCCACCGCCTGGGGGCGGATGTACGGGCTGCTATCGGGAAGCAGCATTTGAGTGGGCTGTGTAGCTGGAATATGACTTGGAACGTCGGAAGCCAGCTTGCCTTGCTCAGCGGCAGCGCGCTCAGCTCGTTCAAGAGGGCCTCCACCGCCTGGGGGCTGACGCACGGGCCGCCGCCGTGTTCGCCGCCGTCGGTGCGGGCGGCGACAAACGCCGGCACCTGCGCTATCGGCGCCGCAGCGACCGCGGCGGACAGGAGAGCGGCGCCGGAGTCGAACTCCGCGCCGTGGCGCGTGATCAGGTGCGGCAGGCCCTCCGCCAGGTATCGCTGCACGTCCCGCCAGCCCCTGCACAAGCGAACACGTGCACACTTGTACAGGATTCTTCGTTTGTTTGGGGACTCCAAGGACTCATAAGTTGTGCCGGGGGCACGGGATCAGGTGCGGCAGGCCCTCGGGAGTACATGAGAAAACGTTCGGATGCTTTTTCCTGCACGTACGTTTTGCCCTCCCGCCTGGAAACGCTGCAGCCCCTGCACATGTGACAGGCATGTGAGTGCATAAAACTTTGATCAACTGTCTCCTGCCCGACTCCGAGACGGCGGCGGGCCCTCCATCACGCGCTGCATGTCCCGCCAGCTTCCGCAGTCCAGAATGCAGTATCTGGATGAGTCCCAACACTTCCAGCCTGCATGAGCATGCAAGAGCAGCGTGCTTGCTATTGTCAGCGGGATGAACACTGCATCTGCTGAAGACAAGCCTGCACAAGCCTGCGCCCCTCGGCTACATGCTTTCACCTGTTGCGCCGGTCGAGCGAAAACAGGACGCTGTGCACCAGCCGCTCTGCGCCCAGCAGCATGTAGCCGCGCGATTTGCCGGTGACCTGCAGCGTCGAGCGGCGGCAGCGTCTGTTTCTCATCTATGCGGTTCGGTGGCGGAGTACTGGGGGCAGAGGCGTGTACTGGCTGCAGTAAATAAACTGAAATAACTACATGATGAAGATCAATGAGATGATCTAAATTGCAATACTGGCGGCAGGCAGGCAGATGGTGCGACAATCCGAGTTTCTGGAAACGCACCGGGTCAACGCGCTCGAACATCGCTTTGTGCAGCTCCGGCAGCGGCACCCTGCGGCGCAGCAGTGCTCCCAGCTGTGAGGTACAACATCGGACTCGGGGGTGCAGCACGCAGCAGGCGAAGCGACGTCTGCTCAGCAAAGCGGGCAAGAGCCTGCCCCTGTCCAAGCCCCTTGTGCTTGACGCCAGTGTCCTCGCAGCAGACCAAGCGCCGAGCGACAGAGGTCTGGTTCGCACCAGTGCGGCGGATACTTGAAGCGCGCTGTGTCAAGGATGAGCACCAGGTCACGCCCTGCGTGATAGCCGCCGATAGGGCTGAAGTGGCCATCGCCTGCGCAGTAACAAGTGAGAATGACTGAGTTTGATGCAGGGACGCAAGTAGGTACGCCCCTGTTCACGATGAGCACCAGGTCCCGCCCTGCGTGGTAGCCGCCAATTGGGCTGAAGTGCCCGTCGCCTGTGCAGGGCCAGAATTGTTGAAGGAGTTGTTGGAAAAATTCGTTGAATCTAGGTGCTGTGGCGTCATTTGATGGCGAACGTCATCGGGTCCGCGCTGGCCTGGCGTGACGCTTCTCTGTTGCCGAAGGCTTCCCGGCGAGATGAACGGAGCGCTTGCGAAGTAGGCCTTGACGGCATGCTACTCAGATTCATCCCCCCTCAGCCGCTGCCTAGGTTCTGCAGGTGTCAAAGTCCTTCAGAAACGGCAGCAACGCGCATCGGTACCCGTCTGCAGGAACTGCTTTCGGGAGTAGGAGACCACGATGTGACGGTGGTCAGCCGCAGTCGCCGCCGCGACGTGCCGCCGGAAGGCGTCCACATCCGCGTCTCCAGCGGTGACGACCTCCACCGCCGCGCCGTTGCACCGCGCCAGGCAGGCGGCCTGTGAGGATGTGGGCACAGAACCTCTAGAATGGCGCCCTTGGGGCAATATGCCCGATGGGACGCCTTTCAGCTGCCTGTGGAAGTACAGCCAATGCGAGAGTGGCAATTTCTGTCAGAGGCTGTCGCGCCCACCTGCACCTGGCCGTGTCACATGCATCTGGCGCGGTGTCCACATGATGGTGGCTGCAAGTGGCTGCATCACCACAGCGCAGAGGGAACTGCTGGTGTGAGATGCATCCGCCTCCTCCCTCCTGTCTACTGGAAGTACTTAGGGTCTCACCAGGATCACAACAGAATCCGCAATGGCACCTGCGTGAGGGTGATCCCATCTTCGGCAACGCGCGGCAGCGGCGCGCAGCAGTCCAGAAGCGCCTCGTGGAACCACCGCCAGGGCCCTTTCCAGGCCCGCCGCGGGTCTGAAAATAATAGATAAATAATTTAAAATTTAATTTATCAGGCGTTTGGAATCTTGGGCAATGAACCAGGGCGAAAACTTGGGCAATTAACGAGGGCGAAGTCTTGGGCGACGAACGAGGGCTGCTGGCTGCCGGCTAGCATTCGAGTTGCGAGTTCATGTTGTGGAGACAGACAGACATCCCAAACCGGATGGGAAGTTCCAGCAGCCCCGGCACCCCCCTCATGCGTTACCAAAAGACCCTAAACCCTAAACGCTAAACCCTAAACCGTGGAACCTGAGTAGCGGCACGCACCGATGGACAACGCGTTCAGCACCATGGCAAGGGATGCCAGTCCGCAGAAGGCGGGCTCGTCCTGCGTCCTGCACCATGGCAAGACCCGCCTTTCAGTGTGTTGCTCGCTTCTGGATGCACTGCCGCGCCTTCAGGTCTTGGTTTTCAAAGGCCAACTTCCTGGGGCATGCACAATGTGCTGCGGCTCTTGCGAAGGCGCACCGGAACTGCTCGATGAGGGGGAAAAAGCCCTGCATGCCGCCGGCTGCGAGCGCCTCGCCAAACAGCTGCTTGCCTGCGCGTGAGCACAGCATTACGCTATGGATCGCTGCAGGAGGAACCATGCACGGCCGCCAGGAAGGTATGCGATGAGGCATTCAGCGCTGTCGGCTCATTCGCCTTGACCGCAGCATGGACGGTTAGCGTACAAGATGGGTGCGCACCTTCAGGCGAGGAGAATGCGATAGCAGGCGGTGACGGCAGGACGCGTTTGTAGAATGTCTTGCCGCAAGGCGGCAATTTCGGCGCTGCGACGGTCTGCAGCGCATGTGACACCGCGGCTCAAGGCATAATGAGTCTCAATAGATGCATTCAAGTGTCATGCAGCTCACTCGGCAACTCATCGCAAGTGCGGGGAAGTTCATTGCCGCCTCACCTGGGACTTCCCATTGAGGTGGACGCCTGCAGCCACGAGCGCGGCGGATGCAGCGGCATCAGATGGCGCGCCGGCCTGTTCTGTGCTGCTGACGGTGCCAGTCTGCAGCGGCGCCGCTGCCGCAGCGCTGCCGTCTCCACCGCCACCGGGCTGCGCGGCAGTCTCCAGCTGGGCAATGTACGCCGCCGCTGTGCTTAGGCCGGCGCCACAGCAGTCGGCACAGGAGGCGGCAGACACCATGGCAGACGGGCGCGCTCGAACTTGCTGTGAGATTCGCCCGAACGACCGCAGGAATGACTGCTGTCGGGCTGTATACCGCTGCAATAGCGCTAGGTGCGACAGCATGTGCAGCTGCACCGCTCGTCGAGGCAGGCGGAGCCCTAAAACATGCATGTTCTGCCATTTGAATGAAATACGATGCCCATGGCGTCGAGCCAGGAAGCTTTTGATCTGCAGCTGCACCTCACTTGATGTTTGAAACGAAAGATGCCTACTTGCAGGCCTGCTTGAAGGCGCTCGCGACAAGTTTGTATTATGTAACAGACACTGTTTGATTCGCAGTAACGCTGAAAGTCATTTACGTCTTGAGGTGCACCTGCGCGCAGTGTTGTGTTGTTGGGTTGGCACGTGGTTGTTACGTAAGCGCTCTTTCAAATACAGGATTTCTTTGCTGAGGGTTCAAGGCTGCATTGTCCCCCAAACAATTGCAGCAAGGTTCAAACAGCGAGATGGCAGCAGCTGTCCCACAACGACAACGTGAGAACTGATCACAAGGTGGTCATCGCGTGCGGGCATGTGGGCGTCGTTGTGGCATTATTCAACCCTGGAAGCGCCGCAGTCCAGACTCATCTGACCTTGTTGGGACGGAGCTGCTGCATGTCGAGGAAATCCTTTCTTGTATTGCTGTGATCTGTGAATGCTGCGGCGGCAGCTACCTTCAGCTTTGGGTGCCCCAGGAAGGTGTCAGCACACACACGCATACCCTGAATCCCTCACCTGCAAGACGTAGCCATTGCCCTGGTCGGTGTTGTCTCGTCAGCTTCAGCAACCTAATGCGCAGACGGCAGCTACTTTTACCTCTGGGTGCCCCAAGAAGGTGTCAGCTCACAAACGCCTGCCCTGACACCTGCAAGACGTAGCATTGCCCTAGTTGGTGTTGTATTCTCAGCTTCGGCAACCTGATGCGCAGTCGCCGCATTGCCCGCCGGTTGCTGTCGAACCGCTGGCTGGCCGGGATCTTCTGCGAGATGATACTGCCGCTGCTGTGCCTGAAAACCAGCAGCCATCTTATCCCTATATAACAGCCGGGTGGGTTGCACACCGTGGCTGCTCACAGATGCCCACGGCAGAGTCTTGCGATTTTGCAGGCGTGATGACCAGTGGCCGCTGCCGGCGGGGCTGCGCGTCATGGCCGGCTCTGTGCCCGGCGCCGGCGCTCTGGGTCTTATTCGAGATCACAACTGAGACAGGGGTCTCAGCTCAACCGCGCAGCAGCAGCAGCAATAGGGTCGGCAATGGCAGCGGCGGCAGCAGTAGTGGCGGCGTCGAAAACTGGAAACAGAGCTGCCATCACCAATGCTGCGCGCTGGTGGCACAGCTAGCTGCGTGGACAGCAGCGGCAAACACCGCCATTTAATTTGCTTGTAAGATCGTCCGTATCTGAGTCATGCAGGCTTCAAGGTGGACATCACCCTTTGCGCTCACGACTCCACGTCTCAGAAAATTAAGTATACTCTCCGCCACCATATGCGGTCACGCAGCAGCAGAGGTGAAGCGCCGACGTTGGCAGCGGGCAGCCCTGTCATCTGCGCACTCGCACATGTTGCCCCGTCGAATCAGTTGCTATTTCCGATGAACGGGTCGTGCACTTTCATGGCAGTGACTTTCAGCCTTTGACACACGCAGCCATATTTCAATGTGAGAGCTGCACATGTAAATGGCGCCTCACCGCCGCGTGCCTGATCGCTCAGCCTATGAAAGCTTGCCCCCGACGATATTCCGCAGTTTGACCCCTGCTGCACGGTCAGGCCAGCCCACTTTTCTTTCCAGACTGTTTGGGACAGCCACCGGATCAAATTCAACAACACCCTGACCCTGCTGCTGCCTGCTTGAGTGCGTAATGCCCGGCTTGCGTAGTGATTCACGGTTTCGCTTGTGTGAGAGCAGTGTGTATGACGCCGCGCCGCCGTGCAGTGAGGATGAGTGCATCGCCTCCGGAGCTTCGATTGACGGACTACACGATCAGCTGTGAAGTGTGCAACAGTCATGTCCTATGACGGCAGCAGCTGCCGTCCAAAACCTGTACGAAGATGAACCTGCGTGTCAGCTTCCGACACGGCTGCATGTGCTGACATTGCAGAACATTGCTCCCTTTTCTGAAATCAAGCTCCCTCTCGGAGCCAAAGATCACCACATAAAGCTACCTGCACCTCGGCCAGCCCGCACACCGGGAAATAACAACCGCAACCATGAAGGTCACCATCTTCAACATCACGGTGAGTCTACTTGGCGTGGCTATTGATACAGACATCGTGGGGTGCGGCAGTAGTGGGGCGCTCTTTGCGGTTGCGCCAGCAGAAAATATGCTCGAGATCGCCGCGAGCTTCGCGGTGTTCCCGTCGCCTTCGGACATGTCAGACTGTTCTCTTAGGGCTCATTCATTTCCTGGCGACTGTTGAAGACCAAGATATGCTGGCCTGCTGCATGCTGTGCGGCTTTATACGCCCGGCGAACGCTGCCGGAAATGTACGAATCGGGTGCAACAGCTGTTCAACACATGCAACCTGCCCTGTAGCCTTTCCAAGTCCTCATAAATACAACATTGCGCCGGTTTGTCCATCTCTTACGAGCGTCAGCGCTTCGAGCCGCTTGCCTGTTCGACTCTTGGAGAGGTCAGCGTGCGTGGCCGCTTCCGCTGCTTCCTCTCTACTTCCCTGATTTTTTAATCCATGTCCATGTTGCATTTGAAGGGCCCGTAGTACACTATATGTGGCCCATCAGTCTGTCGTTTTCTCCTGGTGCACTTGTGGAGGGCGCCGCATTGGTGCTAGAGAGCCGATGCCTTGGTGCCAGTGAACTTGCTCGAGGAATCACCGCATCCTTCTCTTTGCCGGTGAATTGACAGTCGCATGAAAAATGCTCTGATAATTGCAGGCTGACTTCTACGAGGACCAGGCCAAGATTGGAGACATGTCGCCGCTGCTCGTCTTCGATGGGGACAATGACAACAAGGTGAGCTCCTGCTCGGCATGTGCCTACAGTGAGGTTGGACATATTTTGCACTCGCCCGTGGGCGCTGTTGTGTGCCTGGCATGTGCAATGTGTCAGCGATCGACATGGTACATGTACCGCCTGACATCCCTTTTGTTCATGTCGCAAGGCCGACAAGCACGGCCTGCATGTAGCTAAGACGGACGTTGCCAAGAAGGCCGGCGCCGGCACCGTCTCCTGGGACGACCGCATTAAACTGCGCATCAAGGACACCAGGATCACGTGCGCGTCTCTCATTCTCAAAAATTTCAACATCGTTGAAATGTGAAAGCGCGACGCTGTTACCTGCACCGCGTGCGTCCGGGTTGCACAGCGCATGCCAAAGAATGTCTGCAGTACAGCCACAAGGCTTGCATATTGACTTCTGACACGTTGTCTGCGCTGCTGCTGCAGCGTCCAAGGCAAGGCCAGCAAGACGCTTCTGCCCGACAAGGTCATCGGCGAAGGCCAGGTGCGGACAATCTTTCTGGCGTGGCACATTTAAATCCCCTGCTCATTATTCTTTCCTGACGTGCCATATTTAAGAGCCTGCTGCCCATCTGTGTCGTCAATGTCAGCTGAATGCTCAGTAGCCCTTACACCACCGCACAGCCCCTTGTCAGTCCTCAGGGGAGACGCAAGCTTTTGAGTCCGGCGGCACTGAAATCGGCAACAAATCTCGTATGCAGGTGGACATCAGCAGCGGTGGCCGCCAGACGGTTCGGCTGACGGACCCCAAGACGGGCGCCGTCGCCGGCGAGGTGTCCTTCGAGGTGTCCCCCGAGGGCGGCATGGGCGGCGCAGGCGGTGCGCTCCCTGCTGTTTTGCTGACGTTCTTCATCAGAGGCAGTGTCTGATTACTAGTCGTGTGTGCATCATTGTCACCATGTGTCGCTGTGACGTGTCGAAGCTTGACCGGTCGACATGTACCTCTGCCCTACCCGGGATGTCGTGCCTTGACAGGCTCTGCATTCAGGCTCACTGTCGCCATCTTGCCGGTAAGGACGCGTTCCTGATGTGCACATTGTACAGGCATGGGCTCCGGCATGGGCGCCGGCCAGCAGGGCTACAGCAACCAGGGCGCCGGCCAGCAGCAATCGGGCTACGGCGGCAATACCGGCGGCGGCGGCGTCGGCTCCGGCCAGCAGTCCGGCTATGGCACCCGTGGCCAGCAGCAGGTGCGCATTATCAAGGAGCGATTACCTCACATGGAGATCGATGCTCAATCCTGTAGATTTGCATTGAGCCTGGTTCGTGGTGCGGCATGCACCAGTCGCTTCTTAAACAGCTGATGACCAGCAATACCCCTGTTGCAAACAGGGCGGTAGCGGCCAGGGCTACGACAGGAACCAGGGCCAGGGTCAGGATTACGGCAACCAGGGCGCCATGACCGGCCAGCAGCAGGTGAGGGATTCGCAGCTGCGAGGTTGAGACTGCGACTGCTGCCGTGACGTTGTGCATCTGCACAGGCACGTGTTGCAACATTGTGAAGCACTGTTGGTGGCTTTCTCTTGACACTGACGGCGATGACTTGCATTCGGCCGACAAAACAGGTCGTTAACACTGAAATGTTAACACTCGCCTCAGTTCCCATGCCCAACGGCTTTCTGGCGTTGCTGCTGCGAGCAGGGCGGCATGACTGGCGGCCGGCAGGGCTTCGGCAACCAGGACAATCAGGGCAGCGGCATGGGCGGCGCCATGGGTGGCCGCATGCCGCAGGAGCAGTACGAGAAGAAGGGGCACAACGTGCACGACCACGACGAGTCGGATTCGTACGAGAACCGCACTGTCGGATGAAGAAGCGGGGTTAGATAATGCCTGAAGGACCCGACGTCGCATATGCAGACGGCAGCAGCTTCGAAGTTTTGGCTGAAGTAACGAATGCTTGAGGGCTGAGCTGATCGACACAAAACACCTGCTCAGCGGCATGTTCCTATCGACGAACTACCACCGACAGGCTGCGGTTCTTGCGCAAGATGCGGTGTCCACCGCGACTGTGTGGCATCACGATTGAAATGCCGCGCGCAACTGCTTTCCCATGTTCCGAGATTGGTTTCGTGCTGGCAGACTTCATGACGTAAAGAATCTGGCTGTGTTTCTCCTTCGCAATCTTTCTAGCACTTTCTTCTACAGGCGCCTTATTTAGGGAAACCCCCCTCGCTGTCGTACACCGTGTGCCTAATACTCTGGGTAGTCACATCACAAAGCCTCCGCAGGTTGACTCAGCCGATATGGAAGCTGCTCTTCAGCTTCCCCAGCCGGGCGTCTGGAAAGGGCTATCTTCACAGCTTTGCAAAATCCGAGCATCTCCTCCACCCAAGTGATTGTTCTCAACTGCTTCTACTGCACCTTTCCCGACAGACTTCAACGCCAACATGAGCGGCTACCAGGTGTGCTATGCGGCACAGAAGCCGATATGTGCCGTGCAGCCGGTCTTGAAAGGCGCTTCCCGTCCCTAAATAGATTCCGTCGCCGTGATATGCACTTTGAATATGATAATGTCTTCCATTGAGCCGTGCTGTGGGGGATCAGCCCCACCTGCCGCCCGACATCTCTCCTCGACACGTTTCTACCGCAGCCGCGCGACTCACGCACATCGGCCTTGTCGTGTTGCAGAACAACAGCAGGAATAGCAAAGTTTTGTGATACATGACAGCCCGCTTTCGTTCTGGTCTCAAAAGGTTGCGCACACCTGAGCATGTCTGGTCTGTGCACCCGGATGCAACCTTGGAGTTTGCTCCGGTCAGCCCGATACATCTTTGCATGCCGGCGCAACGTCGGTGTGGTGGCAGCCTGAGACTGGCCGTAACGAATCTCAGTCCTCACCTGGTGTCCGTTGTGCACGATGCAGAACACCGGCAACACCGGCGCGCCCGGCCAGCACGTCGGCATCGGCACCAAGATCAAGGACGCTGTCACCCGTGAGTCCATTGATCGCAGCGCCCCATGCTATCGCTTTTGCTGTTCAACACACGTCGTTTCCCTCCTGTTCGCCACAATCGTACGACATGGTCTCTACTGTTGACCAGCCAGGGCTCTGTCTCTGTGCGAACTTCGTCTTGATGTGATGACGACTGCTTAAGGACGTGTGTTCTGTGGCTGCAGCCGGCACGCACAACACCGGCGAGTACGTCGGCCAGGGCGGTCAGGGGGTGAGCCTTCGTTTAGGGTTGCAATATGCTCACAACGCTCTCACAATCCACACAAAGCCCGTGTCTTCCCGCCAAATTGGACTAGGTGTCGGGTTGGGCCGCCTGCCACAACACCCGCGCCCATGGGCACCCTGCCCCATCATCACCACGACTGCAGCTGCACACATCTCCGCATACCTTGTAGCAATGCATTCAGGCGAACGAACTTACTTTGACGTCCTCAACATAGCTCACCGTCGAAAACTGAAATTCAGTCACATTTGAACCCCTCCGCCACCTTGGCTGCAGGGCGGCCTGGGCGGCGGTCGCACAGGCGCTAACTCCACCACCACCGGCAACACCGGCGCAGGCTTTGGCGGCCAGCCCAACGTCGGCAACACTGGCTACAACCAGGTGTGCATTCATTATCCTTCGGGTTTTTGTTCATCTTGGCTAATCCCTGATGCAGCAGATATGAGTTCTGCTTCGTTCCATTCCCGATGCAGCAGTCAATATGACGACAGGCGTCATAGCCAGGTAAGTGATCATGCACAGTCGACGCATATCAGAAACGTACTGGGCCCTGGAGAACTCAATATGGTCAGCCGAGAATTGGCAGGACTCTGCACGGCAGCTTTCTCACGCACACACAACCTTGTCAAAAGCCATGCTTTTTTCCATGCGACAGCGACACATGCTGCGAACACTGACACGTCGGCAGCGATCACCTGCAGGGCGCAACAACTGGCGGCGGTGGCATTGGTGGTGGCGGCGGCCTGACGAGCCACAACCAGAGTGGCCAGACTGGCGGCGGCATTGGCAGCGGCATCGGCGGTATGCTCCTGCGGTTTGATCTTGCTGATTTCAAGAACTGCCGCTGTCAACAAATCTGCTAACGGACTATGGAGCATGCATCCAGCCCTGTTTTGGAGCCTGTCTGCGCTGCGTTTGCTGTTGCGCTTTGCCGCTTGCACTGCTCAAACATACATATGTGTCCCGAGATCAATCGTTCTCGTACATCTGCGCAGGCTCGCACAACCCCCAGGAGCAGTTCGAGAAGAAGACGCACAACACGCACGACCACGACGTGCGTGATATAAATTTCTTCCTCAAGATGCACTGGAAGGCTTTCAGGATGCATCTCCGTGCTGGCACAGCTCCCTGCGCATGTGCCTGCTGTTGTGATTCTGCCGCCAACTGTTCGCCCTGTGCTCCTGCCATTTCTGTTGTCTCTGACTGTCAGCTCTCGGATCTGCAGGAGAACGAGTCGTACGAGACCTCCACCAAGCGCCTGTGAGATCCGTGGACGTTGTAAGATCAGACGTCATAAGATCAGACGTGATGTTCGGCAACTCTGACGTGCGGTGATTGTGCACTGCTTTGGGCCAGCAAGGGAGTTTGGCAGCTGCTTACTGACTTTTCACATGAAGAGTTGGATGTTGTCGCAGACCCACTATCTTCTGTGCTGCTGTGTTTGATACCGCACAACTTCATTGACCTTTTTACTGCAATGCGGGGTCTCTGTTTGTAACCATACTTGTTGCCCGTCCAGCCAGCTCCAAAACACCTGACGTTCTCAGGTCATTTGCATGTGCTGCCCTCGATCTTGAGGCAGGTCAATCCGCACGTGGCTCACCATGACTTCCACCGCTGCCGAGAGCTGCCGTCACACGTGGTGACAGCTGCTGTGGACACTGGTCTGCGCTCTGTGGCTCGATCATACGTCGTCGCTCGATCATATGTCGTCTGTAGCACCTCCATGTGACTTCTGCAGGGTCGTCTGCAGTGCCGGTACTTCCTCACCTGGTACTCCTCAGACTCCCTCACGTGCTGCTGCTGCTGCGTCATCAATAGTTCCTGCACCAGTGCACATGGTCGATGCGCATTTCTGAACTACGGCAGGTGCGTCCAGCTTCTCAAAGCTAGTAGTGCCAGAATCTCAAGAGGATATCCTTAGTCAGACATCATCGTCAGCTTCATGCCAGGCGTCAGATGGACAGAGAAGATGGAAGCTGGTCTCTTTGTCCTGGGACAACTCAGCGCAGTCAACAACAGGTCATACAGACAAATTCTCGCAGATTCTCGCTTAGATAAGTAGACTGATCACAATGGTGCGCGTCACGGACCGGGTGGGCACCACCGAGAACTGGGCGGAGAAGGAGGTGGCAGGGACTCCGCAGGATGTGGCCCGCCAGCAGGTGTGAGCGTGTCAAGCCGCAGTTGAGTTCTTGTAGATTTGACTGCATTCAGACGCTGAGTCGTACGGCCGGCGCGCAGCGGCTCTGCTGCACCTGCACTTTGTATGCCATAGGAAACAGCGTACGACTGAAGCAGCAGAAGGTTTGGCCGCAAGCATGCAAGGTTTCTATCAATCGTCACTACTATACTCATACTACTGGAACAAGCGCTAGATGCGAGACGGCTTCGTTGTTTGAACGTTCCCGTTGTGGGACCAACTTGCAGCAGAGTCCGTAGGTGCTCTCGTGTGGATGTTGCTGCACGCCTGCGACACTAGCGCGGGACACTAGCGCGGGACACTGGGGCTTCCTTGTTTGAACGTTCCCGTTGTGGGACCAACTTGCAGCAGGGTCCGTAGGTGAT
>JAABUM010005848.1_pt1 | contig 12553 bp, 13 predicted proteins | sample 5559161 | NCBI WGS metagenome assembly JAABUM01 (sample SAMN10711868, study PRJNA513369) | rock metagenome | isolation source: Antarctica rocks | place: Antarctica: Victoria Land, Siegfried Peak nord | reverse complement strand
CCTTCCCCGCCAGCTGCCAGGCTCACCCAAACCTGGAGTCCGGCACGAGCAGCGCCCCGTGGCTGTGACGTCGACAGACTCCGCGGCTGGCGGCAGAACCCGGCGCTGGGGCCCCGAGACCTACGCGGCGAAGGCCGCGCGGTCCGGGTCTTGCTCACGCCGAGGCCGGCTTCCTGATCGTGAGCACGTGGAAGGCCGACGGGTGTGTCGGCACGGTGCGCCTGCTAGCCGGTGAGGCATCCGAGCTGGTGGCAGGCATCGTCGAAGGCTTCACCCACCTGGCCGACCGCGCCTACGTCGCCGGCGACCCAGCTGCCAGCCTGTCTGGCGACGACACCGGGTCGTCGGCTGACTTTGACCAGCGGCTGCGGACGCTTGAAGCTCGGCTGGGCCACCCTCGCAGGTTCGCCGCGGTAGCCGGCCCGGGCCGAATGGGCCAGGCCGCGCCGCCCGCTACACCCGCTGGTCAGGGCGTCGGTCTGGTGCCCAGCCTGGCGGCGAGCCGTTCGAGCCGGCCGGCGGCCTGCTCCTCGACGGCGGTCATCGACGGCGGCGCCGGACCGTCGTGCTCGCGCAGCACCCGGCGTACTTGGCCGTCGAGGTGAGACTGCTACTGCACGGCAGGCCGTCGCTTCAGTCATTTGACTGAGCGTGCGCTGCACTCGTGGGCCGTGAGCCCCGCGGTCGCGATGAGACGGGGCTGCGAGGCGCAGTCACTTTCGTCCACGCCGCACCTGCGCGGTCGTCATGAGCTGCCTGTGCATCACCGGCACCCAAGGGGGCTGTGCGGTCAAGCCGCCGGCAGGACGAGGCGTTCCGCGCACCTTTGGCTAACGGCGCGACTGCCGGTTCGTCGCTTTGAGGGCGGTCAGGTGCCGCGTCCTCGGCGTGAAGCGGTCCTGCGAAGCGTGTGCCAGGAACGGTCCTTTCTGGTGCCGCACCGGGCACTGACTCATCTCCGGCGGCTCCTACGAACGGGGCTTTCGCACCACCACAGTCGAACGAATGGCAGCCCTGTGCGGCTACTACAACGCGCCCCTCGTCGAGATCCTCACCGGACAACCGGCCCCACCACCACCCCAGCCCCGGGCGGACCAGGCGGCACCGGCCGCCAACGACTTGGCTGCCACGTAGCAAAGCAGGGCACTGCGGCGGCTGACCTCCTCAGTCGCGAGCCTGCGCACCCGCCCGGGCACCGACGCGCCGGCAAACGGTGCCCTCCGGCTGCGCCACAGGGACTACGAGGTCCTCGCCCTGGCCCTGGACACCACCCCGGCACGCCTGCAGCAGCTGGCAGCCGAGGCCGAACCCCACCCGCGGGCGCCGGCGCGCCGGTCCGCTGATCGGCTCATCAGCATCCTCGGTGGAGTCTGTCCAGCTCGACCCCGGAGCTGGAGCGTGAACTGCTGCTGCGCGCAGCCGGGGAGCACATCCGCGTCTCGGCGGCGATCCGCCGCGCCATCGGCCAGTACCTAGTAGGCACAGGCTGAGCACCGCTGCCCGGGGCGGCCTGCGCTGGAGCGGGCACCCGGCGCAAACACCCCTCGTACGGGCCATCAACCGGCTCGGCGGAGATGACGAGGGTTTTCGTATGCGCTTCTGCTCCTCGTGCGGGAAACCACTATCGCTGCAGGCGAGCTACTGCCCGGCGTGCGGTGCTGCCTGTGGGCAGGCACCCCTCTCGGCGGTAGTTTCCGGAGTGATAGCGCCAGTCGGCGTCCTGCTGACGGATGCAGTCATTCAGGGAGCGCTGTCGCGGCACCAGCAGACGCAGTCGGTGCGAATGGGCGTGCGTCCCTTTGGCTTTCTGGGGATCTTCGGACTGGTTTGGGCGAGCGTGTTGCCTGCTGCGCTCGTCTCCACCGTGCTCGTGGGCTGGCTGGGGACGGTTCTCGCCGTTCTGTTGTTCCTTCTCGGCACGGGCTATCTGTGCAAGGTCGACGACCGCTGGACGGCCGAGCGGCAACGACGATTAGCGGGTGGCAGCCCGTCCAGCGTGTCCTGGAGGCGATGACCTCCTGCCGTGTCCGGCGTCGTGGTGGCTACGCCAGGCGGCCCGCTCTGTGCAGCTGCATCTAACACGGCCCGACCGCCGGCAACGGACCACTGGCTACGCCGCCTTCACTTGCAGCATCGCCAGCACCCCAGCCTGCAGACTCACTGGTGGCTTCCCATTTCTTCGATGACAAGCGATCGGAAGGCGTCCCAGTAGCCAACCGCCCTGCGGGACCGTCGGACCTCATGATGGGGCAGTGATCACCTTCTCATCGGTAGCGCCGGTGCTCCCAGTCAGGCACCTCGCCGAGGCTGTGGCCCGCTACAAGCGGCTCGGATTCGCTGTGCAGCTGTTCGAGGGCGGCGACTACGCCTTTGCCTCCCGCGGGGAGGTCAACCTGCACCTGGCGACCGTGGAACGAGTTCAGCCCAACCAGTCGACCGTGGCGGTGTTCTTGTACGTCTGCGACGCCCATGCCCTGCACCACGAGTGGAGGCAGGTTGTCGTCGACGGTCGTCTCGTCCCGCCGTTCGACACCGACTATGGGCTCATCGAGGGGGCGTACGTCGACCCCGACGGCAACCTCCTCAGATTCGGGTCGCGGCTACCGGGCCCGTCCCAGTAGCCGAACGCCGACCGGCACTGCCATCTCCGTGGTGCCGCGCCGCAAGGAGATCGTCGGGAACAGGACGCTCACGGTCATAGGTGCAGGTGCAGCGCGACCAGGGTTCCGACGACGCCGCACACCGGGCCGTACAGGCGCCGATCCAACTCCACGAAGTGCTGTGACGGCGTCCATGGCACCAGCAGGCCGGTACGCCCGGCGAGGCCCGTACCGGCACGCGCAAGCAGGGCAGCGGCGACAGCGGCGCGAGACAGGACTGCCACAGAGTGGTCGGCTCCCACTCCAGCGGTGAGCGCGGCCGCCGCAGCCAACGCGGCGCTGACCACCCCACACGCCAGCGCGCCAGGCATCTCGGCACTGCCTGCTACGGACTCTGCCAAGCTGCGTCGGTCCGCGGCGGGCCAGGAGCCGCCCAGCGCCCACGTGGCATGCACCACGGACGCAGCGGCAAGCACGCCGGGCGCCACGAGCGCTGAACGCCTCACCCGGTACCTGCCTTCCTGAGAGACGGTGTCTGATGTGGCAGCCCGATCGGCGCTCGCTCCCGGTTGAGCTCAGCCCGGCCCGCAGCGGGATCCATTGTGTTGGGACTCCACGCACGCTCGAGCGCGGCGCGGTAGCTCGCGAGGTACTCGACCGCGGGACGAACCAATTGCACACCTGCATCGTCTCGGGCCGGTCCAGCGAGTTCTATGACGCCTCTGGAGGCCAGCTCGCTCGGCCCGGCACCAAGGTCACGTGATGCCGTTCTGGCCCTGCCTCTTGCAGTGGCAGCGGCAGCGTGAACGAGACCGCCGCTCCCTGACAGCTGGCCACCGCCTCCCGTAAGCCGACCCCCCACCGGCACCCCTCCCCCGCGCTCGACGACGACAACGTCTACCGGGCCGTCGGACGCGCAGGCGGTCGCAAAGGGCCGGGTCATACTTGCAGACCCACCAGTCGCAGTCTCGGACGAAGTGCTGCAAGTGGATGACCTTGTCGGCGGTGGCCACGCCCCTCGCTGACGTACGGCGGTGGAATGCGGCCAGCCGCGCTCAGCGCACGATCTTGCATCCTTCCTGCTTAGATCTCATACGGTGGCGACCGTCGTCAGGCTCGAATGCGGTGACGAGGGCCTGCTGGAGGCAGTCGGCGGTCGCGACGTCAGGTTGACGGGCCGCAAGTACATCCGCGTAGAGAAACGACTCCCCCAAGCGCACCAGCGCGTAGGCGAGAGCGTCCGGCTCGATCAGCGGCACCAGGCCAAAGTCAGCCATGTCAGCGCGCAGTAGCGCCGCTATGAAGGCCACGACCCCGGTCTGCACCCGCCCCCGCGGGTCGGTGAGCACTCGCAGCGTCAGCGCAGGCTCGTCGTCGAGCAACCGTCGCAGGCTGCGGGAGCGGGAGACGAGCGAGTTCATGTGCCGGCCGGTGCCAGGGGTTCGCAGCGCCCCCGCTGGCCGCTCGGCCTCCCAACGGCTCGCGGCAGTTACCAGTGTCTGCTCGGTGAGCGCCCACAGGGCCTTGCCCAGCAGCACGTCGCGGGTGCCTGCCTGCCGGAACAGGGTCACCCGGGACACGCCCAGTTCGTCGGCGAGGCCCTGCATGTCCAGGCGTCGACAGTCGTGCACCCAGCGGGCGGCGAGGTCGACGGCGCGCTGCGGCCACGCCGGAAGACCGGCGGCGACGCTTGGCGGGGGGCCGGCCGGCCTGGTCGGCTGTACGCGTGGCCCGGCGGTCACACGCCGCCTGGGGCGGCGGCTTCGGGAGCCTGCCCCGCACCGAACGCGCCGTCGACGATGGCCTGCGCTGCCGGGCCGTAGGGCGGCAGGAAAGCGTCGGCAAGGTCGCCGGTTCCGCGGACGACCACACCCCGCGGGTTGGAGAACTCCCGGAACCCCTCGATCCCGTGGTGGCGACCGCTGCCGCTCTGCCCGACCCCGCCGAAGCCCAACGACGGCAGGGCGCCCTGCACAGCGCACACGTTGACGCATGCGCCGCCCGAGGTCGTCTGCCGCAGGACGTGCTCGGCGATCTGCGGGTCGCGGCTGAACACGTAAAGCCCGAGCGGGCGCTCGCCAGCGTTCAGCTCAGCCAGGGCGTCGTCGAGGTCGTCGTAGGGAATGACCGGAAGGATCGGGCCGAAGATCTCCTCCCGCATGATCCGCAGGTCCTTAGGCGGGTCGACCACCAGCACGAGCGGCAGCCGGCGGCTGCCCGCATCGGCCTCGCCGCCAAGCGACAGCATCCGCACCCCGGCCGCCTTCGCCTCATCGGTCATCGCCACGATCCGCTCCAGGTGGCGTTCGGTGATGATGCCGGTGCAGTCCGCTGAGGAGGCGTAGGCGGGCAACTCCTGTGTTAGGTAGTGCTCGGCGTGTTCGACGAAGGCATCGACCTGCGCCCGCGGGACCAGCGCATAGTCGACGGAAATGCACATCTGGCCATTCTTGATGAGCTTGGTGCCAATGACGTTGCGTACGGTGTCGGCGTCGACGCTGTCCCCGGTCATGATCGCGGGGCATTTACCGCCGAGTTCCAGGGTCACCGGCACCAGGTTCTCGGCCGCGGCCTTGGCGATCTCGCGCCCGATCGCCGGGCTGCCGGTGTACAGGAGGTGGTCCCAGCGCAGCGTCGGGAACTCCTTGGCCAGCGTCAGGCCGCCGACCGATACCGCGACCCGGTCCTCGGGGAAGGTCTCGGCGACCAGCCGTTGGAGCAGCTGCGCGCACGCGGGCGTGTAGTCAGAGGGCTTGATGATGACCCGGTTGCCGGCAGCGAGCATCTCAACCAGAGGACCCAGCGACAGGTCGAACGGGAAGTTCCACGGGACGATGTTGCCGACGACTCCCTTGGGCTGAAAGCGCACCCCGGCACGGGCCGTGCCGTAGAAGACGGGGTCGACGGCGCGTTCGTCCTCGGCCATCCACCCGTCCAGCTGCTCGACCGCCGAGGCGGCCCGCCCTGCGATGCCCAGGATCTCAACGAGGTCGGTGAACAGCTCGGGGTGCACCGCGAAGTCGGTGCTCATCGCCGCCCGGATCTGCTCGCGGTGGCCCAGCAGCACACCCCCCAGCGCCATCAGGTGACCCTTCCGTTCGGCCGCGTCCGGGTACGGGTCAGCCAGGAAAGCATTGCGCTGCAGCTCATACAGCCGGTGCAGCTCCGCGACTGCCGGACCGTCGTCGGTGTCGGCTGCGCTGGGCGGGCTCACGAGCGTTGTCATGGACTCTCCTATAGGGGAATGCTCAGTGTCCTCAGCTCGGCGCACAGTGTCGAGCGAAGACCCTCAACGGGCGAACGCCGACCGACCGGCACGTCCCTGCCCGCAGGTAGGCAGACGTCCCTGCCCGCGGTAGGCCAGCCATCAGACGCTACATCCTCGAGATCTGTTGCACAACGGTTCGGCGGGTGCCATGCTCAGGTCTCCGCTGACCGGCCGAGCCGCCGAGCAGCCGGTCGACCCAGCAGCCAGTCAGGGAGCAACGTGACGACGAGTACCGCCGCCCGCAGCGCGCAGACAACTGCGACAGAACACGTCGACGTTCTGATCGTGGGCGCGGGGCTGTCGGGGATCGGAGCCGCCTGCCATCTGCGGACCGAAACTCCCGGCACGTCGTATGCCATCGTTGAGGCACGGGGCGCCAGCGGCGGGACGTGGGACCTGTTCCGCTACCCGGGCGTCCGCTCGGACTCGGACATGTTTACCCTGGGCTACGCCTTCCGCCCGTGGACCGAACCCAACTCGATCGCCGACGGCGCCGACATCCTGCGCTATCTCCGGGACACGGCGGCGGCGTACGGCATCGACCAGAGCATTACTTACCACCAACGCGTCGTGCAGGCCGACTGGTCCAGCCAGCAGGCGCGGTGGACCGTGACTGTCGAGCATGCCGCGTCCGGTGAGCGCACCACACGGACCTGCGGCTTTCTCTACCTGTGCTCCGGTTACTACCGCTACGACGAGGGCTACACCCCGGACTGGCCCGGGCGGGCCGAGTTCACCGGCGCCCTGGTGCATCCGCAGGATTGGCCGACGGACCTCGACGTCACCGGCAAGCGGGTCGTCGTCATCGGCAGCGGCGCCACAGCCGTCACACTCGTTCCCTCGCTGGCGCAGACGGCCGCACAGGTGACCATGCTTCAACGCTCACCGTCCTACCTCATGCCCCTGCCCGCCGCGGACCCGATCGCGAACCTGCTGCGCCGGGTGCTGCCCGCAAAGCGGGCCTACGCCGCGATCCGGTGGAAGAACGTGCGGATGGCCACCGCCATCTACACCCAGTCCAGGAAGCGGCCGGTCCGGGTACGAGCCATCCTCAAAAAGCTCGCCGTCAAGCGGTTACCGGACGGCTTCGACTTCGACGCCCACTTCACTCCCACCTACCAGCCGTGGGACCAGCGGATGTGCCTGGTGCCCGACGGCGACTTCTTCGACGCGGTCCGGTCGGGCAAGGCCGACATTGTCACCGATCACATCCAGGGGTTCACCTCGACGGGGCTGCGACTGCGCTCAGGCGCAGAACTCGAGGCCGATGTCGTTGTCACCGCTACAGGACTCAACCTGCTCGTGCTGGGCGGTATCGAGCTGACAGTCGACGGGCAGGCGGTCACGATCTCCCAGCGGGTCGCCTACAAAGGGATGATGCTCGACGGAGTTCCCAACCTGGCCTTCGCGCTCGGCTACACCAACGCCTCGTGGACACTGAAGATCGATCTCGTCTCCTCCTACGTCGCCCGGCTGCTGCGCTCGATGAAGTCGAATGGGCAGGCGATCGTCACCCCGCGGCTGCCAGCCGAGCCGCTGGACACCTCACCGTTCATCGACATGACCTCGGGCTACTTCGAGCGCTCACGCGACAGCCTGCCGCTGCAGGGCACCCAAGCGCCCTGGCGGCTCCAGCAGCACTACCTCAAGGACTCGGTGCTGTTCAGCGGGGCCACCGAACATGAGCAGTTGGACTTTCGCCCGCCAGTAGCGCTGCTGCAGACCACGAGCTGACCCTGGGCCTCGGCCATGCCGGCGGCGCACCAGCGCAACGCCATCTGCCCGTCTCGCCAGCGCTTGACGTTGCGGGCGTGGTTGCCGCGGATCCCGATCATGGACTCGGTCGCGTTGGTGGAGCGCAACGTGCAGGCCGAGCCGGAACACGGTCAACCTCTCATCGAGGCCTGTCACCGACTCCGCCGTCGGTCTCAGCGGTCTGCCATCCCGCGCAGGCTAGGACCACCGATAGTGCTTAGGGCAACGCGACGCGCGGCCGCGTCAGGCAGCGGTGGCCTCCGCACCGGCGGAGCTCGTGGTCTTGTGCTTGCGGGGCCGGGACAAGATGGTCGCCAAGGCGACGGCGAGTACCAGCGACAGGCCGGTGAAGACTTCGCTGATCCAGTTACTGACGCCAGCGAAGGTCAAGCCCGTGATGTTGACGGCCAGGAAGAAGATGGCGACCAGGGTGCCGAGCACGTTGAGCCGCCCGAGCTTGAAGGACGCAGCTCCCAGGAACGCCGCCGCAATGGCCGTCAGGGTGAAGCCCTGGCCGACCTGCGGGTTACCGGCGCCGCTGCGGGCAAGCAGTAGGACGCCGGCCAGGCCGGCAAAGCTCCCGGAGAGCACAAAGGCCGCGAGCGTGTCGCGCTCGACGCGGATGCCGACCAGCCGTGCCGCGGGCTTGTTTGACCCGATGGCGTGCAAGTTACGGCCGTACGGGGTCTGCTCGAGCAGGTACCAGACGGCGAAAGCGACGAGCACCAGTACGTAGACGGTGCTCGGGAGACCCAGGGTGTTGCTGCCGCCGAAGGTGATGAGCGCCTTCGGGATGCCCTGCAGGATCGTCAGGCCCTTGGTGTACCAGTCGACAATGCCCAAGATCACCGAGGCGGTGCCCAGAGTGACGATGAAAGGGTCAATTTGGAAGCGGGTCACGACAAAGCCGTTGATCACTCCGACAACCGCCCCAACCCCGATGCCGACCAGGACGCCGACCAGCAGCGGGACGTGCAGGTGCGCGAACGACGCCGCGCTGAAGATCGAGGCCAGGCCAGCGGTCGAGCCGATGCTCAGGTCCAGGTTCCCCGACACCATCGGGATGATCAGGCCCAGCGTCAGCACGGCAAGGACCGCTTGGCTGCCGGCGATGTTCTGGAAGTCGGCAACCGTCGGGAACGACGTGGAGGTCTTGCTCCATGTTGCGTAGAACGCGATGCTGGCGATGAGCAGTGCAAGCAGGGAGTACTGGCGCAGCAGGTCGCCCGCGACGGTTCCGGCGCTGCGGCGCCCACGACGTGCAGGGCTCGTGTCGGGCGCCTCCACCAGGGGGCTCGACTCCGATGGCGGAGCCGGGTGAGAAGGGATCTCGCTACGGGGGGTTGTCACGGCCTGGCCCTCCTGGGCGCTGTAAACGGTCCGCGGCACGGGGTGTCGGATCCACCTCGGGCCGTGGTCATACGGTCGCCTCCGAGACGTTGAGGAGCTCGGTGAGGCGGTGCGCCTCCAGGGGCTGCTGGACAACGGAGGCGATCCGGCCCTCTCGCAGGACCAGGACGCGGTCGCAGGCGTGGGCGAGCTCCTCGGGGTCGCTGGCGACCAGCAGGACACTGGTGCCGTTAAGTGTTGCCTCGCGCACTAGGCCGTAGATCTCGCTGCGGGCGGCGATGTCAACGCCTTGGGTGGGCTCGTCCAGCAGCAGGACCGCTGGCTTGCGCCGCAGCCAACGGGCCAGCACGACCTTCTGCGCGTTGCCGCCGGACAAGGTCTCGACGTGCTGCTTGTCGCTGCCGACCATGATCAGGAACCGGCGGATGGCGTCGCTGCTGTCCTTTCTCTCCGCGTTGTGGGAGAAGCGCAGTGAGCGGAAGTAGTGGCCCGCGTCCCCCGCGGTCATGTTGTGACGCACCGACTCGCCTTGGAACAGGGCGTCAGCCTGCCGCTCCTCGGGCACGTAGGCGATCCCCGCTGCCATCGCCTCGCCCGGTGAGGTGAACGCCACCGGCTTACCCTCGAGCTCGATGCTGCCGGCCGTGGCAGCCGGAAAGGCACCGAACAGGTAGCGAAGCAGCTCCGATCGCCCCGACCCGAGCAGCCCGGCGATCCCCAGCACCTCGCCGCGGCGCAAGTCAAAGGAGACGCCCTTGAGCGGTCCGCCGGTCACGCCCCGGGCCTTGAGGACAACGTCGGCGTCCTTCCTGTCGACATGCTGGGGAAACAGCCGCTCCAGGGGCCGGCCGACGATCAGCTCGATAAGGTCGGACTCGGAAAGTCCGGCGGCATTGACGGTGGCAACCTTCTTGCCGTCTCGTAGCACGGTGACCCGGTCCGCCACGGAGAGCACCTCATCGAGGCGATGGCTGACGTAGAGGATTGTCTGCCCGGCGGCGGCGTAGCGGCGCAGGCTGTCGAGCAGGTGCTCGACCTCCGAGGCCGGCAGCGCTGCCGTCGGCTCGTCCAGGACGAGCACGCCGCTGTCGGCGTCCTCGCGGTCCTGGACTGCGCGGATGATCGCGACCCGGGTGCGGTCCGCTGCCCGCAGCGACCCTAGAGATGTCGTCGGGTCGGCCGGCACGTGGTAGTCCGAAAGCAGCTGCGCCGTCCGGGCGTTCAACGCCCTCCAGTTGATCTTGCCGGTGCGTCCCGTCGGGAAGCCTGAGCCGAACGCGATGTTCTCGGCGACCGACAGCTGCGCGAAGACTGCAGGCTGCTGGTGAACGAAGCGAAGGCCGGCAGCGAACGCCTGGTCGGCGGACCAGCTCGCGGCGGCGACGCTGGCGTCGCCGATCTGCAGCAAACCGCCGGGCTCCGGGACAACGACCCCCGCCAGACATTTGATCAGTGTGGACTTGCCCGAGCCGTTACCGCCGAGCAGGGCGTGGACCTCACCCGGGCGGATGTCGAGATCGACCCCGTCCAGGGCGAGGATCCCGGCGTATGCCTTGGACATCCCGGTGACGCTCAGCGCCGACGCTGTGCTCACGGGGGCTGTGCTCACCCGATGCCCCAGGCCTTCTTGTAGTCGGCCTTGAAGTCGACCTTCGGGATGTACGGCCCGGATGCGGGCAGGCCGTTCGCCTTGTCAACTAGCTGCCATCCCAGCCCTGACGTAGCGATCGGCTTGCCGGTGAACAGGCTGTTCATGGTGTCGACGGCGGCGTAGGCGGTCCAGTCAGAGGGTGTGATCTGAACGGCGTTGACGCCCTGGTTGCCGCGGATCAGGTCCAGTTCCGGCTCGAAGCCCTCGCCGCCCATCACGTAGAGCTTGGCGGCGCGGCCGGACTGGGTAACAGCAGCGTTGATACCCAGCAGGGTAGCGGCAGTGTAGGGGCTCTTGATGGCGTTGGCCTCAGGGTGCTGCAGCAGCGCCGTGGTGACCTTCTGCTGCAGGTTCGGACCCAGTTCAGAAGCGGTGAAATCGAGCTTGTCGACAATCTTGCAGCCGCCGCACTTGGCGATCTCGTCCAGAAAACCCATGCCGGTATAGCGCAGGACGGTGAACTCCTGGTCATTGAGAAAGAGCACCTGGGCCTTGCCACCGGTCGCGGCGACGATGGCCTTTGCCTGGTCCGAGCCGTACTGCTCGGTGAACTTGCCGATGTCGGCAGCACCCGAGCCGTAGTTGATCTGACCAGCGAACAGCGGCTCGCCGCCGCCGCCGAAGATCGGGTCGTTGCAGTCGAAAGAGAAGATGCCGACGACCTTGATGCCCTTGGCCTTGGCCTCCTCCAGAGAGCTCTTGACGGTCGGGCAGTCGGTGGCGTCGAGCACGATGCCGTCGACGCCAGCGGAGATGGCCTGGCGAACCAGGCCGGGTGCGCTGGCCGGGTTGAGCTGCTCGTCGTACAGCGTCGTCGACCAGCCCAAGAGCTTGGCCGCTTCGATCGCCGAGTTGGACGGGACCGAGGAGCTGATCGCGGCCTGGCCACCGCTGATGACGACGATCTTCTTGCCCTTGGCGCCCGGGCGGGAGGCCGTCGACGGGTTGTGCAGCGGTGCGCTGCTCTGAACCGGGCCCGTGCTACCGCTACTGCCGGTAGCGCTGGCCCCGGTACCGCTGGAGGTCCCGGTGGACGGGGTTGAGCTGCTGGACGAGCCTCCGCAGGCAGTAAGCAGCGCAGCCAGCGCCAGGCTTGTGCCTGCCGCGGCCCGGCGGGTGGTGAGCGTGCTACCCAAGCGCATTTCGCAAGTCCTCTTCATCCGTGATGGCGCCGCGGTCTGCGACCGATCCAATGCCGGGTCATTCCTCTGCCGTGTGCCCCCGCCGCGCTGTCGCTCTCGCGAGTGCACCTGTCACGCCACCCTGCGGAAAAGCAGGTCGGCGCCGCCGCATCCGAGTTCGCTAAGACCCTGACCCGGGGTGTGGCGCACGATACATCTGCCTGGTCTGTTGCGACAGCCACGTCCGGCGGTGTTTCGCTGCGGCCCTGCCCGGCCGTCCCAAAGAACCAGATCCTCGGGCAGAGCCGCGTCGAAGTCGTTCGACGTCTTGGGCTTCCAAGCCAGAGCCGCACTCCGCCCAAGCCCGTTCGGCCAAATCCGGCTCAGTCTCGGCGGCTTCGTGCACGACCCCACCGACCCGGTCGGCCGACTGCTGTTCAACGTCCTGGCCATAGTCGCCGAGTTCGAAGCCGACCTGGCCCGGATGCGTACCCGTGAAGGCATGAAGGTCGCGAAAGCGAAGGGCCGGCTGCGGGACAAGCAGCCCAAGCTGTCTCCCCGCCAGGAGACTCACCTCGTCGCCCTCCACCGTGCCGGCGAGCGCTCACAGTCCTAGACCAACGCCCCGGTCGTCGTCGGCGGCGGCGGCAGGAGGACGCTGCTGCTCGGGTCGATGAGGATCTTGGCGTGGTGCTCGGGGTCGCGCAGCGCGTCGAAGGCGCCCTCGACCCCGTTGAGCCCGACGGTGCCGGTGACGAGCGGGCTGGCGTCGACCTTGCCGTCGGCGAGCAGGTGCAGGGTGTCGCGG
>JAABUM010005847.1_pt1 | contig 12558 bp, 13 predicted proteins | sample 5559161 | NCBI WGS metagenome assembly JAABUM01 (sample SAMN10711868, study PRJNA513369) | rock metagenome | isolation source: Antarctica rocks | place: Antarctica: Victoria Land, Siegfried Peak nord | reverse complement strand
CGTCAACGTCATCTGCCCCGGCGCGATCGAGACCGCGATCGACGAGCACACCGAGCGGCGCGACGTCGAGCGGGCGACGATCCCGGTCGAGTTCCCCGAGGGCGCGCACCCGCTCGAGGGCCGACCCGGCACCGCCGAGCAGGTCGCCCGGCTGGTGCTCTTCCTCGCCTCGGACGCCGCCGCCCACATCAGCGGCACCGAGCTGTGGATCGACGGGGCGGAGTCGCTGCTCAAAGGCTGAGCGCGGGGCTGCCTGTCGGCATCGCCGCAGCAGGCAGCGAGACGGGTCGGCCATGGCACCACCGCCTGCCCTGGACCGCGACGCCACCCGCACGGCGTCCGCGCGTCACGCGTGGGGGCGGCCCGGCGCCGGGTTCCCGCCCGACCGCCGTCGGCGAGCGATCGACGGACGACCGACCGGCGGGTGATGGTACTTCCGTCCGCCCACCCGGGTCCCAAGCGGCGCACATCCCCGATACATCCGGGGGATTGTTCGCTGTCGGCCCGGCCGGCTATGCTGGGGGGGGTGGCGCATCACGGGTGTTCGTGCGCGCCGGAGTGGCATTGGGCGGTGATTCTTGAGCGGCGAGAGCGTGGCGACGGGCGCGGGATGGCCGGACTGGCGGATGGCGTTCGCCGTTGTTCGATGCGCCCTGCTGCCCCTCGCCCGAGAGCGCCAGGCGCTGTCGCGCCGCTGGGCACGCCGCGGCGGCGCCCGGCTCGCCGCCCTCTACGACTTCGCGACCCTGCTGGTCGGCGAGCGCGACCTCGACCGCCTGCTCGCGGCCCTCGTCGCCGGCCTCGCCGAGCGCTTCGGCTACCGCTACGTCAGCGTCTTCCTGCTGGAGGGCGAGCGGCTGCACCTGCACGCCCAGATCGGCTACGCGACGCCGATCACGGCCCTCGGCCTCGGGGAGGGGATCACCGGGGTGGTGGGGCGCGACGGCCGGGCCGTGCTCGTCCGCGACGGCCGCCGACACCCCGGCTACCTCTTCGCCGAGGATCACTTCAGGTCGCAGGCGTCCGTCCCGCTCGCGCGCGGCGGGCGGGTCCTCGGCGTCCTCAACCTGGAGGGTGCCGCCGGCGAGTTGGGGGCGGCGGACCTGCGCCTGCTGGCGACGCTGGCCGCGCCGCTCGCGGTGGCGATCGAGAACGCCGCGCTCGTGGCCCGGCTCGCCGATCAGGCGACGCGCGATCCCCTCACCGGCCTCCTGAACCGGCGCGGCATCCTCGACGCCCTCGACGCGGCCCTGGGCGCGGCGCCGCCCGTGTCGATCCTCCTGCTCGATCTCGACGGCTTCAAGCGGATCAACGATCGCCACGGCCACGCCGCCGGCGACGCGACCCTGGCCGCGTTCGCCAGCCTGCTGGCGGCGAGCGTCGGCCAGGAGGGCGTCGCCGGGCGGCTCGGGGGCGACGAGTTCCTCGTCGTCCTGCCTGGTGCCGACGCCGGGGCGGCGGGGGCGGTGGCGGCCCGCTTGGCGGCGGCGAGCCGCGCGGCGCCCTGTCCGCTGGCGTGTTCCGGGGACGATCCGCCGCCGGTCCTGCGCTACAGCCCGGGTCTGGCGAGCGCCGATGGCCGGGGGCGCGGGTCGGGGGCGCTGCTGGCGCGGGCCGACCGCGCCATGTACGACGCCAAGCGTGCGCGCGGCGGCCCCACTCGCCCGCTCGTCGGCGCGGTCTGAGCACCGCCCCTCGGCCTGGATGGCTACGGTAGCAGGGCTCGTCAGTCGCGAGTTCTCATAGCCAGGCCTTGTTACGATTTAAAGGGATATGTCGCGAAAAGTGGGCCACCCTACCCCGTATGGTGTGGTAACTCCGTCTGCGCGCCGCTGAAGCTCATGAATCGCCCAGTTCCCAATCTCGTTCGGTATGATGGCCTCGTACTTATGGTGTCGGTGATCAGCGAGGGGACGGGACATGCTCTGGGCGGTATTGACGCATCTGGCGGGGTTCATCGTCGACCTTGTCGGCAGCGCGCGGCGCACCGCGGACGCGAAGGACCTGGAGATCGCGCTGCTGCGGCACCAGCTCCGCCTGCTCCAGCGCCGGTCGTCACGTCCGCCACGCCTGTCGCGGTGGGAGAAGGTGACCCTCGCCGTCTCGGTCGCGAAACTCGCGCGGTCAGTCACCGAGGGACGAACCCGTCTCTCCCGTGCCGTGCTCCTCGTGCAGCCGGAGACCGTGCTGAAGTGGCACCGCGAGCTCGTGCGGCGCACGTGGACCTACCGACGTCGGCGCGCGGGCGGCCGACCACCGCTCGGTGCCGAGGTGGAGGCGCTGCTCCTGCGGCTGGCCGCGGAGAACCCGCGCTGGGGCTACGGCCGGCTCCAGGGCGAGCTCGCCAAGCTCGGGCATCCCCTCGGGCGCTCGACGGTCCGGGATGTGCTGAAGCGGCGGCGGGTGCCGCCCGCACCGCACCGCCGCGAGCGCGCCGACACCTGGCGGCGGTTCCTCGCCCGGCACGGCGATACCATCGTGGCCTGCGACTGCTTCACGGTCGAGACGGTCTTCCTCACGACCCTGTACGCGCTGTTCTTCCTCGAGGTCGGCACGCGCCGCGTCCATCTCGCCGGCTGCACCGCCCACCCGACCGCCGCCTGGGTCGCGCAGCAGGCGCGGCAGCTCGCCTGGACGACACAGGAGGCCGGCGCGTCACCCCGGTTCCTCATCCACGATCGCGATGCCAAGTTCCCAGCCACCTTCGACACCGTGCTCGCGTCCGAGGGGATGGCGATCGTGCGCACGCCGTATCGCGCACCGAATGCCAATGCCTACGCGGAACGGTGGGTCCGCTCGGCCCGCACCGCGTGCCTGGATCACCTCCTCATCGCCAAAGAAACACACTTTCGACGCGTGCTGACGGAGTACGTCACTTTCTACAACCAGGCCCGGCCGCACCAGGGCATCGAGCAGCGGTGCCCAGTCGCGCTCCCTCCACCGGTGCGGGACGGGCCGGTGCGCCGCCGCGACCGGCTCGGTAGCCTGGCTCCACGATTATTATCGCGAGGTAGCCTGAGCCGAAGCGCCCGCTGAGGATGCCCTTTCCGCACGCTACACGCCGACCGGGCCGGCTTCGCGCTGTCTTCGACACCCGTCAGCGATGCCCGCCGTCCCATTTCTGACACATCCCTTTCAGGTTGATACGCTTGGCCTGCTCGGAGTTCATGGCTAAAGTGCCGTCACGCCTGATTCAGTGACGGCCAGCCGTCGGCCGATCGTGCGCTTGATCTCCTGCCCGACTTCCTGCTCGGCCAGCCTCAGCTCGTAGGCTTTCTGCAAATTCAGCCAGAGTTCCGGCCCGGTGCCGAGCCATTGCCCTAAACGCAGCGCGGTATCGGCCGTGACGGAGCGCCGTCCGACGATGATTTGGGTAAGCCGGTTCGTCGGCACATGCAGGATTTTCGCCAGCTCGTTGGCGCTCATGTGCAGTTCTTCGAGTTCGTCGGCCAGAATCTCGCCTGGGTGGATGGCTGGTCGGGTCATGGTCGGTTCTCCTAATGGTAGTCGGTGATCTCGATGTTGAAAGGTCGCGGAGCGCCTTCGGGCCATTCAAAACAGATCCGCCATTGCTGGTTGATTCGGATGCTGAATTGCCCTCGCCTATCGCCGCCCAGCGCTTCAAAGCGATTACTCGGCAATTGCATCAAAGCTTCCTTGTGCGGCGCGGCGTCGAGGATTTCCAGCCGACGATATACCTGGCGCTCGAACGCCTGAAACTCCCTCACCCGCTCGCCATCAGCAAACCGTTGGGTGCGGCGGTCGCGATATTTCAGCGGGCCGTCCTCTTCACTTGTCATGCTCCATCTTCCCATCTTATACGTCTTACGTCAAGCGTATAGTCAGTGTGTGCCATGTATTGGTGGGATAGTATGCCGCATTCCTTCGGAGCCAGTGGAATGGTACTGTTAAGGTGACTGGCGGGATGTGTCAGAAATGGGACGGCGGGCATCGCTGACGGGTGTCGAAGACAGCGCGAAGCCGGCCCGGTCGGCGGTCTGTTGAACGATGATTAGAAGCAATACCGTTTAGATAAGGTGATGCGCTGCTCGGTCGGCGATACTGGGGGTGCTCGCAGCCAGTACGCCGGAAGGAGCAGCGCATGGCCCTGATGATACGCCAGATCGCCGAGCGTGACACGGTGGGGGCGCATCTCGCGCTCGACGTGCTCGCCCGCGTCGTCCCAACCGCAGCGGTCGAAGCCGTCCTGGCGGAGTGCAGGCGGCCGGGGGGGCGGACCCGCAAGCTGCCCGGACTCGTGACGGTCTTCTGCTGCATCGCGATGAATCTGCACACCGGGGACTGCCTCGTTCACATCTTCCGGCAACTCGTCCTGGGCTTGCGCTGGCTCTGGCCGGACCCGGCCGCGTTGCGCGCGAGCAAAGGGGCGCTGTGCCAGGCGCGTTATCGCCTCGGGGCGCGGCCGCTGGCGCTCCTCTTCTGGCGCGTCCGTCGCCCGCTTGCCACCCCCCGCCACGCCCGGTGCGTTCCTGTTCGGCCTGCGCCTGTTGGCCCTGGATGGGACGACCCTCGACATACCGGACACGCCCGCGAACGTCCGCGCCTTCGGGCGGCAGCCCAGCCCGCGCGGCACGAGCGCGCGGCCCCGCGTCCAGGTCGTCGCCCTCAGCGAGTGCGACACCCACGCGATCGGCGACGCGGGCCTCTGGGGCTGGGACGCCGACGAGCGCGCCGCCGGGCGGCGGCTCCTCCGCTCGGTGGGGCGGGGCGTCCTCCTGCTCTGGGATCGCGGCTTCCACAGCTGCACCACCATCGCGGCGACGCGAGCGACAGGCGCGCATTTCCTCGGGCGACTCCCGGCCACCGACAAGCCCCTGCCGGTGCGTGCGCTCGCCGATGGCAGCCACCTGGTGCGCCTCCGCCCCGGCGACCATCGCCGCCGTCGGCGTGGGGAAACCGCGCTGGTGCGCCTCATCCGCTCCACCCTCGACGATCCGGCTCGCCCGGGCCACGGCGTCGAGCACCGGCTCGTCACCGCGCTGCCCAGCCCGCGCATCGCCCCCGCCGAGGAGTTGGTGCTGGCCTACCACGCGCGCTGGGAGTTCGCGTTGGCGGCGGACGAGGCCAAGACCCACCAGCGCCCCGCCACCCCGCCCCGTAGCCGCAAACCGGTCAGCGTCATCCAGGAAGTCTACGCCCTGTGAGCGCCCACTACCTGGTGCGCGCGGTGATGGTCGACGCCGGCCGTGCCGCCGAACTGGCCCCGACGCGCCTCGGCTTCCTCACCACCCTGCGCCCCATCCACGCGGCGTTGCCGGATTTCCAGCGCGCTGCCCCCGCCGAGCACGCGCGCCTCTATCGGCAACTCCTCGCCGACGTGGCGGCGGCTCGCCTGCCCATGCGCGCCAACCGCAGCAACCCGCGCGTCGTCAAGCAGAAGATGAGCAACTTCCGCGTCAAAGGCCCGCCGCATCACGACTGGCCGCCGCCCACCAAGCCCTTCCGCGCCGCCATCGTCCTGCTTATCTCAACGGTATTGGCCCTAGTAGGCCCTTGTGCTAGTTGGGGAAGGCGAGCACCTTGATCTGGAGGAAGTCGGCGTGTCCGAGCAGGCGATTCAGGTAGATGGATAACGTGTGCGCCGCCAGCTTGGTGTGCAGGCGGGCGCACACGCCCTGGAAGGTGTGGGCGCGATGGCGGGCGAGGCCGAACTGCGCGGACAGTTGATCGTTGACGGTCTCGATGATCTGGCGGACGCCATTGAGCAGGCGGGCCGCCGCTGCGGGCAGCTGCTGCCGCTGGTTGCGGCGGGGCACGGTCAGCAGCGTCACGGCGTGTTCCTCGTGCAGTTCCTGCGCCAGCGGGGCGCTGATGTAGCCTTTGTCGCCGACGACGACCAAGTCATGCTGCTCCCGCAGCAGTTCGGCCCCGACCGCCACGTCGCTGGCGCTGGCGGGGGCCAGCGCGAAGTCGCGGATCACCCCGCCGAGGGTGACCAGCAGGTGCAGCTTGTCGCCGAAGATCGTCTGCTTCTTGGTCGGCACCTTGCCGAAATCGGCCCCTTCGGCCCGCCAGCTGCCGGTGCCCGCCGCGCTCGGCACCAGGTGGAACTGGAGGACGGGCACCGGCACGCTGTCGATAGCGCACCGGCGGTCCTGCGCCACGTCGAGCACGGCGAGGACCGCTTGGCGGAGGGCGTTGAGCGCGTGTCGCAGGTGTCGCCGTCGCCGGTTGAAACGGCTGCGCTCGGGCAAGCGCGGGAAGAGGTGACGATACGCCGCCCACTCGCTGAGCAGCGCGGCCTCGGTCCGCCAGCCGCGACACTCCCCGACCAGCGCCAGCGTGAGCAGCTCGCTGTCGCTACACGCGGGGGCGGGTCCGCTGCCGCGCTTGTAGGCCGAGGGCAGCCGCCGCCACAATTCATCCACGATCACGTACATCCACACGCAGAAGTCCTCGAAGTCCGGTATCATCGTATTCTCCCCCGGCGATACGGTGTTCCTCAACAGCACACCTGTAGTCGCCGGGGGAGTTCTTGTCAAGCAAGCGAACTAGCACAAGGGCCTAGTAGGGCGATCGGCGCGCTCGGTGACGACCGACGACTGCCGACCCCCCTCGCGACCCACGACCCACAGCCCGCGCCGCTCAGCGCGGCAACCCCGGCCCCAGCACCACCACGCGCAGCAGCAACGCCACGACGCCCGCAATGAGCCACGGCCAGGAGCGCCCCACCACCAGCGGCGCGCGCGGGGTGGTCGGCCCTTCGGCGTGGATCCACAGCGGTAGCCACGCCATGAAGGCGTTGCCGCCGAACGACGACGCCGCAGCGGAGATCAGGATCAGCACCGGACTCGTCGGGTTCAGCGCCCCGGCGATCACGGCGGAGATGCCGATGGCGAAGTAGGGGACGAGCGCCAGGATTAACGCCCGCCGCTGTCGCGCGCCCCGCCCCCACCCGAGGAAGGGGTCCAGCAGCCGCGCCGCGATCCGCAGCACCGCGATCGAGGCGACCACCCCGATCGCGGTGCTGACCGCCTGCCAGAGCGGCTTCAACGGCAACCCGGCCATGAAGTCGTGGACATCGCCGAAACCGACGAACGAGAGGGCCAGCAGATATCCCCACGCGACGAGGAAGTTGCTGAAGCCGAGGAGCCAGAGGAAGTACCGGGTGTGTACCCGGCGCGCGGCGCGCAGCGCCCCCCACGCCAGGAAACCGAGGACCACGTTGGCGAACGGACCGGCGGCGGCGACGATCCGCAACGTCCCCGCCCCCATCGCCCCGTCATCGAATTCGGCGTCCACGCTCGTGACGCGCGTCAGCGTGTGCCCGGTCAGCACCACGGCCAGGCCGTGCCCCAACCCCTCGTGCGCGAAGACGGCGAGCAGCCCGACGACCAGCGCGATCCCGATGACCGTCCACCGATCGGGCGTCGGATACCGCTCGGCGGCGACATCGGCGGCAGCAACCGGTGCGGTGGCATTGGCGGCCATGTTTCCTCCAGTCGTGGGTCGTGGGTCGTGGGTCGTGAGTGAGTATTCGGTCACCGGTTGTCAGTTGTCAGAAAAGAGTCCGTGGTCCGTAGTCCGTGGCGGGGATCGCCGACAAGCATTGCCTATCGACAGCACCGCCCCCCCCACTCACGACCCACGACCCACGACCCACGACTCCCTCACCCCCGCGCCGCCGCCACGATCGCCTCCAGCGCCGCGACGTGCGCGTCGAACGCCGCGCGACCGGCGGCGGTGGCATGGTAGAAGGAGCGTCCGAGTCGCCCGCGTCCCTCCTTGCGCACCGCGGCGTAGCCGTGCTCGGTTAGGGTCCGCAGATGGAGGCCCAGGTTGCCATCGGTCAGCCCGAGCAGGCCGCGCAGCGCCGTGAAGGCCAGCTCCCCCGCCGGTGGCAGGCCGATCAGCGCGGCCAGGAGACGCAACCGGTTGGTATCCGCCAGCAGCGGATCGAGCGGCGCACGGAGCAGATCGCGCAGCATCGCCTCCGCCCCATCGTGCGGCGCGGCAGCCGGAACCAGCTCCCCGCCCCCCCGCCCGTCGCGCGGCGCGCTCATCGCGCCCCCCGCTGGCGAAATGACGAACAGGGGGTGCGTAGGCGAGCGGGCGAGTAGGCGTAGTAGGCGAGTAGGGAAGGCGGCAGGCGGCAGGCGGCAGGCGGTAGAGCGGGAAGTCGGTCGCACGGGCCAGTGGACGAAGTGGGCGCATAGGCGCGTAGGGGCGTAGGCGAAGAAGGAGTGACAACATCGGCGCGGTGTATGTCCCGCCATCCGCCCCGCATCACCGACCGCAGACCCGCTCGCCGACCGTCCCGCATCGCCCCCCACCCCTCCATGACATCACCACTCCCCATGCACCATCCCAATGGACCGACCCTCTCTGCCGATTGCCGACCGCCGACCACCGTCCCCACTCGCCCACTCGCCCGCTCGCCCACTCGCCTACTCGCCCGCTCGCCCCCGCCACAGCCCCACCAGCACCATCCCGCCGCCGCCGCACAGGCCGAAGAGGAGCGCGCCCCACTCCGGCAAGAAATGGCGCAGGAGCGGCGCGAGGACCACCATCCCGCCGCCCAGGATCGCCAACGCCCGTTCCTCGCTGACGACCCCGTAGAGGAGCAGCGCCAGCCCCCAGAGCGCCCCCGTCAGCAGCGTGACCACGATCGCCTCCGCCGGCACCACCGTGCTCACCAGCAAGAAGGTGCCGAAGACGATCACCCACCACGCCCGCCCGAAACGCGCCTCCCAGCCGCTGCGGATTGTGTCGTCGCGCAACCGGCGGGTGAGCGCGAACGCCGCCACACCGAGCGGCACCCAGAGCGCCCAGCCGATCGCGAAGGGGAGGAATTGCAGCCCCGTATAGCCGAGCACCCAGGCGACCCCCCAGACGATCAGCCCCGCGCGCAGCATCGCCCGCTGCGCGGCGCGCGCGCTCCGCACCGTCGCCGCCCGCGCCAGACGCAGCGCCACGCGCGCCTCCTCCACGCTCGGCTCGCCCCCGCGCGGCGGGCGGAGTTCGCGCTCGCCCATCGGCCGACCTCTCCCCGTATGGTCGCTCGTCGCACCGGCCCGTCACGCCCGACGCCCTGATTACTCTGTCGCGCAGAGCATACCACCACGGCCACCCTCCCGCAAAGGGCCGCGCCCACCGACGATAGCACAGTCAAGTTAAGCCTTTTAGGCCGCGACGGCGGTCCGCAAGTGGGGAATGATCGGCGCATACGCAACCGGATCCGGCCTATATAAGCGCTGACAAAGGCCAGAATTAGTCCGGTGGGGGGAGATTTCGTTCAGTCAAAACTTAACGTGACAGTACCCTCCCGTCACAGTCACGCCCCTCTCAATAAAATCGTGTCGTCGTCAGGCCGACTCCACTAGCGCCTGCGGAGCGGCGCGGAAATCGTGTCGCCCGAGGAGTGCCAGGCCGAGCAGGCCGGCGAGCGCCAGCAACGTCCCGCCCAGCCAGTACACCGGCGCGATCCCCCACGCATCGACCAGCACCCCGCCCAGCGCCAGGGAGAGGAGGCGCATGAGGTTCCAGGTCACGTCGAGCAGGGTGAAGACGCGCCCGCGCACCGTGTCCGGCACCGCACCCTGCACCGTCGAGCTGAAGACGACCATGCCGGTCGAGGTGTTGAGGCCGTAGACGAAAAGGATGACCAGCGCCACCGGCAGCGGCGTGAAGACGGCGATCAGCACGTGCCCCACCCCGCGGACGAGGTAGGGCACGAAGAGCCAGCGCGCGTCGCGGTAGTCACGCGCGAGCGTGTTAGGAATGAGCGGCCCGAGCAGCGCCCCCACCCCGATCGCCCCGATGAGCCAGGCGAAGCCGGCCGGCGCGAGGCGGAGGTGTTGCTCAGTCAGGACCACGAGCAGCGCACCCGTCGCCCCGACTGCGAATGAGGCCAGGGCCTGCACGAGCAGCAGGCGCGAGACGAACCGGTCGCGCCAGGCGAAGGCGAGTCCGTCGCGGGCGTCCTGCACATAGCGGCGCAGGCCATTTTTGGCCCCCGTGCCTACCTGCCCAGCGTGGGCAGGAATGGCGAGGGTGGCAATCAGCAGGGCCGAGGCGACGAAGCTGGCCGCGTTGAGACCGAAGGCCGGGCCGGTGCCAATGAGCGCGATGAGCCCGCCTACACGTGGGCTCGGCGTCCTCGTCCAGCAGGCCGATGTGCCAGCCGTTGCCGGTGGCGGAGCCTGCCCACAGGGCGACACACGACGAGACATCGACGTGGCGCTGGTAGATGGCGTAGAGCAGGTCGTAGTCGGCGTCGGGGTACTGGCCGAGGACGTCTTTGAGGGACAGGCTGGGCTGCTGGAGGACACCGACCGCGAAGGCGCTGGTCGCTTTCTCCACATCGGGAGACGCCAGGCGGCGCTCGACGGCGGGGGCGATGAGGCGGGAGTCGATAAAGTTTGTAAGGGGGTTGGCCATGAAGGGGGCGTGCGGAAGGGGTGTTCGGGGCTACTCCCATTCTACTGTACAGAAGTGGCCGCTTGACCGTGGCATAGGAGGGGCATATATATTATATATAAGGAAGATAGAGCCGGTTGGTAGACAGCGAGTCGCGACCACCCAACCGTTTGCCGATGGGAGATGGAGGGCTTGACATGAACCGCGTGACGGGTATCGGCAGCATCTTCTTCAAGGCCAAAGACCCGCAGGCCATGCAGGCGTGGTACAAGCGGCACCTCGGCATCGACGTGCAAGACTGGGGCGGTGCCGCCTTCGACTGGGCTGACACAGCTGGCAAGCCGGTGGGCGGCACAACGGCCTGGTCCATCATGCCCGACGAGGAGGGCGCGTTTGCACCGAGCGCGGCGTCCTTCATGGTGAACTACCGGGTCGCCGACCTCCGCGCGCTGCTCACGGCCCTCAGGGAAGCGGGCTGCAACGTCCTGGATAAGTTCGACGACTCGGCATACGGGAAGTTCGGCTGGGTCATGGACCCGGAAGGCAACAAGGTCGAGCTGTGGGAGCCGCCTGCTGGACAGTAGGGCCGAACGAGGCGTCACTGCATGGGTGCCGCGGGTGTGGTCACCGAAAGACCCGACATCCTCACCCCTTCCTGACAGCGCAGCGCGACAGACGCTTCGGGGCAGTTGAACCGGCATGTTAAAATGAGGACATACGCGTGGTAGGAAGCGCAAGACCCTTTGAATAGTCCGATCGGAACCCATGGGCCTGCTATATTGCTACTAGCAGGCCCCTTTTTAGTGTCCTACCCTCCTCTCAATGCCCCACCGCCCCATCACCACACCTGCCCAACTCCGCGCCTCCGTCATGGGCTTCAACGGCACGAAGAACGCCCGCTACGACTCGCCCTTCGCCTTCTACATGAGCTACCTGGAGACGAAGAAGAGATCGGGCGACTACACCGCCATGAAGCTGGCCAAAGCCGACCGCACCTGGATACTCAGACAAGCCGAAAAGCTCATCGCCAAACGTCACCCCACCCTCACCACGCAACGCCTCGCCAACAAGCAACCTCAGCCCTTCACCTACAAGAGCCTTGCCCACTACCTCAACGCCAAAGAAGCTTAATACGCTTTGTCCGGCGGCCATCAGAAGGCCATCAAGGGCAAGGTCTACACCTACCACCCTTTGGGGACCAACCTCTGGGAAAGGACTTCCGAGAATGGCAGGACCCGGATGTTGAACGATAATTAGATCCGCTGCTGGTGATAACTAGAATTGCCGGTTGAGAGACCTCCCGCGCGGCAGCCGTAGCATGGCATTCGAGGAGGATGCCATGAAGACTGATGCGGAGGTACTCCTGATGAAACGTGAACGGGCCAAGGGCCGGACCCAGGAGCAAGCGGCCGCGCGGGCGGGGATGGGCGTGCGAACCGCGCGCGAGTACGAGCGGCGGGGCCGACTCCCGAGCCAGCTGAAGCAGCCGCGGACCTACCAGACGCGAGCCAACCCCTTCGCCGCCGACTGGCCTTGGATTCAGGCGCAATTGGAGGGGGACGCGGCGCTGCAGGCGACCACGCTCTTCGCCCTGCTGTGTGACCAGTATCCCGGGCGCTATCAAGCGATCCAGCTGCGGACCTTGCAGCGCCACATCGCCGCCTGGCGGCTGGCGCACGGCCCCGCCAAGGAGGTCATCTTCCCCCAGGTGCACCGCCCCGGCGAGCGGGCACAGTCCGACTTCACCCACATGACCGACCTGGGGGTCACCATCGACGGCGCGCTCTTCCCGCACCTCGTCTTCCATCTCGTGCTGACCTACTCCAATATGGAAGCCGTCCACATCTGCCTGTCGGAGAGCTTCGAGGCGCTGGCGGAGGGCATCGAGGCCGCGCTCTGGCAACTCGGCGGCGTGCCCATGCAGCACCGCACCGACCACCTCAGCGCGGCGATCCGTCCGCTCGACGCCGAGGGCCGGACGCAGGCGACCGACCGCTATGCCGCTTTGCTCGCGCACTACGGGATGGTCGCGACGACGAACAACGCCGGGGAAGCGCACGAGAACGGTGACGTGGAGCAGGCGCACTACCGCTTCAAGCAGGCGGTGGATCAGGCGCTGCGCGTCCGCGGCGGGCGCGACTTCTTCGACCGCCCGGCCTACGCGCGCTTCCTGCAGGA
>JAABUM010005846.1_pt1 | contig 12558 bp, 12 predicted proteins | sample 5559161 | NCBI WGS metagenome assembly JAABUM01 (sample SAMN10711868, study PRJNA513369) | rock metagenome | isolation source: Antarctica rocks | place: Antarctica: Victoria Land, Siegfried Peak nord | reverse complement strand
GCCATCGTTGTCGTAGTCGCCTACTGCCACGCCCATGCCGTACATCTCGATATCCAGACCGCTGCCCTTGGTCACATCCTCAAACGTCCCATCGCCTTTGTTGTGGTACAGAGCACACGTGGTGCGGGGCCGCACGCTGTAGGAAGGGATCTTCATACCAAAGCGGCGCGCGTGCTCACGGCCACTGCCGTTGCGGTACGCTTCCACTTCCGCTGCTGTCCAATCGCGGCTATTGACGAGAAGAATGTCTTGATAGCCGTCACCGTCGTAGTCAATGAAGGCCACACCGCTGCCCATGGTTTCGGGCATGAACTTCAGACCCCGCGCCCCGTTGTTATGCACGAAGGTGATGTGAGCTGCCTTTGTGATGTCCGTGAAGCGAATTGGTGACAGCACTGCGGCTGATACCTTCTTGCGCGGCGGCCTCAGCTTATCCAAGCTCGCCAAATCGGGGGCAGGTTGCTGTGAGCCACATCCTGCGGCCAGTAAAAAGCCGGTCAGCAGGGCGCCGACCAACCTACTTCCTGTTCTGCAGATTTGGCGAATCCAACGTGACGCAAACATTTCCAAGTACTTATCGCCTCTGTGTGATCCGGCCTAAAACGATCGGCATCTCGAATTGGTAATCAGCGGCGTCCGAGCTTTTTCTGCTGTGACCTACAGCAGGGAGTGGACCTTAGCGGAGCTCTTCCTGCGGCGTTAAGCGAGTGTAGCAGCCGAGTGTCCGGTTCCGCGTCGTGCTGCCCAGGAGACGATTTCGTTTAGCCCCTCCTCATCGCGGGTTTTGGTTGTACGGACGAGGTTACAGAAATTTTATGGCTGGGTATCATATGTCGGCAAAGCTCATCCAGCACCAAAGTGCGGGGATCAGAGCAGGAGGATTCCAGATGTTAAAAAGAACCAGTCGTCTCACCGTCGCTCGGGACCCGCGTAAGGCCTTTACGCTCATCGAACTGTTAGTCGTCATTGCCATCATAGCAATTCTGGCGGCTATCCTCTTCCCCGTCTTCGCGCGAGCACGGGAAAATGCGCGCCGAGCGAGCTGCCAGAGCAACCTCAAGCAGATTGGCCTCGGCATCGTCCAGTACACCCAAGATTACGACGAGGGCTTTCCACCGGCAGCCACTGGCAATCCCGACGGTTGGAATGCAGGCACCCGCCTCACTTGGCGCCAGATCATCCAGCCTTATGTGAAGAGCACGCAGTTGTTCGCCTGCCCTTCCAACCCCCAGAACCAGCGCATTGCGGATCCGGCGCGCGCTGGATACCCGGCCATGCCGCAGTCCTATGGGGCGAACGGACGCATCATGCACGACAACACCAAGATTTCGCTGGCCGTCATTGACAAGCCGGCGCAGAAAGTCTTGGTTGGCGAGTGCGACGCGCCCTTCGAAATGTTCTTCGTTGGTTCTCCCAACCAAAGCAGCAACAATGACTTCCCCGATCAGATGTTCTCGGGCCACCTGAGCACCACGAACATCCTGTTTGCCGACGGACACGTCAAAGCCCTCAAGCCCACCATGACCATGCGGGACATCAACATGTTCGGTGGCTTTGACGACCAAGGCGGCGGGCCCGGTGTGTGCGCCGACTGGTGGGGCGATACTTCGGTCAACTGCGATACCCCTTCGGCCGGCGCTATGAAGCATCTGCAGGCGCTGGAACAGAAGTTCTCTTAATCGCCGCCTTTCTCCAGCCGCGCAAAACCAGGACGTCCCACTGCAAATGCAGTGGGACGTTCTGGCTTGGAGAGCGCTTCGTGGAACCAACCGCCTGCTCCTGGCCGACGTGGAAGTCCCCAGCCCGCCCAGCAACACCTCTGCCATTCCTCACATCATGTCGATCCCCTGATCGTATGAGAAGCGTGCATGGAGAGCGGCTTGAGCAAGAGCCTCCAGCGAGGTATCGCTGAGAAACAAGCGGCGGTTGGTTGGCATGGTGCTCCTTGAGTCTCTTTGGTCTACAGAAGAACTCGGCTTTTGCAAGAAGCAGTTCCTTTGGCGCTGCACAGGCTCAAGTACTTGAGTGCTCTTCCGCGCCCTCTTGAAGCTCCTGCCACTGCGCGAAGCTCAGCCTGTCCATGTGGAACACGTCCCGTGTGCGCGCGTAGCCTCCGGCGCCGCCCATGCGCGCGATCAGCCCCAACTTGTCCCACTCGATGTGGAACTTCGCGGCGTCCACCAGATCATCGCGCACAAACAGCGCCACCACCTCGCCGATGATGACGCGGTTGCGCCCGATCTCCAAGACGCTGTGCCGCCTGCACTCCAGGCTGGCCGGAGACTGCGCCAGACGAGGCACAGCAACCTTTTGCGAGGGCACCAGCTCAAGGCGCGCGGCTTCGACCTCGCTCACCCCAACAGGCAAATCCACCGCACAGATGTTCATCGCCTCCGTCAGCGCCTCGTCCACCATGTTGACCACGAACTCACCACGAGCCAGGATGTTGCGCGCCGAATCTTTGGGCGTGTCCGCCTCGCGGTTGCCGATGCCCAGCACGACCAGAGGCGGGTCCGCGCCAATCATGCTGAAGAACGAAAATGGCGCGGCGTTCACGCGCCCAGCATCATCCATGCTCGTGACCAGAGCGATGGGGCGCGGCACGACCACGCCGGTGAGCAGCTTGTAACCGTCGCGGGGCGAGAGAGTTTGCAGATCGAAGTTCACGGTTTCCTCTCGGCCCAAGTACTTGCCACCGCAGCCAAATATTCTCGGATGGCATCCCGGATATTGGCGACGGCTTCCTCTTCGGTCGCGCCCTGCGACCAGCAGCCAGGCAGAGCGGGGCACTAAATGGCGAACCCCTCATCCGATTCGTGCAAAATCACTTTGAATTTTATAGGGCGATTTTATCCTCGTCGCTTTACACGCGAGCGCTTCAGACCTTCCTTAGCTTCTGCAACTCATCATCCGTCTTACCGAGGTGGTTTATGAGGTTCAGCGTCCACTGCTCCTTGCCACTTTCTGGAACTGGTACGTCAAAGACTCGGGGGTTCTTGTCCGTCCCCACCTCAAGCCACGATTGAGTGTCGAAGACAATCATCCAGCCAGCCTTGCGGTAGGTAAACGGTTCGTGTTCCGACCACCCCGAGTTCTTTAGCAGCTCTTCGAAAGACATCTTCAAACTTCTTTCCAGCAACCGCCGACACGAGAGTGGGTTCTTCAACTCAAGAGGCTCCGCTACACCTGAAGCCGGGCCTCTTGAGCTGTAAGTACTTGATCTACTTCTTGACGTGTGTGCTCAGCCCGTAGAACATCTCCGCCGCTTCCATCACCGTCTCGCCGAGCGTGGGGTGTGAGTGGATAGTCAGGGCGACGTCGCGAGCGGTGGCCGCCATCTCGATGGCCAAAGTGCCTTCCGCGATCAGCTCCCCGGCCCCAGCTCCCGCGATGCCAACGCCAAGTACTTGCTCGGTCTTGGGGTCCAGAATCATCTTAGTCACGCCATCTGTGCGATCCAGTGTGATGGCGCGGCCTGAAGCCGCCCACGGGAACTTGACGATCTTGACCTCGCGATTATCGCGCTTGGCCTCGGTCTCGGTCAGGCCAGCCCAGGCGATCTCCGGGTCCGTGAAGATCACAGCTGGAATTGCATTCGGCTCGAAAGCCACCGCGTGACCCGCAATGGCTTCTACCGCAGTGCGCCCCTCGTGTGAGGCTTTATGCGCCAGCATGGGCTCGCCAGCCACGTCGCCGATGGCGTAGATGTTGTCCAGCCTGGTCTTGCGCTGAGCATCGACGCTGATAAAGCCTCGCCTGTTGGTCTCGATCCCGATTTTGTCCAGCCCAATGTTCTGCGTGTTGGGTGTGCGCCCCACAGCCACAAGCACTTTCTCAAAGGTCTGCGACACGGACTCGCCATTCTGGGGCTGCAGCGCAACCTGGATGCCGCCCTTGACTTCCTCCATGCTCAGCACCTTGGTCGAGAGCAAAATCGAGTGGAACTTCTTCTCCAGGCTCTTGTGCAGGAACTCAACTAAATCCCGATCCGCTCCAGGTAGCAACCCGGCCATCGCCTCGACCACCGTCACTTTCGAGCCCAGCGCTGCGTAAACCGTGCCCAGCTCCAGCCCAATGTAGCCGCCTCCCACAACGAGCAGAGTGTCAGGAATACTTTCGACTTCCAGTGCCGAAGTCGAGTCCATGATGCGAGCCGAGCCAATGTCGAAGGCCTTGATAACTGCGGGCCGCGAGCCCGTCGCGATGATCGCCTTACCGAACTCAACCCTCTGCTTCTGACCCGAGACCAGCTCAACATCGAGCGTCTTCTCGTCCACAAAAGTCGCGCGGCCCTGCAAGTACTTGATCTTGCGCGCCTTCGCGAGTTGCCCGGTTCCGCCCGTGAGCCTCTCCACAACTGCGTTCTTCCAGCCGCGCACCTTGTCCAGATCGATCTGCGGCTCGCCAAACGTCAGGCCCCAGTGACTGGCCTCGCGCGCCTCGTAGATCAGCTTGGCGTTGTGCAGCAGCGCCTTGCTGGGAATGCAGCCCCGGTGCAGGCAGACACCGCCGGGATTCTTCTCCAGATCGACCAGCGTGACGTCCATGCCCAAGTCCGCGCCCAGGAACGCCGCCGCGTATCCGCCCGGCCCGCCGCCAATGACAACCAGATTTGTTTTTTCGCTCATGCAGTTCAATTAACCACAACGAGCCAAGCCGGGCACGATGCGCGCGCCCTGAGACGAAAACGGCCCGGTTCGAGAAGAACCGGGCCGTGCAAGTACTTGTGGATGTGGGCGTGTGGGAGCCAGTAGAAAGAATTGACTAACAACCAAACGTATCTACTGCCGAGATAGTCGCAGTTACCTCTGGTTGGCACCGATCACACTACCAACTAAGCCGATCACACCACCAACTAAGCCACCGAAGAACACACCCATCATTACTGCTCCAACTTGGCCGCCGTAACGATTGAGGCCGTCACTATTGAGGGTAATAGCAGGTGGATCGAAATGTATCCAGATTGCTGCCGCTATCACACCTAAAATGGCACCTGCAATTGTGCCCAAGCAACCTGTCACACAACCAGTGTTCTCTCCGCTTGATCCTTGCTGATCAAAATTATCTGCCATGATTTATGATGTCCACAATACTTCGGTTGCGCATCAAGCTGTACCACGCAGAGCAAATCATAAGCACACCGAAGTTCGCTGTCTATTGGTGCCGCTCACATACCAAAGCTGAGCCAACTTCAAGCACAAGCGGCCCGGCTCATATCGAGCTGGGCCGCTGCAAGTACTTGGGGCGCTGTCTCAGGCCGCGACCTCGACCAATGCGCTGGCCGATGCTGGCTCTGGGATGGAGAGGCCGCCCTCGCGCATCCCCTCCAGGTGGAACTCGATGGCTTCGCGAATGAGCTGCGTCTCTTCTTCGCGTGTCTCGCCGACGGCCACGCAGCCGGGCAGGTCGGGCACGTAGGCGCCGAAGCTGGCGTCGCCCTTCTCGATGATGACGGTGTGCTGCATCGCTTCTCGGAATCCACGCCCGCTCGGGTACTCAAGGACTTGCCGATGGTGGCTGCTTGCTACCAGCTTTCGGTTGCCAGATTCTCGACCTCGCTGAAGTGAGCGTCGCGCGTGACCAGAACCAAATTGTGCTGCAAAGCCACCGCTGCTATCCAGATGTCGTTCTCTGGAATCGGCCTGCCTTTAAGCCTGAGGCCATCTTTGACGGCGGCGTAGTGCTGCGCCGTCTCGCCGTCGCAATCGACGACCGCGCTGCTGGCCAGCAACTCGTCCACGCGATGGGTGTTGGCCTTGGCGCGTCCCGACTTGAGCGCACCGTAGTAGAGCTCGCCGAACACGATGCTCGGGATGAAGACCTCGCTGGCCTGAGCGATCTTGGCTTGCACGCTGGCCTCGCCCGCGAAGAGCGCGATCACGATGTTGGTGTCCAGTAAGTACTTACCATTCATGCGCATCGATCTTCTCGCAGCCTTCCTCGATGGCTTGGGACATAGCCTCGGACTCACCGGGATCAATCGTGCCGGCAAATCGCAGCATCTCCGAACCCGCGACGCCTCGCGCACGCGCCGACGCTAAAGCACGAGCGAAATCCAAAACCTGCCGTTGCTGCCCAAACGGCAGATGCTCAAGCTGCTGATGTAACTCTTGTTCCAGAATTGGGCTCACCATTTCGCACCTCTTCTCCTCCATTGTACAGAACGTGGAGCAGGGCGTTGAGTGTGGTTGTCTGGTCCATAATCTCCTTTGCCACCGAGCAACGCCCTGTCTTGGCGTCGTCGGCGTGCTGGTGCTCAGCAAAGAAGGTTTCAGTGCGCGGGAGAAGTGCGGCGGCTGTGCGCGCGGCGTGGCAAAGTAGCTCTGCAAGTACTTGCAGGCGAGATGGCGCGGCGGGAACGAAGAAGGCCCGGTTTGATAAGAACCGGGCCAGGCAAGCGAATCGACTGGCTAACGTGAGTCATTAGGCACTGCACCTTGTTGTGCCGTTGGTGGATAGTTGATCGCCTGTGTTCAGTGAGACGACCGAAATAAGTCTTAAATTACTCGGAATCCTCCACATACTCCACAAATTCTTCCCAAGGTATAACCTTAGCGTTCTTAATACTTTTCTTTCCTTCGAGCCATTTCAATCCTGTGTTGGTAAGGATTAGGTTTCCCAGGTGTTTCCCCTTTGTATCTGCAATTCCAAACGTAATGCCTTTGCTCTTAACATCCATCTCTACATTTAGTTCTTTTACTTTCACAATCATTTTGAATCTCCTGTGCCTTCAAATTACTGAATCGTCATTATTGATGTCTTCTCACTGAACACAGTGAAGTATACGATAATCAACGCTTGTCAAGGACGCGCACAGGACACAATTACAGATTGTGGGGAAACTCCGGCGTATCTTCCCTATCTGCACGCAAAAGCCAATTCCTACCACAAGCGGCCCGGCTCATATCGAACCGGGCCGCTGCAAGTACTTGGTGCCGCGCTCCTTAGCTCAGGGCCAGCAGGAACGGGTCTTCGAGAATCGTCGCCAGGAAGCGCGTGAAGCGCGCGCCGTCGGCTCCGTCGATGATGCGGTGGTCGTAGCTCAGCGAGATCGGCATCATCAAGCGCGGCTCGAACTCCGAAGTGGCCTTGTTCCAGACGGGCTCCATCTGGGCGCGCGACATTCCCAAAATCGCGACCTCAGGCACGTTCACGATCGGCGTGAAGTGCGTGCCCCCGATGCCGCCCAGGTTCGTGATCGTGAACGAGCCGCCGCTCATGTCCTCGGACTTGAGCTTCCTGTCACGGGCCTTGCCCGCGATCTCGCCCAGCTCGCGCGCCAGCTCGAAGATGCCCTTGCGATCCACGTCGCGGATGACGGGCACCAGCAGGCCGTTGGGCGTGTCCACCGCGACTCCGATGTGGAAGTACTTCTTGTACACGATCTCGTTCTTCTCGATGTCCACCGACGCGTTGAACGCGGGGAACCTCTTCAAGGCCGCCACCACAGCCTTGAGGGCGAGAGCCGTCACGGTGAGCTTGCCTCCGGCTTCCTCGGCCTGCTTGCCGTATTGCTTGCGCAAGGCTTCGGCTGCCGTGATGTCGATCTTGTCGAACTGAGTGACGGCTGGAACGCTGCTCCAGGCGCGCTGCATCTGCTCGGCTGTGGCCTTGCGGATGCCCTTCATCTCCACGCGCTCGATGGCTCCGAACTTCTCGAAGTCGGGCAGCGGAACCGAAATGACCCCAACACTTGAAGGCACACTTTGAGGCTGAGATTGAGGTGCCGAAGTGCCCTGAGCGTAGTTCTGCACGTCCTGCGCCGAGATGCGCGCTTCGAGCCCGGAGCCATGAACCTGGCGAATGTCTACGCCCATCTCGCGCGCGATGCGACGCACTGAGGGCGCGGCTGGAATCAGCTGGCGCGAAGCTACCTGTGAAAGCTGAGGCGCGGCGGGCGCCTTGGTCTCGCTCAGCGCGGGAGGAGGCGCATCGCTGGGTGTGGAAGTGCTCGGCCCGCCAGCCTGAGCCGAGGTGTTCGAGTGCTGCCCATTGGCCGAGCCCGAGCCATTGGAAGTACTTGCAGCCGCTTGAGGAGCTTGAGCCGGAGAACTTGCACCTGAACCCGCAGCCGCGCCGCCTTCAGCCAGCTCGAAGATGGGCGCGCCAATGGCCACGGTGTCGCCGGGCTTGACCAGGATCTTGCCGACCTTGCCCGAAACGGTCGAAGGCACTTCCTGCGTGGCCTTGTCGGTTTCAAGCTCCAGAACAGGAGTCTCTTCCTGGACTTCATCGCCCTCGGAGACCAGGATGGTCGCCACAACGCCCGATTTGATGTCGCCCATGTCGGGCAGCGTGAATTGATTGGCCATTTTCTAATCCCCTAAAAACGATGAAGTTTTGATGCAGTGGCTGTGGACACTGCAAGTGCTTGCGGCTTCGATTGGAGTCGCAGTTTACACAGGAGCGGCTCACTCTACTGAGCAGTTTTATCGTGCTACTTTGCCTCGCGCCGACTCAAGCTGTCCGTCCGCCGAACCCGAGATGCATTTGTTGAATTGTCCATTGCTGTCCGGAAACCTGCAAGTGAAGGTACATCGTCCGGCCACATCTCCCTCTGACTACAGGTGAAACCGAAAAAGGGGTACGCACCGCCTCGGAGGATACGAAATCGATCAATGGGAAGTGGTGTGCTGGGCCCAAGTGGATCATCGCGTGGGGAATAAGAGTAGTATTCTTTATTATACCAATCGTTCACCCACTGTGGTGCGTTCCCTGCCGTATCGTACAACCCAAATGCGTTTGAAGTGTATGTTCCAACCGGGCAGGTTGTTATTTGGTTAAAACACGCACGACCGTCTATGGGTTCGCTTCCCTAAGGATAATCTTCCTGATCAAGTCCGCCTCGGGCCGCGAACTCCCATTGAGCTTCGGACGGCAAATGGTAGTGCTGCTTCTCCTTCTTGGAGAGCCACTGGCAGAACGCATTTGCTTCAGCCCAAGAGACTCGAACGGCAGGCTGATTACTCGCCGTGGATTCCGGATAGCGCGGCCTCTTCTTGAACAGATCAAATTGAGCGTTCGTTACCTGTTGCTGCGCCATCCAGAAGGGCGAAACGCGAACTGCATGGACGGGGCTTGTCTCAACTTCTCTTCCATCCCCCATACGAAATGTTCCGCCGGGCAGAAGAACCATGCTGATGCCCACGGAATTCGATTGTATCGTCGGCGTGAGAGGCACATTGACAGGCGGAGTATTTTCTCGTGTACAACCAGAGGCAACCAACAGAGCTGCCAGCGGGGTAAGCCAATTCCACCACGGGCTTGGTGAGAATGTCTGCATAATCCACGAACTCTGTTGTCGCGCCCGCCGCGCCTACAATGATTTCAGAGATGGTGACAGTAAGGCCGAGCTCGCAAGTACTTGCGGGCTCGGCCTTACCGCTTACGATGTCACGGGGTTCTTCTTGTCCGGCGAAATCCCGAACTCGGCCATGGCCTGCTGCACCACTTCGGGCTTGATCTTCTTCTCGTCCAGCAGGGCGTTCAAAGTAGCCAGCACGATGAACCTGTGATCGACCTCGAAGAAATCTCTCAGCGCCTCGCGCGTCTCGCTACGCCCGAAGCCATCCGTGCCCAGAGCCTGCAAGCGTCCCGGAATCCACTTCGAGATGCTCTCGGGCAAAGCCTTCACGTAATCGCTTGAAGCCACGAACACGCCGGGCGCGCCCTCGAAGCACTGCTCGACATACGCCTTGCGTTTGGCCTGGCCGGGATGCAGCCTGTTCTCTCTGTCGGTCTCGATGGCGTCGAGATACAGTTCCTTGTAGCTCGTCACGCTCCAGATGTCCGCGCCCACGCCGTATTTCTCCTCAAGTACTTGAGCCGCCTTGACCACCTCGTTCAAGATCGTGCCCGACCCCATGAGTTGAGCGCGCAGCTTGGATTCGGGCTTGCCCGTGCCCTTGAACTTATACAGGCCCTTGAGAATCCCCTCTCGCACGCCCTCGCCTTGAGGCATCGCGGGGTGCAGGTAGTTCTCGTTCATCAAAGTGATGTAGTAGAAGATGTTCTCGCCATCGCCATACATCCTCTTGATGCCATCCTCGATGACCACAGCCAGCTCGTAGCCATACGCCGGGTCATACTGCTTGAGGTTGGGCACGGGGTATAGCAAGAGGTGCGAGTGCCCGTCCTCGTGCTGCAGCCCCTCGCCATTGAGCGTGGTGCGCCCAGCCGTCCCGCCGAGCAAGAAGCCCTTGACGCGCGTGTCGGCGGCGAGCCACATCAAATCGCCCACACGCTGCGGCCCGAACATCGAGTAGTAGATGTAGAACGGGATGGTGTTCACGCCATGCGTGGAGTAGGCGCTGCCAGCTGCCACAAAGGAGGACATCGCCCCAGCCTCGTTGATGCCCTCTTCGAGCATCTGCCCATCCGTAGCCTCCTTGTAGAAGGCCAGAGGGCTGGAAGCCTTGTCCGCAGGATCGTAGAGCTGGCCCACGCTGGAGTAGATGCCGAAGGTGCGGAACATCCCGTGCATACCAAAGGTGCGGGCCTCATCAGGAATGATGGGCACGATCTGCGAGCCAATGCTCTTGTCGCGCATCAGAGCTTTCAGCAACTCCACGAAAACCATCGTGGTCGAGGACATTTTCTCGGCGCGCAGTCCGCCGCCAGCTGTGTAGAACGGCTCGAACAGCTTGTGCTCGGGAAGGGCCTGAGCTGGGCTCGCAACTGAGCGGCGCGGCACGTAGCCACCCAGAGCCGCGCGCTTCTCGTGCAAGTACTTCATCTCGGGCGAGTCGGCTTCGGGCCGGTAGAAGGGCACGTTGACGATCTCCTCCTCACTCACGGGAATGTTATAGCGGGTGCGGAAGGTGCGCAGCGTCTCCTCCTGCAGCTTCTTGGTGTTGTGCGTGGGGTTCTTGCCCTCAGCCTCCTCGCCCAAGCCATAGCCCTTAACCGTTTTGGCCAGGATCACCGTGGGCCGCCCCTTGTGCTCCATGGCCGCGCGGAAGGCCGTGTACAATTTCACCGAGTCGTGGCCGCCACGCCTCAGCATACGCACGTCCTGATCCGAGAGGTTTTTGATCAGATCTTGCAGATAGGGCGAGTTGAAGAAATGCTCGCGGGTGTAGACGCCGTCCTTGTCATTGGAGTACTTCTGATACTGGCCATCGACAACTTCGCCCATGCGACGCACCATCTCGCCCGTGCTGTCGTTGTCCAAAATCTCGTCCCAGTCCGTGCCCCAGATAACCTTGATGACGTTCCAACCCGCGCCTCTGAACAGGCCTTCGAGCTCCTGGATGATCTTGCCGTTGCCGCGCACCGGCCCATCCAGGCGCTGCAGGTTGCAGTTGATGACCCAGCACAGGTTGTCCAGCTTCTCGCGCCCGGCCATCGTAATCGCCCCAAGCGTCTCGGGCTCGTCGCACTCGCCGTCTCCAACGAAGGAATACACGCGCGAGCCCTCGGTGTTCTTGAGCCCACGGTTGGTCAGGTAGCGGTTGAAGCGCGCCTGGTAGATCGACAGGATCGGCCCGAGCCCCATCGAAACCGTGGGGAACTGCCAGAAGTCCGGCATCAGCCAGGGGTGAGGGTAGGAGCTAAGCCCCATCTTGGGCTGCAGTTCGCGTCGGAAGTTGAGCAGGTTCTCCTCGTCCAGAAAGCCTTCCAGAAAAGCGCGCGCGTACATTCCCGGCGAGGCGTGGCCTTGGAAATAGACCTGGTCGCCGGATTCCTGGCCGTTGCGGGCGCGGAAGATGTGGTTCTGAGCGACCTCGTAGATTGCGGCTGCTGAGGCGAAGGTGGCCAGGTGGCCGCCCACGCCGCCGCCGCCGGGATCATCCTTCTTGTTGGCGCGCACTACCATTGCCATCGCGTTGTAGCGCACCAAGGAGCGAATGCGGCGCTCCATTTCCAGATCGCCTGGATAATTGGGTTGCTGCGAGTGGTGGATGGTGTTGATGTAGGGCGTGGTGGCCGCGAAGGGAATGGAGACGCCTAGCCTCTGAGCGTGCACTTCGAGCAGGTTGAGCAACTCCTGGACGCGCTTGTGGCCGCCGTGCGAGAGCACGAAGTCGAGGGATTCGAGCCACTCGAAGTTCTCGACTTTCTCGTATTCCGTGGGCGCTGCGACGGGCAAGTTCTCCGGCGAGTGGGCGCCTGGAGCATCGGCTCCGTTCGAGGCGCCGTTGCTGGAAGGGCTGTTGGGCTGGCCGTTGGAGGAAGAGGCGATGCCGTTCTGCGCCACACCGTTGCTCTTGGCGTGCGACATATCGGCCTGTGCGATGTCGGAAGCGGCTTCCGTGGCGTGGGAGTTGGGCGTATTCATTTTCGCTTGCAGTTTGCTCCCAAACCTCGCCCCACGCAACACACGCCACGCTCGGCTTGGCTCAAGTACTTGAAGAAGTGCACACCTCAATTCGCGTGCAATGCCTGAGGCTTCCACAGGACAATCCTCGCGGCGCTTCCAGCACCGCACCCCTACGAAGTAGCCCAGAGTGCCCCGCTGCTTGCGGCGGGGATGAATGGGCTGGAGGAGGGAACAGACTCGATGTCTGTTTCCTCCTCGGAAGTTCTGGAAGTGGGAGGTGGCTCAATGCCACCGAG
>JAABUM010005845.1_pt1 | contig 12562 bp, 14 predicted proteins | sample 5559161 | NCBI WGS metagenome assembly JAABUM01 (sample SAMN10711868, study PRJNA513369) | rock metagenome | isolation source: Antarctica rocks | place: Antarctica: Victoria Land, Siegfried Peak nord | reverse complement strand
CGCGTGGGGGACGAGCGCGTTAGGCGCATTGCATTCCATCGCCGGCAAATGCGCGATGCCGCAGGGAGTATACTAGTGACTGGGTAACACAGGACGGGCATGTGTGCCACCCGAGCAGCCCCAGAAGGCCACGTCGCCCGATCGCAGTCAGCATGGTCAGCAATTCAGTTGTTCCTTCAGGTAGCTCACCCATCGGCGGTGTGAGCGCCCGACATGCACGTCCGTGTGGCCCTTACGCCCTCTGTTAGGGCACCCGCCCAAAAGACGCCGGTTCAACTAACATGTAACCGCACAGACCAAGCATAGAGAACACGAGGCGAGAACCACGCCGGTCAAGCGTGCTGACCGCCTCGTGCGAGACATTCCCCACTGTGAGGAGGACCTGGCTTTCTGTTCAGTCACCAACCTACCGGGGGATGATCAAAGCTCAGACCCACCTGCGATGCTGCCGCCGCCGACAGACGCCCGCCCGCCGCTCGCAGCGCTACCGCCGCCCTCAGAGGAGGCGGGCGACGCTGTCTGGCTGGCGTCGGGCCGCGGCGCTGGCAGCAGCGGGCGCAGGTGGCGCGCCTCCAGGTCTGCCAGGAACAGGCTGCACAGCAGCGTCGACAGCACGCTGCCCTGCGGGTACGGCAGCAACGAATCACAGAACGATCAGCAACGGATCAGAGGATGATGTTGCAGGTGGGGCGCCTCCAGGTCCGCCAGCAACAGGCTGCACAGCAGCATCGACAGCACACTGCCCTGCAGGAGGGCACATATATCAGAGGGTGAGAGTCAGAAGATGGATGATGTTGCAGGGATCAGCTGCCAGAAGCCAGGAAGAGGCTGCACAGCAGCGTCGACAGCACGCTACCCTGCGCTGGCAGCACATGAAGCTTCAGAATATGCGCGAAAGTGCATCATGGCGAAGGCAGGTGGCGCGCCTCCAGGTCCGCCAGGAACAGGCTGGATAGCAGCGTTGACAGCACGCTGCCATGCGGAAAAGATGAGGCATGTCTGAGATCGTGACTTGTGTTTTGTTAGTGATGGTTTCTTGGCGTTGACACGTAGCCATGGCTGGGACTCTCGTCACGCGACGGTGACGCAGACACACAGCCGGCGGTGATAGCATGTGAGGGGTGCAGACATGCGTGAAGCAATGCCACGCAGTAGCGGGTGATGACGATTGGGAGTGAGCATGCCTGGGGGATGCCGCGGGACTGGATGTGCCATGCGCGGCCGATTTTGACCAAGCTAGCGCCCACGTGCTCCGCCAGCAGCTCCCCCGCCGCTTGCGCGTCCATCTGGACCGTCACCACCTGGCGCGCAAGCAGCCAAAGGTTTTTGTCCAGTAGAAAGTGCCGGTCCTTTGAGAGCCTGTCGTTTCTTGGGTCCGCCGGCAGCGTCCCCGCCTAGCGAGCCTCTACCTTCAACGTCCATAACCTGCATGAAAGCGCAGGATTGATTGCTCGGTCTTTCTTTTGGGTTTCGGCTCTTTGCCCTATCCTCTACGACCCCTTGACGGCGTGCCCCGCCAGCAGCTGCCCCGCCGTGCGCGCCTCCACCTTCACCGTCACCACCTGCAGGCGAGAGTGAATATTGTCAAATATCTCATCCCATTGACGGCGTGCTCGGAGGCAGCAGCGCCCACGCGTACGGAAGTCCGCACCTGGTCCGAAAGCACTCGGCCCCTCACGACGCTGGAGGCGGCGATGCCGCGCGCGAACCCTGGGAAATCGGGCGCCTGCACCGTGGCGTCCACCGCCGCCTTGCGCCAGCTCGGCCGCAGGCCCGTCCGCCCAGCCGACGCCTGTGCACGGAATGACACATTGGTGGCTGCATGTTCCTCGGTGCAGAATCGGCACCGCCAAGCAAGCAAGACATCCGATGTCGCACAAGCTTAGTTCAAGAAGGATCAGTCAGAAGACAGCACAAACCATCGAAACAAGACACCTGTGGACCAATCTGCCGCCTGCCTCGGAGTGTTTGACGATGGGGTAGGCCGGCTGTCGCCGCATTTGATGAAAGCGCACGCACCACAGGGGTTCAACTCGAAAGTCGCCGACAGCCCACCTCGGAGTGCTTGACGATGGTGTAGGCCGGCTTGGCCAGCAGCCGGCGCGCGAGCGCCAGCAGGCGGCCCGTATCCACGCCGTCAAAGGCGCGCGAGATGTCGAAGGCCGCCAGAAAGGGTTTAGGGCCGGGCTTGCCGCGGGTGGCGCGGGCGGCGGCCGCAGCGCGCCACCGCCGCAGCGCCGGCGCGAGCGCCGCATGCGCGTCTGCATAGCCAAAGACGCTGCCGCCGAGAGCGTTGGGCTGCCGACGCGACTCCAGCTTGAGCACCTGCACGAGATGGACACCTTACTATTGTGAAAATTCCTTTCGGGAACCTGCAGCAATCCATGGAACTCAAGGTGACTTCGAAGACGAGCAGGGGTCCGAAACGAGCTAGCACGGGGTGTAAACTCTTGTGTCCTGTCTCCAGAGCTGGTCAGGGAGATGTGCAATTCAATTTCAGCTGAACACGCGAGGGGTACAGCTGGTACTGAAGGTCGAGTGCCCTGATCATGAGCCTGTGGAAGAGATCGCCTGGTGCAGGTGCTGCAGTTGCTGATTGACGGGGCGGAAGGTCAGCTGCGCGGACCGGCGCGGGCCGCCGCGCTTGCGCCCAAGCGACACCACCCGCTGCATTCCCTTCAGCTTCACGACCGTTGGCGCCCCCAAGTTCGCGATCGGCCGCAGCCCTGTGTCAGAATTGTGCGTGTATCACGTGGTTTACAACTTCAGAAAATGTCAGCTGCAATGGGACATGCGCCCGCAGGAAGTAAGACCCCAAGCACAACAGCCCACTCATGCCTGCTCCTACATACTACCCATGTGCAAATGCCTGAGCCTCTGGGAACGATACGCCCAGCAGGTGGTTCTGGCAGAGAATGCGTGCTTCCTGTCGTGCACCAACACGGAGATTCACCTGGTCCTGCCTGCATTTCTGGCAGCGCACCTGTGGCCTTGGGCAGCAGGCGCAGGCGGGCGGCGCCCAGCTGGCGGCCCTGTAGTACTTCCGCAGTGGACCCCGGCGGCAGCGGCCGGAACATGTCGCCCACCATGGCCGCCTGCGCGCCCTTCCGCAGCACCGCCCACACCGGCTTCCTGCCGCCACAGAGTGGGATGTTGGTTTGTGGTTCATTGGTTGAGTTCTGATCAACTAGTGTGTATATTATATTCCGCGCCTGCGCGCCCTTTGGCAGCACCGCCCACAACGACTTTCTACCGCCAAGGGGCACAAAAAATTGAATGTGGATTGTTGAATCAGTTGCATTGCAAAACCTCTGCCTGCACGCTCGCTTGCAGCTCCGCCCATAATGACTTCCTGCCGCAGCATTTGCAGGATTTTCTTGCGATCACATGGTTCGCAGGCTGGTCCGGCTGCGAGTGCACAGCCAATGCTGCAGGTCTTGCGCCTGCCTATGCACGACCAAGCTGCAATGGTGCAAGGACCACGAGCTCGCGCTTTCTGCAGGGAACTTTCGCTGCTAACTGTCCGTGCTCGCAAGTGCTTGATTTTTCGCCGGCACGAACCTGATGTAGGATACGGCCTGGCGGCTGGGCTCGGTCTCGGTGGCGTAGAAGTGGGCGCGGAGCAGCGGCACCGCCAGGCCGCCCAGCAGCCACGCCACCCACAGCTGCGTGTCCCGCTGCGCCGCTGCTGCCGCGCTTGCAGCCACCGGTTGCCCATCTGTCGGGCATGGAAGAGCATGCTACTCGTCGACAAGAAGGGTGAACGAGATCATCCGCATCTGTCCCATGTGCTGATGCTGCGGGTGCCATCTCAGGATGAAGGCAAAAGCACAGACGCGGGCACCACAGCACAGATTGAGAGCGCCATGCTGTACACGGACAGGCGCCCTCACCCGTCGCCGTCGGGCGCCAGGGGAAGGAGGTGGTGCGCAGCCGCGGCAGCGCCTGTGCAACCGTCAGCTGCTCGCGCCGGCGCGCTGTCACCAGCGCCGCAACGGCCGCTCGCAGCCCCCGCCGCGTGGCCGCATCCCCCAGCAGCGCCTTCGCTCAGTCATGATTCTTCTATTCTTTTGACCATTGTATCATTCTGGTTGGTCTGTCTGAGCAACATGGCAGCAAAGACTGGTCGGCAGCAATGCTGATGTGGCACCAGCGTCTGGGAGGCCAAACAGCTGGGTGCTGCCAGGCAGGAGCCGGGCAGAGGCGCCGCCCAGCAGTGCCAGCATTACAGTGCCTCGGCAAGTGGCCGACGAGCAGCAATCACGCTCTCCTTCGGCACTGCCGGGGCGAGATGTGTGGGGTCAGTCAGCGCCCAGCGCAGTGGGATAAGCCGGCTGCAGAGAGCCGGCAGAGATCAGGCCGGGAGGCGTGGTACCTGAGGCACGATGTGGCGGATGCAGGACCACACAAAGGCGATGACGCGGCCGTGTGGCAGCGCCGCTGCCAGCAAGTCCGGGAGGCCCAGCCCCGCTGCCGCCGCGCGGCTGCTCGGCGAGATGCGCTGGGCCGGCAGCGGCGCGCCGGCAACGGCGGCCCCTGCGCGTACGGGAGTGCACGGCAGCTGCTGGGCCGGGGCTGCTTGCGGTAGCGGCGGTGGCGCGGCGGCAGCCGGGAGTTGCTGCGGCGGCGCTCGCGGCGGCGCGGACCGCTGGCTGGGCTGCTCTGCTGAGCAGGCGGCGACCGTCAAGTCCTGCAGGCGGAGGCAGAGACATCAGGTTTGATGTTGTCCGCCTTGTGCGGCAAGCTCAGATCGGATGAATACATCTGCACATATGTGGGCCTGCCCACAGAGCCTGCCTGATAGGCGACAATGTGGGCAGCCTTGAGGACACTATCCCTTTGACGGCAGCGTTGCTATAAGCACGGGAGCTGCGCATACCGACTCCAGGAAGCCGGTGTCGGCGCTGCTGCAAGACATCGGCGAGCCGGGCGGCTCCGCCGCTGCCAGGCCTTCCTGCTGCCGCATCTCCGCATCCTGCTGCGGCACCTGCAAGCCGCCGGCTGCCGCGTGCGCTGCTGCAGCTTGCTGAAGCTGCTGCTGCGAGCCGTCGGCCGCCGGCTCCGGCTGGCTGCTGCCGGCGGCTTGCCGGTGCCGGCGAGCCATGCCGGGCGGCAGCGGGCAGTGGCGCGCCAGCAAAATGCCATAAGGGCAGTGCGCTGCGCGGTCTGCAGAAGCAATCAGTGATGTGTCAGGAGGCGGGCAGTGTCACATCCACACACGTCTGTGCACTTTCTCGTGTCCCGATGCTTGAGCCTGCAGCTGCATGTTCAGGGGTCGCGCCGCAATACAACACCAACGACAGGGAAACAGCGAGTGGCCAGCTCCCATAGATGCTCAATCACCCTGAAGCCATGATTTCATAATGTAGGATTGCTGTGCTACAATCGCACTGTCCCTGTATTCGGGTTAGCCCCTCCAGAACGCATGTCCAACAACAGTGTCCATTTCGCTACAATAAATCAGAAACAAAGCTCGCACCCATCATCTTCTGCAGCAGCGGCAGCAGGCGGCCCGAGCGCTGCGGCAGCCGCCTCGGCGCCGGCGGCAGCACCCACGGGTTCTGACCCGTGACCGTGTACGCCGCCTCCGGCCGGCACACGCAGCGGCGTACGTCGAAGATCGCGGCGCACAGCGCTCGCACCCCATCATGCTGCCTCCGCGCCCGCATCAGCATGTCTGCAAAGCGCACGTGTAACACAAGGATGAGCGTCCGCATTGAGTTCGCATTGAGTGCCTGCATGACTGCCCAATCCGGGATACTGTGCTACAAGCAGTGCGTTCGCTGTGGATGTGACTCACGGGTTTGTTGCAGCCCTGGGAGGTGGCGGTAGGAGTCGGAGTAAAACACCGCCGAGCGCGGCACCACCATGCGGTGCGCCGGCAGCCAGCCGACCGGTGCCGCGCCCGCCGTTGAGTGTTTGCGTTGCTCCGCTGGCGGCGGTTGCTGCTGCTGCTGCTGCTGCGGCGGCGGCGGCGGTGGCAGTGCTGACTGCGGGGCCGGCACCCCCGGGAACGACCGTTTCTGCTGCTGCTGGCGCCACTGCGCGCTTGCGGCGGCTGTGGCAATGCTGGCCGCCGGCGCGCCCTGGCCCGCCGCCGCAGGCCCACCAGCGACTGTCTCCTTGGATGGGCGCTCTGCGGCGCCGGCGTCTGGTCCGCAATCCGCCGCCGAGGTGTCCACGTCGAAGTCCCAGTCTTCCATCGGCGGGCACCTCCATGATGCATTCTGCAGCACCGAACAGCGGCAATGTGATCTGCCGGCACTGTCGATACATATGCAGCAGCGGGTTACTCTTGGTGATTGCTCTTCGAGCAGCTTCACAATCTCTCCTCTCCTCTCTTGCCACCACACACCCAAACGATGCCCAAATGTAGGCTGGAGACCTCTGCAGCCGCACGACACACCTCGTCGTCGCCGTTAACTCTAATCTGCTTGTCTTGGACTTTGAATCTCGAGCACTGTGCGACTCCATTGCCGATAGTCCCAGAGATCTCCGCGTCCGCCGTTCGTCAGTAGCGCAATGAACGCAAGGTTTATGAAAATGGAGTAGGAGGCCCTCCTTTGTGTTTTCTGAAAACGCCTCGGCGCCACCCGTCTTTTCGTGTCACTGGCCTCCTTTGTTTTATGATGTTTCAAAAAGAAAACTGTTGAGCACCGTTTGAAGAAACAATAGAACAAGGGAGGCCCGTGGCGCTGTTTTGAAAGCTGCAAACCCTCTCCGGCGTCACTGGCCTCCTTTGTTTTATTATTTTTTGAGGAGAAACTTGTTCCGCGCCCGTTTGAAAGAACAAAAGAACAAAGGAGGCCCGTGTCGCTGTTTTAAAAGCTGCAAACCCTCTCCGGCGACACTGGCCTCCTCTGTTTTATGATACTTCAAAAAGAAAACTGTTGAGCACCATTTGAAAGAACCAAAGAACAAAGGAGGCCACTGGCGCTGTTTTAAAACCTGCAAACCCTCTCCGGCGTCACTGGCCTCCTTTGTTTTATGATGTTTCAATAAGAAAACTGTTGAGCACCGTTTGAAGAAACAATAGAACAAAGGAGGCCCGTGGCGCTGTTTTAAAAGCTGCAAACCCTCTCCGGCGTCACTGGCCTCCTTTGTATTATTATTTTTTGGAGAAACTTGTTCCGCACCCGTTTGAAAGAACAAAAGAACAAAGGAGGCCCGTGTCGCTGTTTTAAAAGCTGCAAACCCTCTCCGGCGTCACTGGCCTCCTTTGTTTTATGATGTTTCAAAAAGAAAACTTTTGACCACCGTCTTAGAAAACAATAGAACAAAGGAGGCCCGTGGCGCTGTTTTACAAGCTGCAAACCCTCTTTGGCGTCATTTATATTTATTTATTTGCATCTGCCAGTGACAGAATGCGTTTCGTAGGTGTGGCGGACGAGGCTCTGGGTGTGCGCGCCGCAAGGACGGCACTTTGTTCGTGCGGCCAGACCCGGAATTGCCGGCGTATACCGTTTTCCGTGACGCTCAGCTAGACAACGGTTGTGCAGCTCCATGCTGTCGAGTGTTTCCTCTTCCCGCTGCCGATGCACTGAGCTAGACAGTCCTTCTGCAGCAGTGGCAGCGAAGCGCGCCAGAAACAGAAGCTGCTGGGACCTGGTTCGAGTCCTGCTCGTGTTGTCGGCCTCAGCGCTTCTGCTGGGACGGTGCTGGCTGTACGATACTGGTCACAGCGACACCAGCATCCGCGGCAGAGGCGTGCTGGACGTGAACTCGAGCGTGAGACATGGACAAAAACAGGTCCACTTGGTTCATGCCAAAGAGCTCCCGTGTCACGCTGGACCACTTGCGGCGCCGTGCGCTTGCAGGAAGCTTGTGACTGTTTTTTCTCGTGCGACACACCTCGTCGTCGCTGCTGAGCTCCAGGCTCAGGACCTGCGGCCAGGCGCATGCCTGGTCCACATCCATGCCGTCCGGCAGGCCGCCCTCGCCGCCGCCGTTGCCCGGCGAATCGCGCGTCGGCGCCGAGCACGGCACCGCCTCGTCGCAGAGCATGGCGGTGCCTGCTTCCACGCCGGCGCCCGGTGCTGCCGCCTCGCGCGGCATCGCGTCTGCCGCCTGCTGCGCTGCCACCTGCTGCGTGTCAACTGCCGCCAGCTCTGTCGATGCCATAGTGGACGCGTCAGCCGGTTCCGTCGGCTGCATCTCGTTGTCTTCCGCAAGCTCCGTCGGCTGCATGGTGGACGCCTCAGCTGGCTCTGTCGTGTGCATCTCGTCGCCTTCCGCTAGCTCTGTGGCCGCAGGCTCCGTCTCCGGCAACGAATACACCGCATCGTGCATCTCAGTGCCTGCGGCTTGTGACTGCGTCGGCGGCAGGGCCGCCTTGCTGCCGCCGGCGACTGCTGTGGTGCTGACGCTCGCTGCGCCAGCGCCGGCGCCGTTGCTGATGACGACCGTTGGCGCGATGCCGCCGCTTGCAGGTTCTGTGACAGCAGTTACATGGCTCCTGCAGCCAGTTTCCTCAGCATTGACGGCAGCATGTGCCTGTGCGCAAGCCTGGCGTGGTGCTGCCAGCCTGTGCTGCGGCGCAGGCCCGCCACAAGGCGACTCCATGCCGCCGAGCTGCGTCCTGCCCCTGCTGCTGCCAGGCGTGATGCCTTCGTCTGACCCGGTCAGCTGCAGAATCAGGCCGCCGCACACCGGGCAGCCCTTGTCGCCGAGCCGGTTGCCACTGCCTGTCTGCCTGGAACCGTCACGCGAGCCGCCGCTGCCGCCTGGCGCTTCAGCTGGTTCGCCGCCTGCCGCGTCGCCGTTGTTGCTCCCGTGTCTGCCGGTGGAAGGCTGGCTGCGGCAGCTGTCGAAGGAGCAGGGCAGGACGCCAGTGCCGGGGGGCGTGCCGGACACGCGGCTCGGCTGCGAGCCGTGTGGCTGGCTGTGTTGGTGCTGGCTGTGCTGGTGCAGCGCGACCGCTGCCGATGGCTGCCCCGCCGGCTGTGCAGCTGTTGAATGGTTGTTTCGGTGCTGCGCCGCCGTTGCTGGCGCTGTGCAGCAGGTGCACAGGTGACCGCCTGACGGACCGCCGCTGCTGGGGCTGGTTTTCGCTGTCTGGTGCGCCGACGGCTGCGGCGTGCTGAAAGCGGCGGCTCCTGGCTGACGCCTGTCGCTCATTGCCGCCTCATTCGTCAGCATGCCTATGCAGAGGCCGGGAGGTTGATGTCTTAGTTTTGTGCAGCCTCACGAAGAACACAACACCCTGCAAGACCGGCAGGTGATGTTGTTCAACGTGCGGCTTCTCGGCATCATTGATATCGTGGATTCAGTGCAATACCTAGAGATGGCATGAGAGGCGGGCAAGCCAGCAGAGTTCGGCAGGCTGGCTCACGTGGGTCCTGCAGCGTCGTCGCAATGCGTGCCAGGGCTGCGTGGCGCCGCTGCCAGCTGGACGGCCGCTGTAGCTTCTGCGGCGCTCCTCTGTCATGCTGCGGCCCCGTCGGCCGCTCGTCGGCTGCGGCCCCTTCAGCCCCAGGTCCTGGCAGAGCTACGCTGCTGCTCCGAGGCTGCCCGCCTGCTGCGGCCGGCGGTTTCGGTGGCGTTGTGGCGACGCTGCTGGCAGGCACGCTGCCGCCCTGCAGCGACATGGCACAGAACAATTGCTGGGAAGTCAGGTGCTGCAGCACAACGCGGTGTGCCGCCCACGGCTTCACAGGATGCTCAGACAATCGCTTGCCAGTGCAGCACTGCAGGTTCCATAACACGAGCAGGCATTGAGGATCACAAGCCCCGGCTGTCGATTCACCTGCGTGATCACCAGCTGCGGCCGGTGCGCTGGTCGTTGCTGTGGGTGGGGGCGCGGATACAACCCACCAGTTGCAGGCGCCGCCTTTCGCCGCTGGCGTGCCACCTGTGCACATGCTCTGCTGTCAGACCCGGCTTGCAGATGCTGCGGTGCCCCAGGAAGGGTATCCAAGTGCTGCACGCAGTCCATGCGCCGTTGACATCATCCAGTTGCACCTTGGCAGGGCGGCAGACAGTGTGACTGTGTGCATCAGCCCGCACCTCAGCGGCGGGCAGCCCTGACAACTGCAGCAGGCAGGCGTTGGGCAGCGACGCAAACAGCGACGCGTGCAGCAGCAGGTGCAGCATCAGGTCGTCCCCGCATCGCGACAGCAGGCGCGGCCAGGCGCCGCTTTTCAGCACCGCCGCGGTGGTGTTCGCCGCGTACGCCTCCGCGTGGCGCATGTTGCTGCCCCTCGCGCTGCCCGCGCCGCCCACCGATGGCCGCCGCTGCGCAAGCGCCAGAGGGATCGATGTCACGACCCGTTCCCCTCACGGATGGGGACGCCGCAGGAATACGCTCGCAACTTCAGGTGCAGCGTTTTGGTGGGGTAAGAGGTATCGACTGAGCGAGGTGGTGCCAGTGCGGCGGTTCCCACCTTGCGGAAGCCGAGGCACAGCAGGTTGGCACTGCCCGCCGTCCGCACCAGCCGGTCTGTCGCCCTTGCCAGCAGCTGCATATGTCGAGAGCCGAGTGTCATTTCAGCTTGTCTCTGCATTTGATGAACCTTGTGTGCGCACTCAATTGCAGCACAGGGCAACAAGTCAAAGCATGAAGCAGTCAAAAAGTGTGGCACAGGCAGGTGAGGCGCGCCTCTGCCTGCGATGACTGCTGCCGCAGAGTTGGCGTCGACTGCAGCGGCGGCGCGGCGACGTGCCACACCAGCCACGTCTGCCGCAGCAGCCGGTCTGCATAGTCCGCCGGGTCGCCCGGCCGCCGCAGCGCCGCCGCCAGCTGCAAACAACGAATAAATGCCCAGCTTTCTAACCAGAGGATGGCTTACCGTCAATACAAGTTCTCTGGACCAGATCATGGAAGTTGCCATAGTATATAACCTGCAATGTCGCTGTTGTACCTGCGGCCCGCAGCCGGCAGACGCGGCCAGATCCAGCAGGCCATCCTCCAGCGTTCTGACGTGCTGCGTGCCGTACAGCGCCTCCAACACTCGCGGTGGCGGGCGCGGCCGTTGCGCCGCAGCCGCGCCTCCGGCAGGAGCCCCAGTGTCCTGGGGACCGCCACCGCCAGCGCCGTCGGCCGCCATGATCCAGCACTGAACATCGCCATGAGCACGCCAGGAAGATGCGGCACTCATTTCGCCGATGGCCGGTCCTTGGCGCCGCCAGGGCCGTCAGCTGACGCGATGCGGCATCGCGACAAGTTCGATTTGTTGAAAGTGTCTTTGAGGTCCGATAAATCCTCTGCAGTATATAGCCACGGCGTGCTTCTCGGAAGTGCAGGGTCTGCTCGCTGCGGCGACAGATGGTGCGCCAGATCAGGCACACAGCCTCAGGCACGCGAGGACAATTGCAATTTTGAATGGCTTGCCGACGTGAGCTCAGGTGCTACAATGCAAGTTGCCAATGCAGTGTCAGCAAGTGTCTGAATCGACGTCCACTCAGCAATGTGATCGTTGTGCAGGAACGACAATAACAGTGATAGCAAGTCTTGCCAGATCTGTGAGTGCTGATGAATGTACTGCGCGATGTTCGTGAACCTTGCAACTTACAAATATCAGACTACTATCTATGAAACCTGGAATTGGGCGTTTCAGACTTTGCCCTTTTTGCACACGGATCACGTGGTCGCAGCACACAGCACCAGGGCTTCACAACGCAGCGGCAGGACTCATAACGTCGTTCTGCCTCGAGACTGTGCGTCAGTCCATACGCGATGCAATGACGGCGACTCAGGACTCTTCTCGCTCCGCCACGCCTCCCCTGCCCTGCTGCAGCTACCGCACCATTGGCGGTGGCGGCAGCCCATTTGGCATGCCTGGCGGCGGCCGTGCCTGTCGATCCAACGCCAACCGAGGCGTCAGTTGATGCAGCTTGCACCCAATCGATGGAGATCGTCGTTGACCAAAGTTCAGCATGCTGAACGTATATTAGACACAACAGCAAGTGTCCAGGCAGCATGTATATAGTGCGGCGCAGCAACAGATAGCCAACCTGCGGGGGAGGCGGGATGCCGCTGCCGGGCGGGCCTGGGGGCGGCATGCCGAGGCCATAGTTGGCCATGGGCGGCGGCGGTGGTCGCACAGCGCCCGGCGGCGCAGGCGGCGGCGGGATTGCCTTTGCCTGCGGCGCGGCCCTGAAGGGCATCTGCAGCGAAAAGATCTTCGCGTCCACATCCCTGCATTGTGACGCATGAGATGGTATGAGAAGGAGAGATTGACTTGTGGTGCTCCGAGCAATGCCCGACAAAATCATGCAGCCTTCAGATGCAAGGCAACTGCAGCCCCACGCCATGCTGAGTGCTTGATCTGCTCAGGCTGTCAAAGAGAGCAAGAGCATAGCGCAGGGCACAGCATTATGAGCGTTTTGCATCTGCTTGTAGGCCCATGTATGGCAGGGCGCGCACCAGTGCGTGAAGAACTTGTCGGTCTTCTCCACCTCAATGTTGGGCACCTTGAAGGCGATGACCTCGTAGGGCGCCGCGTGGAACAGCAGGTACTGGTACTTGCGGTCCGTCGCCTCCTTGCGCTGCTCGAAGCTGCTCATGAAGCGGTGCCGCGGCGCGCTGCCCTCCTCTATCTCCGGGTACTCCACCTGTTTCGGG
>JAABUM010005842.1_pt1 | contig 12565 bp, 10 predicted proteins | sample 5559161 | NCBI WGS metagenome assembly JAABUM01 (sample SAMN10711868, study PRJNA513369) | rock metagenome | isolation source: Antarctica rocks | place: Antarctica: Victoria Land, Siegfried Peak nord | reverse complement strand
GAGCAGATGCTGGGACACCCCCGATGGCGTCAGATGCAGGGCCCGGCCGGCGGCGAGGACACCACCGGCACGCCGGACCGCGCGGAGGACGAGCAGGCGTCGGGGATCCAAAGGCATGTAGCAATACTGCACCAGAGATGCAAGACAAGTCGCTTCCGTTACATCACCGGCGCGCGCACGATGGGTGTTGTGAACATCGATCCCCACCTCCTGCTGACCGTCATCGGATACCTCGGCGCTGTATTGCTGTTGAGCGGTTTTGCCGCAAGCTCGACCGGTCGGGTGGCGGCGGGCAGTCGGCGCTACCAGGTGGCGAATCTGTTCGGCGGTGCGGCGCTGCTGGCCAGTTGCGTCGGCCAAGCGGCGTGGCCGTCGGTGGGCGTCAACCTGGTGTGGATGGGGATCAGTCTGCTCACCTTGGCCCAGGCTGCGATGCCTCGACGGGGCATGTCCGGTGCCGGGTCGGGAAGCGGGCAGCCCCGGGTTACCGTGGAACCGTGCCCACCGCCCCGTTGCCTGTACGCAACGGCCTGAACCCCACTCGGCTGCGCCTGCCGCCGGACGGCGGTTGGGTCACCGTGCTGGACTATCTGCTCCGGCGCTTTCCCGACGACAGCGTGCGGTTGCGGGAGAAGATCCGCGCCGGTGAGGTCGTCGACGGAGCGGGCCGCCGGTTGGACGAGGCGGCGCCGTTCACGCCAGGCTCCTTCGTCTACCTCTACCGCGATCCACGGGAGGAGGCTCGGGTGCCCTTCGAGATCGACATCCTGCACCGCGACGAGGACCTGCTCGTCGTGGACAAGCCGCACTTCCTGGCGAGTACGCCCCGCGGCGTGCACGTCGTCGAGTCGGCGCTGGTTCGGTTGCGGTGCGAGCTCGGGCTGCCTGAGCTTAGCCCCGTTCACCGCCTGGACCGATTGACCGCCGGGGTGCTGGTCCTCACCGTCCGGCCGCAGGTGCGTGGCGCCTACCAGACGCTGTTCGACCTGCGGCGCGTCAGCAAGTCCTACGAGGCTCTGGCTGCCCATGCGCCGGGTCTTGCCTTTCCACGGACGGTGCGCAGCAGGATCGTCAAGGAGCGCGGGGTGCTCGCGGCACGGCAGGTGCCCGGGCCGGCGAACAGCGAGACCCGGGTTGAGCTGATCGAGGTACTGGGTGGCACCGGGCGTTACCGCCTGACCCCCACCACCGGAAAGACCCACCAGCTGCGGGCGCACATGAATGCGCTCGGGCTCGCGATCCGCAACGACAACTTCTATCCGAGTCACTACGACGTCGCGGTGGACGACTATTCGGCTCCGCTGCAGCTGTTGGCCCGAACGGTTGCCTTCCGCGATCCGCTAACGGGGGCGCACCGGCAGTTTCACAGCCGCCGGAGCCTGCTCCGATGAGCGAGCGAAGCGACGTGGGGGTGGATCGATGAGCATGCTGGCCGCCTCCCGCTGGCCGGAGGTCCCGGTCGATGCACTGCTCGTCGTGCCGGTCGGATCGACGGAGCAGCACGGCCCGCATCTGCCCCTGGACACCGACACGAGGGTGGCGCACGCGGTGGCCGCCGCCGTGGTCGCAGCATCGCCCGGTGCGGTGCTCGGCCCAGCTCTGGCGTACGGCGCCAGCGGGGAGCACCAGGACTTTCCCGGCACCGTCTCGTTCGGCGCCGATGCCTTGGGCATGGTGCTCGTCGAGCTCGGCCGTTCCGCCTGCCGCTGGGCCGGCCGGCTGCTGTTCGTCAACGGCCACGGCGGCAACGGATCCACCCTGGTGCAGGCGGTGCACGTGCTGCGCTACGAGGGCCGCGAGGTCGCGTGGTGGCCCTGCGCCGTCCCGGAAGCGGATGCGCATGCCGGTCGGACGGAGACCTCGCTACTGCTGCACCTTGCGCCCGACACAGTGCGCGAGGAATTGGCGGCGGCCGGGAACCGCCGTCCGATGACCGAGCTGATGCCGGCGTTGCGCCGCGGCGGGGTGCGCTCGGTCAGTGCCAACGGGGTGCTCGGCGACCCGAGTGGTGCCAGCGCCGTGGAGGGGCAGGCCCTGTTCGGGCAGCTGCGCGCACGGGCCCAGGACGCGGTGACCCGCTGGCAACCGGACAGCCGTGGGATGTTGGGGTGACCGCGAGCCTGCTGCCCCCCGGCTTCGCGGTGGCGCTCGATCCCCGCAACCGGTGGCTGGACGACGGGGCAGCGCTGCTGGGGGGCTCACCGCTGCGGCTGCTGCACCTCAAGCCGGGCGCCCGTGGCCTGCTCGCCGAGCAGCCGTTGCAGGTACGCGATCGGCGGACGGCCGCGTTGGCCCGTCAGTTGCTCGACGCCGGGGTCGCCCACCCCCGACCTGGCACGGGCCCGGCCTCGACCGAGGTGACCGTCGTCGTTCCGGTGCGGGACAACGCCGCCGGGGTCGACCGGCTGCTGAGCGCACTGGATTGCGCAACGACGGTGATCGTGGTCGACGACGGTTCGCGTTGCCCGCTGGCTCTGCAGGCCGTGGTGCAACGGCACGGCGCGCGGCTGCTCAGGCATCCGGTCAGCCGTGGCCCCTCGGCGGCGCGCAACACCGGACTCGCGCATGCCGGCACCGCCTTCGTTGCCTTCCTGGATTCCGATGTCGTGCCCGCGCCAGGCTGGTTGGGGCCGTTGTTGGGGCACATGAGCGATCCCGCGGTGGCCCTGTCCGCGCCCCGGATCATCGCGTTGCCTGCTGGACGGGGTTGGATCGCCGGCTACGAGGCGGTGTGCTCCTCCTTGGACCTCGGTCCGCGGGAGGCCGCGATCGTGGCCCGCAGTCGAGTGGCCTACGTGCCCAGCGCTGCGATGCTGCTCCGGGTGACGGCCGTGGCGCAGCGGTGCTTCGACGAGGACATGGCGGTGGCCGAGGACGTCGACCTCTGCTGGCGGCTGCAGGCCGAGGGGTGGCGGCTGCGCTACGAACCGGCCGCCCGCGTCGCGCACGAACATCGCACCAGTGTGGTGAAGTGGTTGCGGCGCAAGGCTTTCTACGGCACCGGTGCCGCAACGCTGGCGCGTCACCATCCGGGGAAGGTGGCGCCGGTGGTGCTGGCGCCCTGGACCGTGGCGGCCTGTGCGCTGCTGGCCAGCGGCAGCCCGCCTGGTCTGGCCGGCGCCGCAGCGATCACGGGTGTCTCCGCGGTGCGGCTGTCACGGAGCCTGCCCGGCCTGGAGCACCCGCTGCGCACGGCCGCGGTGCTGGCTGCCCAGGGGCTGTGGGGCGCCGCGGCGCAATTGAGCTCCGCCGCGGGCCGCTCGTACTGGCCGCTGGCCGCGCTGCTGGCCGTGTTCATGCCGGGCAGCCGCCGGGTGTTGGTGGCTGCGACGGTGCTGGACGGGGTGCTGGACTGGGCCCGCCACCGCGAAGCCGAACGCGGCCGTCCGGGGCTGGACCCGGTGCGCCATCTTGTTGCCAAGCGGCTCGACGACCTGGCCTACGGCGCCGGACTGTGGTGGGGGGCGGCACGGGCCGGCAGCGTCGGCGCCTTGCGTCCGGCCTTCTCGGGCATACGGTGACGCCATGACGGGTGGAGATCCTGCGTGCTGGCTCGGCGAGATCTGCGCGGAGTGCGGGCGCGTGCGGGAGGAGCAGGAACTCGAGGTCTGCGTGGCTTGCGGACACCGCTTCGGCGATGCGCCCGGCCCACCCGATCGCGACCGTGACGAGAGCGGACGGGCCCGTAGCTCCCGCCCGCGCGATGGGCTCGGCCGGCCGCTGCCCTACGGGGCGCCCGGCGTCGAACGGCCACCCGAGGGGATGGTGCGGACGCCAGCGGAAACGCTGTCCGAGGCGCAACGGCTGCTCGATGCGGGCATGCCCTTCCACGCGCACGAGGTGCTCGAGGACGCGTGGAAGCAGGCCGGCGAAGCGGAACGGGGCTTGTGGCGGGGCCTTGCGCAGCTGGCGGTGGGGCTCACGCACGCCATGCGGGGCAACGTCGTTGGAGCATGCTCGTTGTTGAACCGGGGGACGGAGAATATCGTCCCCTACACCGATCAGCCCCCGCACGACGTTGACGTTGCGGGGCTGGGGCAGTGGGGCAGGGCCCTGGCCGCGGGTCTGGCGGCCGGGACGGTCGGCGACGCCGCGCTCGCCGAGGTACCCAGGCTGCGTCGGAGGACGCACTCCTCGCACTGATCGCGGCTTCGAATACGCCGGTGCGGTCGGCCTTGGTGGTGCATGATGAGCGGCAGCCATTTGTCCAGCCAACGTTGTGTGAACCTTCCGCGAGGCCGCAGGTCTGATCCCACGCTGTGCACCCGGGAAACGGGTCTACGGGGCCCCGCCGAGCTCGAAGGGGGTGCCTTTCTTGGCGGAATCCGGCCGCTCGACCGTCCCGGACGGCGCGGCCTCGATCAGTGCTGCCCGCCTTGCTGCACTCTTCGGGGTGCTCCTGGACGACGACATCTCCGAGCGGGGCACTCTCCTGCACGAGCTGGCCGGCAAGTTCGGCGGCCTGCTCGACTGCGACGCGGTGGCCATCGACACCGTCAGTGCGGGGGTGGTGGTTTCCCGCGCCCGCTTCGGAATGGATGAGCGTGCGCCCGGGGAGCTCGCCGACGACGACGGAGTGCGCAGCGTGCTCCACGCCGGCAAAGTGATGGTGTACGAGGACCGCAGCTCGCTTCCTCCGGTGCTCGCCGCCCGGGACCTGCGTACCGGCATCCGGGTGCCCTTTCCGGAAGCGTCGGTGGTGCTGTCGCTCTACCGATGTAGGCCGGCGCCGTTCACGCCGGCCGAGACGGAGCTAGTGCTGGTGATGGGACGGGCGCTGATCTCTATGCTGCGCCGCGGGCAATTGGCGGGCCTCGCCGAGCACAGCGGTCGGGTGGGCGCGTGTCGCACCGAACGTGAGGTTCTCGAGGTCGCCGTCGAGGGCGTCCTGCCGCTGCTGGTAGCCGACGCTTGCGGGGTGGCGATCGTCGAGGACGGCATCGCTCGCTTCACCGTGCTGCGTGGGCCCGATGGCGATATCGATCCACGCGGCTTTCCCGTCGACCAGATGGCCGCGGCCTCCGTGTTGCGGGACAAAAAGTTGTTGCACACCAAGGACCTTCGAGCGGTCTCCGCCGATCGGGCCAGCTGGCCGGTACGCGCGGCCTTGATCGCGCCGGTCGAGGTGGAGGGCGTCATTGTGGCCTTGCTCGGCGCCTACCGCTGCACCAGCCGTGACTTCACCGCTGAGGACGAATACGTGCTGACGATGCTCGCCGGGCAAGTCGCAGCGGCCATGGCCAACACCCGTCTGGTGCAGGGCGCCGAGCGTCGTCGGAGCACCGCGGAGTCGTTGCGGGGACTGTCCGCGGCGCTGAACGGGACGCTCAACGTCGGTGAGGTCGCAGCAACGGGCTGCTCGGCAATGGTGCAGCACTCGGGTGCCGATCGCGCGGCGCTGCTGCTGCTCGACGAGGATCAGCACCGGCTGCTGCCGGTGGCGGTCGATGATGCGGGGGCGACGCATTTCCTCCAGGCATTCCATGGTCCGCTGGGAACCATCACGGTAGGCGGCAGCCCGGCGCTTGCCCAGGCGTTGCTGGAGCGGCGACCCGTCCTGGCCCCGGTGGGCCCGCAGCCATCGCCCGGCGACGCACGCTGGCTGCTCGTGCATCCGCTGACGGTTCACGACCGGCGGGTGGGTGCGGTGCTCCTGGAATGGGACGGGTTGACCCGGCCGACGCCACCCAAGGTGCTGAACACCATCGCCGACATGGCCGCCACCGCACTCGAGCACGCCCAGCTGTTCGAGCGCATCGAGCGCAGCGGCAAGCAACTGGCCGCCCTGCACGACGTGGCGGTGGCGATCAATGCCGAGGACGACATCGCATCGACGCTGACCCGCATCGTGGATTCGGCTCGTCAGCTGACCTCGGCGCAGGTAGCCCGGATCGGCCTCGTGAACGCCTCGGGTGATCGCTTCACCAACGTCGCCGTGTCCGGGGACCACACCTCGTTGCTGGGCTCGGGCGACACGCTGGAGAAGAGCGTCGGCGCCTGGGTCATCCGGCACGCGCAGTGCGCCTGGGTGCCGGATACGGCAGCCGGCGTCAGCGAGCCCCCGCAAGCCGCCGCCTGGATCCACGACCGCTCGCCTGGCTCCGCCGTTGCCGTCCCCATCCACGGTCGCGATGGCGCCGCGATGGGGTTCCTCACGCTGCGGCACCCCCAGCCGTACTTCCTGATGCGCTCCTGCCTGTCCATCGTCGAGCGCTTTGCCACCGAGGTGGGGCTGGCCGTGGAGAACCACCGCGAGCTGGAGGCCCGCCGTTCGCTGGCCAGGCAGCTGCGTGAGCAGGCCTCCCGCGATCCGCTGACCGGCCTGACTAACCGCACGCACCTCTTGGAGGTCATCTCCAACGCGCTGACCACAGCGGCGAGGTCCCGGCGGACCCGCACCCTCGCCGTGCTCTTCCTCGACCTCGACCGGTTCAAGACGGTGAACGACAGTCTGGGACACGCCGCAGGCGATGAACTGCTCTGCGCGGTCGCCAGCCGCCTGCGCAAGGCTGTCCGCCCCGGTGACATGGTTGGTCGGCTCGGCGGCGACGAGTTCGTGGTGCTGCTGGAAGGGCTGCCGCGCAGCACTGCGGTGTCCGAGGCCGAGCACGTTGCCGATCGGATCCTGCGCGCCCTCGCCCAGCCGATGACCATCAGGCAGCGCCAGGTCTTCGTGTCGGCGAGCATCGGTCTGACGGTCGCCAGCGGCACGAACCGCGACGCCGACGACCTGCTGCGGGATGCCGACATCGCTATGTACCGCGCCAAGGCCGCCGGCAAGGCGCAGATCATCGCATTCGAGCCGTCGATGAGCGTCGGCGGACTGCTGGACATGGAAAGCGACCTGCGCCAGGCGCTCGACGAGCACTTGTTGCAGGTGCATTACCAGGTGATCGTGGAGCTCAGCACCGGCCAGCCGGTGGGCGTGGAAGCCCTGGCGCGGTGGCAACACCCGACGCTGGGTGCGGTGCCGCCCGTGGAGTTCGTGGCCCTCGCCGAGGAAACCGGGCTGGTCCGCCGCCTCGATCAGTGGGTGTTGGAGACGGCGCTGCGTGATCTCGGGCAACTCCACGAGCGGCTGCCCGCGATGGAACTGAACGTCAACCTGTCCGCGGTGCATCTGCACGAGCATGAGCTGCCGGCCCGCATCGCGAACGCGCTGCAAGCCAGTGGTGTACGGCCCGAGTTGCTCACCCTGGAGATCACCGAGACCGCAGCCATGTGGGATCCGAGCCGGACCCTGGTCAGTCTCACCGCTCTGCAGGCGCTGGGCATCGGCGTGGTCCTGGACGACTTCGGAACGGGGTATTCCAACTTCGGTCAGCTGAAGCGGTTTCCGCTGCGGGGGTTGAAGATCGACCAGACCTTCGTCGAGCACCTCGACGTCGACCAGCAGGATGCGGCGATCGTGGCCGCGCTGATCACCCTCAGCGACTCGCTCGGCCTCGGCGTCATCGCCGAAGGCGTGGAGACCCGCGAGCAGCAATTGCGGCTGCTAGAGCTCGGGTGTCGCCGCGGCCAGGGTTACCTGTTTTCCCGCCCGCTGCCCCTCGTGGAGCTGCTCGAGTTGCTGTCCGCCACGAACCAGCGCGGTTCCGCAGTGCGGTAGCGGCGTCCCGGTTGCCGACGATCGTGGGGTTCGTAAACTCATTGTCGTGACCTGAATCACAGGTAGCCCCTGCCCGTGCCGATCCGGGCAGCGACGCACACGCCAGCGACCAGCGAGGAGTGCCAGATGAAGACCAAGGCCGCAGTTGTCTACGAGACGGGCAAGCCCATCGAGCTCGTCGAGCTGGACCTGGAAGGACCCAGGGAAGGCGAGGTGCTCATCCGCTATACCCACGCCGGGCTCTGCCACTCCGATGTGCACATCTCCCACGGTGATCTGGAGGCGCGGCTGCCGATGGTGCTCGGCCACGAGGGCGCGGGCATCATCGAGGACGTGGGTCCCGGGGTGACCCGGGTCAAGCCGGGTGACCACGTGGTGTGTTCGTTCATCCCCAACTGCGGAGTCTGTCGCTGGTGTGCCACCGGTCAGCAGGCGATCTGCGACATGGGCGCGACGATCCTCGAGGGCTATCTGCCCGGCGAGCACTTTCCCTTCACCGGGCCGGGGGCGGAGAAGAACTACGGTGCGATGTGCATGCTCGGTACGTTCAGCCAGTACTCGACCATTCACCAGAACTCCGTCGTGAAGGTCGACGACGACCTGCCCCTGGACAAGGCGGTGCTTGTGGGCTGCGGTGTGCCGACGGGCTGGGGTGCGGCGGTGAACGCGGCGGACGTCAAGCCGGGGGAGACCGTTATCGTGGTGGGCGTCGGGGGCATCGGCATCAACGCGGTGCAGGGCGCCCGTTTCGCCGGGGCCAAGAACCTCATCGCGGTGGACCCGCTGGAGAACAAGCGGGAGAAGGCCATGGAGCTCGGCGCCACCCATGCCGTGCCCAGCGCGGCCGAGGCCGTGGAGCTCGCGCAGTCGATGACCAATGGCAACGGTGCGGACAAGACCATCGTCACGGCCGGCATCGTGACCGAGGAGATCGTCACCGACTCCTTCAACGCCACCGGCAAGGGCGGCACGATCGTGCTGATCGGACTGAACAAGCTGTCGGTGAACAACGTCAACCTGTCCGGATCGATGATGACGCTGTTCAAGAAGACGGTGAAGGGCAGCCTGTTCGGCGACTGCAATCCGACCACCGACATTCCGAAGATCCTCGGCCTGTACCAGAGCGGAGATCTCAAGCTGGACGAGATCATCACCAGGACGTACACGCTCGACGAGGTCAACCAGGGTTACGACGACCTGCTCAGCGGCAAGAACGTTCGCGGCGTCATCGTGCACGAGCACGCGTGACCCAGGCGACCGGCTCGGCCGCGCCGCGCCCGGCCGCCCCGGTGTCCCACGCCGGGGTCGTCGGCAGGCAACGCGAGGTCGAGCTGCTGGTCGCCGCGTTGAATTGCGGAGCACACGTGCTGCTGGAAGGGCCGCCGGGCACCGGGAAGACCACGCTGCTCCGGGTGGTCGCCGAGGCGGAGGCGGTGCCCTTTGTGTTCGTCGAGGGCAACGCCGAGCTCACCCCCGCGCGTCTGGTCGGCCATTTCGATCCGGCGCAGGTGCTCACCGATGGCTACAGCCCGGACGTGTTCGTGGACGGTCCGCTGGTGCAGGCCTTGCGCACCGGGGCGCTGCTCTACGTCGAGGAGGCGAACCGGGTTCCGGAGGAGACGCTGAACGTGCTCATCACGGTGATGAGCGAGGCGGAGCTGCACGTTCCTCGGCTGGGGCGGGTACCCGCGGCGGGGGGCTTCCGCCTGGTCGCGGCGATGAATCCCTTCGACGCCGTCGGCACGGCGCGGATCTCCGCTGCCGTTTACGACCGGTGTTGCCGGATCACCATGGGATACCAGTCCGCCGCCGACGAGGCCGACATCGTGGATCTGCGGGCGCCGGCGGTGCCGGCGACCTGGCGGGCGGCGGTGGTGGAGCTGGTGCGGCGCAGCAGGGACCATCCGGATGTGCGGGTCGGCTCCTCGGTGCGCGGTTCGATCGACATTGCGCGCCTCGCGGTCTCGCTGAGTGCGTTGCGCGGCACGGCGGCGACCGACTGGCAGGTCGGCCTGGACGCGGCATTGGTCGCGCTGACCGGTCGGGTGCGCTTGCACGAGTCCTGCGCTCGGTCCCCGGAGGACGTGGTGCGCGAGCTGTACGAGGGTGTCTTCGGTGTGGAGCCGGCAGACGACGCCGATTCCGCTGAGTCCACTGAGGACGGTGGTGCGCCGGGGGGAGCGTGAGCCCGCCGAGCGCGGGCAGCGAGCAGCAACGACCGCGTCGGGAGAGTGGGCAGCAGCAGCGCACCACACCCCGTGCGCAGCTGTCCCGGCATCCCGGGTTTACGCAGGTCTCCCCGGAGGTTGGCGCGCTCGACGAAGAGGCCTTCGATCTCGTGTTGGGGGCGGACCCGGATGCCGCGCTAACCATGCTCGCCGAGATGGCGACGGCCACCGACGAACGGCTGCGTGCCGCGGCCCGGCGCTTGGCCGCGCGCATCGTGCTGGACCGAGCCCGCACGGGCGTCCCCCGCAGCAGCGGTGTGCGCCGGCTGCGCACGGTGGCCGCGGACCGGGGTGGGGATCTAGATGTCGATGCGTCGATGGACGCGGTGGTGCAGGCTCGGGCGCAGCGACGCGGTCCCGCACTGGCGGAGCTGCGGGCGCGGGACTGGGGACGTCCGGAGCTGGCCCTTTGCCTGCTGGTCGACAGCTCCGGTTCCATGGGCGGGGCGAGGCTGGCTGCCGCGGCGCTCACCGCCGGTGCGTGTGCCTGGCGGGCGCCGGGCGAGCATGCCGTGCTGTCCTTCGCCAGGGACGTTCAGGTGTTGCGGCCGATGGACTCTCAGCGGCCACCGGCAGGCGTGGTCGATGCGGTGCTGGCCCTGCGTGGGCATGGGGTGACTGCCTTGGCCGCCGCGCTACGGGCTGCCCAGGAACAGCTGGCGCGCAGTCGAGCCGATCGCCGCGTGGTGGTACTGCTCAGCGACTGCCGGGCGACCGACGAGGAGGACCCCGTGGGGGTGGCGCGCCGAATTCCGGAGCTGATCGTGCTGGCGCCTGCGGATGACGCGGAGCAGGCCGCCGAATTCGCCCGCCGCAGCGGGGCGCGATGGGCGCCGCTGGCCGGAGCCGCGCAGGCGCCTGCGGTGCTCGCCGAGCTGCTGGCCTGAGCGGACACGGGTATCAGCAGCCGTCTCAGAAGGGGCAGGGTTCGTCTGCGTCCGGTGATGGACGTTCGCCGACCCGGGTGAGCCGCCGGACGACGGGTGGGTTCTCTTGCAGCTGTTTCAGGTCGAGGTGTGCTTGGCGGCGACGCCGCTCGTCCCGGATGCGGGCTGCCTTGTTCTCAGCGCGCGTGGGCCGTCGCCCGGTTGCGTTGTCCGCCGTGGTGGCGTCGATGACCTGCGCAGGGTCGACGCCGAGGAGATCGAGGTAGCCGGCGTTGCGGGCGCGGTACTGGTGCCCGGTCGGGGCCGTCAGATCGATACTGCGTTCAGCGTTGTGGCGCTCGGACCAGGCCTCGGAATGCTTCAACCGGTGATGGTTGCGGCAGTACGGCTTCATCCCCGCAGCAGTGGTCTTGCCGCACTGGGCCGGATCGTCGTGGTTGAACGGGGTGTCGTGGTCGAGATCGGTATTCCAGGTGGGCGTGTCACAGTGCAGCCATTGGCACATGCCGCCGAGGATGCGAATCCAGGTGTCGAGCACCGTACTGGGCTGATAGACGTAGGCGGAAACCGGCAACGGTTTGCTCGTCGTCGCGTCAACGTCGGCCTCGGCTGCGTCCTCGGGAACGCGGACGGGACGGATGTCGGCACCAGCGGCGACCTCGCGCGCATGGTGGGCATCGATCAGTCCGTATCCGTCTAGGTACCCGGTTCGTCGTCGGCGCCGTCCGGCGTGGAGTTGAGCATGATGAGATGGACCAACGGTTTGCGGGCCACCCGTGCGCTGGGATCGGTCGGTTGTTGGGCGCAGTCGTCGCGGCCGCAGGCGCAGGGCAGGTACGCGAGGCCGTCCACCAGAGCGTTGAGGGCTTCGGCCTTGCCTTATTCGAACGTTCTTGGGTCGTGCGGGCATCGGGACTGGGCTAGCTCCCGTAACCGCGTGTCGAGCTTGCGGCCGTCCTGCGCAGGCAATGAGCCGAAAAGGTTCACCATGGCGTCCTCGGCTGCTGAGACTCCTACGTAGCGATCGCTCTTCGCGCGCCTGCGGTGCTCTCGTACTCCGGCTGGGTCGAGGGTGCCGACGACGCGGGTGATGGCATTGGTCAGCCGTCGCCCCGTCAGCCCCGTTTCATTCGAGCGGGCGGATGGGAGGATCTTTTCGAGCGCCTGCCGCTCCACCTCGTCGATCAGCTCTGGCGGGACATTGCGGGTCGCATCGTCAATCAGGGTGGCGCGGTACAAGTCGATGTCGCCGCGGGCCAGCGCCTGCCGCACTCGGGGCAACCGGTCACGCAAGGTGGTGGCGATGCTGATCAGTTTGCCGGCATGATGACGCGCAATTGTCAGCGCCGCCCCGATCTCGGACTCGGCGATCTCCACCCCTGTGGACGTCCACCCTCCGGTGCGCTCGTGCTCAGCAACGCGGCGGTCGGTCAACTCCGCGATCATGGCCAGCTTGCGTTCGACCACCGCCGACTCGCACCGGTGCGGGTCCGCCATCAGCTCGACCAACTCGTCGGGCGCCAGCGAAGCGGGTGACGGCACGTCCTCGTGCAGTTGCATCCAGGCCCCGTATCGAACATATGTTCGACTGTACCGCAGTGCGTCCGACTTGTATATGGATGCGTGGTCACGCTGGGTGTAAACCGCCATCGGCGTTCCAGGGGCTTCCTTCCAGCCGTCGCAAGCAATGCCGCGCCGCTGGTCGCGACGACGAGCTGCGTACCGGACGCCGGCTGCCCTATTTCTCGCTCGCGGATGCGGGTTGCCCGAGCCGTGCCCGGACGGCGATGCCGGCGCAGGCGACCACGGCGATGCCGCCGAGGATGGTGGGCCAGGTGAGC
>JAABUM010005838.1_pt1 | contig 12568 bp, 9 predicted proteins | sample 5559161 | NCBI WGS metagenome assembly JAABUM01 (sample SAMN10711868, study PRJNA513369) | rock metagenome | isolation source: Antarctica rocks | place: Antarctica: Victoria Land, Siegfried Peak nord | reverse complement strand
AACCCCACCTCCCCATCAACATCCGGCTCCGCCCCGCCACCACCACCCGCCGCGCCCCAAACTGACCCTCCGAAACGGAACCTGTCCACCGACACCCCACCGACACCCACCACCCGCTACCGGCGGGTCCTCGCCGTGGGCCGTGCGGCGGCCCCTGGTGTTGGTCCTTGCCGGCGCCGGCCGTCCTCGACGTCGGCAACTCCGGGGCGGCGGCTTGAGCGGCCCGCTCCTGGGTCTCCCGAAGCCTGGTCACCGCATCGGACAGGGCCGCGAGCTGTGCAAGCAGGGCTAGGAGCTGCTTGCTCTCGCCCAGTCGACGAACCGCGCGGACGCGAGCAGCACCGAGCGGCCCGCAACCCCTTGCCCGCGTCAGAGGCCTCCGGCACCGGCCCCCACAGCTCCCGCGCTGCCAGGTCGTACTCCCCAGCCGCGGCGGTCACCTGTTCGGTGGCGGTAGCTGCGGCCAAGGTCGCCTGCTGCCAGATCCGGGCCTGCTCCGCCACGGTGAGCCGGTGCCTCTCCTCCCCCACCCGCTCGCCCGGTATGCCGGTACCCTCTGCTGGCACGAAGGTCGCATCGGTCACCGGCTCCGACCGCTGCGCTGGTGCACCGCCCCCGCCGCTGGCGGCGGCGCTCCCTAGGGACACGGGGAGGTCCCAGCGGCGCAGCAGCTTGAGCAGCGTCAGGTCCGCGGCGAGCTTCCCGCCACCGAAGTAGATTGGCCTGCCGCCCGGGTCGCTTCGCCCCGGCAGAGCCACGGAGTACCCGGTGATCTGCCCCGGGATGCGTTCGCTGAACCGTTCGCGGACCAGCACCCCATCGCCGCGCAACCGGTCCAGGAACTGGCCCAGGCTGCTCGAACCGGCGGTCCGGACCGAGCGGCGCAGCGTGTCCCGGACCGGTTCCCGATCCCCTCGCCGCTCCGCCTTCGCCGTCTCCGCGTATGTTGGCCGCTTCGCCGCGGTCCGATCAGAGGCGGCGGTCACGGTCAGCCGGTACGTCTCCTTCACCGCCCGAGACGCCTGCCCCGTGCTGCCCGGTAGCTGGTGGCGGCCACGGCCTCTGCTGCGGTCGCCTGCCGAGGGGATGCAGGGGCGCAGACTGGGGTCGCGGTCTCCAGCCGCCGTTGGTCTCGGGCACCGAGGGTGGTCATCAGCGATGGCAGACCTGAGGCGGGTGGCAAGGGCGTGAATCGGCGTGAGCGAAGGGGAGGCGTAGTGGCCAGGGACGTCTCGGCACCTGAATCAAGTCCAGGCAGTATCCCGCGGCGGGCAGGCGATGAGGCCCCTGCGCACCGGTCCGGGGGAGCTGCGTTGATGCTGGGGGCGCTGGGGGTGGTCTTCGGGGATATCGGGACCAGCCCGTTGTACGCGTTGCAGACGGTGTTTTCTCTGGACCATGGGGCGGTGCGCCCCACCCCGGGGGATGTGTATGGGGTGATCTCGTTGGTGTTCTGGTCGGTGACGTTGATCGTGTCGGTCAAGTACGTCACGGTCGTGATGCGCGCCGACAACGATGGTGAGGGTGGGGTGATGGCTCTGGCGGCGCTGGCCCGCCGGGTCCTGGGCGCCGGATCGGGGCGGACTAAAGCGGTGCTGGCGTTAGGGGTTCTGGGGGCGTCGCTGTTCTACGGGGACTCGGTGATCACCCCGGCGATCTCGGTGCTGTCCGCGGTGGAAGGGTTGAAGGTGATCAACCCCGGGCTGGGGCATCTGGTGCTTCCGGTCGCGGCCACCATCTTGACTGGACTGTTCCTGGCGCAGCGCTGGGGTACCGCTCGGGTGGGGGCGCTGTTCGGCCCGGTCATGCTGGTCTGGTTCGCCGTCCTCGCGGCCGCGGGCGTGGGTGAGCTGGTCACCCGTCCGGGGATCCTGGCCGGGCTCTCCCCCAGCTACGCGGCGACCTTCGTGCTCGCCCATCCCGTGGTCGCGTTCGTCGCGTTGGGCGCGGTCGTGCTGTCCATCACCGGCGCCGAGGCCCTGTATGCCGACATGGGCCACTTCGGGCGACCAGCGATCGGCCGGGCCTGGTTCGCGGTCGCGTTTCCCGCGTTGATCCTGAACTACCTGGGCCAGGGCGCGTTGATCCTGCGCAGCCCCGCCGCGGTGAGCAACCCGTTCTTTCTGCTGGTGCCGGGGTGGGCGCGGCTGCCGTTGGTGGTTCTGGCGACCGGGGCGACGGTCATCGCCTCACAAGCGGTGATCTCCGGCGCGTTCTCGATGTCCCGCCAAGCCATGCAGCTGGGTTTCCTGCCCCCGCTGAGGGTGCGGCAAACCTCCGAACACGAAGGGGGGCAGGTCTACCTGCCTGCCGTGAACGCCGGCATGTTCCTGGCCGTGCTGGTCCTGATGCTGGCCTTCGGCTCCTCCCAACGCCTGGCCACCGCCTACGGGGTCTCGGTCACCGGCGCCCTGCTTATCGACACCGTCCTGCTGCTGAACGTGGCCCGCTCTTTGTGGCAGTGGCCGAGCTGGAAGCTGGCTCTGGCCGCGGTCGCCTTCGCGGGCACCGAGACCGTGTTCCTAGCCGCGAACCTGACCAAAATCACCCACGGCGGATGGCTGCCGCTGCTCATCGCGACCGTCATGTTCACCCTAATGACGACCTGGCAGCGTGGCCGACAGATCATCACCGAGAACCGGACCGCAGAAGAGGGCTCCCTCGCCGACTTCATCGAACGCCTCCACACCGCACCGATCCCCCGAGTTCCGGGAACGGCCGTGTTCCCGCACCCCACCAAGGCGACCACTCCCCTGGCGCTACGGGCCAACGTCCGGCACAACCACGTGCTGCACGAACACGTGGTAATCGTCTCCGCCGTCGCCCAGAACGTCCCTCACATCCCGCTTACCGAACAGGTCAGCGTCGACGACCTCGGCCACAGCGACGACGGCATCGTTCACCTGAGCATCCGCTACGGCTTCGCCGACAACCCCAACATCCCCCGCGCGCTGCAGACCGCCCGATCTCAAGCCGCCGGCGAGCTGGACTTCGACCCCGTCGCCGCCTCGTACTTCCTGTCCCGGGCCACCCTGAGCAACACCAACGCCCCCGGCATGCGCCGCTGGCGCAAACTGCTGTTCATCGCCATGGCCCACAACGCCGCGAACCCCGCCCACCACTTCGGCCTACCCAACGACCAAACCACTGTCATGGGCTCCACCATCAACCTCTAACCGGCCACGCCCGGCCCCGGCCCCGGCCCAGGCCCAGGGAAGCGCGGCACAGGATGACAGCTCAGGGCCGGCGGCAGCAGGGCCCTGCGCAGGTCGACAAAAGCGATCCCGCTGCCGTGGCTCAGCGTGGCCGCGACGCGGGTGCCGCGCTTGCGCTGGGCGCCAAATGTCGCCGCGGCGATCGCGGAGATCGCCGACCGGGTGCTGCTGCGGGTCAATATCGAACGAGGAGATGCCCTGGTGGTCACCCCGGTTGCAGGCATCCGCTGGAGTGACTACCTGCCCACTCGAACGTTCGAGCTGACGGTCCACACCCGCGCGGCGCGATCGATCTGCTCAGCCCACACAAGCGCAGGGTTGAGACGTTCGTGGAGGCGTTGATGGGCGGACGCGGTCTGCGGCGCCCCGTGGCCAACACGTCCACGGTCCCATCGTGGTAGGAAGTTCGCCCAGGGCCAACCACGGTTGGTGGACTCGATGGGAGCACGAGTTGTGCGCAGGGTGAACGACGCGTCCGCCGGCGACCCGGGCGGCGGGACAGGCTCCGGCGGCGGCCTGCGCCGGCTGGTCAGGTACTTCCTGGTGCTGGGCAGCACCGGCTTCGGCGGCCCGATCGCGACCGTCGGGTACATGCAGCGGGATCTGGTCGAGCAGCGCGGCTGGCTGGACCGCGAGGAGTTCCTCAACGGCGTCGCGCTGGGCCAGACGATGCCCGGCCCGCTAGCCGCACAGGTCACCATGTGGGTGGGGTTCCTGCAGCGCGGGGCCCTGGGCGCGCTGGTGGTCTCGGTCGCCTTCATCGCCCCCTCCTTCCTGTTCGTGCTCGCCGTCGCCGTCCTGTACGCGCGCTTCTCCGGGCTGCCGGTGGTGCAGGCGGTGTTCTACGGCGTCGCCCCCGGCGTGATGGCGATCATCGCCATCGCCGCGTACAAGCTTGCCAAGCTGACCAACCGCCGGGACCTGCGCCTGTGGACGATCAGCGCCGCCCTCGCGGTCGTCACCGCGGTCACCGGCGCCGAGATCGCCGTGCTGTTCCTGGGCGCCGGCGCGCTGATGATCCTCATCGACGCGCCCCCCGCGTTCCTGCGCCGGCCCCGCGCCCTGCCAGGCCTAGCGCTGCCCGCGCTGCTCGGGCTTCCCGGTCGGCCGGCCAGGACCGCGGCCTTGGCCGCGGCCCTCGCCGTCCTGGCCGGTAGCGGGACGCTGGTCGCGCTGGCGCTGTTCTTCCTCAAGACCGGCGCCTTCACCTTCGGCTCCGGGCTGGCGATCGTGCCGTTCCTGCGCGAAGGGGTCGTCGCCCAGCACCATTGGCTCAACGACCGGCAGTTCCTCGACGCGGTCGCGATGGGCCTGATCACCCCAGGCCCGGTGGTGATCACCGCAACGTTCATCGGCTACCTCACCGCCGGCTTCGCCGGAGCAGTCGTAGCCACCATCTCGATCTTCATCCCGATCTACCTCGGGGTCGTGCTGCCCGGCCGCTGGTTCGTCCGGCACAAGGACAACCCGCAGGTCAAGGCCTTCGTCAAGGGCGCCACCGCCGCGGCCGCCGGAGCGCTGACCGGCGCCACCGTCGTGCTCACCCGGCAGGTCGTCGTGGACCCGACCACTCTGGTTATCGGCGTCGTCACGCTGGCGGTGCTGCTCCGGTTCAAGATCAAGGAGCCCTACGTGATACTCGCCTGCGCCATCGCCGGCATCGCCCTGCACTGAGCTTCCAGTGCGGGCGGCCTGTCAGCACGTACAGGGCGCCCTCCTCAGCGTTGGCCCTGCGTTGGCCCCCCTGCGCAATCAGCCGGCCGAACCGCTCTTGCTCATCCCCATGACGGTCACCGTGTCGATCTCCTTCAGAGTGGCATTCCCAGGTCTTCTGAAGGATCACGCAGTGACCGTCGTCTACGCCCTCACGACTCGCTGGTCCGAGGCCGTCATACACCACGTCCGTGGACTCAACTCAAACGGGACGGCGCATGCCGTAGCCGCCTTCGAGCGCAGCTTGGGGTGGTCATGGTTGACCGCAACGATCCACCAGCGGGGTTGGCGGGTAGGTTGACCGCATGGAATTTCGCTACCTCGGCAACTCCGGCTTCAAGATTTCGGAGATCACTTACGGCAACTGGCTGACGCACGGCTCGCAGCTGGAGAACGACCAGGCCGCCGCCTGCGTCCGGGTGGCTCTCGAGTGCGGCATCACCACCTTCGACACCGCGGACGTCTACGCCGATACCAAGGCCGAGAGCGTGCTGGGCGAGGCGCTCAAGGGCGAGCGGCGGGAGTCTCTGGAAATCTTCACCAAGGTCTTCGGGCCGATCGGGCCACGTGGGCACAACGACCTCGGGCTGTCGCGCAAGCACATCATGGAGGCGGCCAACGGCTCGCTCACTCGGCTGCGGACCGACTACATCGACCTTTACCAGGCGCATCGCTACGACGTGGAGACGCCCCTGGCGGAGACGATGCAGGCCTTCGCCGACCTCGTCCGGATGGGCAAGGTGCTCTACGTCGGGGTCAGCGAGTGGACTGCGGACCAGCTGCGGGAGGGGCATTCGCTCGCAGACGAGCTCGGCTTCCAACTGATCTCCAACCAGCCCCAGTACTCCATGTTGTGGCGGGTGATCGAGAAGGAGGTCGTGCCCATCTCCAAGGAGCTGGGCATCTCGCAAGTCGTCTGGTCCCCGATCGCCCAAGGTGTGCTGACTGGGAAGTACCGGGCCGGTGAACAGCCACCCGCCGGCTCGCGCGCCACTGACGAGAAGGGCGGTGCGGACATGATCAAGCGGTGGATGAGCGACGACGTGCTGCAGCGGGTGCAACAGCTCAAGCCGCTGGCCGAGGCGGCCGGGTTGTCCATGGCGGCGCTCGCCGTAGCCTGGACGCTGCAGAACGACAACGTTGCCACCGCGATCATCGGCGCCTCGAAGCCCGAGCAGGTGCAGGACAACGTCGCCGCCGCCGGCGTCAAGCTCGACGCGGACCTCCTGGCGAAGATCGACGAGATCCTGGACCCGGTAATCGAACGCGACCCGGCCAAAACGCAGGAGAGCTCGCCAAAAACCCGCGAAGCCTGAGCCGCCGGTTCATATACAGCGCCGCCCGCCCTTGCTGCAGTTCCCATCGTTGGCGCAAGCGCCAACACACTCCGGTCGGGCGATCAACCGTAGTGGCTATGGTGGTGCACCAAGTCCGACTGCAAGCCTAGTGCCCTCAAAGAGGCGTACTTGAGCAGTGGGTGCACGACACTGAGCCACCTTGGGGTCCGGTCGCGCTTCACCGTCGACCACCAGAACAGGGTCCTCGATCAGCCACGGGTCAGCGGGCGCGGTTCTCCTCGGCGATCCTGCCGCCGTGGTGCCGCAAGTCGCCCCAGATCAACGAGGTGCTGCCGCTGCTGTACCTGCACGGGCTCTCATCGCTGGACTTCGGCCCGGCGTTGGAGCGGTTCCTCCCCCCGCAAGCGGGAGGTACCCCTAGGCACCGGCGCCGGGCTGTCCGCGGCCTCGATCACCCGGCTGACCAGCCAGTGGCAAGACGAGGCCAAGGCTTTCAACGCCCGGGACCTGTCGGGGGTGCGCTACGTGTACATGTGGAGCCGACGGGATCCACGTCAACATCCGCCTAGAACAGGAACGGCTGTGCCTGTTGGTCCTGGTCAGGGTCCGCGCCGACGGGACCAAGGAGCTGGTCACCCTGACCGACGGGCACCGGGAGTCGGCCGGCTCGTGGGCGGACCTGCTGCGCGACGCCAAGCGTCGTGGGATGCCGGCCCCGGTCTTGGCGATGGGCGACGGTGCGCTCGGTTTCTGGACCGCGCTGCGGGAGGTGTTCCCCACCACCAGGGAGCAGCGGCCGCAGCGCTCGAGTTTCTGCGTCGGTACGCCGGCGATGACAGCTACTGGACTACCCGTGCGATGACTGTCTCCTTCGTGTCGTCGCCGCCAGAGCGATCTACGACAGCAAAGGCGAGAACCAGTCGACCGCGTCCGGCGCACGAGCCCTTGCACCGCTGTCTCGGCAGTGGACTAAACAGGTCGAAGCAGGTATTACCCCTATCATCGGCTCGGACGCTCTAGGACAGATCGGCGTCGTCAGCACCGACGTCATGACTCAAGTTGAGCGGCTGCCGGCCCGCGTGCATGACGAATGATCGACAGGGCGTCCTACTCTGTCTGCCGGCGTTCCTGGCCGGGCTTGCGGAACAGCGCGGGGGGCAACGTCCCCTTCCTGCGGCCCGGCAGCCACCCTGCGGCGGCCGGGTTTGAGGGCTACATTGAAAATGAGGCTGGGGCCCGAGGTAAGGAGGCGTCGGATGACGAGCGAGACGTTGGCGGAGCAGCCCAACGAGGGAGTCCTCGCGGGCCTGGACTCCCGCGCCACCACCTCCTTCTACTGGTACCTGGCGCTGCTGGCCTGCATCGGGGGTTTCCTGTTCGGATACGACACGGCTGTCATCGGCTCGGTCCTCAGCTTCATCCCCTACCACCTGTCCAGCTTCGCGACCGGCTATCTCGTGGCCGGCGCCTCGTTGGGAGCCGCCGTGGGTGCGTTGGTTGCCGGACCGCTGACCGACCGCCTCGGCCGCAAGTCCCTGCTGATGGGAGACGCGGCGATCTACGCCCTTGGCGCCATCCTCTCCGCGGTGACGGTCAATGCCGGCATGCTGCTCACCTCCCGCACGCTGATCGGTCTTGCCGTGGGGGCCGACTCGGCCATCGCGACGGCATACATCGCGGAGTTCGCCCCTGCCAACCGCCGGGGCCAGCTGAGCATCATCCAGCAGTGGATGATCACCGTCGGGATCCTCGTCTCCTACCTGCTCGCCTTGCTGATCTTCAAGGTCGCGCCGGGTGCGGCCTACGGCGCCGACTGGCGGATCATCCTCGGCCTGGGGGCGATCCCGGCGCTGGTCGCCGTGGTGCTGCGGTCGCGGATGCCGGAGTCGCCGAGATGGCTGATGCTCCAGGGCCGGTACGCCGATACGCGCAAGGCGTTAGGACTGCTGGGGATAGAGGTCAGCGAGGAAGAGGTCCGGAAGACGGCGGAGGGCATGACCCGGCCCGAGGCCGAGCAGCAGCATGGGCGCCGGCGGATGTGGACGCCCGGGGTGAAGCGAGCCTTGATGGTGGTCTGCGTCTTCTTCGTCTTCCAGCAGATCACCGGCATCAACATCCCGTTCTACTACGGCCCGCAGCTGTTGGCCGGGTTCTTCCACAGCGGCAAAGCCACCGCCGTCCACGCCGCGATCGGAGGGCTGCAGGCGGCGGCTCTGCTCGGCGTGGTCAACGTGGTGGCCACCTACTTCGGCTTCCGCTGGATCGACAAGGTGGGCCGGCGGCCACTGGCCCTGGCCGGCTACGCGGGGATGACCGTGTTCATGCTGGTGGCAGCCTTCGGCATCGCGTTCCTGACCGGGACCCCGAAGATCGCGGTCGTCATGGTGGGCTTCTCCTTCTTCATCACCTCCTTCGCGATCGGTGTCGGCGGTACCGGCTGGCTGATCCAGGGAGAGGTCTTCCCCACCGCTGTCCGGGGACGGGCCGCGGCGATCGGCGCGGCCGTCGACTGGGTGGCCAACTTCTCGTCATCATCGAAGTCTTCCCCGCCCTCAACAAGGCGATCGGGCTGGCGTGGGTGATGGTGATATTCGCCGTGTTGTCGGTCGCGGCGATCGGGTTCATCGCCCGGTTCCTGCCAGAGACCAAGGGTCTACCGGTGGAGAAGGTGGTCGCCGTCTTCGAACGGCAGACCACCTCGGCCCGGCACTCGCCTGGCTAACCGTTCGCCGGGCGTCTGGGACAGCCCTTCGGTCAGGACACTGTCGGGGTGAATGCGGACGGGCTGCGCCGGGTGCGTGGGAGCACGGGAGTGAAGTCCGCGGCCCGGATGGGGCTGGTCGGGCGCGGCGTGTTCTACCTGATCCTGGCCGCCTTGACCCTGGAGGTGGTCTTGCAGCCGCGGGGGTCGGGGCCGCAGGCCAACGCGAATGGAGCGTTGAGCGAGGTGGCCAAGAGCCCGGTGGGTCTGGTGCTCGTGGCCGCGGCCGGGGTGGGGTTCGTGGCTTTCGGTATGGTTCGGCTGGCCGGTGCGATCACCGATGACCGGCACGGGTGGCTGCGCCGGGTCAGCACAGCCGGGCAGGGTCTGATGTATCTGGCTCTGGCCGCGACGACGGCCTCGTTCCTGTTGGGTCGGCACGGCGCCGGTTCTGAGCAGCAGCAACGGCGCACCGCCTCCACCGTGCTCGGGCTGCCCGGTGGTCGGGCCCTGCTCGCGGTCGCCGGGTTAGCCGTTCTCGGTGTGGGGTGCTGGCAGCTGGTCGTCGCGGCGAGGGGCAAGTTCGAGGACACTCTGCACACCGAGCAGATGAGCACGAAGGTGCACCGGCTCACCCGGCTCACCGCGCGGATCGGGATCCCGGCCCGGACGTTGGCTCTCAGCCCGGTCGCGCGTTCCTGGTCCTCGCCGCCGTGCGCTCCAACCCGCGGGACGCGAAGGGGTCCGATGCGGTCCTGCTCGAGCTGGCCCATACCCGCTGGGGCCAGGCCCTCGTGCTGCTCATCGCCGCCGGGTTCATGGTGTTCGCGGCCTACTCCTTCCTCGAAGCGCGATACCGCCAAGTCTGCTCCGGCGCCTGAACGCGGTACGTGTCACGGGAGCCGGAGCTCGATCCCGACCAGTTCGCCGGCCAGAAGTGGGACGGCGATCACCCGAACCGCGCTCACGTAAACAACACGATCAACAGCCTCAGAGCCCCGCCAAGCGCCAGACGTCGTCGTCCCACTTCCTTGATACTGAGACACAGTTGGCTCCAACACTCTTTAACCACGCCTTCAAGCAGGATCGCGTCGCTGGCGGCCGTCTCACAAGAGGGTCCGTAACTCGACGTGGGGCCTGCCTGGCACCGCGCTAACTTCTGGGACGCTGCCCAATATGACAGTCGTCGGGTACGCACAAGTACGCACGGGTACGCACAGGTACGCGCAGGTACGCACAGGTACGCACAGGTACGCACAGCGAGCACGGGTCAGCACGGACACCAGTCCATAGGCGCAACAGGACTCGCTGCGCCTAGCCGGTGCCGAGCAGGTCTTCTCCGACAAGCTCTCCGGGGTGCGCGACGACCGGTCCGGACTAGCCTCCTTTATCGACGACGTCCGCGCCGGCGAGACGCCGCCTTAAACTTCCGGGGATCGACGACACCGAAGGTGCCGCCGTTCGAGGGCCGTGCCCGGGGGGCCTGGCAAGGCAAGTGGGCCTGTGCGGGACCGACGAGGAGCCCACCAGCCAGCTGGCCGGTGGGCTCTCCCTTGCGACGTGCTTCGTGTGCGGGTCAGGCTACTTCTGGTCATCGGCGATCAGCCGCTCGCGCAGCTCGTCGACGTTGCCGCTCTTGGGCAGGTCGCGGCTCGCGAGCTGGTCTTGCAGCTGGGCCTTAGTCATGTCCTGGTAGCGCTCGGCCGCCTGCTCGTGCTCGGCCCGCTGCTGGGACGCGGCCTGCTCGCGTGCTGCACGCTTGGACGACGCGGCCTGCTCGCGTGCTGCGCGCTTGGACGACTCGGCCTGGTTACGTGCGGCGCGCTTGGACGACTCGGCCTGGTCACGCACGGCCTGGCCGGCGTTCTCGGCCTGCTCGCGGACCCGCTCGCTGACCGCGACGCTGACGCCGGCGAGCTGCTTGGCGAAGTCGCGCTGTGCCTGAAGGGCCTTCTCCCAGAAGTCGAAGATCTGGTCGATCGCCTGGTTGGGGTCGACGCTCGGGAACGCGGTAGCAGACGGCGGCGTGAACGCCTTCTGCAGGTTCTCGGCCAGGGACCGCGCCGCCCCGCTCCAGCTCTCCTGGGCCTGACGGATGCTGCTGGTGTAGTCGGGCTGGTTGCTCATCTGCGTGATCTCCCTTGTCCGTAACCTGTGATTGAGCGGTGACCTGCCCGTCTCCTACCCACTACCACTTGTCATCTCTGTTCCTGCGCGTCGGGTGAAGCACTTGGTCTACTCGCTCCCAGCGGTCGGTGCAACCTCTAGCTCACCAGGTCGAGCGAGTCATGCACCCTGAGCAGTCGGCCTAACCAACCGGCTCCTGCGCCGCACGTCTCGCTTCCAGGCAACCTGAACATCGGCCGGTTTCGCCACCACGTCCCGAACCATCAGCTCAGCGCGGGAGAACCGAACCTGGCCCGGATGCGCTGTCAGCGCAGGTACAGCCGGCGCAGCTCAATCCGCTCGTAGGCCGAGATCTGCGGGTACCCGGTCAGCGAGGGGTGCATCACGTCGTGGTAGTGGTCGTGGCCCGGACCCAGCCCGTGGCCCAGCTCGTGCTTGATCACGTCGAGGCGCTGACTGTAGGTGTAGTGCTCGCCGTAGTACCGGTTCAGCCGGATGCTCATCGAGGTGAAGTGTCCGCCGGATTGGGTGTAGCTCGTGTCGGCGTCCCACCCGGTCGGGCCGTAGCCGTAGTCGCCCTCGTACACGTGCCCGCAGCGGTAGCCCGTGCAGGTGCCGTACCGGTAGCCGCTGCCCCAGGACCGCGTGCTGGCCCGGACCGGCCACAGGACACCGGTGTGGTCCTCGACCCGCACATTGGCCCAGTGGTGGGCGCGGTGCGACCAGTCCACCCCCAAGGTGCTGGCGTGTGCCGGGGCGGTGAAGAACAGGGCTGGCGCAAGGGCCGCGGCCAGCGCGAGGGGAAGGCGAAGTCTCAGGGGCCAGTATCCCGGTTCGTCCGATTTGCCTGGACTCGGCACGCGGCGGTGACCGGCCATCCGCGTCCCTCCTACACCGCGGCGCCAATCTCCGGAAGCCACCGCTTGGGACGGAACACAGCAACACTCCTGCAGTATCGCGGCGGCGCCTTCCCGGCGACCGCCCAATGGTGACCCGCGACATGCGTCAGCCCATCGTGACCAGCACAGGCCCAAGCCCCTAACACCACTTGCGGGTGACTTCCACGCGCGGGATGTGCCGTCTCCCACCGACGACGGTAAAGCAGCCTGACCGGCGTTTCTCCTGGTCAGGGACCTCGAACACTTGGTGGCAGGTGCAGGATTCGAACCTGCGTAGGATCTCTCCGGCGAAATTACCGACCGCACCATCCAAGCCGCTGACCGGCACAAACGCCGGTCATAGTGCAGTGAGGGCGCGTATTCGGCGCGGCGGGGACCATCCTGTTAACCGTCGTCGGTGACGCCGGTTGCCAGCGGTTGGTGGAGGGTAACCGGCCCGCGGCGCACCGCCGACCCCGCTTGCGATGGACACGACAGCGGCTGCCGGACAGACTTCGAGACCGGAAGGGGACTGCGATGCAGCACAGGGAGTACGCGAGCGCGAGCCACTCGGCGCAGCGGTCCGAGCTGTCCGTCCTTGCTGGGTACCTGTTCCCGCTGATGCTGAGGAACTTT
>JAABUM010005837.1_pt1 | contig 12568 bp, 10 predicted proteins | sample 5559161 | NCBI WGS metagenome assembly JAABUM01 (sample SAMN10711868, study PRJNA513369) | rock metagenome | isolation source: Antarctica rocks | place: Antarctica: Victoria Land, Siegfried Peak nord | reverse complement strand
CCCCCCCAGCACAAGTACGACCACCTGCGCCGGGGCGAACGCCGCACCCCGGGCACCGTCGACCGAACCATGCAGATCGTTCCCAAGATCGGGGCCGGCGCCCGAAGCCCCTAATTCACCGGCATTGAGTGCAAACCAGCGCCGGTCTGCGTACGCATCAGCCTCCGCGGCCGCCCGGGTACAGGCGGCGATGGCGCTGCTGGCAGGCCAGGCACCCGAGCACCTGCTGGCCGCGGGCCGGCTGCGGCTCGAGCATCCGCAGGCCACGCTGGAACAGCTCGCCGCGTTCGCCGACCCGCCGATGACCAAAGACACCGTCGCCGGCCGGCTACGCCGGCTGCTCTCCCATGCCGACCAGTACGCGACCTCGACGGGACCGCCGCCGACCCAGGCAGCCACCGGCCCCAAGCTGCGCAAGGCCGGCGACCGGTGATGGCCCGGGTGCCGCGGGCCGCTCGCTTGCACCGGCTGCGCTAGCCAATCGGAGGCCTTCGACCTCCCGGTGAGGACGCCGTCGGGGCCGAGGCACGCGAGGCGCCCCGACCGGGAGTTCACCACCACCGGCAGACCTCGGCGCCGACGGCATGCTCGGACTCGGCCGGTCACCGGGACACCGGCGGTCGTCACGGCGCAGTCCAGCTCCCAGCGACGTTCCCCGCCCTGGCAGCAGCACCGTTTAGCAGCGCTAACAGCCTAGCAATTGGCACCCCCCGGAGTGAGCGCGTCTGTTGACGTCGTACAACGGCCGGAAGGTTCGTAGGACGTCCGTAAGCCTGCCGGGCCAAGCGTCTTCGGCGCGCGGGTAGGAAGGATCGACGTCGGAGTTTCATGACGTTCGTGCGGGTGGTAGAAGCTTGCCTGTGGCGACGCCCATCCCTCCCAAGCACGGCACGACCACCGGCTACCGCAGGTACGGGTGCCGCTGCGACGCCTGCCGTAAAGCGGTGGTCGACGCCCAGCGCACCTGGCGGCAGAACATTGCGGCGGCACCGGTCATGTCGCACGGCGTCTACGGCTACAACATCAGGCGCTGCCGGTGCCCGGTCTGCTGTTCGGCCAAGGCGGCGTATCGCGCCGCGGGTAAGGCGCGCCGCAACGGTGCCGGGGGGTAATCCAGCCTTTTTGAGGTTCCGTGCGGTGCTAGGCAGACGCCGGTGGCGGTGCGCATCCCTCTACCCGGCATGACCGCCGGTTATCGCATGCACAGTCGCGGCGGTGACGCTGCCGGCAGGCGGTGGTGGACTGCCAGCGCACCGGCGGCAGGGCGTGCCGGGCGTAACGGCCACGTCGCACGGCGTCCACGGACACAGCATCAGGTGCTGGCGTGCTCGGTCTGTCACGCGGCGAAGGCCGGCGTACCGGCCGCCGGAAAAGGCGAGCCGGGTCGGTGCCGGGGCTTGAACCAGTGCCGGGGCTTGAACTGGAGCGGCCCTGCGGTGAACTGCTTGGGCCTGAGCCAGCCAGGGATCCTGGTGTGACCGAAGCCCGCCGTTGGGCGTCTTGGTCTGCGCAGGGGTGTGCCAGGCAAATGTCGTGCGCGCCCCTAGGCAAGATCGAGTAGTTGGTCTGCCAGTGCCGTGTGCGTGACCAGGCTGGTGACGAGCCGCCCGCGGACGGCTGCCCGGACGGCGCGGGCCTTGCTCGTGCCGGAGACGATGGCGATGACGTCGGGAACGGCGGCGAGCTGCTGCGCGTCGATGCCGATGACGCGTTCAGTGAGGGCGGTGGCTAGTGGCTTGCCGTCGGCGTCGAGCTGGATGCCGCCGAGCTCGGCTCGCACGCCGAAGTCATGCAGCTGGCGCCGCTCGTCATCGGTTACCGCGTCGGCCACTGTCGACTGGCCCTGCTGCCAGGCGCCGACACCGACGACCGCCTTGGTCACGTCGGGGAACCGTGCCGCCGCGCGGGCGATCTCGGGCTGGGTGCGCATCACTCGCGCGGTTGCCGCGTCCGGCACGATCAGCGGTGCGTAGAAGAAGTACGCAGGTCCCCCGGATGCGCGGGCGACGTCGCGGACGAGCTCGACGCAGCCGGTGTCGACGTCGGACCGGCTGAGGGCTCCGGCCAGCTGGACGACCGGGCAGGGGGGCAGGCGGGTCAGGTAGCTGCGCATCACTATGAGAGAGCGGGCCCAGGCAAGTCCGAGCACGTCCTCGCCGGTGAGGATCTCGGTGAGCAGGCCGGCCGCTGCACGGCCGAGGTTGGTCCGCAGAACGTCGTCGTCGTCGTCGGTGGTGCAGTCGATGACGACGCAGTACCGCAGCCCGTAGGCCGAGCTGAGGCGGACCGAGAGCTCGAGGTCGATCTCCCCGCGGTAGTCCAGTTCGATCCTGACCAGACCGCTGGCGCGGGCCTGGTCGAGTAGCCGTGCCACTTTGAATCGGCTCACGCCGAGCTCAGCGGCGATGTCGCTCTTGCTGGCGTCGTCGAAGTAGTAGCGGCGAGCCGCTGTGGCTGTAAGCACCAGCGCAGCCGGGCCGGTCACCTTCTCCTGTCTCACCAAGATGCTCCCCACCGCACTCGTTTCAGCGCTTCCACGTGACTTGTACTACAGACGTTGACCTACGCGGAAGCAGACCTGACGCTGCACCTCGCCGCGTCTTTGCCGGTGCGTATCAGTCGGCGTAGATCGCTGATGGGTATCCCGGCGAGCGCTGCAAGCTCTGGCAGCGGCAGCTGCGCCGTCCCGGCTGTGACGACGGCACCAGCCCGGCGTTCGGCGGCGGTTAGGTGCTCGCGGGCTTTGCCGACCTTGTCCCAGGCTGCGGCTACCGCTAGCGCCGCATCCTGCCGGCCTCTGACTTGCTGAGCATGTTGTGCTCGTACCGCCGCCCGGATCTCACGCGCACTGGCCAACAACCCCACCCCCATCCACACCACAGTCTTCATCAGGAAAGCAAACCGGACTACCTGCAAGGTTCTACTGTGAGGCCCTCATGCACACAGAGCAGCTGCCAAGCCACTGCTCTCTACTAGCTTCTGTGCACTAAGGTATCTCCTGCCGGAGATACGAGCTCGACTGCTCCGGCTAAGCACCGAGGGGGTGGGTCGGGTGGCGTATGTGACGCCGATCGGGTCTGCCCCGGCGCAGGTGGAGTACCGGCTGACGCAGGCACATGGCTGCGGCCGGCCGGGGGTGGAGGCGGCGCGGTTCAGCTACCACGCGGACGGTTCGGAGCGGCCGTTGGTGTGGACGGGGCGGGGGCTGGCCGAGGTCGGCATCACGGCGGGGTCGGTGCTGGACGAGACGCAGTTCGACGTGGCGCGGGCGTTGATGGCCGGGTTGGACCCGCGGTCGGGTGAGCGGCTGGTGGAGCCCAAGCTGGCGGTGTTCGACGACGCGAAGGTGGCACTGGGCCCGCTGGTCCGCGCGGTGGAGGCGGCGGCGGTGGCGCGTGGTGTGCACCCGGAGGCGCTGTTCGGTGCGGTGAAGACCGGCCGGGCGTACGGCCGTGCGGTGCGGGCGGTGGTCAACGACGGCGACGGCGCAACGCTGCGCGCCGACGACGCGGGCCGGATCGCGGATGCGGCCGGTCTGGACGTGGCGGCGGTGTGGGGGCCCGGGGTGTACGCCGCGGCGGTCGGGAACCTGACCGAGGCGCGGACGATGCCCGGTGCGGACGGCACGAGGGTGGAGCGGCTGGTGCCGCGGCGGCGGGTGGTCGGGAACCTGGGTTATGACGTGTCGTTCACGCTGCCCAAGTCGCACAGCCTGCTGCTGGCGTTCGCCGACGAGAGCACCGCCGCGGCGGTCGAGGGGGTGTACACCGCGGGGGTGGGGGCGACGTTCGACTGGCTGGAGGCGCAGACGGCGTACGGGATGCGGGGCCACCACGGCGAGGGCAAGAGCGCCCGGACGGTGCGGGGGTCGGGGTTTTTGGGCTGGTCGATGGTGCACCGCGCCGCCCGCCCGGTCGGGGACCGGGTGGTGGGCGACCCGCACTGGCATGTGCACGTCACGGTCGCGAACATGACCCGCGGGACGGACGGGGGCTGGTCGACGGTGGCGGCCGGCGGCCGGGACCTGATGCGGCACGCCCCGGCGGCGGACCATGTGCTCAAAGCGCTGGTCCGCCGCCGGCTGGCCGTGCAGTTCGGGGTGGAGTTCGCCCGGTCGGAGCGGACCGGGGCGTGGGAAGTCGCCGCCATCCCCGACGCGACGCTGCGGGCGTTCTCCAAGCGGGGTGCGTCGATCGAGGCGATGCTGCGCGACCTGGGGTTCGACCCGGCGTTGGCGACCCGGCGGGCGGAGGATTTGGCGGCGGCGCAGACCCGGCACGACAAGACCGAGCACACCGCAGCACCGGATGCGACGCTGCGGTCGATCTGGCAGGCCGAGGCCCGCAGCCTGGGCGTCGATCCCGACCGGCTTGCCGCCGCCGCCCTGCCGCTGGCCGGGATGCAAGCTCGGACGGCAGCTGGGCAGCCGGCAGGCGAGGACGAGCAGCGTCAGCGGCAGGCAACACTGCTGGCCGAGGTGGTGGGACGCCTGACCGACCCCGAGCATGGGCTGACCTCGGGGCGGCGCCGGTTCACCCGGGTCGACGCCCTGGCCGCGGTCGCCGACGCGCTGCCGGGCGGGGCGGCGGACGTGGCGGAGATCGAGGGGCTTTGCGACCGGGCGCTGGCGGCGGCGGGGATCGTGGCGCTGCCCGACCCGCCCGGTGCCAGGCAGACCATCGCACCGGGGGCCGACCCCGAGCAGACGACCGCCCCGGCGACCGGACAGCAGGAGGGTCAGGACGGCCAGGTGCTGGCGCCGGCGGGAAACGCCGCGCGGCGGCAGATCGGCGCCGGGCACATGGCGAACGCGGCCCGGTTCACCACCGCCGACGTCGTCGCTGCTGAGCGGGTCATCCTGACCGCTGCTGCCGGGTCCCGGCCCGGTCGGGGCGGCCCGCGGGTGATGACCTCGACGGCGGCGCTGGCTCGGCAGGCGGTGGAGGCCGGGCAGGGGTTTGCCCTGTCAGAAGAACAGGCAGCCGTCGCGCTGCGGCTGGTCACCAGCGACCGGATGCTCGACGCGGTGCTCGGGCCGCCGGGGACCGGCAAGACCACGCTGATGCGCGCTGCCCGCACCGCCTGGGAAGCCGAGGGCTACACCGTGGCGGGGGCGGCGACCGCGGCGGTGGCGGCGCAGAACCTGCAGCTCGAGTCCGGGATCGAAGCACGGACGGTGGCGCAGTGGGTCCGCGAGATCGGCGTCGGCGACGCGGCCCGGGCGGCGCTGGCCGGCGGGCAGCTGACCGACCCCGGGGTGCTGGCCCAGGCGCAGCGCGACGCCGCGCTGCCCGGACTGTCCGGGGTGGATGTGCTGGTGCTGGACGAGGCGAACCTGACCGACGACCGGGACCGCTCCGTCCTCTACTCCGCTGCCTCCCGGTCGGGGACCAAGCTGGTGGAGGTCGGGGACCCCCGGCAGCTGCGGGGGGTGGGCTGCGGGTCGCTGTTCGCCCGGGTGCACCAGCTGGTCGGCGGGGCGGAGCTGACCGAGAACCGGCGGCAGGCGAGCGAGGACGAGCGGGCGGCGATCGCCGCGTGGCGCCACGGCCGGTACACCCAGGCGCTGTCCAGCTGGGCGGGCCGGGGCCGGCTGGTCGCGACCGAGACCGGCGAGCAGGCGGTGACGGCGATGGTCGCCGGCTGGGTGGGCCAGCGGGCCGGTGCCTCGGATGCTCATGCGGAGATGCGGGGGGTGGTGATGCTGGCCGCCGCCAACGACACCGTCGAGAGGCTCAACGACGCGGCGCAGGCGGTCCGCGCCGCCACCGGGGAGCTCGGCCCCGAACAGGTCTACGAGGTCAAAGGCGGCCGGAGCGTGCGGTTGCGGGCGGGGGATCACGTGCTGGTCCGGCTGAATGACCGGGCGCAGCGGATGCACGAAGGCCCCGATGTGCTCAACGGCTACCGCGGCATCGTCGAGCACATCGACAGCGGTCCCGACGGTGACAGCGGCGGGGCGGTGCGGGTGGCGTGGCAGCAGCACGGCCCCGACGGGCTGGTCACCCACCGGGCCACGCTCAGTGCGGAGTTCGTCGGCGCCGGCGGCCTGTCGCTGGGGTATGCGATGACCGGGCACAAGGCCGAGGGGCTGACCGTGGCCGCGGACTGGGCCCTGCCAGACGGCACCCGGCAGGGCGGGACGGTGCTGGTCCACGCCGCCGGGATGGACGAACCCGGGATGCACGTGGCGACCAGCCGACACCGCGACAAGGTGATCCTGTTCGCCGGCCGCGATCAGCTCGAGACCCCCGCCGACACCCACGAGCTCGGCGTCCCCACCACCGAGGGGCAGCTCGAGCGGCGGGTCGTCGCCGGCCTGGCCGAGCAGGCCAGGGCTCGGCCGGCCACCGCCAACGACACCCCGGTGCATGACGACCTCGCCCGCGCCGCGGGCGGCCGTGGGCCGGACCCGGACCCGGACCTGCTGCCGTGGATGGAGCCGGGTAGTGAGCTGGCCGCGCAGTGGGCTGCGCTGCTCGAACGCACCCGGCCGGCTGCCCAGCTGCGGGAGGCGTGGAGCGAGCAGGCCCGCGCCGCCGAGAAGCTCGCCGCCCTCGAACCGCGGCTGGCCGCTGCCCGGGCCGACGCCGCCCGCGAGCGACGCGCCGAACAGGTGCTCGCGCCGCTGCGCGACCAGCTGGAAACGGCCCGGACCGCGCGGCAGGCAGCCGATCAGGCCGCTGGCCCCGCCGAGCAGGCCCTGACCGGCCGGGCGGGGCAGATCGCAGCCGAGCTGTCCCAGGCGTGGCAAGACCAGCGGCCAGCTGCCCGCGAGGCGGCGAACCGGGTACAGGCCGGCCCCGGGCGGCTGGGGATACGCCGCGGTCAGGTCCGCGCCGCCCAGGCCCACCTGGCTGGTTGGGCGAACACCTGGCGCCCGGTGCTCGGCCCGTCCAGGCTGGCGGGCGACCAGGTGGCCGGGTTCGCTACCGCCCACCCGGCCAACGACCAGGTCGGGCAGCCGATCGCTGGCTACGCCCGAGCCCAGGCCGAAGCCGAGCTGCCCGAGCAGGCCCGGCTGCTGGGCGCCGCCGACCAGGCCGGCCGGGACGCCGACACCACGGCCGCGGCCTACACCCAGGCCACGGACGCCGCCCGGCACCGGCTGAACGTTCAGCGCGCCGCCGGCGGCTACCGGCACCTGGCTGGGGACGTGAACCGCCTCGACGGGCAGACCCGAGCCGCCCGGGCTCGCCTGGACACAGCCAACGAACAGGTCGCCGCCTGCGCCGCCGACCCGGCGATCACCAGCAAGCCGGACCCGGCAGGCTTCCTGGCCAGCACTCACACCGCCTGGGGCCAAGAGGACCAGGCCGCCCAGCAGGCCGCTGCCCGTACTCGGCAAGCCGGCCAGCAGCAAGCCGACCAGCAGAGAGCCGACCAGAACGCGGCCCGCCGGGCACGCGCCCGCAACGACCTCAACCAGCATCCCGGCCGGCGCCGCGGTCCCCGCATGTGACGCAAGCGCCGGCACCGCGTCCGCGAGCTGAAGACGGTCTCGTTGGTACGAGGTCCGGCTGCTGGCATCGGGTCGCGACGCGACCGTGGGAGCACTGGGGCGGCCGGGTCCGGACGGCACTGTCCAGCGCATGGCAGGTCCGAGATTGTTGCCCCACAGCGATCGGGTCGCCAGCTAGCGCGAGGGCATCGCAGTGGTCTCTGACTGCGGGATCGGGGCTACCGCCAGCCCTGGCAACGTAGGCCGCGTGGGCGCTTACGTTGACGAGTCGTGCCGGGAACGGCCGCCAGGCGGCTTCGTCCTGGCCGCTGTCGTTGTTCCGGCCGTGCGTGCACCGCACGTCCGACGGCAGCTACGGCGGCATCTGCGGCCCGGGGGGACTCGCTTCCACTGGCACGATGAGGGTTCCGAGCAGCGGCGGACGTTCCTGGCGGAGCTAGTGGGCCTGGGCCTGCCGTCGCTGGTCGCGGTGGCGGCACCAATCGACCCGCGTCGTCAGGAGCGCGCTCGCGGCAAGTGCCTGGAGCGGCTGCTGTTGGAGCTGACTGAGCTGGGGACGCGAGATGTGCTGCTGGAGAGCCGGCAGGAGCGCCGCGACGTCCACGACCGAAAAGCGATCGCTGCGGCGCAGCAGCGCGGGGGCCATACCCTGCGGACCTGCGCTACTCCTTCGGTCGGCCCGACCAAGAACCGCTGCTCTGGCTAGCGGATGCTGTCGCGGGCGTCGTGCCAGCCGCCCGCGCCGGGCTGCCGTCCGATGGAGTTCACCTGCAGGACTTGACCGCGGTACTCACGGTCCTCGACGTAGGTGACGCGCGCTGACCCAGACAGCGCGAAGGCCGGGGGCCCGTCATCCGGCGGGAGGCCCGGCCTCACTTCCGCCTCCTACTGGAAGCGGCATAACCAGTATGTGCCAGGTCGTTGCCGAGTGTCATGCCGCCGCGTTGACTCACCAAAGATGCGCGTAGGTGGTTTCGTTGACTCGTGTTCGGGTGCGCGCGTAGGGCGCGCCTGCCTGGCCGGCCGGGGGCCTGCCGGTAGGTCCTGATCATGGGACTGACGATGGGCCAGCGGCAGGCGGTGACCAAGGCGATCGCGACCCGTTATCTGCGGGCGGACAAGGCTGCCAAGGGCTCGATCCTCGACGAGTTGTGCGCGACGACCGGCTGGCACCGCAACCATGCGCGTAAGGCGCTGGGGCAGGCGCTGCGTCCCAAGGTGGTGCGCCCGCGGCGGGCCTCGACCGCCGCCGACGTACGGGCCGGAGGTGGTGGCGGCGCTGAGGTTGTGCTGGGCGGTGCTGGGTGCGCCGACGGGCAAGCGACTCGCCCCGGTGCTGGCGGACCTTGTTGTGCGTTTGCGTCGGTTTGAGGAGCTGGAGATCGACGACGTCACCGCAGCGCTGCTGGTGGCGATGTCGCCGGCGACGATCGACCGGCGCCTGGCCCCTGCCCGGGCCGCCATGACGCTGCGCGGTCGCAGTCACACCAAACCCGGCTCGCTGCTCAAGGACGCGATCGCGATCCGCACCTGGGCGCAGTGGGACGACGCCGTGCCCGGCTTCGTGGAGATCGACCTGGTCGGCCACGGGGGCGGCAACGCGCTCGGCGAGCACTGCTACACCCTGACCGTGACCGACATCGCGACCGGCTGGACGGAGAACCGGTCGGTGCCCAACAAGGCCCGCAAGTGGGTGAGCTCAGCGCTCGAGCAGATCGCGACGATCATGCCGTTCCCGCTGCTCGGGATCGACTCGGACAACGGCAGCGAGTTCATCAACCACCACCTGCTCACCTGGTGCGAGCAGCGCACGTCACCTTCACCCGCTCCCGTCCCGGCAACAGCAACGACGGCGCCCATGTCGAGCAGAAGAACTGGGCCGTGGTGCGCACCGGCGTGGGCTACCACCGTTACGACACCGCCGCAGAGCTGCTGCTGCTCAACGAGATCTGGGTCCTGCAGTCCAAGATCACCAACTTCTTCCTGCCCCAGCAGAAACTCATCTCCAAGGTCCGCGACGGGGCAGAGATCGCCAAGAAGTACGCCGCCATGGCCCGAGCCGTCCTCCTTCATAGAGGGACTCCTTGGGTTCCAGTGGCCGCTATCGCGGGGCGACTCGTTTGAACGTGCCACTGGGTTCAGGCAGTCCTCTGCGTGTCGGCGAACTACGGAATCACCATCGCCGGTGTCCCTCGCCGCCGTTCAGAAAGAAGTGCGACACGCCGTCTGGGATCAGATCATTCTGATGCAACCGCTGCCACGATGCCCGCATGCGTCAACGTCCCGAAGGTTCCGGCCGACGAAGCAAGGGCCCGCGCGACGTCTTTACGACGCGCATCCCCACACCGCTGGCTGATCAGCTAAGAGCAGACGCTGAACGGCAGGACCTGTCCTACAGCGACTTCTTGGCCAACGTCGTGGCCGAAAAGTATGGACACCCCCCGGTCGCGCCTGCAAAGCAGGACGACCAGATGAGGCTGACCGCCTAGCGGCTGGCTGACGGGCCACGCCCACCGGCTGGCCCGGGACACAACGAAGCCCCACACCCCAAGATCGTTTGGCAGCGAATTGGGTGCAGGGCTTCGTCGAGAACCTCAGGAGGAACCATACCCCCCGCCGACTGGCGGGTCACGCATGTCCGGAGCCAAGTGGCTCTCGCGTGTCGTGACCTGCAGCTGAGTCCTGCGCGTAGCCGGCGCCGCCTGCGGCGGTGACCGGGCCGGCGGCCGGTCCCGGCCGCCCCCTGTCCCACTCCGGCGCGTGGGCGCTGACCCGTGCGGTGAGCCCCCGCCCGCTGGTGCGAGTTGCCGATGTGGACGCCTACGGCAAGGCGGTGAACACCTACACCCGCCGGGCCCGGACCGCCGGCGACCGGCCGGACGCGCCGTGGGCGGTGTACCTGACGGACCAGACCGGGGGCTTCCGGCTGTTGGCGTTCGACTTCGACGCCGCCAAAGGCGACCCGGCCGCCGACGCCGCCGTGCTGTGCGGCTGGCTCGAACACGCCGGGCTCCCCCACCTGCTCACCCGCTCCGGGCCGTTCGGCGGGCGGCACGTCTGGCTCGCCCTCGCCGACGCCGTCGACCCCGGCACCGTCGACACCCTGGCCCGCCTCGTCCGGGCCCGGCTGACCAGCCTGGACATCGCCCCGCTTGCCAACCCGGTCACCGGCTGCGTCCGCCCCCCCGGCTCGCCGCACCGGGCCGGCGGCAGCTCCACCGTCCTGACCGGGGACCTGAGCGCACTAACTGCCCCGACGGTGACCGCCGCGGACGTGGCCCGCCTGGTGGAGGCCCTGGCCGCCGGCCACCGGCCCGATCCGGTCGCACCGCTCGACCCGGCTGCTCCGCTACCGACCGACCGGGCGGCCCGGCTCTACCTGCCGGGGGTCCGCCGGCAGCTGCCCGCCGGCAGCGTCGAGGCCCTGCAGGTGGACGCCGCCGCTGTGGACGCCAACACGGTGCTGCGCCGGGTGCTGGTCGGCGCGGCGGCTGCAAGGTGGCGCTGCGCCGACGTCGCCAGTCTGGTGGCCCACTCCCCTGGTCTGGAGCACGTCCGCTCCCAGGGCCAGGGACCTGGTGTGCCGCGCCGGGTCCGCAGCCCTGGGGAGTCCCGGGCGGTGCTGGCCCGTCAGTGGGACCGGGCGGTGCGCTGGGTCGCCGCCCACCCTCGCGCCAGCAACCTCGATGACCCGACGTTCGAGCCCCGCGCCGCCGCCCTCGCCGCCGTGGTGGAGGCCACCCAGACTCGCGCCGACGCGGCGCCGGGCCGGTGGGCCGGTCCGGGTGGGCCGGCGGACCGCCGGGTGTTGGACGCGCTGTGCGTGCTGAGCCTGCACGCGGTGAGCCCGGTGGTGGAGGCCGACATCCGCCGCCTGGGGCTGGTCTGCGGGATCGGCCGGGAGACCGCTCGCACCGCCCTGCTGCGCCTCGCGAGGGACGGGTGGGTCACCCGCCACGCCCTTGCCGACGGCCCGCGCGCCGCGTCGTGGATCTTGAACGAGGCGTTGTCCACAGTTATAGGCGTACCAGACCGGTCACAAGCGGACCCGCGCCCCCCTGGCGCTGGCGCCGCCGAACGAAACCGGTGGCTCAACCTGCTGCGCACCAAACTCGTTGCCGTAGCCCACGACGTGTTCACTCCTGCCGGCGGACTGGGTCATGCCACCGGTCAGCTCTACGTCACCCTCCTTACCACCCAGCCTGCTTCCACCAGTCAGCTCGCCCATCAACTGGGCACCTCCCCCGCCGACATCGGCATTCGACTCGGATCACTTCGAGCCGCACGCCTGGCAAGACGCACATGCAAAGGGTGGTCTGTGGTTCGAGCCGACCAACGCGACGCGGCTGCTCTCCGGCTCGGCGTCGCCGGACGGCTTGCTGACCGGGCCCGGCGCTACGCCTTGGAGCGTGAGGCGTTCGCCTGGTGGACCGACGAGCTCACGTGGATGCACGCCCCCCGCCGCACCGCTGCCAGCCGCCGTCCCGGCCTGGGCCAGCTGGTCGCGCTCGACCCCGCCGACACCCCCCCGGCCTGGCCGGCGCACCCCCGCCGCGGTGACGGTCGCGCCGACTTCGCCGCCTCCCGCCGGGTGTTGGCCACCGGGGCCGTAGAGCAGTCCCCCCGGCTGCAGCAAACCACCATCGTTCGAAGTCGGCGGCAGGCGGCCTAACGCATGGAGCCCTGGACAACCCACGATCACAAGCAGGATGATCCCGAACGCTGCCGGCGCTCAGTCCGAGCGGGTTCCGGCACCGTGGTCATACAGGTGCATCGACGTAGCCCCGCTCCCGCCCGAGAACAGCTGGTCGAACGTGGGAAGCCCACCCGGTGTAGCGGCCCACGAGTAGGCGGCGACGTCGCCGGTGAGCAGCAGCAGCTGTCCATCTGCGTGCACACGATTGTGAAAGGCCTGCGCGTACGGACTCCCGAAGAGGGTGCTGGTCCACTCCCCCGCCCGAGCTGTAGGCCGCCGGGTCTAACTACTTCGACCTGAAGAAGTCGAAGCAACTTTCGTTGTAGGGCAGGGGTTTTGCTCGGCGCGGCGGCGTCGTTGCGGGTCTGAGTGACGAGATCATGGGGTGGTCGCAGGTTGGACGAGCCCTG
>JAABUM010005834.1_pt1 | contig 12574 bp, 11 predicted proteins | sample 5559161 | NCBI WGS metagenome assembly JAABUM01 (sample SAMN10711868, study PRJNA513369) | rock metagenome | isolation source: Antarctica rocks | place: Antarctica: Victoria Land, Siegfried Peak nord | reverse complement strand
TGGTAGCTCCGTCGCCCGGGCACCCAGCAGGCGCGCCGCTTCCGACGGGCTCGTCGTCAGCCACGCCGGGTCCCCCAGCCGGACAGCGTCGTCCGGCGTGACCGCCGTCGTCGTCGACCCGCCGAGCAGCGCGAGCCCGGCGGCGCGCGCCAGGGGCGGCGGCACGCTGTTGCCGACCTGCCGGTGGCCGTGCCAGTTCGTGCCGGCGAAGCGGAACCAGTCCGGGTACCCGTGCAACCGGGCCGCCTCCCGGACCGTGACGACGCGCGGGACCGTCGGGTGGATGGGCCTCCCCGAAGGTCACGGAGGTCGGGCGGATCAGCGGGTGCCCGACCGGCGGGCTCGGCGGGCGCTCCGTCAGGGTCGCCCGGGTGGGGTAGTGGGTCGGATCGCCGGCCCAGGCCAGCAGTAGCCGGCCGGCGAAGCGGGCGGGGAGGCTGACCGTGGCCCGGCCGTGCCGGTCGGTCCTGGCACGGGGGAGCGCGGACCGTCTGCCGTGGTCGGGGACGGCCGTCACGGTGAGGAGCGCGCCAGCGATGGAGTGCCCGTCCTGGGCGTCGACGAGCTGGACGGGGACGAGCAGTCGGCCGCCCCTCCTGTAGGCGGCGGCGGGGACGTCGAACTGGGCGAGGTGCTTCAGCGACGCGGATCGGTGCGCAGCCGGGGTGCCCGCCATGCCCGTGGCGGCGGTGGCGGTGGCGGGGAGCGCGGCCGTCAGGGCGAGCACGGCGAGGGCAGCAGCGGCGGGGAGGTGCGGACGGGTGCGGGCATGCGGGCTCCAGGGAGGAGGCGGTGCGGGCGGCGCGGGGGGTTCCGGGCGCCGAAGATCGCGGCCGGGGGCACGGCCGTCGAGGTGGTGGGTGTGGGTCCGGGAAGGGGGTCGTGCACCGGCACGAGCTATTGACAACCGGCATGCAACGCGGACCTAGTTTGCACATCTGTTCCTAGAGAGTCAAGGGCTTTGTCGATGTCCTCGACTGTGCCCCGCGACGAGACAGGCCCCCCGGACCCGCTGCTGCAGGCTTTCGGGGACCGACTCCGGGACATGCGCGAGGCGCGCGGCTGGACACGCGACAACCTTTTCGAGAGCAGCGGGATCAGCCACCGCGCCCTGTCCTACCTGGAGTGGGGACGCCGCGCCCCGACCCTGCCGACGATCGTCGCGCTCGCCCGCGCCCTCGGGGTCGCGCCGGGGGCGTTGGTCGACGAGCCGGTCTGATCGGCCATCCTGTCCCGCTGGTGCGCCTCTACAACTGCCGGTAGTACCGGACGAGCGGCAGTGCGGTGAAGCCCGCTGCCTCGTACAGCGATCGCGCGGGCGCTTGGCCGGCGTCCCCTCCGTCGCGACCACCGCCGGGCTGCACCCGGCCTCCCTCATCTGGGTGGCCGCGTGCTCGGTGAGCGCCCGGGCCACCCCTTGACGCTGACCGGCGGGGCTACAGCGATCATGTCGATCTCGCCGGTGCCCTCGGAGCCGTCGATCGCGACGGCGACGAAGCCCACCGGCCGGTGGTCGTCGCCGACAGCGATCAGGACCCACGCCCCGGGGTCCGAGCAGACCGTTCGGACGTCGTGCGCTTGCGACTGCCGCCAGTCGGGGTAGACACACGCGTCGAGCTCCTCCCCGAGGACCGTCGCCATGGACTCGTGCACAGGCGCCCACGCGGGCAGAGCGAGCCCCACGACTGGATCGCCGCCCCGGGCGGCCGGAAGGCAGCGGAACCGCTGTCTGCCGGGAGACCCGCCCGGTGCCGCGGCGGAGGATCTGGCCGCGTCCGGTCCGGGCGCCGCGCACACGGCGGGCTCGACGCGCTCCCGACCGAGCGCGTGGCTTGCGCGGACCTCCCGCTCCGCCGAACCGGTGACGCCAGAGCCGGCCGCCCTGGGAGCGCCGTCCGCGCGAGGGGGGCGCTGCCAACAGTCCCGCGTGTCCCGCGACCCGGCAGGTTCGTCGGGACCGCCTGGCGTTCCGCACCGGGTAACTTCCGGGGAATGGTCGATCCGCTCGAGCGGAAGCGCCGCGAAAACCGAGACGGGATACCGCCGAGGACTTACCTGGCCGAGCCCGCCATGTTCGGCGTCGTTGACGCGGACCGGCCGGTGTCGTGGGTGGTTCCCCGCCGGGGCCATCTCTCGGGTCTGCGGGCCGCGGTGTTCCAGCACGTGCTGGTCGCACGCCTCGAGCGGCGGCGCGCGACTGTGGGCTGGTCGTGGGCCCGGCTGTACGGGCTGCCTTCCGCGTCGTCGGGCTACGCGCAGTGGACTGGTTGGAAGAACGGGCTCGACGCGATGCCCACATGGGCGGCGGCGGAGATGACGCGCCGGTTGACGAACCGCGGGTTGGCCGGGTTCGTGGACGAGCTGAGGGCGGCGCTCGACCTGGCCGAGTCGCAGACCGGCCTCGACCAGCAGCGGCACCGCGATGGCTAGCCAACAGGAGCAAAACTAGGGCGGCAGCGGCCCTGGTTCTCGGGGCACAGTACTGTGTTCCGAGCGCGAGAACCAGGGCGGCAGCCGCCCTTGTCCTAGGACTAGTCGAACGGGCACCTTAGCGCAAAAAGTCAGTAGCGCCAGGGGTGGAGCCGGCTGTACCGCCGGGAACGCGATCGGGCGGCGCATCTGGATACTTGAGTGGTGAGCGACGCGCCCAAAACCGCCCGACTTTGTAGGGCCGTCGGACGAGGCTGCGTAGCGACGGGCCAGCTTGCCGAGCACGCCTTCTGGCCAACTGGGCCACCCAGAGCGCCTCCTGCAAATGCTGCAAGCCGGGTGACCCGCTGACGGCTACCGCAGAACCGGCCAGGAAATGCCGGGCCGAACGCTGAGGCGAGTGGAATCGCCGGAGGCTGCCGTCGACAGATCCTGCCCGCCGCTGGGCGGCGCATCAGCCCGTACACGAGGAAGGACCACCCCTTTGCCGGAGGTGGCCCCTCGGGCCCGGCGTGACCGGGCCTACGACGCAGCATCACTGCCTGACAGGGGCGGTGAACCTCGAACCCTCAGGAGGGGTCCTATGTCGCACCTTCATGTTCCCACAACGAGCGACGACCGGGAAGGCCTGCGCCGGGGTGATGTAGAGCGCGACCATGACGCGCGTCTGCTGCTCCGCGGCGGTGCCGTGGTCCGGTGGACTGCCGATGGCGAGGCCCCCCGCCGTCCCCCGCGGGCGACGGCGGGGCCGCCGGCCGTCACCTCGACCTCGCCGCGCTGCTCGCGGAGTGGTGGCTCGAGGGCCGCAGCGCGCGCGGACGTGACGCCGCCGATGCAGCGTGACGCCCGCGCGCCCGCGGCTACCGGGACGGGAGGTCAGGCCGCCGCCGCACACGGAGCGCGGTCTTGAGCTGGGCAAGGATTCGCACGTCGAACGCGACCCGAAGTAGTGAGGCCGCGACTACGGCTGGTCTCCGGCCCTGCCGGGCCAGAGGTCCACACCCAGCGCCGCGCCGAGTCGGCCGAGGGTTACCAGGTCGGGGATGACCTGCCCGGTGAGAAGGCGGAAGAGGCTGGTCCGGTCGACACCGGCGCGAAGGGCGAGGTCGCCGACGCCGACATCGCGGTCGGTGATCGCGGCAGCGAGTCGGAGCGCCACCTCGCGGCTGTGCGTGGCGTAGAGCGGCACGTCGTCCTGGAGTGGCCCGGCGGGCCAGGTGGCCCCTGGGGCGACGAAGCTCGCGGGAGGTGCGAGGGATCGGGCGGCCACCGGCCGACCATAGATCGGGATTCGGACGGGTCGGCCTTGACTGACGTCCCCGGACATGGCAACCTGTTGCATGCTTGCAACGTCCCTCGGCGGGGACCCGCACGGGCAACCGTCCGGCAGCCGGTCCGCTCGGACAGCCTCCTGAACGCCCACCGCCCCACGCTCGTCGGGATCGTCACCCATCTGACGATCGCGGAGATGCTCCGGAGAGATCGCGGCTCAGGCGGCGCGACGCTCGCGACCGACGCTTTCAGCGTCGCGAGCCCGCACGTGCCGCCCGGTCACGCGAGCCGTCGTCATGCCGTCCTGTTCGAGGTCGTCGGGTACGTCGTCTGCTACCTGAACCGTTGCCTTCCGGGCCCGTCCTGGCGGTTCCACGGGGCCGAGCTCACCGTCCCCGGCGGACGCGTGGACATCGTCTGGGCCGGGCCCGACGGGGCCTGCCTCTACGACGAGATCAAGACCACGCGACTGGGGGGCGCCACGTCCGTCGGGCCGGTGTGGGTGGAGCAGGCGCGGCGTTACGCGATCACCGGCCGCGACGCGCACGGGCCCGCGTTCGCGGGTGTCCGCCTCGTGGTCCTGGGGGCGCTGCACAGCAGCGCCGTGATCGCCCCCGACGGAGCCGTGACCGGGCTCCTGCTCCCCGGACCGGCCACCCCAGGACCGTCACGGTCCGACGAGAGCGGTGACGCATGAGCAACCACGACATGCTCCGGGTGATCACCAGGCAGATGCGAGCGCGTTACCAGGCCGGCGAGACGATCAGCAACGAAGAGGTCCGCGTCGGCGCGGTCCAGGGCGGCGTCAGCGTGCGGCACCTCCGCCGTCTCGTCTCCCGCGACCTCGAGACACATCTGCCCGTGCGCGAGCCGGCGTGGCGTCCGTCCCGCGAGGTCATCGACCTCTACACCGCGTGCAACGGGAACGCCACGGCCACGGTCGCGGCGTGCACGGAGCGCGGGATCCCCACCCCTGGCGTGCGGGCCGTGCAGAAGGCCGTCAACCGGTTCGTGGGATCGACGACCGTCGCCTCCGCCCGCTACGGCGAGGACGGGCTGCACCTGACCGCCCTGGCGGTCCCCCGCGGCTTCGACCACCGCAACGCCTGCTGGGCGCTCGACCACACGGTCGCGCCGATCGGCGTGCAGCCGCTGACACCCGGCGGCGACGTCTGGCAGCCGTGGGTGACGACCATGCGGGACGAGCACACGGGTCTGTTCCTCGTCGGGTTCGCCAGCGAGGACCAGCCCAACAGCGACGACAGCATGTCGACGTTGGCCCTGGGCGTGGAAGGTCTGCTGCTGCCGGACGGCAGCCGGGCCGGCGGGATCCCGGAGATTGTGCTCAGCGACCGGGGCGGCGACTTCCTGACGAAGGCGGCGAACCTGGGCCTGGTCGGCCTGGACGTCGAGCGAAGGGTCACGATGCCGTACTCCCCCCGCGGGAACGGCGGAGCGGAACGGCTCCAGGGCGTGTGGCAGCAGATGTACGTATCACGGTGGCCCGGGCACACAAAGGGGGCCAGGGACAGCTACCAGCGGAAGAAGCAGATGCGCTCGCTGGACCCGTCGACGCTCATGACGTTCGAGCAGTTCGCCGCCCGGTTCCTCGCGATGATGGATCGCTACAACACGGTGCACCGGCCGAAGCGGCTGGGCGGGCTGACGCCAGCCGAGGCCTACGCGGCGGACCCGACGCCGCTGCGGTGGGCGGAGCCGGAGGTGGTCCGGCTGGCGCTGATGACGGTCGAGGAGGACCGGACCGTGCAGCGGCAAGGGATCGAGTTCCGGACGGCGTGGTACTCCGACGACGTCCTGGCCGGGCTCGACGTCGTGGGCCAACGGGTCCAGGTCAGGGCCCGTCGCCACGACCCCCGGTTCGTGGAGGTCTTCCAGCAAGGGGTGCACCTGGGACGGGTCGGGCTCGCCGACGCGCAGACGCAGGAGACCCGGGCGCGGATGGTCGTCGCCGCGTCCGAGCAGAAGTCCAGGGCCGCCGAACACCTGGTCCAGGGCGACCTCGTGAACGCGATCGAGAACCGGGAGGAGCTGCGGCGTCTCGGGTTCCCCGAAGACTCGCTGCCGGCCCTGCCGGGCGAGGAGGCCGCCGACGCGCCGACGGAAGCGAAGCGTCCGACCGGCCAGGGCCGCCGTCGGGTCCCGATGAAGAAGACGGCGCGGGTCGCGCCCTCGACGACGGAGGCCGAGGCCGCGGCCGCGGACGAGCTCTCGGCCGCGCTCCGCGCCGCCCGGCGGACCGCGTGACCACGGCGCGGCCGGCTGCGGCCGGCCGGGAGGCCAAGCTGCCGCCGCGCGCCAAGGTGTTCGTGGAGGAGGTGCCAGGGTTCCGCCTCGCCCGGGGGCGTGACCGATCTCGCGCTCGCCCTCGACGGCATCGTCGTCGTCGAAGGCGCCGCCGGGGTCGGGAAGACGTCGTCGGCGACCGAGCTCGCCATCGACTCCGGATTGAGGTGCGCCTACTTCCAGCTACCGACCCGGGCGGGCAGGTTCGACCTGCGGGCGTCGCTCTACCAGGCCGTCACGGGCGAGACCGCGGCCCGCGGCCGGGTGCCGCAGCACCGGATGACGTCGACGATCCTCGACGCCCTCAGCGGGGGCGACGTGCTCGTCCTCGCCGACGACATCCACCTCGGCGGGACCGACGGCATCCAGGAACTGCGCTGGTTCTGGGACCAGGTCGTCATGGAACGGGGCGAGGACGCGCGGGGTTTCCCGATGTGGCTCATCGGCGTGGACGTGGTCCGCGCGATCGCCAAGTCGGCCGAGCTGACCAGCCGGGTCCTGGCGTGGACGACGGTCAAGCCGTTGACGCTCGCGCAGCTCCTGCCCGTCGTGGCGAGGCTCGACGGGCGCCTCGCCGTCACCGACGACGACCTGATCGGGCGGCTGAACGACCAGGCAGGAGGGAACCTGCGGAACTGGGACGCCCTCGTGCGGGAGCTGCGCGGGACGTGGCCTGACGCCAACGGGCCGGTCACCGAGAAGGAGGCAGAGAGCCTGCTGGGCAACAAGCCGGACTTCTCCGCCCGCGCTCGGCGGTCGCGGTGACGGTAGCGTCGGTCACCACGCCACGGGTCGTCGTAGCCGAGGCCGCCGCGGACGAGGTACCTGCTTCGTGGCCGGGGCTGGACGCCTCGTTGGGGGTCGTGGCCACCGTCGCGTCCCCGTCGGCGAACAGCCCCGGCGTGCTCGCGCACCAGGTGCTGCGGGCCGTGGGGGTCCGTCCCGACGTGAAGGGCAACGCCGACCGGCAGGCGCACATGGCTCCCGGCCTCGCGGCGGTCTGGCTGGCGGCCCACCGGACCGAGTGGCTGTTCCTCGCCAGCCCCGAGCACCTGAGCGCCGACACGCTCGAGACCGCGGTCCAGCTCGCTGCGGCGGGCGGGGCCCGGCTCATGCTCGGGTGCGACCACGGGACCGCCGCCAAGGTCACCGCCAAGGTCCAGGGGTGGGCACCGACCCCGATGACCACCGCCGCCGCGATCGCCAGCCTCCGGGCCGGCTCGCCCGCCACGCCCGGCACCGAACAGGTCGAGGTCGGCGGCATCGACCCCGACGACCTGCCCGCGGCCGACTTCTACGCGTTCAGGTCGGAGTGCCGCCGCACCCTCCCGCCGGGGACGTTCGCCCGCGTGGACGCCCTCTACCTCGCCGCCAGGGACGCGGCCCGCCGGCTCGCCGACCACGACTGGGCCCCCGAGGCGGTCGACGCGCTGGTCCTGCGCCTGCTGTGGGGCCGGCCAGGACTGGCGGACGGTGTCGTCGTCGTCCGGGGCATCCAGGCGGGAGCGTTCCGGGAGGGCGTCCTCGTGAAAGCCGACCACGCCCGACTCGTCGCGGCCCTGGCGTCGGAGGACCGCCGACCGTTCGACGACGCGCAGTGGAACTCGTTACGGGCCTGGCGGCAGCCGGTGCACGCATCGGTCGTGGCGCTGCACCAGGCCGACGCCCCCCCGTCCGCCATGCTCGGCCTGACCGTCGCCGACGCCACCGAGGCGGTCACCGCCGCCGAGGGGAAACCGTTCAAAGTCAAGGGCCACCTCCTGGACCCGCGGGCCCGGCCGTTCCTGGCCGCCTTGTCCCACTGGCGGCTGCGGTCCGGCGCGGACGACACGGACACGCTGTTCCCGGACCTGACCACCGCCGGCGTCGCGCGATGCCTGCGCGAGGCCCGCACCGAACTCGGGCTGCCCGTCGCCGAACAGCGCGTCGAGGCCGGGTCGCGACGCGGCGCGAGGTGGACCACCGCGATGGGCTTGTCGGTGCACCGGCTCCCCGGCGCCCAGCCGAGCAGCACGGCTCCCCCCGCCGCACGCCAACTGCCACTGCCGACGCGCACCCCCCCGGGCTGCCCCGGCCGAAGGGCGCCGGAGCAGGGCCCTTCGACGGGACGCTCGTCAAGAACGCCAGGCTCTCCGCCGGCCTCAGCGTCAGCGAGGTCGCGCAGCACGCGGGCATGACCAGCGTCTCCCTGCTGATCCTGGAGAACCGGGGCGGTGCCGACAAGAGCGGTGTCAGCATCAGCCAGCTCGCCCGGCTGGCGACGCTCCTCGCGCTCCACCCCCGAGACCTGTGGCCCGTGCGCGAGGCAACCGCCGGCCCGGACCGCGACCGCAGCCCCGGCGGAACGGGCGACCAGCGACCCTCGGACGAGGACCCGTCTGACACGGCCGCGATCGCCGCCGACGCCCGTGCGTTGGGCGCGCTCCTGCACCACGAGGGCAGGCGGCTGGTCCTGTCGGCTGTCGCCCGCGCCCTCGGCTGGGACACCCGGCGCGCAGCAGCAGCCGTCGCCGAGCTCGACCGGGCGGCGATCGCCACCGGGGCGCGCGTCGTCCGCCACAACGGCTTCGTCGGGTTCCGCCCGGTCTTCGACCGGGACCACACCGCGGTCGTCGCCGCCGTGGAGCGGTACGCCGACCACGGCACCGGGATGGACACGACCGAAGCCACGCTGGCGTATGCCGCCCTCGTGCGCGAACGCCGGCAGTCAGGCTCGGGCGTGCGGCTCGCCGGCACCGACGACGGCAGCCGGTGGCGACTCGCCCCGCTTCTCCGCAAGGGCGTCCTCGACACCCTCGCCGACGGCAGCTACCGACCCAGCCACGAACTGCTCGACGCCGCAGACGGCAACCGGGAGTGACACTCCCGATCTGGTTGTTGAGGATCTCGGCGTGGTTGCGGGTGTCGTAGACGCAGGATCACTCAGCCAGAGCGCCCACGGTAGGAGCCAAATCTCGGCGACGCCACCGTGCGGGCCCTCGGGTCGTGGTGGAACTGCACACTCGTCGCATGACAACCACACGGGGGAAGCAGCCGGTGCTGGTTGGAGCGCAGGTTCTGCTGCGGCCCTGGGCAGCAGCAGACGCCGACGCCGTCTTCGCGGCGTGCGGGGACGTTGAGATCCAGAGGTGGACGACGGTTCCTTCTCCCTACACGCAGGCAGATGCCGTCGCGTACGTCACCGAGGTGGCTCCCGAAGCCTGGAAGCGGGGCGGCGCGGAGTTCGCCGTGGTCGAGGCCGCCACGGGCCGGCTGGTCGGCAGCATCGGCGCGCATGACATGAGCGATGAGGTCGCGCATGTCGGCTACTGGACCAGGCCCTCCGGTCGCGGCCGGGGTCTCACCAGCGATGCGCTGCGTACCCTAACTGGCTGGTTCCTCCGGGACGGAGGCGCTGCGCGCGTCGAGCTCGTCGTAGAGCCTGCCAACGTCGGGTCAGTCCTGGTCGCGGAGACGTCGGGTTTCACTCGGGAGGGGCTGCTGAGGCAGCGCTTCGTCCTCCGGGGGCGCCGGGCCGACGTGGCCATGTACTCCATGCTGGCCGGCGACACAGCGGCAGCCATCCTCTGAACCCAAGGGTGGCCGCCGCAGCTCAGTTTTCGGGATCCGGCCACGGGGCCCATCACCCCAGGTCACAGACTTTCTCCAGATGGCCCGGTCCTACGGAGTGCTCCACTGTGTCGGTGCCGTTGTTCTCCGAGTCGGTGGTCACCGTGATCGACCGGGCTCACGGCCGAATGCCCGAGCGTCAACGCCCGGGCCTTTGGCACGTCGCCCACGCCCCGAGGTGGGCGGCCCGGCGCGCCTGGCTCGACGGGGAGTGGGACCACCTGACCGACGAAGAGCGGTCCCGTCTCCGCGGACCGCTGCTCGACCATGACCTGTTCGCCGCTGCCGCGTCCGAGCTCGCGCTCGTCGGCACGCTCAGACGCCAGGGTGAGCGGGTAGTCGCCGACCCCCTGATGGACGGGCTCACACCCGACGCCTGGACGCCACCGACGGACCGCCGGCCCGGTGTCGTCTGGGAGGTCTGGACCAGGTGCGTCCCCAAGGACAAGACCAGCCAGGCCCGTGAATGGTCTGCACTGGCCCGCGCCGTCGAAGCGGTCGCCCGCCCCCTCGCGCTCACGGTCGAGGCGGTCAGCGGAGAGCCCGAACCGTCACCGCCCAAGCCAGGGGCGGTCGCAACCGAACGGGCACGGCTACGCGACTGGCTGCTCAGCCCGAGGACCGGCGCCGGGTCGACGCTCGACGTCGCGGGGGTCCGGCTGAGGGCCATAGGCGAAAACCCAGCACCGGCGTCGTTGCGGGCCAAGCTCGTCATGCCCATCGTCCCCACGCACGCGACGGCCGACCTCGTCATCGAACACATCCGCGCGAAGGTCCGCAGGTACCGGGGCCTCGTGGAGTCCGTGCTCGAAGGCCGGAACACTATTTCCTTGACCTTCGACGCGCTCGCCAGCGGTGTCGTCGCCGAGGCGAAGGTGCAGATGCGGATGAACGAGGACCCGCCCGGGTTCGACCCGGCCCTGTCCGCAGTCGGTTGGATCGACGCGCTCGCCGACGAGCCGACGCTCACCCTCTGGCGTCGAGCCGACGCGACGGTCCCGCTACCCGAACGGCTCTGACGCTGGCGGGCTCTCGGGGCAGCGAGCTCGCTATGCCACGGCCCGGCAGGCACGGCGGACTGCTCTGGCATTCGTCCTCGCATCCCGAGACTCTTCGACGCGGTATTCGCCCTCACGCGACCGCCGACAGGGAACCTTCCCGGCGAACGCAGATGTCATCTGACGCGAACGCCCGATGTCACCGATGACGTCGCGGTCGTCTCAGATGACATCAAGCGTTCGCCCGACAGCCCTAGCGGTCAGCGCAGCAGCAGCTCCGCGATCTGGATGGTGTTCAGCGCCGCGCCCTTGCGCAGGTTGTCCCCGCTGACGAACAGCGCCAGGCCGCGACCGTCGGGGACGCCAGGGTCGGCACGCAGCCGGCCGACGTAGCTCGGGTCCTTGCCCGCCGCCTGCAGCGGCGTGGGGATGTCGGCCAGCTCGACGCCCGGCGCCGAGCCGAGCAGCTCCCGCGCCCGCTGCACCGACAGCGGCCGGGTGAACTCCGCGTTGATCGACAACGAGTGCCCCGTGAAGACCGGGACCCGGACGCACGTGCCGGACACGAGAAGGTCTGGGATCTCGAGGATCTTTCGGCTCTCGTCGCGGAGCTTCTGCTCCTCGACGGTCTCCGCCGTGCCGTCGTCGACGAGGTCGCCCGCCATCGGGATGACGTTGAAGGCGATCGGCCTGGCATAGAGCACGGGCGCCGGGAAGTCCACGGCCGCCCCATCGTGCGTCAGCTCGCTCGCGCGCCCGACAACCTGGTGGGCCTGCTTGTCGAGTTCCTCGACACCGGCCAACCCGCCCCCGGAGACCGCCTGGTAGGTGCTCACCACCAGCCGGCGCAGCCCGGCCTCGCGGTGCAGCGGCGCGAGCACCGGCATGGCGGCCATGGTCGTGCAGTTGGGGTTGGCGATGATCCCGCGGGGCCGGTCGGCGGCGGCGTGCGGGTTGACCTCGCTGACGACCAGCGGGACGTCGACGTCCCTGCGGAAGGCCGAGCTGTTGTCGATCACGACCACGCCGGCGGCGGCGAAGCGCGGCGCCTGGGCGCGGGAGGTGGTCGCGCCGGCGGAGAAGAGGGCCACGTCGAGCCCGCTGGGGTCCGCAATGGAGGCGTCCTCGACCGGGACGTCGCGCCCGCGGAAGGACAGCGTCGTGCCCGCCGAGCGCGCCGAAGCGAAGAGCCTCAGCTCCGCGACCGGGAAGTCGCGCTCGGCCAGCAGCCGCAGCATGACGGTGCCGACCATGCCGGTGGCGCCGACGATCCCGACCCGGAGCCCGTCCCGGCGGCCGCCCCCCGCGCTCATCGGCCGGTCCCGGCGTACACGATTGCCTCGCCGTCCTCCGAACCCAGGTCGAACGCGTCGTGGATGGCGCGCACGGCCTCGTCGAGGTCGGTGTCGCGGCAGAGGACGGAGATGCGGATCTCCGACGTACTGATGGCCTCCGCGTTGACCCCCACCTGGGCGAGCGCGCGGAAGAAGGTCGCCGTGACGCCCGGGTGCGAGCGCATCCCGGCGCCGACGAGCGAGACCTTGCCGATGTGCTCGTCGGAAAGCAGCCGCTCGAAGCCGAGGCCGGGCTGCACCTTGGCCAGCGCCGCGAGACCCGACGCCAGCTCGGCCTTCGGCAGCGTGAAGGAGACGTCGGTGCGCCCGGCGGCGCCCGAGACGTTCTGCACGATCATGTCGATGTTGATCTCGGCGTCGGCGACCGCCTGGAAGATCTGATGGGCGGCGCCCGGCTTGTCGGGTACGCCGACGATGGTGATGCGGGCCTCGCTGCGATCGTGCGCGACGCCGGAGATGATCGCTGACTCCACGGGGGTTCCTTCCACACGGGTGCCGGGGGCGTGGGAGAACGAGGAGCGGACGACGACGGGTACGCCGTAGCGCCGCGCGTATTCCACGCACCGCAGGTTGAGGACCTTCGCGCCGCAGGCGGCGAGCTCGAGC
>JAABUM010005833.1_pt1 | contig 12575 bp, 8 predicted proteins | sample 5559161 | NCBI WGS metagenome assembly JAABUM01 (sample SAMN10711868, study PRJNA513369) | rock metagenome | isolation source: Antarctica rocks | place: Antarctica: Victoria Land, Siegfried Peak nord | reverse complement strand
CGCGGAGCGACCTGCGGCAACTGTTCCGCCGCATCATCTTTTCGATCCTCACCAGCAATACGGACGATCATCTCCGCAACCACGGTTTCCTCCGGACACGCACCGGATGGGCGCTCGCCCCGGCCTACGACATGAACCCGGCGCCAGAACAACCCGACCGGCTCAGCCTCACCGTCGACCTGTACGACGACACCGCCAGCATCGAAACGGTGCTTTCCGTGTGCACCGACTTCGAATACACGCTCGAAGAAGCGAGAGACGTGTGTCGGCAGGTGGAGATTGCTACCCGCAGCTGGGCGCAGCTTGGATCCCAGCGGGGACTCACCCCGGAGGTTTCGTTGATGTCCGCGGCATACGACAACCGCCAGCGCACGGTGGCCCGCACTCTCTGAGCTTCATCCCGAATCGTTGCCCGTGGGCGACCTCCGGTTTGAGCTGCCAGCAATCCGTGGCCAGGAGCTGGACCATGCTGTTCGATGAGTTCTCGCCGAAGTGTGGAGTCGTGGTGCCACCGAGCGCCGGCCTTGGAAGAAGTCCGGCAGGCGGCGTCAAATTCGGGCAGAGCCGTTCGTAGGTTGGGTGAGTCGCCCATCAAGGGGCGTCCCCGAACGAGAGGAGATGATCCGATATGCAGTACCTGCTGTCGGTCGACGGACCGGCTGAGATCGGCGAGCTCGGCAGCTTCGCCGACAAGTTGGACACGGCCGACGGAGTAAACCTGCCCTGCGCCTTCCTCAAATGGCAGGGGATTCGGGTGATCTCCGCAGAGCTGCAGCGACTCCGGGAACGCCGCGTGCCGCTGCGGGCATCATCACCACCTACATCGGCGCAACCGAGCGGCTGGCGATCGAGCGGCTGGTCAAGGAGTTCGCGCCACCGTTAAGATCAACTACGACACCCTCGGCACTCGACTGTACGCGAAGGCATGGCTTTTCAAGCGCCGACGGATTTCGACACTGCATGCGTCGGTCGTCGAACCTGCCCAAGCAGGCTTTGCACGAGGGCCTGGAGTGGAACGTGCGGTTGTCAAATGTCGCCACCCGGTCGTTGATGGAAGTTTCAGGCCACCTTCGGAACCTATTGGTACGACGATAGCTTCGAGACCTACGACCCCGATCGGGGTTGCCCCCTGTTGGTGGACGGTTGGTCAGGCGGCTTCTGCCAGCTGACGGTGGAGCCGTTCAAACCGTTAGGCGAGAATTGATATTCCACTCACGCTTGCAGCGCGTGGGCGCCGACTGATTGAGCAGCGTACTACTCCCGGCCCACGGCACGGATAAGCGCTAAGAAGCCTTCCAGGAGAGCAATCTCGTCGACCTGTAACGGACAGCAGTGAAGTAAAACAAATCGTTTCTCAGATCAACGACACTCTTCAGAGTCTTTAAAAAAGAGATCTTTCTCTATATTGTCCCATTTTAACTTTAGCCAGTGTACATCGTCTAACCACAAGCGCGAATACGCGCCGAACGTCAGCTTGCCGATCTCCTTGGCATTGAAGGTTTTCGCTCTTTCAATGTCACTGTCCGTCATCACTTGGCCGACCCTTTTGCGCAGCCTGAGCTCGATCTCTTCAAGCAAGACGTAGGGACGTGCAAAGTTGCCGAACTGGACCGTGAGGTCAGCCGAGGTGACGATTCCAGTGATGTCGACTCCCCTACGAACTAAAACAAATCCTGCTCTATAAATGTCGTCGATGTAGCCAACCAGATCAGCCTCGTATTCAACAGACTTCGCCGCCACGTACGCGTCGGAAACCAAGTCACATCTGGTCGACATGCGGGAACGGCCTATCGATTCCCAGCTAATGGCGCCCACTGTCTCGTCGTGCTCATTCTTGACGCTCAATTGTGAGTAATTCTTCAGGATCATTAGTGTCTGCGCGGCCACTATAGTTCAGTCAGCCGGACAGAGGCAGGCTTCAAGTTGGCGGATTCGATCGCGCCCACCTTCAGCCCGAATCTGTCCGAGTAGTCTCGGGGACCCGCCGACGGTATCGAAGGAGCCGCTACCAGCGGGTCCGACGGTTCGGCCCTGATGGGCACGACATCAACGTAGGAACCGACCCACCCCTCAGTGAACGGTGGAATTGCCATCAGCCCCAGGTCGTCAAGCCCCTGCTCAACAACCTGGCTCGCAGTAACTCCGCGTCTGGCGAAACCCCACAGCCCAATCAGCTTTCGGATCTCCATTTTGGTGGGCAAAGTCTTGCCAACCAGTTCCTGTGGCGTCTTCGGCAATACTTCATCGTCCGCGGAATTCGAACCCGGATCCCGTCCGGTGTCCACTGCTTCCAAGATCCGTTCGGGCGCGTGATACCGCCAGAGCTCGCAGACCGTAAAAAGAGATCCCAAGCTTGCGAGGAGGTCAGACTCTAGGGCCTGTCGGTCCAAGTCGATTGTCTTCCATTCCACGGTGCGGCTGTGTCGGAACCCAACGGGCTCGGCCAGCTTATATTCGTACGGTCCGGCGATAACTCCGACAGCGAGTCTCCCGGATCTCTTGAGTGGAAGTACCACCAGGTCCACGAGAACCATGTCCAAGCAAAATCTCCAGAGCTGGCCGGTCCAATTGCCGACGAGGTAGTTAGATTCGTCGGGGTAGGCAGCTCGTACTTCCGAACGCACGTCATCGCGAGTACGACAATTGCTCAGGTCGCCTACCTCTTCCCATCCCGCGATCACCCGGCTCTCTTCAATCGCAGCAGATTCACGCTCCCCCGCTGCCCCCCCCGAACCATCCACGCGCGTGCGCTCAACTTGATTCCCCTGCGCTGATCCCGCTGCCACTTACCGATGAGGCGCTCCCCCGACCAACACGAATCCTCGGCCACGCCTTGGGCTCCGATTTTCAGGGGCCAGCAGTTCGGACGCTCCATCAGCCGCTCCAAGTCGCCAGGACGCGGATCGCCGCGAACGAGTGGGCCAAGCTTCTGGCACGGTCACGCAAGAGCAGATCCAAATACCGTCGGATACGGTGGTGCCGGCCGGACCCGACCAACTAATAGGCCTCGGCGGCCACCGACAACAATGTCGAAGGCTGTCCGGACCAGCTCACGGCCAGCGCTTCGCGGGCACGAGAGCCAGCGACGTAGAGGAGATTGCGCTCGCGGAGCAAGGCCTGCTCGCGGTCTTCCTCGGAGAGATCCTTCACGAATCCCGCGGGAATCTTGCCGTCGGAGACGTTGACGAGTGCCACAGCGCGGTATTCGAGCCCTTTGCCCCGGTGCATGGTCATCACTCGGATCTTGTCCCCTAGTTTGGACTCATCAGTGCGGTTGTCCACCCGGGCGGCCAGAAGATCAGCCGCCTGAAGCGCACTGAGGACGCCGTCGACGCCGTCGCTGTACCGGGTCATCACGCAGATATCGGCGTAAGCGAAATTTGAATCGTGCCACTCCTTGACCAGATCGACGAGGCCCGCAAGCTCCTTGGCCTGGGTGGCGTAGCCGGTCTCGGTCGGCGCGGGACCGCTGAACTCGGACCGTGCGCCTTGGAGCGTTTCACTGCCGTCATCCAGATCATCGACCGCTTCGCCGTTCATAACGCTGACGCACCACGCGAGTATCTGCCGAGAGGTTCTGTAGTTGACCGTCAGCTTTCGGCTGCGGCCGACGATGTTAATGCCCGCATTCGACAGCCGGAAGGGTGCGCCGTAGATGCGTTGGTGGGCGTCCCCCGCGATGAAGATGTCGTCCTTGCCCGCCGGAACAAGATTGCGGAGCAGACGCCAGTGAGCGGGGTGGAGGTCCTGCGCTTCGTCGACGATCGCATGCCGATACCTGAAGTCGCGGTCCGACACCAGGACCAGGTCAGCCGCTCGCGCAGCAGCTTGCGTGTAGGTCATGACGTTGTCGTTCGCCAGATACTGGGTCAACCGCTCCATCACATCCCAGACTTCCGCCCGCTGAGGCTTGCTCAATCGGCGTGATCGCCCTGCACGAGGGGCCTTGAGGTAGGCCTCCCGCGAACTCAGGCCCTGGGCCAGAACCACCGACGACCATTCGCCCTGGACGAAATCGGCGTCCCATTCCCCCGGCCCCGTCGAAACGGCCAGATCGAGCGCCTGTCTGAACGACGCAGCCGAATCGCTGATCAGCTTCAGCTTTCCGGCTGATTTGTCGAGCGAGGTCACTAGTCGATGAACCAGGCGGTCGATGTTGGTCACTTCGGTCCGCCCGGCAACGACGGCACCCGCGAGCTCGAGCAACTGGCTTTCCATCTCACCAGCAAGGTTCCTGGTATAGGTGGTGACCAGAATCTTGCCGTCGTCGATTGCTTCCATCCGTTTGGCCAGATGGCGCGCTCGGTGGAGTGCCGTCACCGTCTTACCGGTACCAGCTCCTCCGGTCACCCGGGCGGGCCCGTTCCATCCATCGTGCTCGGCCATCGCCCGCTGAGTAGGATGAAGCCAGATCCTCCATCGCCGGAAGCTGCCTTCCAGAACCGTCCGGAGCTCCTCCGAGCTGCCATCGGTGAACATCACACGGGACGCGGGCGATGCTGCGGCTGCGGCAAAGTCCTCCGTGTCGATTGCCACAGCTATTTCCGGGACGTGTTCGGCCCAGACCTCATCGACAGTTCGGCCGCTTCCGAGATCGAGCAGAATGTTCTGCAAGTTCTTCGGCAGTACGTCCACGAACTCCAGTAAGGTGTCTTCATCGGGCAGGGCCATGACTGCCTCGGCGACCGAATCAGTGATGCCGAACTTGTTCAGGTGCTTGACCTTCAGCCCCAGAGCCCCCAGCAGCGAAGGCGCGGAGCTCACCGCAGCCACAGCCGCGACCTGCCTCACCTTGGACGACAGCGCGACGCTGTTGGTGATCTCCAGTGCACCGCTCACTGCGTTGACATCGACAGCGAAATCCTGCGCAAAGTCATAAGCAGGGTCATGCTGCTTGACGGCCACCAACGTATAGGCGGTTCCCGGTTTCAACTCGACCAGAACGGCGCGCCAGTAGTCGTCGACCCGCGCAGATTTGATTCGTTTATCCTTCACCCCTTTCGGGGTCTTGAGATCGAAACCAACTGCTGTCGGGGCACTCTGAAACTTGATGATGAAGTTCATGACCTTCTGATAGACGGATCCATCGAGGTCCCGAGCATGCTTCTCGAACAGCTCGTTCAACAAAACGCTGGCGGTCATGCTCGTTCCCCTGCCCACAGTTCGGTGAGTTCTTCCATGCTGCTGACGTGGTCTTTGTGATGTACCAAACCCCATCCGTTGGCTACCAGCCAGCCGTCCCGGACCCCGTCGTAGTCGAGAACCACGGCGACCTTACGATCAGGCCACGCGAGTTCCACCTGCCACACCTGGTAACCCTCTCCGATCTCGGCTCCCGGTTCCGGAACTGCGCTGTTCTCGGACGAGAGCAGCGTCACGAGGTCGTGGACCACCTCGTCGGTGAACTCGAGCACCTGAGCCCACTCCGGTCCCCAGCTGACCTCGATCGGCTGCGTCGGCGCGTCGAACGAAAGGCGCCGCTGTAGGAGTGATTCGACCGATTCTTGCGACCAGACTTCGGACCATCCCACCGTTCCGGTGCCGAGGAATTGCAGGATGTTCGACCATCGAAGCCACGTCCGCCAGTTGCGGTCGTGCGAATCAGTACCCACTGCACCCTTCGAGTCGTCCAGCACGATGACGGCACCCATGCCGATACCGGACGGATCGCTGGTGTCGAGCAGGAGCAGAAGGGGCAGCCCCGGCCGAAGCGTCGATCGGAACACAATGAGATCCAGGTCCGGAGTGGCCGCGATCTGGCCGGCTTCGACCCACGTTGCCACCACCTGCTCGACCGTCCCCGGATCAGCCCTTATCTGTTCCTCGACCCGATCCACCGCGACCTTGCCGATCAGCTGGGCCGCTCCTTGGCCCCAGACGTCCGCATCAGGATCGTCCAGAAGCGCGGTGAACAACTCGGTAGCTGGTGCCCAGAGGGTCGAGACCCGCGGGTCACTGACCAGCCCCAGGACCGCTGCGGCAGTGGCCGTATCAACCAGGTTGTCGTCGGGGCCTCGTTTACCGTCGAGTCGGGTTGTCCAGTTCTGGACGTCGGCGAAAGTCAGCGAGATGACGCGATAGTGCTGGTCGCGCAGCGCGGTCCGCTTCCGTGCGTCGTCCGCCGTGCGGTTGTGCGGCGTGGAAGCATGGAACTCCTTGCCGTCGAGGTAGACCGCAATCTGCGAGGAGCGGCTGTCCTGCCGGGTGAACAAGAAGTCCGGTTCCGTTCTGACACCGACCGCACTGACTCCATGCAGAGCCTTCATGAGCCAAGTTCGGACCGCGCCCGCGGCCGTCCGGTAGCTGATCAACAGTTCCGGACCGTTCGGGCCCGACTGGTCGGTGACCATGCCGTCGGGTCTGCCGGCCACCCATTGTCTGACGTTCTCACTGAACCGCTGCTCCAGCTCGTTCAGCTGGATCTGACCGATGTCTACGGTAGTGAGTGAATTCAACGTCTCCGTCCGCCAATCGGAGAGAAGGTCTTCCAGCAGATCGACCGCGAGAGATCTGTCGGCGAGTGGGATGTCCCGGTTCGGCACCACGGACAGCAGGCACCTGTGGCAGGCCTCACGCCCTTCTTCCTGGCACGGACACTCCTTCAGCTGTTCGTATGCGAACGTGAGGATGCGGTGCAGCCTGTCCGGTTCGCCGAACCGATCGAGGTATCCGGTGCCACCAGGCACCACATCGTGCAGCACAAGAAAGCGACGTGGCCGTCCGTCCGCGTCAGGCATGACCGCCTGGACGGCGGCCAGATGCTGCGGATCACCGCCGAAGTCGCGGCGGAGCCCGAGCATGAGCGCACCGGAGAACGCGACCAGACGAGACCCGATGTGCAGGTCCGAGATCGGGAGCAGAATCCGGACGGCTTGCGTGGTCAACTCATGGGAAAGCATCAGTTCCTGCCACTGGACTGCGTGCCCTTTGCGTGTCGGACACCATCCGCGGTGGCGCAGCCGGTCCTCGGGCGTTCTGGCGTATGCACCAGACCGCACCCGCTGCAGGTGCGGAACAGTGTGGCGCTGTACAGCTCGCCGGCCAGAGCGACATCGGCACCGCCTGATCCCAGCGGCCCCACATTGAGCGCCCGGATTGTTGCCTGATGGGCGTACTCGGCGCCGAAGACTTGGTCGGCCAGGCGCCAGGCGCCGCTGATGTCCTGCGGTTCGATGTCGACCGACGTGACGATCTGGAACGGTCGTTGTTTGCGTTCGTCGGAGTCGTCGTCGATCACGGTGTCGTCTCGATGGTGATGGGCCGAAACCTTCGTCAGGGGCAGCACCTTGTGGACGGCGCCGGTGTCAGCCGCCGCGTGGGTACCGCACCGCGGACATTCGGTGACCGGGTCCGAGTTACCGCCCCAGCCGCAGGCCGGACACAGCCGACGCAGTGTCCAGGCCGGAGTCCCGACCGGCCCAGGATCGACGGCGTCGATGGCGATCTGCTGTCCGAAGGCGTAGAACGTATTGCCGGGGGCGAACTCCGACAGGGCTTGTCGGCTGCCGCGCGCAACCTGGTACTCCTCACGCTCGACATTCGCCGTCCCACCACCGTCATCGGTGGTCCACCACAGGGACACCTCCAGGGTGGTTGCGTCGTCGTGCAGGTTGTAGTTGGGCAGAAGCGACCACTCGACGAGTCCGCTGAAGGTGTCGGCATTACCGAGCTTCTCCCGGAGTTCCTTGAGCACACGCCATTCCCCGGTGAGGGCTCGCACCTCCAGCGTTTGCCGATCGTCGAGATGCCCCTGACTTTTCAACGCCTTCTGAGCGGCACTGAGGTCGGAGAGCCGCCGACCGATCTCGGTTCGCTGCTCGTGCCAATCCGCCACGACCGCGTCGATGGCCGCGATTGCCCCGAACCGTGCAAAGTCCTGCAAACGGGTCGAGGTCACGGTATCCAGCGAGCCTGAGTACAGGTCGAGGAACCGTCGGCTCAACTGCTCGGACCGGGAAGCGACGAGGTCTCTGAATTCTCGCAACCAGCTTCCGACCCGGAGGTTCGGCCCGAACAGGACGTCGAGGCGGGGCGGCATCGCGGCGGACAGGCGAAGGCCGCCGCGGGCGACCTCGTCGAAGCAGAAGGCCAGGTACTGCCGCTGCAGCAGCTCGGTGGCCCGGAGGTACGTCGATGGTGGCGTGACCCGCCCGGCGATGAGGTTCAGTGGTTCGGTGAAGAAGTAGAGGTCACGGGGCCCGCTCGGCACCGTGGCCACCACGAGGGCATTTCCGGTGGATCGACCGGCTCGGCCGACCCGTTGGAGGTAGGACGCGGTGGACCGCGGCAGCGATGCCAGGGCCACCGCGGACATGTCGCCGATGTCGATCCCGAGTTCCAGCGTGGGTGTGCACGTCAGTACGTTCGGGGCCGTCGGGTCCGTGCCGTCCTTGAAGGCCGTCTCGACCTGCTCGCGTTGCTCCCTGGGCAGCAGTCCCGTGTGTTCGTGGGTGACGATGCGACGGATCCGGTTGCTCTGATAGAGACGGCGATAGTAGTTGCCGACGTCGACCGCCGCGGGCTGAAGTGTTCCAGTGCAACGCATCCGAGGACAGGGTACCCCACGCCAAACCACCCGGACGGCGGCCATCGGTTGTACATAATGACAGACCACACACTGCATCTGGATCCGGCCGTCGACGGCTTGGGCGTCGGTGGTGCGGCGGAGGATCAACTTTGCCGGGTTCAGCACGTAGACGGCGGAATCCGCCCGCCCGGTGTAGCGGACCAGGACCGGATCGTCATCGGAGGTGAGCATCGCGATCACCTGAAGGAGCAGGCTGTTCGCTTCATTGCCGACGATCCCCAGACAACGGGTTGTCCAGTCCACCAACCAGGTTCCGCGAGCAGTCAGACCATCGAAATCGGTACCTGTGGCAGTCGTGAACGGTGTCGGTGCTGACCGACCGCTGGGGAACGTCGGCATGCCTGGGGCCGCATTGCCCCAGATGTGCCACCGTCGCCCACTGTCGGCGAAGTATTTGTGCAGCCACGCATGATCGATGCCACCCCTGGTACGCAGGCGGTCCAGCAGTCCCATGATCCAGACCCGGTAGGTGGCCGGTACCGGGAACTGCATACCGGGCTCCGGAAGGTTCCGGTGGATCTCGGCCGCAAGGCCGGCGGCCCGGGCAAGGTCGATGTCGATGTCTACCGACGCCGCACCTGTCAATTCGAGAGTGCGGCCGAGTCTGGACCGCAGTCCGAACTCGAGCTGAACCTGGAAGGCCAACCGTTTGGCCAGACGGTTCCGCACGACCATCTGACGCGGCCCGGACAGGTAGGCGCCGTCGAGACCCAACCGTCGAACGAAATCCGGGGGCGCGATGGCATAGAGCTCCGCAGCGGGCAACTGGGTCAATTTCTCACCGATCTCGGTGAGATCAGACGAACCATCACCGACAGCTCGCAACACCGCCGACCGGAAGTTGAACGTGAAGGCGCGACCCTCGATGAAGGCCGCGCGGTGGGCAGCGTCCTGGACCGAATCGGTGAAAACCAGGGTCTTCTTCTCGGAGCGGGGCAGCGTGTCCGAGCCGAACAGCGAGGTGAGGGCGACACTGGCCTCGGTCGCGACGGATGAGCCGATGAACCGGATCGCCTCCTGCGCCCCGCAAGCCGGGCAGGTCTCGTGAGCGGCCGCATCCGCGTCCGGTGTGATCAGAACATGAAGGTCCCCGTCGATGCCCTGGTCGAGATCGAGTCCGATCGGCGACAAGGTGCGGACACCGACGTCGTCCGGCCGGGCCAGGAGGATCGTCCGCACCTTGCTGCGATCGTTGACCGAGGATCGCCAGATCTTCTCCGGTGTCCCGTCGAGATGTTCGCCCAGTTCGGTGGCCAGGGCCTGCCAGCCGGACTCGCCACAGACCCGGCAATAGACCGCAGGTAGCTGGGTGATCTGTTCCTCGGCCGGTCCGTCACTCCACCAGCCGAATCTCGGAGCGAGAGCGACCTCACGGAGCAGACGACGGACGTCGCGGGCCCACACCTGCACCTCGACGGTGAGCCACGGTCGCCCATCCGGTTGTCGGGCCGCGGACAGCAGCGCGACGAAACGCGACAACGCCTCGGCGGCCTCTAGGGGTGCGTTGCGAGCGGAGTACTGCCAGGCGAGCGACACCTGGTCGTCCAGGTCTATCTGTCCCAGAACGGCTTCGGCCGTGACGGGCCCGCCGGCGAGGGCGGTGACCACGACGTGCGTCAATGGGTGACGGGCCAACGCGGCAGTGAGCTCGGCCTGGGTGGCGGGCGGTGTCGCATCTGCGACAAACACGGTCGCGGCTAGGGCCTGCCAGGATCCCGGAGTGTCGGCGTCCGGAAGGCGGGGTCGGAGAAGCTCGGAGATCAACGGGACGACAGCGTCCGGGTCGCGCTCGTCGAGCACCTCAGCGGGCGACAACCGTTGTTCGCCGATGACCGCAGCCGGCTCGAACGGACATCCGAACACGGTCGCCGCGAAATCACGGAGCGCACCGTCGTCCTCGTCACCCCCGAGGGTGGCCGAGGTGGCCACCGGCGTGACGCGGCCGAGCGGTCGGTCCGGTCCAGCCACCCCGACTGCCGCGCCCAACCTACGTAGAAGCATCGCAACGTCGGTGCCCTGAGCGCCGTCGTAGGTGTGGAACTCATCCAGCACCAGGTACTGCAGGCTCTCCCGGGACGCCGTCCACAACGGTTGGTCGGCCTGCCGGAGCAGGAGCAGATCGAGCATTTTGTAGTTGGTCAGCAGAATGTCGGGCGGATCCTCGCGGAGGCGATCCCGTTGGTCCACCAGATGGTCGCGGTCCGGAGTGGCATGGGTGCCTTGCCCACCGATGTAGACGCCGGCGGTCACTGCCTGCAAGGCGGCCTCGTCGTTCAACAGCCGGGCCAGACGACGACCCTGGTCCGTGACCAAGGCATTCATGGGATACAGGATGATCGCCTTGATGCCAGCTCGGCCACGGGCGCGTTCCCGGCGGCAGTGGTCCAGCAACGGGATGAGGAACGACTCCGTCTTGCCCGATCCGGTACCGGTCGTGACGATCGTTGGCTGCGGGGCCCGGTCACGGGACGAGAGACGTTCAAATGCCGACGCCTGATGCAGGTATGGACGGAAGTGTGGTGGCGTCCAGTCCAGCGGATTGACCCATTCCCGACCAACGGAGCGGAACGGTGTGCGCACCCGGTAATAAGGACCGCGGAAAATTCCGGACGAGCGATCCAGGAGGAACGACTGCAGCTCGGAGCGGGCGGAGTCGTCCGTCAAGGCGAATGTGGTGGAGAGGTAATCGACGAGCGCATCTCTGACGTCGGTGGCCATCAGAGACGGATATGCGACGGCGGTATCCTCGTTCGCGGTTGAGGTAGTCGCCGGTGTTTTCACAGCCCCAACCTCGCAGTGAATTCAGCGTGCGCTGCGCGCATCTCGGCCTCACGGTCGATCTTGACGAACGGTTCCATGTACCGAGTCAGAAGATCTCCGCTGTCCTGGCCATCGAGATGAGCCATCAGCAGCTTGTAGTCATCATCCTGTTGCCGTACGCCCTTGGCGTGGGTCTCCTTGGCGATCTTGGTGCCTTCGTTGTCGAACCACATCGTGTACTCGTACTTGCGCAGGACGCCGAACTGGCCGGTGTACATCAAGTCCAGCTGATCAGCCGTGAGACCCAACATGATGGCCACCAGTGCGTCGATCTCCACTAGGGCGGCCCGCCGCTCGAAATCGGTGCGGAGCGGGGTATCCATGGTCCACTCCTGATGCGGTACCGCCAATACCGGCCATTCTTTGAATGAAGAAGTCCACAAGTCTTCTGCGAAAGACGCCTCGTAAAGCTCGTCCCATAGCGGTGCGTAGTCCCGGGTCAGGCAGTTGAGTCGAAGTACACGCAACAAGAGCTGGGACGCGCCAGAATGCTCCAGGACAATGGGGAAGCGCCGAAGTGCCGCAGTATGTAGATTAGCCACTCCGCTAACCTTAGCAAGATAGTCGTAAGACAGAGACGAAAACAATCCAGCCAACAGCGCCGTTAACCTATTATATTCGAGGCGCATGCTGAATACACTGTTGATGTGAGCCGGGCCGGGCGCAATTATTGCAGAGATTAGTGATCGCTCCAACCCTGAATTCGTCATGGCGCGCCATGCCAATCTCCAGAACGCGGTTGACGGACTGCCGCCCCAATGTGGAATACGACTTTCATAGATAGTCTTGTCGATTACCCTCTGATAATTTGTCCGTGGAATGAAGCCATCGGCGAGATCGAGCAAGTCGATCGTCGCCCAATCTAGGTTGTTCTTGCAGTCGCGGTTCGGCTCCTTCGAGAAGGGTTGGAAAACTGCGAAGTGCGGTCCCTGCAGAATGATATCCGAACTCACAGAGCCCCGCCGAGTTGCCCAGACCCCGGTTCCGTCCTTCTTGAACCGATCTTCCTCGAATCCACGAGTCCACTGGAACGGAAGATTATCTAGTGGTGTGTCTGTAAATTAGTTTGGTTGTTTGGTAGAATGCCGTTATGGTGGCTGCAGCTTTACCGATGACCGATGATCAGCGGGTCGAGCTGGAGCGGATGGCGGTGTCGACGTCGTTGCTG
>JAABUM010005831.1_pt1 | contig 12576 bp, 14 predicted proteins | sample 5559161 | NCBI WGS metagenome assembly JAABUM01 (sample SAMN10711868, study PRJNA513369) | rock metagenome | isolation source: Antarctica rocks | place: Antarctica: Victoria Land, Siegfried Peak nord | reverse complement strand
CGGCTGCCGGCCTCTTCGACCGCGCCCCATGCTCCGTCGATGGTGGCCATCAGCGTGCCTCCTCTGCCTGGGGGCGGTAGAGCAACGCCATCTCCAGCGCCGCGGCGTCCGGGAAGATGTCCCCACCCAGCACCTCCAGCTGGCGTAGGCGGTCTCGGTAGGTGGCCACCAGGCCGGCTAGGGTGACGGCCTCCCCGGCCTGCTCACAGCGTTCGCGCCACTGCTCCAGGCTCAGGCGGTCAGCGTTGGCCAATAGGGCACGCACCACGTCGGACGGCGTGCGTTCGAGGTGCTGGGCCAGGCCACGGCGACAGCCTCCATGGATGGCTTCCAGCAGGAGGGCCAGGTGATACTGCAGGAGGGCGGCATCGGCACGCGTATTTACCGCGTTTATGGCGTTTACCGCGTAGACGACTGGCTCTTTCTGCGTAGCCTGGGCACTGCCTTGCACGGACGGCGCTACTGCCAGGGTAGCCCTGGCAAGGTCCACATAGCGGCTCATATGCACACCTCTCGTCTACGCGGTAAACGCCATAAACGCGGTAAATAGGTGGGTGGGACCGGGGGGCGTCATAGGGCATACCACCTCTCCGCTGGCCGGCCCTGGCCGTCTGCCTCGTCTTTGACGTAGTGCGCTTTGCCCGCCGCGGCCAGGGCCTCCAGGGCACGGGTCAGGGTGGTGCTGGACTTGTTGCGCCCAAACAGCTCGCGTATCTCCGTGCGCGTCATGCCCTGCTCGGCCTCACGCAAGGCAGCAAGGAGGGTATCTGCCGTGGGGTCGCCCAGGGCGTCACCAAAGATGTACGCGGCGCTCTCTTCGGCGTAGTCCCACAGGGCCAGGGCCGCGGTCAGGTGTTCCGCGCGGATCGTCGTGCTCTGGTCGAGCAGGGCATACAGGCAGGCCAGGCGCATCACTTGCGCCTCGGCGCGGGCGGTGACGGCGCCAAGCAGGCCAGGCCTATCAGCGCCTAACTCGCCGTACACGCGGTGCCAGATTGCCTTGGCCTCCTCATCGCGGTGCAGCTCTCCGGCGTCGCGGGCGAAGTCCAGAGCGGCCCGGAGGCGGAGCACGAAAGGGGCCACGTCTACCGTGTGCATAGCGCCACCTTCGGGTAGCAACTTGGTGCGGCGCACGCACAGCCATAGGAAGCGGTTGGCGAAACCGTTAGCCGCCTCAGTGCTGTCCAGGTAGCGCAGCAGTTCCGTCTTCGTGATGTGGCCGATGATGGAGATGTGGGCACCGGTGGCCCGGTTCGTGGCATTCTTGGTGAGCGTGCTCAGGCTCCCTGTGTCCCAGCAGTTGCGGATCACGGCGGTGAGTGTGTTGCCGTCCCGACTGGATACACGTAGTGTCGAGGCAAACTCCGCCTCGTACACGAGGCCCCGCTTGTCCGTCACGCCGGGGTCCGTCACCACCGTTTGATAGCCAGTTACCACGCCTTTCTCTTTGAGTGGCTCCTCTTCCTCAACGGGGTCCCGCACGGCCCAGATCAGGCCCTCACCACTTGACAGACCCGTGAGGATGCGGAGCTTGACCCAGTCCTCGTCGGCGCTCTCGAACAGGCGCCGGATGTGCCCCCAGCTTGTCCCCTTGCGGCCCTTGGCTGTCTCCCCCACCAGCACAATAAAGAGGTTCATGAAGTGCTGGTCAGCCTCCGCCACAAAGTGGGCGCCGCGGCCAGCCACGTTACCGAAGGCGGTCAGAAACTGACCCAACAGGGCGACGCCGTGCGCCTCGCTGTGGGGCTCGATCATCCGCACCGCGTCGCCGGCCAGGCCATACAGGGCGGCCTCGTCCAGCTCTGGGGCTACGGGCGCCGGAGGGGGCGGCGCCGGGGTGCGGGGCTGTTTGGCGCCCTCGCCCGAGGGCGCACTGTGGCCTGGGGAGGACCGCGTGGGCTCATACAGGGCGCGGAGGTCATGCCAGGTCTTGCCGCCGCACCCGTTGTGGTGGCAGCCGGCGGCGATGGCGCCATTGGCCCGCTGCACGATGAAGGCAGCACGGTTGGTATGATCCGAGTTCCATGGGCACGGATTCAGTATCCACTTGTAGCCGCCCTGCCAGGGACCCGCGCTGACTACGGGGAGGTTGTGTGTCCTGACCCACTGGGCCAGGTCAAAGTCGCCGCCGTGCCCGTTCATCTGGTGCTGCGCGGGCTGCTCGGCCGGTGGCGCTAGCTCGGCGAGCGCCTGCAGCTTTTGGAGACTGACCACGTCCACGGAAGCAGGGATACGGAGGAGGTGGGCGACGCGATGGGGCCGCTGGGGCGTGCTATCCCCTTTGGCTGCCACGGTCCCATATAATTTCCAGATGCGTGCCGCGTTGTAGACGCCCGTGTCGATGTCCACAGCGTCAGTCTGGAACTGGAAGGCCACCGCCTCCAGAACTTTCTTGAGGATCTGCAGTGACGCCTCATCGTTGGGCAGGTCTATCCGGTAGAGCAGGTGGGCGCCGTTGCCACTGTCCGTTTCCAGAGGGTCAGGCCACCCATAGCGGCGTAGGGCTGCGGCTACCCTGCTCGCCAGGTCCAGGGCGGCGGCGTGCTCTGCCTCGGTCGACGAGATGCCCGCGGCCCTCTTGGGGTCGAAGTCCAGAGGGAGCCACCGTCGGCGCATGATATCCACGTCGCTGGTCGTGCTCTCCGCTCGCTCGATCAGCCGGTTGTATGCCCGAGAGAGCAGGTCCGGGCAGACCGTGTTGAGGGTGATGTACACGCCGGCGGCCCTGCCGTTCCAGGGCACGACAGCGGTGGCCAGCTTGTCCAGCGCGTCATAGGAGAAGTACCCACTGACTGTGCCGCTCCGGCCAGTCTTGGGCATCCTGCACTCCACGACGCCGGCCGGGTCAGCAAGCAGCACCAGCGCCTGCTTGACCATGCCGATGTCGACGGAGGGCGGGGCTATCGTGGTGTTCATCGTCATTCTCTCCATGTGTACCAGTGGAACTGCTCCGCACAGGCCATGCGCTCCTGCTCAATGCCCTGGATACGTCGGTAGTGGCGCCGCAGCTCCTGGACGTAGCGCCGGCTGGGGGCCGAGACGTAGGACCTGAGCACCAGACGGAAGACGGCACGGTGGTCGGCCAAGTTCCGGTCCAGGACGGCAATGGCGACGTTGAAGGCGGAAGCGTTCATAGTGTCCGCTTCCGTGCCCGCGCCTGTTCCTTCTGCTGTGCCGCTACCTGCTGGGTGTGGACACGCTCGCGGTTGAGCCGGCGGGCCTCTGCTGCTACATCGGCACAGCCTGCGATGGGAAGACCCTGCCACCAGGCAGTGGGCGTTGTGTCGTAGCGCGGATCGTACAGCGGTGGGCGAGAGACCAGAGGCAGGCGCATCACGGGAGCGCCTCACTGTCCTGGCCGTCGCCTGCGGCCAATCGTAGAAGAGCTGCCCTCGGCACCAGGAGCCTGCGGCCGAGGCGGACGGTTTGCAGTTGTCCGCTTGCACAGAGGCGGCGGCAGTAGGTCGTCCCAATAGACAGCAGACGGGCCGCAGTTGGGATGTCACACAGCAGTGGAAGGTCGCCGCTTGTCTCGCCCGTGCTAGAATGACGTGAAGGGCTCTGATAAGGCTCTGAGGCAGGCGTGGTGGGGTGTACTTTGAAGGGTCTCCCCACTGCGCCTGTGGAGTTTCTGCGGCTCATCGCACGGAACTCGCTTCCCCGCGCAATGCCTCAATGTCGACCTTGCGGATTCTCCAGGCGCGCCCGATCTTGAATGCGGGCAGCTTATTGGTCCTGATCCAGAATAGGACCGTTGCCGGCGATGCATCGAGCAGCCGAGCGGCCGTCTCCACACGCATCACGATGGCATCGTTGGCTGTGTCGGTCACCATACCGTTTGCTCCTTTCCCGTGGTACTGCGCTTACTTAGACGCAATTATCATGAGACGAGCATAGACCAGCAGGTAAAAGGCGGGCTAGGGGATTGGGATTTTCATTTCCCCAATCCCGGGAGTCGCATTAGCCATCTCTCGGCGAGGTCAAGAGTGTCTTTCTCGCTCTCGAAGAAGTCAGGCTCTCTGCGCTTCCGTAGCTTCCCCTTGGTTGTATAGAGCTTGGGCCTGTATGTCTTTGTGCGTGCGGCCGCACGCTCCCGTAGGAACTGCTCACGATTAGACCCATTGACTTCGCGCCAGGCAAGGAGGCTCAGCCAGGCTTCCATATAGCGGGCATACTCTGGGTGCTTCCCGCGCTTACCGATCATAGCCGGGCGCTCATCCAGAGCAACGTCGCAGGCACGTAGGGCCGCAGCTCTCACGTCTGCTCTATCAGATCCAGCGTAAAGGGTGAGGGTGATACTAATGTGCTGTCCCATAGGGATAAGCCGCTCATCGTCCTCATAGAGCCTCTCCGACAGTTCCAACTGCGAAGACGTCGTAGTCTCCCAGGGCTGATCAGGGAAGCGCCCTACTGATTTCCACTGGGACCGCCACACCGCAGCATGCACGGCATGGCGCACTATCTCTAGCCCCCCAGCGCGCGACATGAGCAGCGCAATGGCGCCTGTGTCCCAGCAGTTCGTGCGGAGAGCCCACGCGAGCGACTTCGCCACTTCGGATTCTGGGAGGTTAGGAGTGTAGGCGGGATTGCAAAGTCCGGGATAATGCTCCAGCAGTGCCTTGGCCTCTTGATCTACCAACGGGTCTAGGCCCTCGATGAGGCAAGCAGGCACCTTGGCCCAAGTCCGAGAGAGCGCAGCGGGCACCGCTTGCTGTCGGTCCACGGCACTACAGCACCAAACGTCCTTCCCCAACGTAAGGAGCCGATGGTAGCCGAAGTCCACATCATCTCGCAGGGCAGGATACTTGCCCAGTACCCGCCACCACTGTAGGAGAATGCGTTTTGCCGACCGGTCAGCCTCTTTTGACATGGCCAGAGTCCACTCGGGGGTGATACGTTCATCCTTCAGCAACTCTGGAAAAGGAATACTATCCGCAGGTCCCTCTGACGGTTGAGGATGCCGCGTTTGGTGCAATTCCGCCGGCTGTACGGAATTCAAACGTATGGCACTCAGCCGGCACGCAGGACAACGCTGGGGTAGATTATAGTCAGGCATATGGGCCTCCTCGTCAGGCTACTGTGCTAGGGAGCCGGCCCGCCGCAAACGGGACCGGCTCCCGTCGTTTCCCAGAGCGTACCACCAGGGGCAGATGGCCTCACCTCCTTTATCAACCCTTGTCCCCTGTGTGCCTGAGCTTGCTCCTATCTCACAGGCGTCTCACATGCAGGGGTGAAACGGGCTGCTACCCTACGGCGCGTCGTGTCACCGTGTAGCATGGTGGTTAGGTCGTGGTTCCTATAAGTGGTGGGCGTAGTGGCGCGTGGTGATGCGCTGTGATGGTCGGGTACCTGCCTCCGAAGCATGAGGCCGCACGTTCGAGTCGTGTCAGGCGCACCCCTTCTACCAGAGGTGGCGGCCCCCAAATGGTCGCCACCTCTGCCGTTTCCCCGGCAAAAGGGTCACACACCGCCAGCGTAGGCCCAAAGCCTCGCCGCAACGCATCCCGTCCCAGAGCACCTGGGCTACCGTCTGGCGGCTCGGCTCGATGTACGTCGCCGGTGCGCGCCTTCTGGCTGGCCTTGGCGATCCTGGCCTCGGCTCCGCGCTTCGTCCGGGTGGTCTCGCTGGCCCAGCTGCGCTTGCCCGTGCGCGGATCCAGGCTGACGCCCCACCACTCCTGTACCTCTGCATGCGGTCCTCTCTGTGGCTAGCTACTGATGCCCCACACTGAAGATGGTCATTTGTTCTAATCACCAGGGGGCTGCAGGCGCGGATGCACGTGACGGTTGCGCCAATGGCGCGCTCGAACTGGAGATGCTCCGCTGCTGCGCTAATCAGTGTTATGAGGCGCATGGCGCGGACGCCGTGCTTGGGCTAGCCCGCCAGATAGCCCGGCCGGCTCTGGAAGGAGAGGGGGCGTCTGCCTGGAAGAAGCATCTCGAACGCCAGGCTGCGCGTGTGGCTCGGAGCGCCTGGGACTACTATGGACTACGGGGTGCGGGAACCGGTTCTTAACCGACCGCGTCTTCAACACGCGATAGCCGTGGCTGGACAAGACAGAACAGTACTACTCTTGAGGTTACAGAAGTAGCACAGGTGCTCTGTAGCAGCTAAGAGGGATGACCACATGGTGCCCCGCGCACGAAGTGGGATGACTAGGTCAGAGGGATCCTAATGCGCTCAGACGCCTTCTCCTTGAGAAGATCTCGCCTGTCCTCTTTGGCGACAGCGGTGTGCTGAGTCATTGCGTCAGCTCCGCGGGACCCGTAGGGATTGCGAACGCGGGCAGCCTTTAGCAAACGCTCGGTAGTGTGGCGCTCACGAACTTGCTTACGCGCCTCTTCTAATTTCGATGCAAAAGCAGGATTGGCCCGCTGTCGTTCAGCAATCACCTTAGCCAGATCATCGTGTTCGCCACGGCCCATGCTCTCCACTCCCTTCGTCTCGTTCATTGACAGGGCTGTTTCCCTTTGCGGTGCGGTAGAACTTCCAGAAGCGTGGGTGGTGGCTACTAGTCTGTGGCGCCCCACCAGAGGCTTCGTTGGGCATTATTTCATCCATTCTTTACCAGGAGGGAACTCCCTGCCCGCTCTCCCTGGTGTCTCCAGTCGCACTCGCTCCTACACCCAGTGGTTCACTCCTCGCCTCTCTATTAGCCATGGCAAGGGCAAAGCCAGCAACGGTCGCCACGATGAGGCCCCTAGTCCAGGCAAACCGAGCAGCGCGGCGCGTCGCCACGTGATCAGCACATTCCGAGCAACACGGAATGTTCCATGATTTCCACTGAGTTCGGACAACCCGCCGACCGCTTACACGCTTGTGGACTGCCGGCAACCTAAGGTGCAAGGCTGCCTTCGCGACGCCTGGCCATCCACCTCTCTCACCGGAGACCGTCTATACCTCGACATCCTTGCCCCAGTCTAGCAGAAGCCGTCAGACTAACGTCCTCACTTGTCTGACGTTTGCCGCTCACGAGGCCAGCTGCCCCAACCTTATCCGCTCCCCACCCGGGTCTTTGCGCACCTTTGGGAGCTGCTGGTCGTGGCGCACAGCGGGGGACCCTCGGCTAAAATAATCTAGTGGTTTGCCCGCCTCCCGCGTCCGGCCCAGCCTGGGCGTAGGAGGCGCCCCTATCGGGGAGAGCGTGCGCCGCGCTGGCCTGAGATATGCTAGGGTAGGCAAGCCAGATCAGCGGCGTTCCGAAGAGGGGGGTGGGGAGAGGGCTATGGCCGGCGAACAGGTAGGCATCCTGACTATCAGCACCACAGGGGCACGCGGCGAACGCGACGATGTCAGCGGCCAACTGCTCGAAGACCTGGTCACCGGGGCCGGCTTCACCGTGGCTATCCGGCGGATCGTGCCCGACGACGCGTCAGCGATCTCGGCCACCCTGCGCGCCTGGGCCGACGAGCGTGACCTGGCGCTGGCGCTGACCACCGGCGGCACCGGCCTGGGACCCTACGACCTGACCCCCGAGGCCACCGGCGCCGTGCTGGACCGCCTGGCCCCCGGCATCGCCGAGGCCATGCGCGCCGGCACCCTGGCCAAAACGCCGATGGCCATGCTCTCCCGGGGCATCGCCGGCACACGCAAACGCACCCTAATCATCAACCTGCCGGGCAGCCCACGGGCCGTGGCCGAGTGCTTCGAGGTGCTGCGCCCCGTACTGGGCCACGCCGTGGATATCCTGCGCGGCGCCGTGACCGAGCACCAGCCCGCGCCACCCGGCGCGTCCTCCAGCTGAGCGCCTCGACCAGCCAGGACCACGGTAGCCCGCATGTACAGTGCGCAGCATCATCCGTGGGTTGTGTACCAGTATAGTCGCGTCGCCGACGCCATGGTATCCTGCATACAGTGATGGACGCGGGTGAGGAGGGAGCAGGACATAGTGGCTATCGCCCACGTGCCCCGCTGGAGCGTCGAGCAGTATCTGGAGATGGAGCGGTTCAGCACGATCAAGCACGAGTTCGTTGATGGCTATGTCTATGCCATGGCTGGTGGGACACGGGCGCACAACGCCATCAGCGCCAACCTGATCGCGCTGCTCCACGCGCGTGTGCGCGGTGTGGGCCGTGCCGCGTCTACACGTCAGATATGAAGGTGCGGTTGACGCCAACCGACTACGTTTATCCCGACGTGTCGGTCAGCCGGGATGCGCGCGATCGTGGCCGGGAGGGGGAGCTGTCCATCAGCTATCCCCTGCTGGCCATTGAGGTGCTCTCAGACTCCACGAAGGCCTACGACCAGGGTGACAAGTTCACCCTGCTGTATGCCCACAATCCGGCGCTACGCGACTACGTGTTGGTCAGCGCCCATACCTATGCCGTTGAGGTGCGCGCCCGTCAGCCTGACGGGTCCTGGGCGATCCACACCCATGGCGCTGGCCAGAGCGTGCGGCTAGAGAGCCTGGGCCTTGTCCTGCCTCTGCGCGACATCTATGAGGATATAGATATCTAAAGATTTTCATGCTGGCGTGCCGCCACGGGCGCAGCCAGTATAAGCGACGATCAGGAGAAGGGCTAGATGGCCGCTGCGGCAAAAACAAACGCGATGCGCGCGCTGGACCAGCGGGGCGTACCCTATGAGGCGCTTGTCTACAGTACCTCCGATGAGTTCAAAACGGCGGTGGAGGTAGCCAGCCTGCTGGGGTTGCCACCCGACCAGGTCTATAAGACAATCGTGGTGTTGAGCGACGGCGGCGCGCGCTATCTGGTGATGGTGGCCGCGCACCGCGAGATAGACCTGAAGCTGCTGGCCCGTTCAGCGGAGGAAAAGCGGCTGCGCCTGGCCAGCCTGAAGGAAGCGGAGAGCCTCACCGGCCTGCGCGTGGGGTGCATCTCCGCGCTAGCCTTGCTCGGCCGCCCCTTCACGCCGCTGCTGGACCGGCCAGCGGCCACTCTGGAGCATATTGTGGTCAGCGCCGGGCAGCGCGGCCAGCAGATCCGCCTGGTCACCACCGATCTGCTGGCCGTCACGGTGGCGCGGCTGGTAGACGCCACCGCGGCCACCCCGGCAGGGTAGGCGCCTGAGGCGCTGGTTGTCGTAGGAGCCAGCTATCACGATGGCGGGCGCCCGATCAGGGACTCATCAGGGCAGTAGTAGTACGTCTCCGACCGGTAGGGGCACGCCCCGCGCCGTTTGTCCTGGGCACGGGGGCGGGCAAACCGTCGTCGGGCTATGTAAGCCGAACCGTACGAGCCAGCGCGCTGGGGGGCGCCAAGAGCGTGACCACTCAGGACCGCCTCACCAGGCGCCCTCGGCGTCGGCCCTCCGCGAGACGCCCCATTGTCGTACACTGGAGGCAGCGACCGCCACCACCAGGCCGACGACCACGGCGCGGCGGCGTTGGCCAAGCGATCGGAAGGAGGCAGTGGGACGCATGCCGTTTAAGTTCTTCAAGGGCCAGGACGCCGGCGACACGGCGGCACAGGAACAGGCGCGGCGGGACGCGGAGAGCCTGGCCTCGCTACGCGGGGGTGGCCTGCCCACCCGGGCCACCGAGCGCCTGACCATGAAGGCGGCGTCGGGCAAGGCGCTGTGGACCAGTAACCTCTCCGTGGACGACGCGCTCAGCCTTGGCCACGCGCAGTATCAGCCCCTTGAGCACGTCCTGGGCGCCAGCGTGTACCACGTGGCCTACAACGTCAACAACACGGGCCAATGGCGCAGCGGCGATGTGGCCATGTTGTCCGACGCCATGTACGCCGCGCGGGATCTGGCGATTGGGCGGATGGTGCAGGAGGCTCAGCTACTGGGCGCCCACGGTATCGTGGATGTCAAGCTGGAGGAAAAGGCCTATGAGTGGGGCAGTAACCTGATTGATGTGGTGGCCAACGGTACGGCGGTGCGGCTGACCACGCCGACGCCGCCTCTCCCCCACCCCTTTGTGTGCAACCTGCCAGCGCAGAAAGCGCTGGCCCTGCTGCGGTTAGGCTACATCCCCGCCCACCTGGCCATGGGCTTCTCGGCCTACTACCAGGTCACCAGCTGGGATGATGAGCGGCAGAAGCGCTCCTGGCTGAACAACGAGATGACCAGCTTCACCCATGCCACCAACCAGGCCCGGCACATAGCGATGGATCGCATGCGCCAGGATGCCGCGCGCCACGGGGCCGACGGCGTGCTCGGCGCGGATATGCGCTTCCATATCCATGAGGTCCGCGTCTCGCGCATCCCCCCCTGGAGCAGCGAATCCGAGATGATCGAGGATCACCTGGTACGCTTCACCGCTTTTGGCACGGCTCTGGTAGCCTCGGGGCGCGCCGATACCCTCGGTCAACCCCACCTCACGCTCTCCCTGAACAGCTAGTTCGGCCATCCTGCCACGTTATACTGGCGTGGTACATTAGGAAAGGACGCACCTCTATGAGTTCACAAGACACTGCTCAAGATCAGACGGGCACCGCGCCCGCGGACCTGCCCGCCCATGCCATCGAGCGCCTGCGTGAGATGCGCGGCAGCCGCGGCCACAAAGCTCTGTGGACCAGCGACCTCTCCGTGGACGAGTTCATTTTGATCAAGAAAGCCGGCTTCGAGCCGGTGGGCCTGGTTGTCGGCTCGTCCATCTACCACATCGGCTACCAACAATCGGCGTGGTCCAAAAACATGGAGATGGACGTGCTCAGCCAGGCCATGTACCACGCCCGCGAACTGGCCATGAACCGCATGGAGGAAGAAGCCGACGCCCTGGGCGCCGACGGCATCGTGGGGGTGCGCCTGGATGTGGGGCGCTACGAGTGGGGCGAGAGCCTGGCCGAGTTTATCGCCATCGGCACCGCCGTGCGCAGCGCCGACGGCATGAGCCACCGCACCGTGCATAACAAGCCGTTCACCTCCGACCTCAGCGGGCAGGACTTCTATAAGCTGCTGGCGATCGGCTACCGGCCTACCGGCCTGGTCATGGGCAGCTGCGTCTATCACGTGGCCCACCAGGGCCTGCGCGGCTTCTTTAAAACCGCCGGCCAAAACGTGGAGATGGACAACTATACCCAGGCGCTCTACGACGCGCGCGAACTGGCCCAGGAGCGTATGCAGGCCGAGGCCGAACACCTGCAAGCCGAAGGGGTTGTGGGGGTGCAGATCCAGGAGCGCAGCCACGGCTGGGGCAGCCACGTGATTGAGTTCTACGCCGTCGGCACCGCTGTCGTGCCCATGGGCGCCGGCGATCGCACAGCTCATGAACTGCCCAGCCCCACGCTCGTGCTGGGGGTCAACGGCTAAGCGTCCCCCAGCCGCAAGGGCTATGCCGCGGCCAGCACAGCGGCTGCCAGCCCACCATGGGTGTGGCGTTTATAGGAGATCAAGGGGCTAAAACCGCCGCGGCGATGACCGCTGGCCTGGCCGGCGCTAGAACCGACCACCAGGCTGTACACGCGAGGAGGAGACGACAATGCTCACAGCGGACCAACTAGCTTTCTACCATGAGAACGGCTATATCCTTGTGCCTGGGGTGCTGTCCACCCAGGAGGCCGAGGCGCTACGCGCCGAATGCCACGCCCTGGCCGACCGCCTCTCCGTCCACCGCGGCATCGACGCCACCTGGGCCAGCGCCCGCACGGCCGTGGCTGAGGCCCAGGAGACAAAGATCCTGCACTGCCACGACGTGCAGTTCCAGTCCGCTGCCTTTAGCCGCCTGATCGTGGACCCCCGCATGACCGAGATCGCCGCCCAACTGATCGGCGGCGACAACGTCCAACTGCACCACACCAAGATGTTTATCAAGCCGCCGGAGAAAGGCTCACCGTTCCCCATGCACCAGGATCAGCCCTTCTTCCCTCACCAACGCCATAGCATGATCGCCGCGATCATCCACTTCGACGACGCGCCCCTGGAGAAAGGCTGCGTGCGCGTGGTACCCGGCAGCCACCGGGGCGGACCGCTGCCCCACGAGCCGGAGGGTAGCTGGCACCTGCCATTCTCCCAGTACCCCATCGAGGACGCCGTGCCCTGCCCGGCCAAGGCTGGCGACATGCTGTTCTTCAGCTACCTGACTGTCCACGGCTCGGGCATCAACACCAGCGCCGAGGCGCGCACCACCCTGCTGGTGCAGATGCGCGACCCCGCCGACCCGCCCACGCTCAAGACCCATGAGTCGCGTGGGCAGGGCATGATGCTGCGGGGCGTCGCCCCCGCCGTGGTCCCCACCGCGGGGGGCGACGCCCCAGCTATGGGTATGGGTATGGGCGCCAGCATGTGAGCGCCGGAGACCTCACCGCTTCATGGCGAGGCGAGTGGCTTACAAGAGGTAGGCGCCTGTAGACCGCCCCGCGCCCCGGGGCGATACAGCGCCCCGGAGGGGGCCACTCCACCAACGTCCCAAACACATCTGACATCAACCAGAGGCGCAGGCCGGATTGTGGTGGACACACTTGCGCCAGAGAGCCGCGACACGTGTTCTGGAACCTGGAGCAGGGCTAGTTAACCAGGCAAGTCGGCACATGACGAGACCATCCGTGCTATATGGCCCAAAACCAAGTAATCGTTGTCTGCCCGTGCGATCCGTTCCGCCGAAACCATCCCGTGGATGGGGGATGGCGGGGTGCCCCGGTGGGCACACAACTGACCACTCGACGCCG
>JAABUM010005829.1_pt1 | contig 12577 bp, 10 predicted proteins | sample 5559161 | NCBI WGS metagenome assembly JAABUM01 (sample SAMN10711868, study PRJNA513369) | rock metagenome | isolation source: Antarctica rocks | place: Antarctica: Victoria Land, Siegfried Peak nord | reverse complement strand
GCGCCGCCAAGGTCCCGCATTTGATACTCGAACGGCACAGGATCGCCGAGCGCTGGCGTTCGGAACGCTGGGATTCCCTCGTCGCCAACGGCCCCGCCTGGCACGATCGCTTTCCCGGCATGGACTTCCCGGATGCGGAACCCAATGCCTTCATCTCCAAGGAGAAAGTCGCCGACTATTTCGTCGAGTATGCCAAGATGATCGAGGCACCCATCCGCTGTGGAGTTGAAGTCACCAAAGTTGAGCGGCTACCCGACCGCCCCGGCTTTCTGGTAGAGACTTCGGCGGGTCCCATCGAAGCCGCTAATATCGTAGCGGCGACTGGCGCGTTCCAGGAGCCCGTGATGCCGGCCGTCGTGCCCGCCGATGCGGGCGTGATGCAGATCCATTCCAACGAATACCGCAATCCCGGCCAGCTACCCGAAGGCGCGGTGCTGGTGGTCGGAGCCGGCGCGTCCGGTGCGCAGATCGCGGAAGAACTGCTGGCCTCCGGCAAGCGCGTCTACCTCTCGGTCGGTCCGCACGATCGTCCGCCCCGCGCCTATCGTGACCGTGATTTCTGCTGGTGGCTCGGCGTGCTCGGTAAGTGGGACATGGATACGCCCGGCCCCAACACGGAACATGTCAGCATCGCGGTAAGCGGCGCCAACGGCGGAAGGACGGTGGATTTCCGCCGCCTCGCCGAACGGGGGATGACTCTCGTCGGCCGCACCGAAGCCTTCCGCGATGGTTCGCTGAGTTTCGCGGGCGACCTCGCCACCAATCTGGCCCATGGGGACACCTATCTGCTCGGGCTGCTCAACGAAGCCGACGCCTATGTGGAGCGCAACGGCCTCGACTTGCCTGAGGAGCCGGACGCCAAGGTCATCCCTCCCAATCCGGCCTGCGTGACCGACCCGATCCGCGCCCTCAATCTCGTCGAGGCGGATATCACCTCCATCATCTGGGCAACGGGCTATAGCGTCGACTACAGCTGGCTGCAGTTCGACATTTTCGACGCTCAGGGCCGGCCGAAGCACAAGCGCGGCGTATCGAGCGAGCCCGGCGTCTATTTCCTGGGTCTGCCCTGGCAAACCCGCCGCGGCTCAAGTTTCATCTGGGGCGTCTGGCACGATGCCAAGCTGGTCGCCGACCGTATCGCCACGCAACGCAAGTATCTGGCCTACCAACCGCGCCAACAGGTGGCATGAGGGGCGAGCCCATCGCGAACGCGACCAAACAAAAAGCCGCGGGCTCACGGGCCGGCGGCTTTTCACCTCATGACCTCGGTCGCGCCAGCCCCCACCCGCTGCGCGAGGGAGGATCACGAAGGGCGCCGATCTCATCCTCCCTCGCGACAGCAGTGGGAGGGAGACCGGGCGCAGCCGCTCCGATCCGACCCGGTCCGTTCCTTAATGCGCCGCCCAGGCCCCGTTCTTCACTTCACGTAGTTCGAGGTCGACCGGCAGCTGGGTCTGACCGTTCGCATCGAAGCTCGTGTGGCCCATGGTGCCGTCATACTGGGTGCTATGGATCGCCTTGGCTGTGGCGGCCTTGTCCTTGGTGCCGGCCTGCTTCAGGGCCGCGATGATAATGTTGGTCGCGTCATAGGCGCTCTTCGTATAGGTCGTCATCGGCTCGGAGAACTTGGCCGCATCGTAATTGGCCTTCATTTGCGTCAGCCTCGGGTTGCCCTCCTCCTTGATGACGCCCGAGATGGTGCCATTGGCCGCCGCGCCGGCGATCTTGATGAACTCCGGATCATAGAAGCCGTCGACGCCGATCATCGGCTGCTTCATGCCGAGCTCGACCATCTGCTGGCGGACGAGGCCGGCTTCGGTCACCACGCCGCCGAAATAGATGGCATCGGGCGCCGTCGCCTTGATCTTGGTCAGCGTGGCGCGGAAGTCGGTGGTGCCGACCGGCGCGGTCTCGGTCGCCACGATCGTGCCGCCGTCGTCCTTGAAGGACTGCGTGAAGGACTTCACATTGGCGGTGCCGTAGTCGCTCGTGTCCGACACGATAGCGATCTTCTTGCCGACATCAGCGGCGGCCCATTTGGCGAGCGGCGCATTGGTGTTGGTCAGCGTCGGCACGACGCGGCTTACCAGAGGGTTCGGGCGCTCGGTGATCTTGGGGCTAATCGCGCCCCAGACGATGAAGGGGATGTTGGCGCGGGTGAAGACTGGGATCGTGGCCAGCGCTACGGCGCTGTTCCAATGGCCGGTAGCCGCCACCACGCCGGATTCGTTCGTCATCTTGAGCGCCGCCGCGACACCGGTCTGCGGGTTGGCCCCGTCGTCCAGGATGACGGGCTCGATGTTGAAGGGCAGGTTGGCCTTGTTGGCCTCGTCGACGGCGAGTTGGAAGCCGTTGCGGGCCGACAGTCCCTGCTGGGCATCACCGCCGGAGAGCGGGCCGAGGAAGCCGATCTTGACCGTCTCCTCCGCCTGGGCCGCCCAGCTGGCCAGGGTAAGGCCGGCCGCCACCATGGCGATGCGTGAAAGGCGTCCGAGCCCGAGAATGAGTGAGCGGTCCATACCGAAGATCTCCCAGATGGCTTATTGATGTGCCGGCAGTGCCGCCTTGGACGGACTTCCCGGCCAGACGCCCGGTGTATGGCCGGGGACCCGGCCTGAAAAAGCAAATCGGTTCTTCGAATGCTCTCCTTCAACTTTTCCAAACCGCCCGTTCCGCGCTTGGATCACCACCCCGGAACCAGAGGTTCGGAAAAAACGAATCTGATCGAGTCGCGTCTTCGCGCAGATGGATGATGGGGCCGACCGGTGGTCCGACCCAAACGGTTGACCCATCCGTTTGGACGAGTCGGCTCACCAAAATCAATGCGGTGGACCGACTCGAACGGAAGAGGAACCTTCCGTTCGAGTCGGTGTACGAGGGAGTGCGATAGCGTCGTGCAGGAGCTCATTCTTCAACAGATCCTCAACTGGCTCACGCTCGGCAGCATCTATGCGCTGATCGCGGTGGGCTTCAGCCTCCTGTTCGGCGTACTGAACATCATCCATTTCTCGCACGGTGACGTGTCTTTAATGTCGCCATTCATCGCGCTAAGCCTCGTCCAGGCGCTCGGCGCAAGCTTCGGCGTCACGGATTCGCTATGGGCGTTCGCGCTCTGCGCCCTCGCGGCCATCGCGCTGACGGGGCTGCTCGGCGTGGCGCTGGATATCCTGGTGATCCAGCGCTTCCGCAACGCGCCCGCCATGATGGCGCTGGTGGCGACCGTGGCGCTCGGCATCGTGCTGCGAGAACTGATCCGCCACTTCTTCCCGAACGGCAGCAACCCGCATGCGTTCCCGCGGGTCGTTAGCGGGAGTCTCGACATCGCGGGCTTCATGGTGCCGACCTTCGATCTCGCCGCCATGCTGGTGGCCGTCGTTGCGGTGGGCGCCCTTTTCCTGCTGCTCGGGAAGACGCGCCTCGGCCTGCACATCAAGGCCGTGTCGCAGGACCGCGATGCCGCGCGGCTGATGGCGATCAGCCCGCGGCGCATCTTCCGCGCTACCTTCTTCATCGCCTCGGCGATCGGCGCCGTGGGCGGCCTGTTCTTCTCGTCTTACGCCGGCATGGCGCGGTTCGATTTCTCGATCGATGTCGGCCTGATCGGCTTCTCGGCTGCCGTCGTCGGGGGCCTCGGCTCGATGCCGGGCGCGATCCTTGGCAGCCTCCTGATCGCCGGCCTCGACACGCTGGTCCAGGCCGTGGTGGCCAACGGCGCCTCTTACCGTCTGGTCTTCGTCTTCCTGCTCGTAATTGGCGTGCTGGTGTTCAAACCGTCCGGGCTCTTCGGACGTACGATCGTCGAGAAAGTTTGATGGCTACCGTCGCCGTGCCCACAACCGCGGCCGAGCGCCCGCTCGCCGCAGCCGCCTTGGTGGTCCTGGTCGAGATCGTCGGCGCGGTCTTCTTCCGGCAGTTCCTTCTCGTAGACGACTGGCGGCTCGTCGTCGGGATGCTCGTCGTCTTCGGCGCCGCGCTCGTCGCCTTCGAGCGGCAGCCGAGGTTAGAGGGCGCCATTGCTTCGGCCTTCCGGGTGCAGCGAGGCCTCGCCACTCTGCTCGGCATCGCTCTCGTGCTCGTCTTTCCCTTCGTGCTCGACCAGAACACCTACGCACTACACCTCTGCGTCATTTCCCAGCTCTATGCCGTCCTGGCACTGGCGCTGAATTTCCAGCTCGGCAGCGCCAATATCCCGAATTTCGCGACCGGAGCTTCCTACGGCATCGGCGCCTATGCCTCCGCGCTGCTGGCGCTGAATTTTGATTGCAGCTTCTGGCTGGCCCTGCCGGCCGCCGGAATCGTGGCCGTGGCCTTCGGTTTTCTGCTCGGGGTTCCCTCGATGCGGACGCGCGAAAGCTATCTGGCGCTCGTCACCATCGCCTTCGGCGTGGTCATCAACCAGCTCCTGAACAACCTCGATTTCACCGGCGGCCCGAACGGCCTCGTCGGTATCCCGGCGCCGGAACTCTTCGGCCATTCCTTTGCCTCGTCGCTGGTGATCTTCGGCTACGAACTGCCGTCGCAGGCGAATTTCTACTATCTCTCGGCGCTGCTGGTATTCGTCGCGATCCTGTTCGCCGGACGGCTGCACAACTCACGCGTGGGCCTCGCCTGGAACGCCCTCAGGGCCGATGAACTCGCGGCGCGCTGCCAGGGCATCAATACGACCTGGTACAAGGTGTTGGCCTTCGCGGTCGACGCGTTCCTAGCCGGCTTCGCGGGTACGATTTATGCCTTCTATGTCGGCTTCATCTCGCCCGACAACTTCACCTTCCTGGTCTCGGTCACCATCATGACCATGGTGATTGCGGGCGGCATGGACAACATCCTGGGCGTCATCGTCGGCGCCGTGCTGCTGACGCTGCTGCCTGAGAAGCTGCGCGCCTTCTCGGATTACCGCATCCTGTTCTTCGGCGTGACGGTGATCGCCTTCCTGCTGATCCGCCCGCAGGGGATCTTTCCCCAGCGCCTGCGCCGCTACGGAGCGTGACCATGGCGGCTCCCATCCTCGAAGGCCAGGGCCTCACGATGCGCTTCGGCGGCCTCGTCGCCATGGCGGAAGTGAGCTTCACCCTCGCCAAGGGCGAGATCCTCGGCATCATCGGCCCTAACGGGGCCGGCAAGTCGACGCTGCTGAACATCATCAGCGGCCTCTATGTCCCCTCCTCGGGCGAGGTCCGGCTCGAGGGGCGCCGGCTCAACGGCATTGCCACCCACAGGATCGTCAAGCTCGGCATCGCCCGCACCTTCCAGTCGAGCCGCCTCTTCGGCGACCTGTCGGTGCTCGATAACGTCATCATCGGGCGCCACACCCATACGCGCTCGGGCGTCTTCGACGCGGTCTTCCGCCGGGGGCGGGCGGAGGCCGAGCTGAAGGCGGCCGCAGCCCACGCGGAGCGGCTGCTGAAAGCCGTGTCGCGCAGCCTGTTCGAGCAGCGGCACCGCCCCGCTGCGGAACTGCCGCAGGCGGATCGCCGTCGCCTTGAGATCGCCCGCGCGTTGGCGAGCGAGCCCAAGATCCTGCTGCTCGACGAACCCTCCTCCGGCATGGACGACGCAGATACGGATGCACTGATGGACGACATCCGCGCCATCTGCGCCGAGCGCTGTGACCTCTCGCTGATGATCATCGAGCATGACATGCGGCTCGTCGCCAGCCTGCCGCACCGCGTCATGGTCCTCGACTATGGCGAGAAGCTTGCCGACGGCTCCTTCGAGGAGATCCGCCGCATCCCACGCGTGCAGGAAGCCTATCTCGGCCGCAAGGAAGCCCGGGCGCATGCTCAAGGTTGAGAAACTCGACACCAACTACGGCGTCGCGCCCATGCTGCGCGACGTATCCTTCGCCGTGGCCACGGGCGAACTCGTCTGCCTTCTGGGTCCGAACGGCGCCGGCAAGACGACGACCTTCCGCGCCCTCGCGGGCCTGCTGCCGCCAACCCGGGGGCGGATCGAGCTCATAGGGCACGACCTGGGGACCGTCAGGACCGAAAGGCTGAGTGCGCTCGGCATCGGCTTCGTGCCCGAAGGCCGCCGGCTCTTCGCCGAAATCAGCGTGCGGGACAATATCCGCCTCGGCTTCGAGGCCCAGAAGGGGGAGGGGCGCTTCTCCGACCGGCTCGAAGCAATGCTAGCCCTGTTCCCGCGCATCCGCGACCGCATCAATCAGCGCGCCGGAACCCTGTCTGGCGGCGAGCAGGCCATGGTGGCGCTGGCCCGCGCCCTGATCGGCGGGCCGCAGCTCGTCATCATGGACGAGCCCTCGCTGGGCCTCTCGCCCAAGCTGATAGACGAATATTTCGACACGGTCGCAGAGATCAACCGCCGCGGCACCACGGTCCTGCTGATCGAGCAGAATGCCGAGACGGCTTTGTCCATCGCGCATCGCGGCATCATGCTGGTCAAAGGTCGCGTCGTGGCGGAAGGCAAGGCCGCCGATCTGCTCGAAAGCGACGCCGTGAGGCACCTTTACCTGTGAAGACCCTGGATCTCCTCGACCGGCTGATCGCCTTCCCGACGGTCAGCCGCGATCCCAACCGGGCGCTGATCGACTTCGTGCGCCAGTTCCTGGCCGATCGCGGCATCACATGCGAACTCTACGAGGCCGAGGAGGGCCGCAAGGCCAATCTCTTCGCCACAGTCGGGCCCGCCGACAGGCCAGGTATCATGCTGTCGGGCCACACGGACGTCGTGCCGGTCGACGGTCAGGCTTGGACCAAGGATCCGTTCAAGATGACGGTGAGCGAGGGCCGGGCCTATGGTCGCGGCACCACCGACATGAAGGGCTTCCTCGCCAGCGTCCTGGCGCTCGCCGACCGCGCGGCGGTCCAGACGCTGACAACGCCGATCCACTTCGCCTTCAGCCATGACGAGGAGGTGGGCTGCGTCGGCGTGCGCTCGATGATCGCGGACCTCGCGGCCCGTCCCCTGCACCCGCGCTTCGCGATCATCGGCGAGCCCAGTTCCATGCGCATCGCCACGGGCCACAAGGGCAAGATCGGCGCACGGGCGACTTGCTGCGGCGTCGAAGGCCATTCCGCCCTGGCCCCCAAGGCGCTGAATGCCATTCATCTGGCCTGCGATTTCATCGAAGCCCTGCGTTACCGCCAGACCCTGATCGCTCAGGAGGGCCCGCGGGACGACGACTACGACGTCCCCTATACGACGCTGCACGTCGGGCGCATCGATGGCGGAACGGCGCTCAACATCGTCCCGAACCGCTGCACAGTCGATTTCGAGATCCGCAACGTGGCGGAGGACGACGCGAGCGCGATCCTCGACCGCCTAATGGACGACGCGGCCCGGATCGCGGGCAAGCGGCGCAGCGCCTTCCCGGAGGCCGACATCCGCGTCGACGTGTTCACCACCTATCCGGGCTTGGCCACGCCGCCGGACTCGGATGTTGTCCGCTTCGTGCAGAGCCTGATCCCGTGCCAGGACCTATCGAAGGTCGCCTTTGGCACGGAAGGTGGGCTCTTCTCGGAGCGCCTCGGCGTTCCGGTGGTGGTCTGCGGGCCCGGCTCGATGGATCAGGGCCACAAGCCGGACGAATTTGTCGCGATCGAGCAGCTCGACGTCTGCGACCAAATGATGGACCGCCTGTTACAGAGCTGCCTCTGACCGGATCGCGCCGCCGCAGGACAGCGTTCGGAACCTGTGGTAGGGATTTCCGCTCCGATACACCGCTCAGGCGCTTGGCAGATCCACGCTTCGGTGTGGGCCTGAGGGGAGCGGTGCCACTTGCGTTACACGCTGCGTCAGCTCGAATACTTTATCGCGACCGGGGAGACGGGAAGCATCACGCTGGCCTCGGAGCGAGTGCATATCTCGCAGCCGTCGATATCCATGGCGATCTCGCATCTCGAGAAGGCGCTTGGCGTCCAGCTCTTTATCCGCCATCATGCGCAGGGCTTGTCGCTGACGCCAGCCGGGCGCAACCTGCTCTTCGAGGCCAAGAAGATCATCGCCCAGGCGGAGGACCTCTTCACCTGCGCCTCCGAGGCCAATGGACAGATCCGCGGCCTCCTGTCCTTCGGCTGCATGGTGACATTGGCCCCGATGCTGGCACCGGAACTGGCCCACACCTTTACCAAAGCCTATCCGGCCACCCAGGTCAGGCACGTCGTCGGCAACCAGGAGGATCTCCTCGAAGGGCTCCGCCGGGCCGAGGTTGATGTGGCCCTGACCTACGACTTGCAGATCCCAGGTGACGTCCATTTCGTTCCGCTGGCGCGCCTGCCGCCCTATGTGCTCGTCAGCGAAGCCCATCCGCTGGCGAGTCGGCTCGCCCTTACATTGCAGGAATTGGAGAGCGAGCCGCTGCTCCTCCTCGATCTGCCTCTGAGCCGCGAATATTTTCTGGGCCTTTTCATGGCGCAGGGACTGCGGCCCAATATCGCGACTCGCCTAGCGCACCAGGAGGTGATCCGGACCATGGTGGCGAATGGCTACGGTTACGCACTCTTCAACGTCCGGCCGCGCTCGGAATACGCGCTCGACGGCCGCAAAGTCGTGCGCGTGCGCCTCTCCGGCGATCATCGCCCGATGGTCGTCGGCTCCGCGACGCTAAAGAACCTTGCGCAGAGCCAGCTCGTGCGCGCCTTTGAAAAGCACTGCCAAGCCTTCGTCTCGGACAGCTACAATCTCGGGGATGGCGGCGCCCAGCTACGACACGCGGCCCGTGCGGAATGAGGAGCGCCCGGGCTGAGCGGCCCAATCGAAGGGTGATTTTCAGATCTTTGCTACGGCGTCCCAACGATTGGATCGAGCGCCAAAGCACTTGCAGCCTCTGACTCGGAATGACTACTTTCGAGCTCGCTGTGCGCGCATGTCTACGCCCGGGATGGGTCGACTCCAGCCGGCCCGGCGGACGGGGCTGAACGTCCGAAAGCTGGCAATGTCTTAACGTCTGGTTCTGGCGCGAGACAGTGATTCGCGTCCCGGCTCAAAGGGCGCGAGCGTGGTGTGTTCCGAAAGGAGCGTACCATGACAACAGTTCAATCAGGCACTCGCATTTCGTGGAATCAAGGCCGGATCGTCGGGCCGAAGCCGCCGCTCAAGCCCAAGCACATCTGGGCCATCCGCACCCGCCTCCAGCACGATGGCCGGGTCCGCGACCTCGCCATGTTCAACACCGCGATCGACAGCAAGCTTCGCGGCTGTGACCTCGTCAAGCTGCGCGTCGTCGACATCCACTTGGGCGACAGCGTGCGGCTGCGCACGACCGTCATCCAGCAGAAGACCGGTCGACCCGTGCCGTTCGAGCTAACGGACCCGACCCGAGAATCACTCGCGGCGTGGTTGAAGAAGCGCGGCCTGCGCTCGGGAGACTGGCTCTTCCCGAGCCGGAGCCATGTCGGCGACCATGTTACGACGCGGCAGTACAGCCGGCTGGTCGACGATTGGGTAGCCCTCGCCGGCCTCGATCCGGCCGCTTACGGCACCCATAGCCTACGCCGGACCAAGGTTGCGCTGGTCTACAAGCGCACGGGCAATCTGCGTGCGTGCCAGCTTCTGCTCGGCCACTCGAAGCTGGAGAGCACCGTCCGCTACCTCGGCATCGAGGTAGACGACGCCCTGGTCCTGTCCGAGCAGACTGATCTCTGACGAAGGCAGCGGCGGCCCAGCGCCGCCGCGACCGGCCGAGTTGGGTGGGGAGTCGACCTTGACTGACCGCCTGAAAGCTGACGTCCGGGCCGGACACGAATTAGAGTCGACCTTCGATGCCGAACAAGGATTCTTCTTGCTCGCGTCCGTGCCCTGCTATCATAATGCAAGCGATCGGCACGCTCTTAGTCAATGTATTGCGAACGTTTCTTTGCTCAACGGGAGGGGTTATGGGAAGGCTCGCGTTCTTGGCTCTGATCACAGTACGGGCTGGCATAACGCCACCGCAGGCTTCGATATTTTCAATCTTTGAGGACGCGGCCAGGGTGGGGGCCCGCGTAGGATCGAAGGCTGCGGGCGCGGGAGAGCGGGCTGCTTTCCGCGTTGGGGCCGCTGCGGACCTTAGTTACTATGCGGCGTTCCGCTCGCTCAGCCACGCCGCGCGTTCAACGCCGTCCTGGGCGCGGCGGCAACTGGGCTGCTTATCGTTCGCGAAGGTCCCGACATCGTCGCCGTCACGCAACATCTGGTACAGCGTATCGGCGGCTCTTTCTCTGACACCTCTGTAATCCAGCAGATCGCGCAGCACCTGCCGGGCAAAGGCGAGCGCTTGGTCTTGGACTCGCAGTCCGGCTTCGGCGAGCTTCCAGGCCTGAGCCGTATCGTGCGCGAGCGTCCCACGTTCGTCTTCAACCCCGCGTTCGGGATCAAGCGACTGAGAGCACTGCCCGACGGCCGCGTTTTCGCCGAAGTGCGGCCCACACTGCTGGTGCCCATAGAAGACGTCGCCCTATCGCCCGACCTAGCCCGTTTCCTAGACTTGCCCGTCAATCGCGAAGAGATCAGCATTATCTCGTCGTTCAACGAGACAAACCCGGACAGCTTTGCCGGTCTACTCGACGCCGGTGGAGAGCGTGTTCAGAATTTCGCAAGCATCCTCGACGCGAGAGGGAACATATCCCTCGATGCCTTTCGCGATCGGGTTGTCCTCGTCATTGGCCATATCGAGGACGATAGCTTCATCCTCGAATCAGCAGGCAACGGCAAGTCGGCGTCGATGCCACTGTCGAGCATGGCCGAGGCGGCCCGGAACAGTAATACCACCGTCTTCTATTTGGGCTGCAACAGCTTCGATGTCTCCCAAAAGACGGGTTTCGCTGCGAAGGTACGGGATCTGGAGATTTTCGCCGGGATGAGGCGCGCTCTCGATGCGAGGTCGTATATCGACTTGGCTGCGGCGTTCGGAACAATCGACAACCCTTTCATTCTCACAGCCAATTCAATGAATGCAGAGGTTGGCAAAGCGATCCTGACCATGCAGCGCTTGCATAAAAACGAGGGACTTGTCGCAGGCGGCTCATATTCTTTGCGGCTCGTGGCGAACATCGAGGTAGTGGAAGCGGCGTACTGGGAATGGCTTCGTGTCGGCGGCTTCTGGTACGCGCTCGGGTTGATCGCCGGACTGCTTCAAGTCGGACGCGTATGGGCGCTATTTGCGCGCGCGTTCCCCGTTCTTCCCCATCTGGACCTGCACCCTGGCCGCTACTACGCCGGCGCTGTTTTAAGAGCGGTGATTTTCCTGGTCGTTTCGCCCGTCGCCGTCGCCTTCGCGCTATTCTGGATACTGCTCTCCGGTGGATGGTCCAACCGAGAAAGTGTCGTGTATGCGACGTTCTATGGTATATTCCACCCGCGGGATGCGGTGTTCACAGCGTCGGTCGCGGGCCTCTATATGCTCTCGTTCGCCGCTGTCGGGACGGTTTTCCTGGTCGGGTTTGTGTTGATAATCGGGTTGGACGAAGCGTATTGGCTTACAATAGGCTCCTTGCCCGCGGGAGGTCTGCTGCAGCTTCTTATCGCCGTCGCCCAAATTATTCTCTGCATCGCGATCGGGCTGCGAGCGAAGAACCGTTTCACAGCGTGGGTAGACGTGCTCTTTGCCGGGCTGGTCCGCTGCTTCGCAAAGCTTGCGGCGCTGACGCGGGCCGGGACCTCTGCCCCCGCCGAAGGCTAATAAAGGCCAAGCCACGTGATGACGGTCAGGACAAACTCAATCGTGGCGTTGATCGCCCAAAGCGATCCCGAGGCGCTCGAATCGTTGAAGCGCCGTTTTCCCAAGAACGCGAACCTGTTCGATAAGGGACTCGAGCTTGGCGTGACGACCGGCTTGGCTGAAGCATACGTCGAGCTCGCCCAGGAGGGGTTGAAGGCGGCGGAGCAGCAGACTGGAATGATCCTGGATGCCCTCGCCTCGAAACTACGTTGGGTGAAGAAGCTAAAGCTGGTCTCCTCGTTGATCGCGGCTTTGTCCAGTCTCAGCCTGGGTTCGGCGGTGTTCGCGGGAAACAAGGTGCTGCAGCTGTGCTCCGCCGCGGTCAACTTCCTGGCGGCTGCCGCAACGGTGTACGGCCAATACCTTGAGGAGCCGTTCTCGGCGAAGGGTATTGCGCTCACGGATTTGTTAGAAAGGGCGTTGAAGGTCGATGCCGACGTTAGGCAGACCAAGCTGGCGCTAGTGGAAGCAGGCACTGATACGACCCTACAGGCAGTATTGGTTAGGCATACAGCAGAAATCGCATCCGAGATTAGGTACATATCCGTGTTCGGCGGCCTGCGAATACAGAGGTCGTGACGCCACGGCCAGAGACCCTTCGCAGTCGGCCAAGATAGACCGCCGAGCTTTAACTGCCCGAAAACAGACGTTCTGAAAGTCCACCAAGGGTCGACTCCGGCCCGTTCACCGGTCGTGACCGAATGTCCGCAAGTTGGCGATGAGCCAACGGTAGCTCCTGGCGCACTCCTGCCGGCTCGTGCGATCGCGGCCTGGACGACCGAAGTGGGTGGAAGGGACTAAACCGCTTCCGCGGTAGGGTCGTCCTGCAACCGTGAGGCTGAATTACCGGGTCTGCCGGGCCTGTCTGAAGATCGTGGGGTCACCCCGTTCCAGACAGGAGCAACCCCGTGAGCACGAACC
>JAABUM010005823.1_pt1 | contig 12588 bp, 8 predicted proteins | sample 5559161 | NCBI WGS metagenome assembly JAABUM01 (sample SAMN10711868, study PRJNA513369) | rock metagenome | isolation source: Antarctica rocks | place: Antarctica: Victoria Land, Siegfried Peak nord | reverse complement strand
GTTCAAGAACACCTTGAGGTCGTCCGTCAGGTCCACTGTTCCCTCCCCTCGTCCTGCGACGTTAGGCACCGCCCTTATGAGGGAAGTATACGCCGTGCGGGATATGGTAGTTTTTCGGCGTCCCTTATCAGAGAGAGCAGGGCCATGATCGCTGTCCACGCCGTGATCGCTCGCATCACCCTCTGTGGCACAACCGACCCTTAGCCTCATCCTTTGTGGCACGCAGCCTCATTCGTGGTGACAAAATGAGGCGCTGCCACGCTCTGCCAGCCTCATCCGCAGTGACAACGTACAACCACACTTCCCTGTGGCGGTACCCTCGCCTGATACAGTCATTGAAATTGTGGTCGGAGACCTTTTTGATTTGGGTGTGTTTCATTTGAGTTGAAAGCCTCCTCAGGCGGCAAGCGGATGCAGGGCGTCGGCGTGCGGCTCCAGAGCGTGAAGGTCGAGCGGGGTCGCCGCGTCGTCGGGGTAGGGCAGGGCGTAGAGCCGCTGGTGGCGCTGGCGCCGCCGGAAGGCGTGATAGGCGTCCCAGTCGCCGTTCTCGTGCACGCAACGCAGATGCAGGAGGGCCTCGGCGCCAGCGATGGTCCAGCGCATACCGGAGAGTTCGCAGCGATCCTTGACCAGGTGGCGGCAGGCCTGTGCTGGCTGTTTAGTGTATCCGTGCGACATTATTTAATATTTCATCGCACGGATACACTAAACAGCCAGCACAGGGGTGGCGCACCCCCCTCGAGTAGTCGTATCAACTCTCGGACGCGGTCGCGCGCCACGCACATCTTCCGTCCGTGGTCCCACGGTCCCGCACCCACCTCAGGGGATCGGCTCCATCCCCCGCTGACGGTACGGCGCCGGGGGCCGCGGCGTCCGCCACACGACCCCAGGCTAAGCAGGTCACCAGAAGTCTGGCATAGTCTGTTGAGCGTGATTCGGGCGTAAAAGTGTGCCGAACTTATGGTCATGTGCTTAGCACATACGGGTCCGAGGCCGGGTACTGCGCCACAGGGTAGGGGTACATGTGCTTGACGGACCGGTCGGGGCCGGTCGTCCCGTCGTTGCCGCTCGCGGCCAGGACCGTGACGCCCTGGCGCGCCGCGTCGACGTAGAGGGTGTGGAACCGCGCCACGATGGCGCGGCCGGCCGTGTCGAACAGGGTGTTTTCTGTAGCGTCCCAACTCTGCGAGATGACGTCGGCCAGGTGGTGTTGTAACACGTAGCGCTCCAGCGTCAGGAATTCGGGCAGCCCCTGTACGCCCTCAGTCTCGTCGACGGGGCTCTCCAGCACGACGAGGCGCGCGTCCGGCGCGACCGCGTGCGCCCACTCCACGTCGAGCGTCGTCTCGCCGACCCAGCCTGCGTTGAGCGGGCGGCGCATCCCCAGCGAAGCCAGAATCTGGAGGTGTGGGTCGGGCAGCCCCAAGGCCGCGTCGAAGGTGTGCACATCGGCGCGGAGGGTGGGCGAGCCGAAGGAGACGACGATAGCGATCGTGCGGCCCTTGCCCGTGATTCCGCGGCGCGACAGCGTGTCGATGCCGTAGGCGGCGCGCATCTGGGCGGGCGCGAGGCACGGCCGGTGGATGCGCGCCAGGCACTCCAACAGCGCGGGCGGCGCGGCGGATCTAACGGCCGTTAGGGCCGCCGCCGCGATATCCGCTCGCCGTGGATCCCTTTGATACGCCACGATGGCCGCTTTGGGGCCGTGGCGGCGTGACCTTGACGAGCATAGCGCGCGCGAACCGTCCGCGTGGCGTGACGGTGATCAAGGTCACGGTCAACATGACTCGCGCGGCCTGCCGTGGCCGGTAGTCCAGCCGTACCCGCGCGCTGAAGCGCCCCACGCGGCCGGCGCGCGCCCGCGTCGCTGTCCGCGTCCTATAGAGCAGCGTGGTCCGCACAACGCGCCGCATGACGACGCGGGCGACGCAGCCGGACATACCCTTGCGGCACGTCCGCGTCGCTGCCGGCTTCACGCCCTTCTTGCTACTCGTTCGACGCGCGTTCGCCGTGGCGAACACATAGATGACGGCGCGCTGGGACAGCGTACTGGTCGTGGTGAGGCTGGCGCTGATCGCCACGGTCGTCGCCGGCCGTGTACGCCCGTTGACCGTCACCACGCTGTTCAGCGTCACGCCGCCCGTAGGGACACGCACATCCGCCGCTACCACGGGCGTCGCGGTACGCGTCACTACCCTCGATCGGCGGGCCGTATGCACAGCCTGCGGCGTGGGCGTCGCAGTCATCCGCGCGCTCGTCGATATGAACGTCGTCGCCGGCGTGGCGACGGCGACGAGGCCAGCCCGCGCCGTCGCGGTGGACGTGGTCAATGCGGTGGGTATGGACAACGGCGTGGCCGTGCTCGTGTTCGGCGGCGCTGGCGCTGGCGTGTTCGTCGGCGCTGGCGTCGCGGTGTCCATAGGCGTGGCCGTGCTGGTGGGGCTCGGCATGGCCGTGCTCGTATTCGTCGAGACCGGCGGCAGCGTCGCGGTGTCCGACGGAACCGGAGTCGCTGTGGCAGGGCTGACGATGACGATGGGCGCCGTTGTGCGTGTGCTCGTCGGGCTGGGAGCGCTCGTGGATGTATTCGTGGCCGTGGGGACGGCGGCCGTGGGGACGGCGGCCGTGGCGCTCGGCGGAACTGTAGCTGTCGCAGTCGAGGTTGGCGCTCCTCCGGCGCCCGTCCAGTCGGCGGCAAGGTTGGCGAGGTTGGGCGAGCCCCACCCGGTGGCCTCATCCCACCCCGTGCCGGCTGGGTAGCCGTTGCTCCCGCTCGTCACATCGTGGAAATCGCGCGCGTCGGTCGTCGCGTTGTTGGCCAGCTGATAGATGCGCGGGGCCGAGAAGCCCATCAAGGGCTGCCCATTGGCTGTCAGATAGCGATTGGTGACCGCAGCCATGCCGGACCACAGCGGAGCGGCCAGGCTGGTGCCGCCGATCTGCTGCGTACTGCCCTGGTAGTAGACATCGGCGCCCGTGTTGGGGTCGGCGTCGGCCGCGATATCGGGCTCGGCGCGGCCGGAGCACGTCGCCGCGCCCACGCCGGTTTGCCACGAGGGACGCGCGAAGACGGTCGAGCAGCCGCCGCCCGAACCACCCGTGCCGGCCGGTGGGAACGCCGTACATTGCGTCAGGCTCGCACAGGTCCAGGTGGTCTCCGCGCCGTAGGCATAACTCGCGCCGGTGGTCAGGTTCGTGCCGCCGACCGCGACGACGTAGGGGCTGTCGGCGGGGTAACTGGGCGACACGGTGGCGCCATCCCCATACGCGCCTGAATCGCCGCTGGAAAAATAAAACGTCGTTCCTACGCTCGCCGCGTGCTGGAACGACGCGTTGGTGTTGGACACAAAGGGATCGGCCGCGCTGGTGGCCTCACCACCGCCCCAACTATTAGAAACGAGGTGCAGGCTCGTGTCGTTGGCCGCGTCGCTGATGGCCTGCTCCAGGCCTGTGTCACTGGGAGTGCATTGGTTGGTCGTGGGGTCGTAGCCGCAGTCGGAGAGCCAGTACTTGAGGTGGCTGCCTGGGGCGACACCGTGGGCGTACTCCACGTCCATGGCCGTTTCGCCAAGGTCAGTGGTATCGCTGCTGCCGCCGTTGACCGGGATCCAGTCGATGCCGTCGGCGCCGGCTTGCCCACCGACCAGCGGGGCCGTTCCCGAATTGCTCGCGAACTGATTGAGGTCGCTCTGCGCGACCGGCGCGCCCCATAGGGTCAGGCCGATCGTCTGGCCGCTGCCGTCGCCGAGCGGTCCCATGTTGTAGGCGGCGCGGAAGTCGTTGGGATAGTAGCCGCCCGGGCGTACGTCCCCGGTCCGCGTCAGGGCGCGTGTCGCGGGCATACGGCGTTGCATAACGTGGAAGCGGTGTAGCGTGGATAAGCCGCTGATAGCGCGGATATCCAGGCCGGTGGGCACCACGGGGTCGTGGTCATTCGCTCGGAACACACGCCCGCGCAGGCTGTATGTACTGATACGCACGCCCAGAGCCTGCTCGATCGCCCCAGCCGTCCCACGCACCGTCACCAGCAGATGGTCCGGCGAGACGGCGCCCACCTGTAGTCCCGCCGTAGCCGCCCACGCGCGCACCGCCGCCACCTCGGCATCAGTCGGCGCGAAGCGCGCCATGTATTGAGCCGGGGTCAGGTAGTGGCCATAGGATGGGCTGGTCGAGTCGCTCGCGGCGGCGATGAGCGCGTCGAGCGCGGCGGAGTCGTGCGCCGCGAGGCCGATGTTGAGGGTCAGCGGCGTCGCGGGGTCCTGCTGGCCGCGCGCCGCCGCGCGGCCGTCGACGACGACGGCCGGCGTCTGGCCGCGCAACACGCGCGGGGGCGGCGGCGCGGCGCGCGCGCCCCGCACTGTCCCCGCTGTCGGGATGAGCATACCAATGATCCCCATCAGCAGCAGCACGGTTAGTATTCTCGCGCGCACGATCCCTCCCCGCTAAGAGTCGATAGTCGTTAGCCGTCAGTCCGGGGTTGACACTATGACTATACGCGTCTACGCAAGATGTTTAACAGTGTACTTTCTGGCTACTGACGCAGGGCCATTTAGTTCTCCCCCTCACCCCCGCCCCCTCTCCCTCAAGGGGCGAGGGGAGAGGCCCGTGACACGCCGGGCGGCCCCCCCTCTCCCGCGTCAGGGAGCTAACCCTTACCCACAAGTTTGTATCGCTGCGGAGGGCGAAAGACATGATACATGGCGGTGAGGTCAATCAGGCGCTGGAAGCCGCGCCAGAGGACGGTGACGCCCGGCGCGCCGTCCCGCGTGCGCCCCAGGTAGCCGCCCAACTGGGCGATCCAGCGCACCGCCTGCGCAAGCGTGGGCGGGGTAGGGGGCAGGTGCGTCGTCTGGTGGATGTGGCAATAGAGGGCTTGCCATTCGCCCTCCTCCAACAACGTGGTGCAAGGGGTGTCGGGCAGCACGCGCGCGAGCATCGTGGCGTAGAGCACACGCCACGCCACCACGCTAAAGAGGGCCAAGCACCGCTGGAGGTGGGCGACATCCTGCAGTTGGCGGCGTTCGATGGCACAACCGCTCTTGAGGATTTTGTGATAGACCTCGATGCCCCAACGGCAAGCGTACCAGTCCAAGCAGGTGAGCGCATCGGCGGTGGTGTGCAGGGGCACGGTGGTCAGCAGCAGCCAATCCAGGGGCTCCACGGCGGCCGGTGCGGCCGTTTCGGTGGCCCAGACGGCCCACAGCGTCACCTCCGGCAAGTCCTCCGCCGCGCGTGCTTGGGGCGGCCGCAGGACCACGCGCTGCCAATGCACCGCCAGGATCGCGGTGCGGGCAAGGCGATCGCCTTGCCGTGGCACGTCCAGCGTGACGGTGGCGGCGACCGGACTGGCCACCAGTGCCGCGCGCAGCCGCTGCTGCTCCGGCTCCGCCAGACGACAGTCTTGCGCCGCGCGCACCAGCAGGTCGACCCCGGTCGGTCGGTCAGCCAGGAACAGGTCGTACACATCGGCCTCGGCGTCACCCACACTGATAAAGTGCGTCTGGGGGCACGCCGCCTTGGCCGCGCCAACCGCTTTCAGGCTCTGCACCCATGTGTAGCTCTCCTTGTCGGCGATGGCCCGCTTCCGCCGTGTGTGCTTCTTGCCGGCCTCCTCCACCGGGCGAATCCACCGCTCTTGCGCCAACAGTCCCAAGGGCACACGCTCCGGCGTCAGAGCGACCGTGGTATGCACCAACAGCCCCCGCTGCTGCGCCGTGCTCAACATGCCCAAGGGTTCCGTTGGGGCGTGCTGAGATGGTGCAATTTGGCCGAAGAATCGTCGGATAAGACGGTTACGTCGGCCCGATTGAACCCTCAGTTTGGCGTGAAAATCGTCGCGTGGCCGTATTCGAGGTGGGTAGCGGAGTGCTTACCGAAGACTTTTCAGCCATCTCAGCAGGACCCAACGGAACCGGCGCGCATCACGCATGCGTCGCGCCCAATGTTTACAATGGACGCAGGAAGTACGTGAAGCGTTCGCGATGAGATGACCCACGGGCCGGGGAATATCTCCCCGGCCCGTGGGTGTGCTGTCGTGCTGCGCCTCGCGCGTTACTGTGGCGGTGTTGCCTTCCGCGCGCGGCGACGGCGGTAGCACAGGACCGCCCCGATGGGGAGCAGACCGGTGGCGAGCAACTCGCCGCTGCCCAACTCGGGCGTGGCCGTGGAGGGCGGGGGCGGCGGCGTCGAGCCGGCCACCGTGTACACGCGGACGTAGTCGACGCGCATAGAGCCACCCGACTGGGTGGCGTCGGTCGGCGTCGTGTGCGTGGGCTGGGGCACATTATCCGGGAAGCCGCCACCCATCGCGAGGTCGAAGATGATGAAGAAGGGGTGGTCCACCGCATTGGCCCAGGTGGTGGGGTCCATGCCCGGATCGTTGGCGGACACATGCCAGTATTCGTGACCATCCACGTACCAGCGGACCTCTTCGGGTGCCGCGCTGCGGTCGATCTCGACGCGGTACGTGTGGAACGAGTTCTGGCAGGTCGCGGTGGAGGTCGTCGTCGTCGGGCACGGTGTATTGCCGCCACGCCCCGTGAACTCGTTGCACGGGCCGCCCGGAGCGACGCCGCAATGGAGCGTGCCCCATACTTTGTCGATGCCGTTGACGTTCTCCATAGCGTCGATCTCGCCGCCGCCCGGCCATGTGACTCCATGGCGGAACGGCGTGCCCAGCATCCAGAACGCCGGCCAGTAGCCCGCGGCCGCGGCACCGGTGAGATTCGGGTCCTGGATGCGGGATTCGAAGGCTACCTCGCCGCCGGCCGGAGCCCCGAAGTCCTCGCGCAGCGTTTCAATGCGCCCCGAGGTCCAGCCCTTATCGGGTTGGTTCGCCGTCGTGTTGTCTCTGATCGCCTTGATGACGAGGGTGCCGCCGTCCTGGTAGACATTGGCCGTGCTGTTCGTCATCGACTCGATCTCGCCCGTCCCCCAGATTCCCTGCCCAATATCGTACGTCCATTGCGCGGTGTCGACGCCCGTACCGGGCTGAGTGTTGTGCGCCGTCCGTCCGTTGAATTCATCGCCCCAAACGAGGGTCCAGCCGGGAGCGGCGGCAGCGGCATGGGGCGCGCGCGAGGGCGCGGCGGCGGCGGCGGAGAGCGGGGTGCCGAGAAGCGCCATGGCAGCGAGGGCAACGGCACCCCTACGTAACAGCTTTGTTCTCATCGAAACTCCTTTTCGTTGGTGACTGCCCGATCCGGCCGCGCCTGCGTCGATCGGGCGGCTATGTGGACGCGGGATACATTGATCGATCCGCGCCACGCTCGGAAGCATCCAGACGCCTTGTCCCACCTCATCCCCTCTCACCCATGTCGATACCGCTCTCGATGCACTGCATCATGTGCGACGGTATCATATCCTGGCAGGGGCTGTCAAGCCATGGTCCTCCAGATTCCAGAAAACTCTGGGAGGCGTGAGCAAGCGGCAAAACAGCAGGCCCATGGCATCTTTGTTGCCGCGTTAGGACATATACGCTGCAAGAAGGCTTTTATCGTATCTGAAATGCAACGTTTCTACTTCGGCACCTGACCCTGGACGCATGGTCACGCCTGTCTCGTCATGTCATGTGGCGTTGCCGAGCGCGAAATCACCGTGTCTGGCAGCGCGAAAAGTTTTCTGGAATCTGGAGTCATGTGGCCGAGTCCAGGCGAGTAGCCATGCCGTGGTCGCAGGTATACCTGCGCCAGGAGCGCATCCCCGCACCCGACGCAGCTACATCCTACGACGACGACGCGGCCTATGTCCCCGTCCCGATCGCGACCCCAAAAAGCGTGTGGGGCCGCGGGTGCGCCGCGCCGGCCGTGACAGACGCCGGCCGTGAGCGCGGGTGGTAGGTGATGCGCAGGACACGTTGCGCCGTGGCGCCCTGCCCCTGCGTCGTCACGCGCAGCACGCCGTGCCGCGCCAACTGGCCGGTGTTCGCCGGCAGTGCGGCCCCGTGTGGCAGCGTGATCACCAGCGTCACGGTGCGTCCAGCGGAACGTGTCGCCGCGCCCACTCCCGTCACCCGGCCGCGCACCTGGAAGGTCGTGACCGTCTTGAACAGGCCACACGGCTCCTGGGCCGCGACCTGCGTCACGACCGTGCCCGTCCGCGCGGCGTGGGGGATGGCGAAGGTCAGCAGCGCCAGGCCGGACGCCTCGACCCGGAAGGCGTAGCGGTAACCACCGGAGACGGGCGTCCCCGTGAGGTCGGTCCCGAAGCCGTCGCCGGCCAGGCTGCTGTCGGTGTAGAGCGTCGCGCTGGCCGGGTAATTGGCCCGGACGGTGAGCGTCATGGCCGAATCGGGCGCGGCGTCCACGAGCAGGGCCTGGTGACCACCGCGCGGGACAGTAGCGAAGGCAGGCAGCACGAAGAGTTGGCACACCGGCGGGACTGTCGGCGTGCTCGTTGGTGGGACGGCCGTGCTTGTGCTCATCGGTGGCACCGCGGTGCCCGTGGCCGTCGACGGGATGGCGGTGTTGGTCATGGTTGGCGCGGTCGTGCCCGTCGCCGACGGCGCCGACGTACTCGTACTCGTCGCCAAGGGCACTGTTGTCCCCGTACTAGTCGCCGAAGGCGCCGTCGACCCCGTACTGGTCGCGGACGGGACGGCGGTCGTCGTGCCGACCGGTACCACCTGCCATTCCGCGTTGGCTGGCGCACTGGGTGTGTAGGTCACGTCCGCGTAGCCGTAGCCCGCGGAGGAGTCGACCAGGTCATTGTACCAGCCGGTCACCTTGATCTGGACGTAGCCATCACCCTGATCGACGAGCGAGAACTGGTTGCTGCTCCAGCTGTCGTACGTGCTGCCGACCCGGATGTACGGGAGATGTCCGTCCGGTCCCGGCGTGGGTCCTGCCGGTGGGGTCGGCTGCACCGTATCCGTCCAGGCCTGCTCCGACCAGCAGGCCGTATCCTGGCCGGGTCCATACGGCTCCGTATTCGTCACGCTGCAGATGTGCAGCTTGCCGTTGAAGGGCACCAGGCGCCACTGTGCCTTCTGGTCGCTAGGGTCGACCACCGCGGTGAACCTGGCGACGTTGGTCGTGGGGTCATACGTCACATACTGGCCGTTACCGCGGTTCAGGAGCCACACGGGCGTGCCCGCGGCCGGAGGTGTCGCGGTCGCGGTTGGCGATGACGTGGTCGCGGGCGTACTCGTCGGCGATCCGCTGGTCGGCGTCGTCGTTGCCGTCGGCGTTCCGCCTGAGATAGGCAGGATGGCCCATTCAGCGGTCGCGGGGGAACCCAGCGTCTCCATGTCGGCGTACCCGAGGTTTTGCGCGGAGCCCGCATAGAGCGCGGGCTGCCACACGTTCTGGATGTAGCTGTAGCCCGCGTCCGCGCCCGGTAGTATTGTCCACCGGGCGCTTGTCCAGACGTTGTAGATCAACCCGACGTGGACGTAGCTGACCTGATTACCGTTGGGGTCTTGATTGGCCATGCAACCGGCGGTACCGGTGGCCGCCGCACTGCAAATATGCTCGCTGCCGCCGAAGTATGAGAGGACCCACTGTTGTTTGGTAGCGCTAGGGTCGAGAGTCGCGCTAAAGGCGGCCCTGCTGTTGGCCGCATCGTAGGTGAGGTACTGGCCGTTGGCTTTATTCTCAAGCCACACGGTTCGTGGCGCGGGCGTGACCGGTGCGGGCGTGTAGGTGGGCTGGGCCACGGGCGTGGCCGTGCCGACACCGGTACCCAACCCGCCCAGCGTGTAGCAACCCCGCGACGTGGCCCAGGTGTCGTCGCCCGTGGCCGCCGTTAGCACAAAGGCATCCGCGCCGCTGGTATTGTAACAGTCGTCGACGCCGGCGACGCCAAGGTCGTGCGCCACGACATTGGTGAACGTGGCGGCGCCGGAGGTCTGCACCTGCACGGCAAAGGTGCCGGCCTTATTGATCGTACCGCCATTGACGGTCACGTTGGTGATCGCATAGTCGCTGTCGCTCGTAAATTGGTACGCTTCGTCGGTGCTGTCGTTGAGCGTGTTGTCGGACACAGAAATCGTGCTGGTCATAGGCGCGTCAGAGGCGTAGAACCAGATGGCGCCGACGCCAAAGTTCCAGTTCGGATCCTGCTCCCCGGTGCGGTCGAGGGTATTGTCGGCAACGGTCGTGTCGCCACTGAGGAAGACAGCGTTAAAGCGATTGGCGACCTGAATGCCGCCACCTTGCGTCAGCGTATCCGCGCCGTAATTGTGCGCGATGCTGTTGTCATGGCCGCCGTAGATCGCGAAGTTGTTCGCCAAAATAGGATTGCGCACGCTGTTATAGGCGAACGTGTCGGTGTCGTCGGCGTTCTTTTCCGACCACATGGCCAGGCCATCGTCGCCGGTGTTGCGGATATCGGTCTCTTCCACGGTCGTGTGGCTGACGCCATCGTGGAGGTTGATGCCGTCGGCCGTGACATCGTGCACGCGGCAGCCCACGACAAGCAGGCCCGTGGATGGCCCGTCAAGCCACATACCGACCTTGGTGTGCTCGATCCAGACGTTCTGAATGACGGAGCCCGCGCCGAGTGAACCGCCAATGCCGTTGACCTGCGCCGGGTCGTCGCGGTTCGTGGTCTCGCCCTGGATGGCAAGGTCGTAGATGCCGACGTGCGCGCTGCCTCCGGGGTTACCGTCGGCGTTGCTGGGGTAGCCCTGGCCCGCGGCGTAATCGCCATAGAGGCCGACGCCCAGGCCGTGCAGCGTGGTATACCAGGGACCGGCGCCGCGGACGGTCACGTTGTTGAGCATGATGTGGCCGGTGACGGTGAACGATCCAGCCGGAATCCAGACGCTCTTGCCCTGCCGCTCCGCCGCGTTCACCGCGTTCTGGATCGCCGCCGTCGCGTCGGTCACCCCCGTCGAGTCGGCCCCGTAGTCCGTCACCGAGAGGTAGCCCGCCGGCTCACTGTACGGCGCCGGCGCCTGCTCGAAGTCGGCGAGGTCGATCGTGTACGAGGGGGCCGTGTCATTGGCGTCGACCTGCAGCCGCACCTTTGTTCCCGCCGGGTACATCGCGTTGAACAGCACATGCGTCTCATCGTAGAAATGGTGCGGGGCGCCGTCGGCGGGGTTGTTGGTGAAGGGATAGGCGCCGTAGAACCAGCCGTATTTAGACGTGAGCATGAGATCCGGTTTCTTGGCGCCGTCGACGTAGAGGCTGAGTGGGGCGGTCAGGCCGGAGCCGTCGGGCGCGTCGGGGATACTGTAGCGCAGATCCATGCCGTTGGCCGGCTGCGTCAGGGTGAACGCGACGTACTGCCCCCGCGCGCTGAGCGTGACCGCTTTGCGTCCGGACGCCTCGGAGGCCAGGTGCGTGAACGTGCGGTCCGGGCCGATGATAACACCGTTCGTCGCCGCGTTCTCGGCTTCCTGTTCGACGTAGGGAAGGGTCGCGCCCCACGTTGCCAGGGGCTGGCTGTGGGCGACGCGGATGTCGTCCAGGTTGACGTTGCCGCTGTCGCCGTCGCCATATGCATAGGCCAGCGTGTTCAGCCCGGCCCGCAACGAGAGGCGCTCCGTCTTGTCGGCCCAGTTGCTCCACCCTCCCGTGGGCGGCAGAGAGGTCCGCGTGAGGACGAGGCCATTGGCGGAAATGCTGAGCGTGTTGGTCGCGCTCGAGCCATTCGCGTAGTGGAGGGTGACGTCGTAGGCGCCGTCGGCGGGAACATTGACCGCGAAAATGGCGGCGGCGCCGGCTTTGGTATAGCCGGTGACGTAGCCGCGGCCGGAGTAGCCGCCATCGCTCGCGCTCACGCTAGCGCCGCCCGTGACGAAGGCGTCTTCCGCTTCATAGGTCACGGTCGTCGGAGACGGGGTGGCGGTGGGGAGGTTGGTGACCGTCGCGGTGGGTGGTGTGGTCGGCGTCGCCGTCCCTGCGGCGTCCTCGTACAGATAGTCGTCGCGTGTGCGGCTCTTGAAGCGTACCGGCCCTGCCGGCAGCGACAGCGCCGCGTCCTGTGACCCCATGACAAGGGACGGCGCCCCGCTCACCGCACGCGCCTGTGCGCCGAACGGCGCCAGGATCGCTATCGTAAGCGCCACGATAGCGATCCTGAGCATCATGTGACCGAACTGTTGCGTGAGATTCTTCATGATCGCGTTTTCACCTTTCCGGCATGTACGTCGCAAGGTCCGAGTTATCGCCAATCAAAAGGGCGGTGCCTCACTCAGTACGGATCGCGTGATAGATACGACGGGACGGTCAGAGCGCCAGATCGCTCAACTGTTGGTGAGGGCGGTCAGCGCGATACCCCGTATGATTTGTCGCTGGAACACCAGGAACAGGATGATCGGCGGGATGCTGGCGATGGTCAAGGCGGCCATCTCCGTATTGACCGGGAAAAAGGTCTGCTGCGCGAAATTGCGATAGAGCCCGACCATGATGGGCTGCTTGGCGGGGTCGGTGAGCACGATATACGGCCACAGAAAGTCCTTCCATGTTGCCATCACCGTTATGATCGTCACCACAGCCTACCCTCATACAGGTATGCGCCGCGCCCTCTACCACCGATAGGGGTGCGGCCCAAAGTCGGCGCGGTAGTAGTCCTCGGTGTGCGTGCCGGGCGGGATCAGCGCGTCGACGCGCTCCTTGTCCTCCGCCGTGATCGTGACGT
>JAABUM010005822.1_pt1 | contig 12591 bp, 11 predicted proteins | sample 5559161 | NCBI WGS metagenome assembly JAABUM01 (sample SAMN10711868, study PRJNA513369) | rock metagenome | isolation source: Antarctica rocks | place: Antarctica: Victoria Land, Siegfried Peak nord | reverse complement strand
CCGGATCACCGCCCAGCACCAGACGCGCACCGAACCGGGACCCCTGGGGAACGTCGATGGAGTACCACGCGGTCTCGCCGACGCGCAGGGTGTCGCGCACGGGGACGCCCGAGCTCAGCACCGGCGCGTTGGTGGAGGCGGTACCGGCCACCACGGTGGTCGCGGTCGGCTGCGGCTGCAAGGTGGCACCGGTCGAACTGACCTCCAGCTGATAGTCGCGCTGTGGCAGCGGCAGTTCCCCGGAGGTGCAGCTGTCCGGCTTCAACTCGACCTGGAGGTACCACACACCGGCCGGATAGCGCGGGAACGTGCTGTCCGGAGCGAGCGGCTGCACCACGGAATACGTGTCGGAGAGCTTGTTCCGCAGCGTCAGCGACTTCCGGCCGTCGAAGGTCTTGCTCTCGGAGTCGGCGGAGTCCACGGTGGAGGAGGCGATCTGCGACTTCAGTGTTGCGCCGCAGGACTTCTCGGGCGCCGTGGCCGGCTGGTCGTTGCCCAGGGTGGCTTGGGCCTCCGGTCGATCACCGGCCGCGACGGCCAGGGCGTAGTACTTCGTCTGGCCTGGCGCCAGGGTGTCGCGGGACGCGCTGTTGTCCGCGGGCAGGAACGGCGCGCCGACGGGGGACGCCGCTCCGACGACCGGGCGCCCCGTCGCGTTAAAGCCGCGCAGCGCCCGCTGTGAGGACGTCTGCAGCGCCGCCGCGAGCTGTCCGGCGTCGGCGGCGTCGTGGTACTCGCCGCCGGTGGCACCGGAGATGCACTGCAGCTGCCCGCGGGCCGGGTCGCCGGCGGGCAGGTTGAAACCGATGGCCTCAACCTTGACCGGCACGCCATTGGCGCTGAGCTGTCGGGCCACGTCACACGGGTCCGGCGGTGCGCAGGTGTCCAGGCCGTCGGAGACCAGCACGATGGTGCGCGGTCCGGTGCTCGGGAGGTCCTTGGCGCCTTGCTGCAGCGCCAGGCCGATGGGCGTCCATCCGTTCGGTTGCACGCTTTGCACGGCGGCGTTCATCGCCGCGACGTTCAGCGGGCCAACGGGCACGAGCAGCCTGCTGTCCTGGCAGCCCGGTCCCTTCTGCGACTCTTCGCTGCTCACCTGCGAGCCGTAGACCCGCAGGCCGACCGGGGACCCGGCGGGTAGGGCGGCGACGGTGCTCTGCACTGCGGTCCTGGCCTGCTCGATCAACCGAGCACCCCCGGGGCCCGGTACGGCCATGGAACCGGAGGCGTCCAGCACGATCAGCGCGGACGGCGGCGTGCTGCCCTGGGCCGTGGCAGCCGGCGCCCCGAGCAGCTGGGTAAGCAGCACCGGGCCGAGGCTGAGCGCAAGCGCGAGAAAGGCCGCGAGAAAGACACGGAAGAGCGATCGCATGGGTGCTCCAGGTGGGCAGCGGGCGGTCGGGGCCAAACAGGCGACGATGGGCGTTCGCCAAACCGGACTTCGGGCATCTTTTCACAAGCCTTCGACGACCACCGGCATCTCGCCGTCAGCGCACCCGCCATACTTGCGGCAATCAGCCGGCTCCCGGTTCTTGACCGCTTCATCCCGACGAAAGGTGCTCGTCATGGCACGCCTCGCTCAGACTGCGGACCTCACCGACATCCAGCAGGAGATCCTGTCGACCGTTCGTACCTTCGTGGACAAGGAGATCATCCCGCGTGCGCAGGAGCTCGAGCACTCCGACACCTACCCGCAGGACATCGTCGACGGGATGAAGGAGATGGGCCTGTTCGGCCTGATGATTCCCGAGGAGTATGGGGGCCTCGGTGAGTCGCTGCTGACCTATGTGCTCGTCGTGGAGGAGATCGCCCGCGGTTGGATGAGCGTCTCCGGGGTCATCAACACGCACTTCATCGTGGCCTACATGCTCATCCAGCACGGGACCCAGGAGCAGAAGGAGTACTACCTGCCCAGGATGGCCACCGGGGAGGTCCGCGGCGCCTTCTCCATGTCCGAGCCCGGACTGGGTTCCGACGTGGCCGCGATCCGGACCAAGGCGGTCAAGGGCGATGGCGGCGACTACACCATCGACGGCGCGAAGATGTGGCTCACCAACGGCGGCACGTCGACGCTGGTCGCCGCCCTGGTGAAGACCGATGAGGGAGCCGAAAAGCCCTACCAGAACCTCACCACCTTCCTCGTCGAGAAGCCGGCCGGCTTCGGCGAGGTCAAGCCCGGGCTCACCATCCCGGGCAAGTTAGACAAGATGGGTTACAAGGGCGTGGACACCACCGAGCTGGTGTTCGACGGCTACCAGGCCAAGGCCAGCGACATCCTCGGTGGCGTACCCGGTAAGGGCTTCGCGCACATGATGGATGGCATCGAGGTCGGCCGGGTCAACGTCGCCGCCCGGGCCTGCGGCATCTCCATCCGCGCCTTCGAGCTGGCCATCGCCTACGCACAGCAGCGGGAGACCTTCGGCAAGCCGATCGCACAGCACCAGGCCATCGCCTTCCAGCTGGCCGAGATGGCCACCAAGGTCGAGGCCAGCCACATGATGATGGTCAACGCCGCCCGGCTCAAGGACGCCGGCACCCGCAACGACGTCGAGGCCGGCATGGCCAAACTGCTTGCCAGCGAGTACTGCGCGGAGGTGACCACCCAGAGCTTCCGCATCCACGGCGGCTACGGCTACTCCAAGGAGTACGAGATCGAGCGGCTCATGCGCGAGGCGCCGTTCCTGCTCATCGGCGAGGGCACCAGTGAGATTCAGAAGACGATCATCAGCCGCGGGCTGCTGCGGGAGTACGCGGCGCGTCGCTGACCGGGCACGATTACGCCGCTTCATGCGTTGTCCGGTAAGGAGGACGTTATCCGTACCCGCTAAGGAGCTGCACCGATGACCAGCCCCATGTCGAACCCGGCCATGTCCGCCCAGGGCAAGCGATTGATCATGCCCACCCCGCCCACCGGGTGGCCGATCGGCTCCTATCCCACCTACGCCGAGGCCCAGCGCGCCGTCGACTTCCTGTCCGACCGGGAGTTCTCCGTGCAGGACGTGACCATCGTCGGCGTGGACCTGATGCAGGTCGAGCGGGTGCTCGGCCGACTCACCTGGCCCAAGGTGCTGGGGGCTGGCGCCGCGTCCGGAGCATGGCTCGGTGTCTTCGTCGGTCTGCTGCTCAGTCTGTTCGGTCAGGGCGGCCTCGCCGTGCCGTTGATCACCGGCATCGTGGTCGGCGTGGTGTTCGGGATGATTTCCGGCGCACTGACCTACGGTGCCACCCGCGGCCAGCGCGACTTCTCCTCCAGCATGCAGCTGGTCGCCGGCCGCTACGACGTGCTGTGCGAACCGCGCAGTGCCGAGCAGGCGCGGGATCTGCTGTCCAAGCTGTCGATGGGCAACGCTGGTTGACCGGCCAGCCGACTGACGTCACCGCCGAGGTCGAAGCGCATCTGCGTGCCGCACTCGGCGGCGAGCCGGTGCGCGCCTCGGTCACCTTCCTTGGCGCACCCCCGGTAGACGTGCTGCGGTTCGGTCCGGACTCGCAGCGACTCGTGCACTACGCCACCGTCGGCTGCTCGCGGCATCCGATGGGCGACCCGGAGGCCATGCTCACCGACAGCCTGCACGGCCCGCGCGTGGAGCTCGTGCTGCCGCTGCGCGGCGGGGTGGACGGGGTCTTGCGCTCTCTGAGCATCCTGGCTGCCGCGCCGATCGTCGAAGGACTCATCCTGCAGCCGGACGCCCTGGTGGACCTGCGGGAGCCGCTGTGGGACGGCGCGGCGTTCACCGCCGTCGTGCTCGGCGCGGGATCGGTGGCCGATCTGGAACTGGCGGCGCCGATGGACTCGGTGCGGTTTCTCGAGGTGGTTCCCGTGACGGGGACCGAGGCGGCCTGGGTGCGCCTGCGGGGCGCGCAGGAGCTGCGGGATGCGTGGGCGGAGGCGGACATCGACGTCCGTGATCCCGGACGCTCCGCGGTGACCCTGTGACCCTGTGACGTGGCCCGCCGGTTCAGAGCCAGCCGTTGCGGCGGAACCCGCGGAACAGCGAACCGCAGGCGATGAGCATGACGGCCAGCACCGCCGGGTAGCCGTAGGTGCTGTCCAGCTCCGGCATGTGGGTGAAGTTCATCCCGTAGATGCCGGCGATCATCGTCGGCACCGTGATAATCGCGGCCCAGGCGGTGATCCGGCGCATGTCGGTGTTCTGCTGCACGGTGATCTTGGCCAGCGCCGCGTCGACCAGCGAGGTCAGCACCTCGTCGTAGCTGGCCACCCGCTCGCCCACTGCGGTCTGGTGATCGTGCACGTCCCGGAAGTAGCGGCGCACCTCCTTGGGCACCACCGTGCTCCGGTCCTCGACGAGCCGCTTGAGGGGCACACCCAGCGGTGCGACCGCCCGGCGCAGCTCCACCACCTCGCGCTTCATCAGATAGATCTGTTCGATGTCGACGGTGGTGCGCGGGGAGAAGATCTGCTCCTCCAGCGCGTCGATGTCGTGTTCCACCGCGTCGGTGACTTCCAGGTAGTTGTCCACCACATGGTCGGCGATCGCGTGCAGCACCGCCGATGGTCCCAGGGCCAGCTGCTCCGGGTCGCACTCCAGCCGGTGCCGGACGTCGACCAGCTCGGAGTGGTTGCCGTGACGCACCGTGACGACGAAGTCGGTGCCGAGGAACACCATGACCTCACCGGACTCCACGATCTCCTTGGCGGTGGCGATCGACTCGTGGGCAACGTAGCGCACCGTCTTGACGACCATGAACAGCGAGTCGTCGTAACGCTCGAGCTTGGGCCGCTGGTGGGCGTGCACGGCGTCCTCGACGGCCAGGTGGTGCAGGTCGAAGGTCTCCGCCAGGCCGGCCATCTGCGCGTCGTCGGGAGAGTGCAGCCCCACCCACACGTATCCCTCGCCGCGGCGGCGCACCTCGGCCAGCGCGGTGGTGTGAGTAAACGTGCCGGGCAGTCGGGCGCCGTCGATGTACACCGCGCAGTCGACGATGGCGTCGGAGGTGGGCGGTGACCCCGGTGGCAGGGAGGGCGCCTGGGGATCGCGCGCCGGGGCACGCAGCGGGTGCAGGGTCGGCACAGTCGTCACCTCCGGGGCCGGACAGGGCAGCTGAGCCGTGGAAAGCTCGGGTGGGTCGCGCGCACACGCTACTCCGCGCTCGGTCAGACTGTCTTCCGATCAAGCGCAGGTTTTCGCAGACGACAGCGTGGAGGTAGACGGTGCAGTTCGGTCGGTACTACGAGGAGTTCGAGGTCGGCGCGGTGTACAAGCACTGGCCAGGCAAGACGGTCACCGAGTACGACGACCATCTGTTCTGCCTCATCACGATGAACCACCACCCGCTGCACCTGGACAACCACTACGCCCAGGAGACGACCGACTTCGGCAAGAACGTGGTGGTCGGCAACTACATCTATTCGCTGCTGCTCGGGATGAGCGTGGCCGACGTAAGCGGCAAGGCCATCGCCAACCTCGAGGTGGAGTCGCTCAAGCACGTCAAGCCGACGTTTCACGGCGACACCATCTACGGCGAGACGGAGGTGCTGGACAAGACGCCGTCGAAGTCCAAGGACGACCGCGGCGTGGTCTACGTGGAGACCAAGGGCTACAAGCAGGACGGCACCGTGGTGTGCGTATTCCGCCGCAAGGTGATGGTGCCCAAGCGCTCCTACGGCGAATCGCGCGGCGGAGAGCAGCCCGGCCGCCCGGAGCCGAAGGCCTAGCCAGCCCCGCCCCTCCCGCCCGCCGCCAAGTTGCACAACTTGGGCCCTCGCGGGGCGTCCCACAACGCAAGTTGCACAACTTGGCGCTGGGGGCTGCCTCCGCCATCGCCATGTTGCACAACTTGGCGCCTGGGTGGCGGCGGGGGATGTCCGAGCGCCGGGGCAGACTGGTCGCCGTGCTCATCGATCTGCACTGCCACTCGACCGCGTCCGACGGAACAGACAGCCCCGAGCAATTGGTACAGGCCGGACACGCGGCAGGCGTGGACGTGCTGGCCATCACCGACCACGACACCACCGCCGGGTGGGCAGAGGCCGCGGCCGCGCTGCCGCCGGGGATGACGCTGGTGCGCGGGATGGAACTGTCCTGTCAGGCACCCGCCCCCGGCGGCGGCACCATCGCCGTGCATCTGCTGGCCTACCTGTTCGACCCGGAGCGCCCCGACTTCGCGGCCGAGCGCCTGCGGCTGCGCGGTGAGCGGAGCAGGCGACTGCGGGTGATGGCCGAACGGATGGCCGCGGATGGTCTGCCGGTCGACCCCGATGTGGTGCTCGCCGATGCTGGTCCGGCCGCCGGGCGACCGCACCTGGGGCGGGCCCTGGTGGCGGCCGGCGTGGTGGGCTCGGTGAGCGAGGCGTTCGCCGATCTGCTGTCCAGCCGCGGCCGCTACTACGTCAGCAAGCAGGACACCCCGCTGCACCGTGGTGTCGAGCTCGTTGCCGCAGCGGGCGGAGTCAGCGTGCTCGCCCACTGTCGGGCCAAGAGCCGAGGCCGGGTGCTCACCGAGGAAGCGATCGCGGAACTGGTGCCGAGGGGACTGGGCGGAATCGAGGTGGATCACATGGACCACACCGCGCTCGACAAAGAGCGATTGCGTTCCCTGGCCGACGAGCTCGGCCTGTTCACCACCGGCTCCAGCGACTACCACGGAACGAACAAGACCGTGCGCCTCGGAGCCCACCGCACCACGCCCCAGGACTATGAGCGACTGGAGGCCGCGGCGACCGCCACCGCGGTGGTCCGCGGATGACGGCCGAGCAAGCGCAGCTGGGTTTCGAGGGCATGCCCACCCGGCTCATCCGGATCACCCCGTCCAAGCTGAGTACCTGGACGTCCTGCCGACGGCGCTATCGGATGACCTACCTGGACCGCCCGGCTCCGGTGCGCGGCGGTGCATGGGCGCACAACACCTTGGGCGCCGTGGTCCATGCCGCGCTGCGCAGCTTCTTCGACCAGCCGCCCGCCGAGCGCAGTGCCCAGAACGCGCGCTCGCAGGTGGTGAAGGCGTGGGCTGCGGTCGGCGACAACAGTGGTTTCGCCGACGTCGCGCAGGCTGCCCGCTACCGGGAGCGTGCGCAGGACTGGGTCAGCGACTACGTCGATGAGCTCGGCGACGGGGCAGCGGAAGTCGAGGCAGTCGGCCTGGAGCGCTGGGTCGCCGCCCCGTTGGGGACCATTGTCGCCGAGGGCAGGGTGGACCGCATCGACTCCCGCGCCAACCCACAGGCGCCCGACGGCGTCGAACTGGTGATCGTCGACTACAAGACCGGCAGACACGCCCTGAGCACCGACGATGCCCGCGGATCGCAGGCCATGGCGTTGTATGTGCTGGCCGCCCGCCGCACCCTGCGCCGACCGTGCCGGCGGGTGGAGCTGCATCATCTGCCCACGGGCCAGGTGCTGTCGTTCGAGCACACGCCGCAGTCGTTGGCGCACCACCTGCAGCGTGCCGAGGAAGCAGCGGAGGAGATCGCACTGGCCACCGACACGTTGTCCGCGGGAGGCGATCCCGACGTGCTATTCCCGCCGAATCCCGGTACGCAGTGCTCATGGTGCGATCTCCGCAGGCATTGCGCCGAGGGGATCCAGGCGGCCCCACAGCTGCAGCCATGGGCGGGGTTGGCGCCGTGACCGCCACCGGGACGTCCCGGGTCGGTTCGGGACTGACTCGGCTGGTGCGGGGATTCTCCGGGATCCTGACCGGTGGGCTGGTGGTGCTGGCGCTGGTGGTGCTGGGCGCGGCGATCATGGCGTCGCGGCGCGCCGTGGACGGCCCAGAGCCGATCATGGTCGTGGTGCACCTGCTGGCCGCAGCCGTCGCCGTGCTCGCGCAGGGGCTGGGCGATCGCCGTGGAGCCTTCGGAGCCGTTGGCGCCGCAGCCGTCGTGGCGGCCCTCAGCGCGGCGGTGCTGTGGACGCAATGGTGGACGTGAGAGCCGCGCGGGCCCACGCCTGCTGAGCCGGCGGCCCCACCCGCAGCCGCTCGGGCAGCTGCATTGCCGCGGTGCGCAGGCCGCGTAGCGCGATACCGGCGGCCAGCTCGGTGCCGGGCAGCTCCGGCAGCCGGTACATCCGCCGCGCCCAGCCGGGCAGCAGGCTGAAGGCCAGGATGGCCGCCGCCGACCACGCCGGACGCGCCGGGGTGAACAGCTGAACCCGCCACGGCATCGGCGGCACCACCAGCATGCGTGCCGCGGCACGGGTCGTCGGCGTGCACTGCAGGGCCGGACGCATCCGCTGTAGGTAGCGCGTCACCTCCGCTCGACTACCCGGCACGTCCTTCGCGCCGAGTAGCCGGGCCGCTCGCACCTGTTCGGCGAGGAAGCGGTCGGCGTCGGCGTCGGAGAGCCGCAGACCGCCGCGCCGCACCGCGGTGAGAAAGCTGGAGACCTCCGTGACGTGCACCCACGTCAGGAGTTCGGGGTCCTGCGCGGAATACCTCAGTCCCGTCACGTCGTCCGTGCCTCGCACCAGGGTGTGCAGCTGCCGGACGCGTGCGGCGATCGCCTCGACCTCGTCGGTGGGACCGAAAGCCACGGTGCTGACGTACTGGACGGTGCGCTGCAGGCGGGGCCAGAAGTTGTCCCGGTACCCGGAGTGCTCGTACACCCCGGCCATCGCCAGCGGATGCAACGCCTGCAGGAACAAGGCACGCAGCCCGCCGATACCCACTGCGGGATCGGCGAGCACGCGCCAGGTGACGCTCTCCGGACCGAACAGACCCAGGTCGGCCGCATCACCCGGCGCTGTCGTTTCCCGCTCCACGTTGCCAGCATCCCCGTGCCGGCGAAGGCGCGCCACCGCAGTGCCAGAAACCACATCCCCGGCAGCTGACGTGCAAGTATCTGCACCGTGACGTTCACGCTGGCGGTAGCCAACCAAAAAGGTGGAGTGGCCAAGACAACGACGGTGGCCTCGTTGGGGGCGGCGCTGGCAGCGTCCGGGCGCAAGGTGCTGCTCGTCGACCTCGATCCGCAGGGTTGCCTGACCTTCTAGCTCGGCCACGACCCGGACGCACTGTCGGGCTCAGTGCACGAGGTGCTACTCGGGGACATTCCCGCGTCCCAGGTACTGCTGGATACGGCGGAAGGGCCACGTCTGCTGCCCGCCACCATCGATCTGGCCGGCGCGGAGGCGATGCTGCTGATGCGTGCCGGCCGGGAGTATGCGCTCAAGCGGGCCCTGGCCACGGTGGCGGACGACTTCGACGTGGTCCTGGTGGACTGCCCGCCGTCGCTGGGAGTACTCACGCTCAACGGGCTGACGGCCGCCGCGGCGGTGCTGGTGCCCTTGCAATGCGAGACCCTGGCGCACCGCGGGGTGGGACAGCTGCTGCGCACCGTCGCCGATGTGCAGGCGATCACCAACCCGGAGCTGCGCCTGCTCGGTGTGCTGCCCACCCTCTACGACGCCCGCACCACCCACAGCCGGGACGTGCTGGCCGACGTGGCCCACCGCTACCAGCTGCCGCTGCTGGCGCCCCCGGTGCCTCGCACCGTGCGGTTTGCCGAGGCGTCCGCGTCGGGTAGCTCGGTGCTGACCGGCCGGAAGAACAAGGGCGCCCAGGCCTACCGCGAGCTGGCCGCCAACCTCCTGGCCCACTGGTACGACGGCGCCGAGCTGCAGGTCGTCGACGTCAGCTAGGGGTTAGTTCAGGGCGGTGATGGTCGGTCCGCGCTGCTCGAGCACCACCTTTCCGGCGACCGTGAGCCCGATCGGGCCGCTCGGTGCGCCGCCACGATCGACGGGGATCGTTCGACCGCGGGCGCCGGTGGCCGTGGAGATCGTGACGATGCCGGCAGGCACAGGTACCAGCAACTGTCCGGCCATCTCCGCGCCGGGGCCCAATGCGCCCGGCACCGTCCAGCTCGCGCTGAGGTCGCCCGAACGCAGCGCCAGCACCCCGGAGCCGGTCCACCAGGTGAGCACGAAGGCACCGGAGGTGGTGGCCTCGACGAGGGGATGGCTGGCATCGGCGGGTGGGGCGGCCTCGGTCAGCGGGAACGAGCCCACCAGGTGCGCGGAGCTGTCGTACAGCCCGATCCGCGGCTCGGCGCCGGGCAAGTAGACCGCGACGCGTTCGCCGGTCACCGCGATCACCCGGGCACCGGGCACCCCCAGCAGGGTGGAACCGAGCTCTGCGGGCTTGGACGGGTCCTCCGGCGCGGGGCTGAGCAGGGACAGCCGGTCGCTCTGCTCCCCGGGGCAGGACAGTGCCACGGCGATGCGCAGCGGGGAGGAGGCGACCGAGCGGAGGGCACACCCGGGATGGGGCTGCGAGGCGGGGTTGACCGGAGCATCGACGCGGCCGAGCTCCAGGGTCCGCACCAGGTCGGAGCGCCACACCTCCATCCGGGTCGAGCCGACGGATGCCAGGTAGGTGCCGTTGCCCTCCAGGGTCACCGCGGCATCGGCCTCGCTGGCCCGCTGCGGTCCGCGTGCGCCGGTGGCACCGTCCAGGGACGTCACGTCGCTGCAACCACGCCCCGTCCGGTACACCGCAACGGCCCGGTTCCACTGCCCGGTGGCTGCGCAGAGCGGCAGGTCGCGGGCGTAGCGCCACAGTTCCCGGCCGGTCGACGGGTCGCGCCCGGTCACCTGCGAGCCCTCCGCGCTGACCACCGCACCGCCCACGACCACCGGTGCTCTGGTTGCCGCGGACGGCGCCTGCCAAGCCTGCGTCAGCGTCGCGGGCACGCCGGTGGCCGGCACGAGCGGCGCGGCGGGCACCGCGGCCGGCACCGAGGTGGTCGACCGGGCCTCGCTGCGGACCCACAGCACGCTGGCGAGCACCACGACGACCAACGCGATCGCGGCGGCCGCGGCGAGGTCACGCCGTGTGCGCCGCTCGGGGGCCAGCACCTGCTCGGATCAGTCGGTGCTGCTGGGGCTGCTGGGGCTGCTGGCTGCGCCACTGCGCCGGCGCCGCGTTCTGCGCCGCGGGGTCTCCGCCGAACCTGCCGGAGCGTCTCCCGCGCCGCCGGCGCCGGTGGGTGCTGTGGCGTCCGCCCCTGCCGAGCTGCCGCTCCGGGTCCGCTTGCGGGGGCCGCGGCGCCGCCCGCTGCTGGGCGCAGTCTCTGGCTCTGGGTGTCCGCTGCGGGGAGCCCCGGAGCGCTTGCGGCCCTTGCTGTCCCCGAGGTCCTCGGCCTGTTCGGCGTCGAGCCCGGCCCTGGTGCGCTCGGCGCGGGGCAGTCGACCGGCCACACCCGAGGGAATGTCCAGCTCGGCGTACAGGTGCTCGGAGCTGGAGTAGGTCTCCACGGGGTCGGGCTGCCCGAGCCCGAGGGCCTTGTCGATGAGCTGCCACTTGGGCAGGTCGTCCCAGTCGACCAGCGTCAGGGCCACCCCGGTCTTGCCGGCCCGGCCGGTGCGGCCGATGCGGTGCACGTAGGTCTTCTCGTCGTCGGGGCACTGGTAGTTGATGACGTGGGTGACGTCGGTGACATCGATGCCCCGTGCGGCCACGTCGGTAGCGACGAGGACGTCGATCTTGCCGGTCCGGAACGCCCGCAGGGCCTGCTCACGGGCGCCCTGGCCCAGGTCACCGTGCACGGCGCCGACGGCGAAGCCACGCTCGGCCAGCTCGTCGGACACCTTCTGCGCGGTGCGCTTGGTACGGGTGAAGATCATCGAAAGACCACGCTCGCGTGCCTGCAGGACGCGGGCCACCACCTCCACCTTGTCCATCGCGTGGGCGCGGTAGACGTGCTGGGTGGTGCGCTCGTGCACCGCGGAGGAGTCGGGCTCCTCGGCCCGGATGTGCGTGGGCTGGGTGAGGAAGGTCCGCGCCAGGGTGATGATCGGACCGGGCATGGTCGCGGAGAACAGCATGGTCTGGCGCTTGTCCGGCACCATGCGCAGGATTCGTTCGATGTCCGGCAGAAAGCCCAGGTCGAGCATCTCGTCGGCCTCGTCCAGCACCAGCACGCCGATCTTGCCCAGCACCAGGTGCCCCTGTTGCGCGAGGTCCAGCAGCCGGCCCGGGGTGCCGACGACGAGGTCGATGCCCTTCTGCAGCGCGGCGATCTGCGGCTCGTAGGGGCGCCCACCGTAGATGGACAGCACCCGCATGCCCAGGTGCTTGCTGGCGTCGCGCAGGTCCTGGCTCACCTGCAGGCAGAGCTCTCGGGTGGGCACCACCACGAGCGCGCGGGGGGTGCCGTCCAGGGTGGTGGTTCCCGAGCCCTCCGTGGTGATCCGGTGCAGCAGGGGCACACCGAAACCGAGGGTCTTGCCCATGCCGGTGCGCGCCTGGCCGATGAGGTCGTCGCCGGCCAGGGCCAGCGGCAGGGTCAGTTCCTGGATAGCAAAGGTGCGCTCGATTCCGGCTTCGGTCAGTGCCCGGACGATCTCGGGGCGGACGCCCAGCTCGGCGAAGGTCGGTGCCTCCGGAGTCACCGGTGCGTCGCCGACCAAGGGGTGAGATACGTCATCGACCTCGGGGACGCCGTCGGGGCTGTGCTCGAGGGCTACCGGGTCGGTGGGGGAGCGATCTGTGGCGGAGTGATCTGCGGTGGAGCGGTCTGAAGTAGTCAGGGGTCGTGCCTCTCTCGGGCCAGCACGCACGTCACGGATCTGGGTCAGACCCGGTCCACCCGTGAGGCGCCCCCGCTGCGGCGGCCATCGAATT
>JAABUM010005821.1_pt1 | contig 12596 bp, 10 predicted proteins | sample 5559161 | NCBI WGS metagenome assembly JAABUM01 (sample SAMN10711868, study PRJNA513369) | rock metagenome | isolation source: Antarctica rocks | place: Antarctica: Victoria Land, Siegfried Peak nord | reverse complement strand
CGGTGCCGCCGCCGTAGAGCCGGTCGGTGACGCTGCGGGTGGCCGCGTCGTTGTCCTCGACATCGGTGTCGAGCAGCAGCAGCGGCACCCGGCCGACCTGCGCCCGCCACACCTGCGCGTGCATCTCGCGGCCCTCGGGCAGGTTGATGCTGACCTTGACCAGGGCGCCGGACGCGTCGATCAGCTGCGCCAGCGGCAGCCCGTGCGGGTCGAGCGCCGGGTAGTGCTCCTGCTGCCAGCCCTCCCGCGACAGCGACTGGACGAAGTAGCCGGCGCGGTACAGCAGCCCGACCCCGACGATGGGGACGCCCAGGTCGCTCGCCGCCTTGAGGTGGTCACCGGCGAGGATGCCGAGGCCGCCCGAGTACTGCGGCAGGGACTCGGTGATGCCGAACTCGGGCGAGAAGTAGGCGATGGAGCGGGGCGCGTCGGTCAAACCCTGGTACCAGTGCGGCGCGGTGAGGTACTCCTGCAGCTCGTCGGCGGCGTCGGACAGCCGGCGCAGGAAGCGCCGGTCCCGCGCCAGCTCCTCCAGCCGTGCCGGCGAAACCTCCCCGAGCAGGCGCACCGGGTCCCGCTGGCACTCACGCCACAGCACCGGGTCGACGGACTCGAACAGGTCGAGGGTGTCGGCGTGCCACGACCAGCGCAGGTTGAGCACCAGCTCGGCGAGCGGAGCCAGCGGCTCGGGAAGGCGAGCGCGCACGGTCAGGCGACGTAGGGCTTTCACCGGCCCGACCCTACTGAGATCGCCTCCGATGATCGGCACGTCACGCGCCGGCCCGCCGTGGTTCTCTCTCGCTGTGACTGAACAACGGCCTGAGGCGCCGAACGACCCTTCGCAGGGCGCCGACGCCCTGCTCGGGCCGGACGCCCTCGAACGTGACCGGCACGCGGTCAGCAGCCTGCTGACCGAGCGGGTCTACGGAACGCTGACCGTCCTCGTCGTCCTCGTCGGACTTCTGCAGGAGCCGGTGCTGCCTCGAGCCCTGCTGGCCGCGCTCGACGTGGCTCTCGTCGGGGTGGGGCTCTGGCTCGCCCGGCTGGTCGCCGAACGCTGGGCGTACCGCGCGGTCTACCACCGCCGCCGAACCCGGGCCGAGATCCGCAGCCTGATGAGCGAGACCGCTCCCCTGCTGCTCGCCCCCGCCCCTGCCGTGCTGTTCCTGCTGCTGGCAGCGACCGGGGCCATCAGCGTCCGGCTCGCGATGCAGGTGTCACTCGGGGTGGAGCTCGCCTTCCTCGCGGCCACCACCGTCTTCGGCGTCTGGAAGCAGGGGCTGTCCGTCCTCGAGCGGGCAACCGCGGTCGTGCTCGAGGTCGCGCTCGGCGGCGGGGTGATCCTCATCCGGGTGCTGGTCGGCCACTGAGTGCTCGTTGAGGCACTACCCGTCCGACTGCCGCGCCTTGACCTTGTCCGAAAGCGCCGCCACCACGTCGGGGTCGCGCAGCGTGGTCACGTCGCCGAGCTCGCGCCCCTCGGCGATGTCGCGCAGCAGGCGCCGCATGATCTTGCCGGACCGGGTCTTGGGCAGGTCGTCGGTCCAGATGATCCGCTTGGGCCGCGCCAGCTTGCCGATCTTGCGGGCCACGTGCTCGCGGAGCTTGCCCTCGGCGTCGTCGTCCCCCTCGAGGGTGCCGTTCAGGGTCACGAACGCGACGATGGCCTGCCCACTGTCCTCGTCGGCCTGCCCGACGACGGCCGCCTCGGCGACGTCCTCGTGCGAGACCAGCGCCGACTCGACCTCGGCGGTCGAGAGGCGGTGCCCCGACACGTTGATCACGTCGTCGATGCGCCCGATGATCCAGAAGTAGCCGTCGGAGTCGACCCTGGCGGCGTCACCGACGACGTAGGTCTCCTTGGAGAACCGGGAGAAGTAGGTTTCGACGAACCTGTTGTCGTCCTTGTACAGGGTGCGCAACATCGACGGCCACGGCTTGGTGATGACCAGGATGCCCGTGCCCTCGTCCATGGGGTCGCCGTCCTCGGAGACCAGCTTGGGCGAGTAGCCCGGCAGCGGCTGGGTGGCCGAACCCGGCTTGGTCGGGGTGCTGGCCGCCAGCGGCGAGATGACGATGGCGCCGGTCTCGGTCTGCCACCAGGTGTCGACGATCGGGCAGCGCTCGCCGCCGATCACGGTGTGGTACCAGAGCCACGCCTTGGGGTTGATCGGCTCGCCGACGCTGCCGAGCAGGCGAAGCGAGGACAGGTCGTGCTTCTCGGGGTGCTCCGCCCCCCACTTGATGCACGCCCGGATGGCGGTGGGCGCCGTGTAGAACAGCGAGACCTTGTAGCGCTCAACGAGCTCCCACCAGATGTCCTTGGCGGGGTAGTCGGGCGCGCCCTCATACATCACCGAGGTCACGCCGTTGGCGAGCGGCCCGTAGACGATGTAGGAGTGCCCGGTGATCCAGCCGACATCGGCCGAGCACCAGTACACGTCGTTGTCGGGGTCGAGGTCGAACACCAGCTTGTGGGTGTACGCCACGCCGGTGAGGTAGCCGCCGGTGGTGTGCAGGATGCCCTTGGGCTTGGCCGTCGAGCCCGACGAGTACAGGATGAACAGCGGGTGCTCGGCCGGCAGCCCCTCGGCGGGGCACTCGGCGTCGGCCTGCTCGAGCAGCTCGTCGTACCAGACGTCGCGCCCGTCCTTCATCTCGCAGTCGGCCCCGGTCGCCCGGACGACGACGATCGACTGCAGCGACTCGAGGTCGGCCATCTCCTCGTCGACGGCCGACTTGATCGGTGCGGTCTTGCCCTTGCGCCGGGCGCCGTCGACCGTGATCAGCGCCTTGGCGTCGGAGACCTCCATCCGCTCCTTGACCGACCCCACGGAGAAGCCGCCGAAGACCACATTGTGCGGAGCACCTATGCGGGCGCAGGCCAGCATCGCGACGACGACCTCAGGGATCATCGGCAGGAAGATGCCGACGACGTCACCCTTGTCGACCCCGAGCGAGCGCAGCCCGTTCGCCAGCCGCTGCACGTCGCGCAGCAGGTCGGCGTAGGTGACGTCGCGCTCCTCGCCCTCCTCGCCGCGCCAGTGGAAGGCGACCTTGTCGCCCCGACCGGCCTCGACGTGGCGGTCAAGGCAGTTGTAGGAGATGTTGATCTCGCCGTCGGCGAACCACTTGTAGAACGGCGGGTTGGAGTCGTCGAGCACTTCGGTGAACGGCTTGTGCCAGTGCAGCGTCCGGGCCTGCTCCGCCCAGAAGTCTTCTGCGCTGCCCTCCGCCTCCGGAACGCTCTGGTGCGGCGTGAAGGCCGACGGCGGGTCGAAGGTCTCGACCTCGAGCAGGCGCTCGAGGTGCTTCTCCAGGGCCTCAGGCTCGTCCGTGGCCTTCGGGGTCGCTGTCACAGGGTTCTCCCTTGCGCTGCCGTTCGGATCTGATGCTGGTGGCGTGCGGTTGCTGGTCGAATGAGACGTGCGTCAGGCGCGCGGCTTGGCCGCGAACACCGGCAGCACCGTCCGCTTCCAGGTGTCGTTGAGCACGCCGGCCCACGATGCGTACCACGCCGCAGCGGCGGTGGCGAGGCCAAGATAGCCACCGATCTTCGTGATCGAGGTGTCCTTCTGAAATGCGCCGATCGTCAGCAGGATGAATGTCGCGGTCAGCAACGCGAACACCAGCGCCACCGCACCGCTGACCCGCAGGGAGGCGGTGAACATGTACGCCGTGAAGATGGCCCAGGCGAGCAGGAACAGCCCGGTCGCCTTGTTCACGTCGGGCTGGCTCTCGATGCCGGGCACCACGAACTTGACGTAGGCCGCGAAAGAGAGCCAGAAGGCGCCGAAGGATGCGAAGGCGGTCGCGCCGAAGGTGTTGCCCTTCTTGAACTCCCACATGCCCGCCAGCAGCTGGGCGAGCCCGCCGTAGAACAGGGCGAGCGGCAGGACGACGGCCTCGAGCTTGGAGTTAGTGATGATCTTGGCGTTGAAGCAGCTCAACACGAAGGTCGTCATCGCGAAGGCGGCCAGCCCCAGCGGGCCCGGGTCGGCGATGGGCGCGTTCGTGGTCTGAGCCGTGGTGTCGACCGCCCGGGCGCCGCGCTGGGGCCCGTCACCGTAGCCCTCGTCTGCGTTTCCGTCGTAGCCGTCCCCGGCCGCGCCACGCTGGTGACGGCCGCCCATCTGGCGCGCGCCCGCACGGCCGCCCGCGTCGTCTTGCGTCAGGCGTTGCGTCTCCCCGACCTCGCGCCCCAGTTGCGGCTCGCGGCCTGTTCCTGGCTGACTTGTCGTCACGTTCGGCCTCCTGACCTGCTGCCAGCTGCTCTGACAGCTCTGTTCGTTAGGCACCGCCGCGGCATCACCCGCACCGCGCCGACTGTGTGCCCTGTCACAGCAGGATTACCCACACCACCCTCGGCAGCAGGTCGACGCGCCGAGGGCAGCGCAGCAACGAGGCGGCCTGGCCGCCTCGTGCTCAGCCTCGGGCGGCCATCTCCTGCTCGTGCCGAGCTCTCGACGCGTCGACGGCGGCCAGGTTCTTCGCCGACAGCCCCTCCCGCTGCAGTGCGGCCCGTTCCTTGGCCTGCCGCAGGCTGTCGGCCTGACCCTGGAACTCGGGCATGACGAACCGGGACAGCAGCTCGTGGGACCGGTGAGTGGCCTCCGGGTTGGCCCACTCGTGATGCAGCAGCATGCAGGTCCCGAAGCCGCCGGACTGGCTCTGCCACTTTTGCAGCAGCTCGACGAGCATCTCGGGCGTCCCGACGACGCCGAGCCCGTTGCCGTTGACGAACTCGATCATCTCGTCGATGTTCTCGCCCGTCACCGCCATCTGCGGGAACGCGGCGACGTGCTGGAAGTAGCGGAACCAGTCGGTGATGCCGAAGGCGACATCGCGGCGGGCCTGCTCCTCGGTCTCCGCCAGGTGCACCATCGACAGCACCCGCCAGCTCGCCCGGTCGGTGACCTGGCCGTACTGCGCCGCCTGCTGCTCCACGACGTCCCAGTGCATCGCGAACTGGTCGATGCCCTGCGCGGCCGCTGCGCCGATGGTCAGCAGGCTGATGCCGTACTTGCCGGCCAGGCGCGCCCCGGTCGGCGAGGCGACGCCCGGGACCGCCACCTCGATCCGGGGCTTGCTGTACGGCCGCAACTGCAGGACAGCGTCGCGCAGGGTGAACCATTCCGTCTCCATCGAGAGCGGCTCGGCGCTCGACAGCAGGTGCAGCACCGCCTGCAGCCCCTCCTCGAGGCGGGGGCGCAACTGCTCGGGCTCCAGCCCGACCATCGCGGCGTCGGTCGGCAGTGAGCCCGGTCCGACACCCAGCATGAACCGCCCGCGGGTCAGGTGGTCGAGGAGCATCGCGCGGTCGGCGACCCACAGCGGGTGGTGGTAGGGCAGCGACACGACACCGGTGCCCAGCTTGATGCGGCGGGTGCGCTCGGCAGCCGCGGCGATGAACACCTCGGGCGAACTGACGATCTCGGTCCCCGCGGAATGGTGCTCCCCCACCCACACCTCGTCGAAGTCGAGCCGGTCGAGCAGCTCGATGAGTTCCAGGTCGCGATGCAGCGAACGCGTGGGGTTCTGGATCGCAGGGTGGAACGGGGCCATGAACATCCCAAAACCGAGCCGGCCGTCCGCGCTGTCCGCCATGCCAATTCCTCCACCCATCGTCCGCCGCGCCGCCTGAGTCCGTCAGTGCCGCAGATACTGCGCCCACTGTGACCCCCGGTCCAGGGCTCACTGCACCCGGGCCGCGCGGGCCCGCAGCAGTCGACTCTCCTGCGGCCATCGTCTGGCAGGTCGCTACCCGCAGCAGCTTCAGCGCGCAGGCTTGTACTCCGACAACACGGACTTGCCCCGGCCCGACTCGACGCTCGGGCGCCGGCTGCGTGCCCTACCCGCTGCCCTGGCCCTGGGCAGCATCGCGCTGACGGCCGTCGCTGCCTGCACACCAGTCGCGCCACCTCCGAAGACCATCCAGACAGCGGCTTTCCGCTTGCACTTCTTGACCGGCGGATCGATTCCGAAGCCGTTGGTGGCCATCCTGGGGGCGCTACCGGTCGCACGCAAGCCGAAATCGCCCAGGTCAGAACCAGGACGTCCTTGCCGAGCAGCAAGGCTACGTCGCCGCTTACGTCCGGGCTCTCAACGCAGCCAATACCTGGTGGAGCGGCCCCGACAGCAGCTGTGTGGCGCCCTACGACGGCACCGCCTACCTGCGTCAACAGGTGAACGCGATGCGCGCGCTCCTACCCGCGATCGACCCACACCGCATCTATGTCGAGGGCTGGTCGAACGGCCGATTCATGGCCGTCTACGCCTTGACCGAGGCACCCGACTTGTTTGCCGCGGGAGGGGAGATCGAGAGCGTCCTCGACCTACCGGCTGCCACACCTGTCCCCGTTCGGGTCAAACACATCCACGCGCTTGGGGACACCGTCGTGCCGATCGCGGGCGGCGACAGCGCTCTCCTGGCGGCGGCGTGCGGGCATCCGATGGACCTGCCCAGCACGTGTGACGAGCCGACGACACTTCCCCCGCAGTCGGTGGTCTCGCTCACGACGGACGCCGGCTCCGGTCCTGGGTTGCACGACTACCAACCTTCCGCCGCTGCCACCCTCTGGGCGTTCATGCGCACGTACCGCAGGTAGTGCACGACAAAGGCCACCAGGCGGCCCGCCACTGTCGGCGCTCAGCGCCCTGCGGCAAGCCCCGGCTCGCGTCGGGTGAGGGCGACGCCCAACCCGATCATGCCGACGCCCAGCGCGAAGTGCAGCCAGTTGTCCGCGGTGTTGACCGGCACGAAGTTCGCGCTGCTGGCCTGGTCGACGACGAGACCGTAGACCCAGAGCACGAGGTAGATCACGCCGCCGCCGATCAGGTAGGCCCGCGAGGTGGCGCGGGTGGGGCTGGCAGCAATGCCGGCCACGCCGAACAACAGGTGAACGACGTTGTGCAGCACCGATACCTGGAAGATGCCGAGCAGCTTGGCCATCGAGTCGTGTCCGGCGCTGCTCAGGTGGCTGTAGTGGGTCGTGATCCCCGGGGTGAAGCCGAGCACGCCCACGAGCAGGAACACCGCTCCTACGGCAAGCGCGGCGAGGCGCACGGGATGCCGGCCGCCGAGCGCAGAGGCCCTCGAGCCCGTGTCAGCAGTAGTCATGACGTCTTTTTCGACGGTTGCAGAACTATTATTTGCTATTCCGTGGCAACTCGAGCGTAGCGGGCTGAACAGTCGACTTCTTTTTCGCGCCAGCGTTGGCGCGCGGATCGTGTACGGCGGCCGACCAAGCGAACTCAGCTGTCCACCGCCCGCGTGGGAGCCGCTCGCGGACGGGCTCCCCATGACGAACCGACGACGAGTACGGAAAAGATGCGGCAGGCTGGGACGGTGCGTCGTCCCAGCCTCGGCCGTTGGCTGCTCGCCGTCGTGGCCCTGCTCGCTGGGGTCGGTGCAGTCATCGCCGGCGTGCAGCCGTCAGCCCGCCACCACGTCACCGTGACACCCTCTGCCCGGGGTGGTTCACGCGCCGTCCTTTCGCCCCAGCTGAAGGTGGTCGCGCTCGGAGATTCGGTCCCCGCCGGCAGCGGCTGCGGCTGCGCGCCGTTCCCGGTGCGTTACGCCAACAGCCTTGCCGCTCAGTCGGACCGCCGGGTGACAGTGAGCAACGACGGCGTGCCTGGGCTCACCAGCGCCGGCTTGACGGCTCAGCTGCAGGACGGGCAGACCACCGCCGACGACGTCGCCTCCGCCGACGTCATCAGCATCACCATCGGCGCGAACGACTTCGACTACGCGCAGGCCAGCGACTCCTGCCCAGGAGGAGCCCTCGGCTGCTACGACGGCCGGCTGGCGACGCTGTCACGCCAGCTCGCCGCCATCCTCGGCCGGGTAGCCGCGCTGCGCCGCGGCGCGTCGACAACCGTCCTGCTGACCGGGTACTGGGACATCTGGAAGGACGGGCGGGTCGCCGCCGCGGCAGGTCCGCGGTACGAGACGGTCGGGAACCAACTGACCGGGCGGGTCAACGAGCGGCTGCAGCGGGCCACTGCAGGAACCGGGGCACGGTATGTCGACCTCGTGACGGCCTTCCGCGGGACCGCGGATGACGACGACACGGGGCTGCTGGCGGACGACGGGGACCATCCCAACACCGCCGGCCACCAGGTGATCGCTGACGCGCTGCTCGCGGCGACTCCCGGCGTACCTACCCGAGATTCAGGCCCCATGTAGGCGCTCGGCCGAACGCTCCCCTGCCTCCCCGCTGGGCGGCAGGGGACGACTCGCGGCTGCTCGGGTGTCTACGAGGCCCCGGCCCGGGTCCGGAGGACCTCGCGGGCAGCTCCGCCCCAGAACGGCACGGCTGCGAGGACGAGCCCGCCGATGCCAATCACCCCGACCGCCGCGTCGACACTCGTCCGGCCCTGGCTGGCCCAGTAGACGTCGGACAGGTCGAGCAGCAGCGCAAGCTCGTCGACGATCAGCGCGGCGCCGATGCCGTAGCCCATGGCAATCATTGGGTGGCTGCGCCGGTGCTCCTCGCCGTGCACGGCTACGCCGCCGACACCGGTCAGCAGCAGGATTCCCAGGTTGTAGTGGTGCAGGTGCTTGCCACCGATGACGATTCCACCGGACCCGCTGCTGCCCGAGTCCCGACGCTTGAGCCAGTGCGTGATCGCGCGGGCGGTCCCAAACGTCGCCGTGAACGCCGCCCACGACAACAGCAGTGCCTGCTCGGACGAGCCGACCCGCTTGCTGTAGACCTCGTGCAGCCGCGTCGGAAGGCTCGCCGGCGACGCCGAATGTCCTGACCCGGTCGCGCCGGCATGCCCCTGACCGGGTTCGGCACCGTTTTGCGGAGCACCGGCGGCGCCCTCCTGGCCGGATGTCGGTGTGAGTGCGGGCACACGCATCACTAGACCGCCAGGCGCCCCCAGGCGCCCCCAGGCGCCGCTGAACGGCCCCGCGGAGCGGCCCGACCGCTCGGTCAGGCCCCGACCAGCTCCTCGTGCCGCTCGCTAGCCACGGAGCGGCGGTGCCGGATGCTGCTGAGCAGGGCCAGCGCGATGAAGCCGACCCCGATCAGGCCGGTGACGACTTCAGGCACCTCGTAGCGGATGGTGACGGCGAGCAGCACGGCGAGGGCTCCGATCGCCCAGTGCGCCCCGTGCTCGAGGTAGATGTACTCCTGCAACGTCCCGCGGCGGACCAGGTAGACGGTCAGCGACCGGATGTACATCGCGCCGATGCCCAGACCTGTCGCGATCACGAAGATGTCCTGGCTGATGGCGAAGGCGCCGACCACGCCGTCGAAGGAGAACGAGGCGTCGATCAGCTCGAGGTAGAGGAACAGGAAGAACGCCGCGCGCCCGACGGCCAGCCTCTCGCCCGCCTGCCCGGGAGCCGCCCCGCTGGCAGCCGCGCCCTCGCCCTCGCTTTCCTCGTCCTCCTCGCCGACCCCGCGGCTCTCGAAGAACTCCCCGAGCCCGCTGACGGCCAGGTAGGTGGCAAGCCCCGCCACCCCTGCGGTGAGCACCTGGGCGACCTTCTGCGCGGGCGCCAACGTCTCGGCGACGACGAGCAGCGCCACGAGCGAGAGCACGACCGACAGCGCACCCACCTCGCCGAGCAGCGAAAGGCGCCGCTCCACCGGCTTGATCCAGTGCACGTCCTTGTCGGTGTCGAGCAGGAAGTCCAGAAAGATCATGAACAGGAAGATGCCGCCGTACGCGGCGATGGCGGGGTGGGCGTCACCGAGCCGGGCAGCGTACTGCGACGGGTCGTCGAGCGCCAACCGGAACACCTCGGTCGGCCCGAGGTGGGCGGTGAGCGCGACGATGACGATCGGGAACAGCAGGCGCATGCCGAAAACGGCGATGATGATGCCGAGGGTGAGGAACAGCGTCTGCCACGTCCGGCTCATCCGCCGCAGGATGGTGGCATTGACCACCGCGTTGTCGAACGAGAGTGATATCTCGAGCACGGCCAGGATGGCGACGACGGCCGCCGCCTGAGGGCCGCCGAGGATCAGAGCGCCGACGACACCGGCAATCGTCACCCCGAAGGCGAATCCGAAGGTCTTGAACACAGTCAGTCCTGTCGTGTGGGCGGGCGGGACGTGGCGGTCAGACGCTGCCGAGGTTAATGGAGGCCTATCGGCGGCGGGGCGTGCTCGGTAGGGTCGGCGCAGTGATCGGCCGCATCGTCATCGCCGACGTCCTCCCCGTCGTCTCCTGCGGCCAGTGGCCGGCGAAAGCGGTCGTCGGCGAGGTCGTGCCCGTGTCGGCGACCGTGTTCCGCGAGGGTCACGACCGGGTCGGCGCCAACGTGGTCATGATCGCGCCTGACGGCCACGCCGGCTCGTTCGTCCGGATGCGGCAGGGTGGCCCCGACGCGCCCTACCGGTTCGAGGCCGAGGTCGTCGTCGACGCGCAGGGCACCTGGCAGCTGCGCATCGAGGCGTGGGCCGACCCGGTGGCCACCTGGCAGCACGCGGTGAGCGTCAAGGCCGAGGCCGGCCAGCAGCTCCCGGAGATGGCGGTCGATCTCGAGGACGGCGCGCTGCTGCTCGAGCGCGCGGCGGAGGGGCTGTCTGCCGAGCACCGGCCGGCCGCCCAGCACGCGGTCGCCGTCCTGCGCAACGTACGGCTCACCGACGTGCACGACCGCATCGCGCCGGCCCTGTCGCAGGCGCTGACCGACGCGCTCGCCGCCACCCCGCTGCGCGAGCTTGTCACAGCCGGACAGACCTACCGGCTGACGGTCGACCGGCGGGCTGCACTGTTCTCGTCGTGGTACGAGCTGTTCCCGCGCTCGGAGGGCGCGAGCCTCGACCCGCCCCGCTCGGGCACCTTCCGCACCGCGGCCGAGCGCCTGCCCGCGGTACGCGACATGGGCTTCGACGTCGTCTACCTGCCCCCCATCCACCCGATCGGCGAGGTCAACCGCAAGGGCCCGAACAACACCCTCACGCCGGGCCCGGACGACCCCGGCTCGCCTTGGGCAATCGGCTCGCGCGAGGGTGGCCACGACGCCGTCCATCCCGACCTCGGCACGATCGACGACTTCGACGCCTTCGTCGCGCGGGCCGGCGAGCTGGGGATGGAGGTCGCGCTCGACCTCGCGATGCAGTGCGCGCCGGACCACCCGTGGGCTACCGAGCACCCGGAGTGGTTCACCACGAAGAGCGACGGCTCCATTGTCTACGCCGAGAACCCGCCGAAGAAGTACCAGGACATCTATCCGCTCAACTTCGACAACGACCCCGAGGGGATCTACGCCGAGATCCTGCGGGTCGTGCGGCACTGGACGGCGCATGGCGTACGCCTGTTCCGGGTCGACAACCCGCACACCAAGCCGGTGCAGTTCTGGGAGCGGCTGATCGCCGAGATCAGAGAGGACGAGCCCGACGTGCTCTTCCTCGCCGAGGCGTTCACCCGGGCACCGATGATGCACACGCTCGGGCGCGTCGGTTTCACGCAGTCCTACACCTACTTCACGTGGCGCACGGCGAAGTGGGAGCTGGAGGAGTACGGGCGCGAGCTGGTCGACGCCGCGTGGCACATGCGCCCCAACTTCTTCGTCAACACCCCGGACATCCTGCACGCCTACCTGCAGTACGGCGGCCCGCCGGCGTTCAAGATCCGGGCCGTGCTCGCGTCGATGCTGAGCCCGGCGTGGGGCGTCTACGCGGGGTATGAGAAGTACGAGCACGTCGCCGTCCGCCCGGGCAGTACCTGGACTCGGAGAAGTACCAGTACCGGCCCCGGGACTGGTCCGACGCACCGCTCGCCGGCTACCTGGGGCTGCTCAACGACGTCCGCCGCCGGCACCCGGCACTGCAGTCGCTGCGGGCCCTGCGCTTCCACCACGCCGACCAGGAGCAGCTGCTGGTGTTCTCCAAGCGAGTGGTGCCGGCGGGGGCCACGCACACCGGGCGGCCCTTGGCCGACACCGAGCAGGCCGACACCGTCCTCGTCGTCGTCAACCTCGACCCGCATGCCGTGCGCGAGGCCACGCTCTGGCTCGACCTGCCCCAGCTCGGTATGGCCTGGGACGAGACCTTCGACGTCGTCGACGAGGTCACCGGCGCCGAGTACGCGTGGGGCCAGTCTAACTACGTCCGCCTCGACCCCTTCGTCGAGCCGGCCCACATCTTCAGCGTCCGGCACAGGAAGGCAGGTCCGTGAGCGAGCAGGGCGGTCCGGGTGAGCAGGAGCTGCCGGAGGTGCCGCCCCTGCCCACGACGGGGTCAGCCGGCGAGGAGTCGACGGACCCGCTCTGGTACAAGCGCGCGGTCTTCTACGAGGTGCTGATCCGCGGTTTCTCCGACTCCAACGGCGACGGCACCGGCGACATCCGCGGCCTCACCGGGCGGATGGACTACCTGCAGTGGCTCGGCGTCGACTGCCTGTGGCTGCTGCCGCTGTACGAGTCACCTCTGCGCGACGGCGGCTACGACATCAGCGACTACCTCAAGATCCTGCCCGAGTTCGGCGACCTCGGCGACTTTGTCGAGCTCGTCAACGAGGCGCACAAGCGCGGCATCCGCATCGTCGCCGACCTGGTCATGAACCACACCAGCGACCAGCACCCCTGGTTCCAGGCGTCACGCTCGGACCCCGACGGGCCGTTCGGG
>JAABUM010005820.1_pt1 | contig 12600 bp, 10 predicted proteins | sample 5559161 | NCBI WGS metagenome assembly JAABUM01 (sample SAMN10711868, study PRJNA513369) | rock metagenome | isolation source: Antarctica rocks | place: Antarctica: Victoria Land, Siegfried Peak nord | reverse complement strand
AAAGACCTCGTCCTGGCGGGGCAGGAAGGCTCCCCCGCTGTCGACGAGATACAGGCAGGGCAGGCTGTTCTGCAGCGCCACCTCCTGCGCCCGCAGGTGCTTCTTGACCGTCATCGGGTAGTAGGTGCCGCCCTTGACGGTCGCGTCGTTGGTGACGATGACGCACTCGCGGCCGCTGACCCGCCCGATGCCGGTGATGATGCCCGCGCCGGGCGCGTCGTCGTCGTACATCCCCCCGGCCGCAAGCGGGCTGAGCTCGAGGAACGGGCTGCCCGGGTCGAGCAGGGCGTCGACCCGCTCGCGCGGCAGCAGCTTGCCGCGCTCGACGTGACGGCTACGCGAGCGCTCGGGACCGCCGAGCGCCGCTGCGGCCAGCCGCGTGTCGAGCTCGTCGACCAGGCAGCGCTGGGCCTCGGCATTGCGGGTGAAGGCGGCGCTGCGCGGGTCGACGGCCGTGCCGAGACGAGAGCCCTCCATTGGCTGCGACCTCCCGGCGATCAGCGTCCTACTCATCAGACTGGGCTCAGGTTAGGCGCGGCGTATGCGAGCGTCCTGGTCGGTGTTCGGGCACGGGCCGGGGCGGGTCCCCAGCTTGAAGGTGCGGCTCAGCTGCGGCCGGGTCAGTCACCGGTGACGCCGTCGAGCAGCTCGCGGGCCGCGTCGGCATGCCCGTTGTGCCGGGCGGTCTCCTCCAACATGTGCAGCAGGACGAAACGCAGGTCCATCTCGCCGCCACGGGGGTGCGGCGCCCGGTCATCCAGGGAGATTGCGCTCGCGACGACCGCGCGGCTGCGGGCGCAGGCCCGCTGGTAGCCGGAGACGACCGAGACGAGCGTGTCCTCGGCTTTCAGCACCCAGTCGGTCTCGGTGCCGTCCTGCTCGACGAACAGGTCACGCTCGCCGGTCTGGGCGAAGTTGACGACGAACCAGCCGTGCTCGACCGCAGTGAGGTGCTTGACCAGCGCGAGCAACGACACGCCCGAGGCGAGCATCGGGCGCCGGGCCTCCGCGTCGGTCAGCCCGTCGAGCTTGTCCACGACGGTTGCCCGGTGGCGGTCGAGCCACGCCGCCAGGGCCACACGCTCCTGCGCCACCCGCGGAGCCGCCGGGCGTTGGTCGGCCACGCGAGGCAGATTACCGGCGGGGTCTCCCCCGCCCCGGGCGGGCGGGTGTCGAGGTTGCATGTGTCCTGGGCCTGCGGGCGGTCCAGATGCGGCGTGACGCGGGCCGACACGCCGTCGCTGAGGCAAGCCATATGCAGTTCGGACAGGCTCCTGCCAAAGCCCTTGACGTCCAGGGGTCGGCGGGCTTTACCGCATCGCGAGGGGTCAGCCCGACGGCGCCCGCACCGCCGCCACGGCCCCGGCCGCAACGCTTGGCTGGTCGCCCGCCCCTGCCCCAGCCCCGTCGCCCGCCGCGCTGCGCAGCGCGTCACTCGTCCGCTGGATGTGGTGCGCGAGCACGTCCGCTGCCGCCTGCCGGTCGCGGGCGAGGACCGCGTCGAGCAGCTGCCGGTGTTCCTGGTCGACGTCGCGGTGGTAGTCGTGGCCAAGCGGGCGCGACCACCACCGGTACAGGGCCGCGGCGTCGCGCAGCGATATCGCCACCTCGTACAGCCTGCCGTTCCCGCACCCGCGCAGCGTGCACTGGTGGAACTGCTCGTGCGCCGCGAACCAGGCGCTGTTCAGGTCGCCGTCCGGCCGAATCTTCGGCGTGTTGGACATCTGGTGGTGGGCTGCGACGACTGACGACTCCCAGCTGATGTCGCCGCGCTCGATCGCCTGTCCGACGACCAGCGTCTCGACCTGAGTCCGGGCCTCGGTCAACTCGTCGAGATCCTTCAGGCTCAGCGGCGTCACCCGGTAGCCCTGCTGCGGCACGGTGACGGCCAGGCCCTGCTCGGCCAAGCGGGTCAGTGCCTCACGCACGACGGACTGGCTCACTGAGAACCGATCGGCGAGCTCGACCAGCCGCAAGCGCTGACCGGGTGCGAGCAGGCCGCGCAGCACGTCATCGCGCAATTGCGCGTGCACGAACGACGAGCGGGTCTCGGGACCGCCCAAGGACATGGGCCGACCCTACGCGTACTCGCGCATCGCAGCAATTCGCGAGATTGTCTTGCGTTCTCGCTAGGCCAGCGTCATGCTCTGAGTCACCACGCGAAGTGGGCAGCCGCAAGGCCTGACGCATCACGCTGACACGCTGCCAGAGAGGACAACGCCGTGCCCCTGCACCGCCTCACCCAGATCGTCATGGGCGTTCCGAACGTCGAGCAGACCGCTGGCTACTACGCCGACTTCGGCCTGACCCCCCGGCTCGCGGAAGAGGTCAGCGTCTGGGGCGTGGCGTCACCTGCCCCGACCGGGGACCACACGCTGTCCACCGTCGACGGCGGCGAGCAGCTGCGCATCGTCCACTCCGACCGGCGCAGGCTGATGCAGTTGGGCGTCGGTGCAGACGACCCGGACGACCTCGATCGGGTCGCCGCCTCGCTGGCCGCACTCGGCGTCTCCGTCCAGCGCACCGACACCAGCGTGTGCGCGGTCGACCCCGGTACCGAGGTGCTCGTCAATGTGGAGCTCGCCGACCGCTACGCCCCGGATCCCACCCCCGCTCCGGCCTACAACACCCCGGGCGTCAATGCTCGCAAGCAGGAGCGGGCCCCCGGCATCCTGCGCGAGGAGCCGGTCCGGCCCCGCAAGCTGGGGCACGTCGTGCTCGGCTCCACCGACCAGGCGTTCTCGCAGAAGTTCCTCCAGCAGGGCATCGGGTTCAAGGTGAGCGATACCGTGCCGGGGCTCGCCGCGTTCATGCGCTGCTCGACTGACCACCACAACGTCCTGGTGCAGCAGGCGCCCGTGGCGTTCCTGCACCACACGTCGTGGCAGGTCGACGACATCGACGAGATCGGCCGCGGCGCGTCATCGATGCTGGAGGCCGATCCGTCGCGGCACACGTGGGGCCTCGGCCGGCACTTCATCGGCTCGAACTTCTTCTGGTACCTCAAGGACCCGGCCGGCAACTTCTCGGAGTACTACTCCGACCTCGACTGCATCGTCGATGACGCGCTGTGGAAGCCCGGCGTGTGGGAAGGTGCCAAGTCGCTGCTGGCCTGGGGACCGCCGCCTCCAGCGTCATTCCTCGCTCCTGAGGACCTCGGTGCCCTCATGGCCGGCGCGCACGAGGCCGGCTGATGACCGGTCCCGAGACGCTGGACGTCTCTCACCCGGTGGCGGCAGCACCAACCAACAGCACGCACTCCGACGTGCTGATCGTCGGCGCGGGACCGGTCGGGCTCGTCAGTGCGCTGCTGATCGCCCGCCGTGGCTGGCGGGTCACCGTGCTGGAGCGCTGGCCCGAGCCGTATGCGCAACCCCGGGCGGTGCACTTCGACGACGAGGTCGCCCGGCTGCTGTCGGACGCCGGCATCGGCGACCAGATCGGTCGGCTCACCGAGCCGGCAGACGTCTACGAGTGGCGTAACGGCGAGCAGCAGACCCTGCTGCGCTTCGACTACGCCGGCGCCGGACCCTCCGGGTGGCCGCTCGCCTCGATGATGCATCAGCCCGGACTCGAGGACGCCCTGCGGGAAGCGGCCGCTGCCACCGACGGGGTCGACATGCTGAGCGGCCACGAGGCCGTCCAGCTGACCGAGGCCGCGGACCATGTCGAAGTCGTCTCCAGAGACGCTGCCGGCGAGCAGCACACCTTCACCGCGGCCTGGGTGATCGGCTGCGACGGCGCCAACAGCTTCGTCCGAGCGCATATGCCCACTGAGATGACCGACCTCGGCTTCTTCTACGACTGGCTGATCGTCGACATCGTGCCGAACGAGGCGCGTACCTGGAATCCGACGAACCTGCAGGTCTGTGACCCGCAGCGCCCCACGACTGTGGTGTCGGGCGGGCCCGGTCGCCGGCGTTGGGAGTTCATGCGGATGCCTGGTGAGGACGTCGAGGACCTCAACCGGAAGGAGACGGCCTGGCAGCGGCTCGCCCATTGGGGGATGACGCCGGACACCTGCACGCTGGAGCGGCACGCGATCTACACGTTCCAGGCTCGCTGGGCCGACCAGTGGCGCTCGGGGAGGCTGCTGCTTGCCGGCGACAGCGCCCATCTGATGCCGCCGTTCGCCGGCCAGGGCATGTGCTCGGGCATTCGCGACGCCTCGAACCTGAGCTGGAAGCTGGACCTCGTCCTGCGTGGACTGGCGGGTGACGAGCTGCTCGACACCTACACCTTCGAGCGCAGCACGCACGTCCAGCACGCCATCGGGATGTCGGTCGAGCTCGGCAAGGTCATCTGCGTCACCGACCCGGAGGTCGCCGCACAGCGGGACGCCTTCATGATCAGCCAGGACGCCGACCCGTCGCGAATCCTGCCGCCGCTGCCACCGTCGACCCTGACCGGCGGGGTCGTCCACCGCACGGCCGGCGAACCCGCCCCCGGTGCAGGTGTGCTCACCCCACAGGCAAGGCTCACCTACCGGGGCCGGACCGGCTTGCTCGACGACGTCGTCGGCTCCGGCTTTCTGCTCGTGTGCACGGAGGACCCGGCCACCGCGCTCGATGAGGACCAGCAGGCCTTTCTTGCCGCCATCGGCGCGCACGTGCTGCAGGTGCTTCCGGCCGGCACCGCTAGCACCGATGCGGCGATCGACGTTGATGGCGCTCTGCTCGGGCACCTGACGGCCGCCGGCCAGGTGGCAGCGCTGATCCGTCCAGACCACTACCTGTTCGGCACTGCGACGAGCATGAGCGAGCTACCGGAGCTGGTCTCGGACTTGCGCCAGCAGCTGTCGATCACGAGGTCAGCGGACCTCAGCGCCACCTCGATCTGACGTCGATCTGAAGGGAAGCAGCGATGCCGACGATCCCCAGCTACCCCCACGACATCTTCACCGACGAGGTGCTGCTCGAACCGTACGAGCACTACCGCGCCCTGCGCGAGCTCGGGCCGGTGGTGTGGCTCGAGGCCCACCAGATGTACGCGCTACCGCGGTACGCAGATGTGCGTGCCGCTCTCGCCGACGCAAAGACGTTCTGCTCCGGGCAGGGCGTCGGCCTGAACGACGTCGTCAACGGCATCGGCGTCGGCGGCACGCTGATGAGTGACGGCCGGCAGCACGAGCATCAGCGCAGCATCATCGGGAAGGGCCTGACCCCTCGGGCGCTGCGGTCGCTGCAGGACAGTGTCGAGCAGCTCGCGACGGACCGGGTGGCGGAGCTGGTCGAGCGCGGCAGCTTCGACGCCGTCGCGGACCTGGCCCGGGCCCTTCCGCTCTCGGTGGTGCCCGACCTGGTTGGCTGGCCGGCGGGCGGCCGCGACCACCTGCTGGAGTGGGCCGCCGCGACGTTCGACCTGCTAGGCCCGCTGAATACGCGCGCTCAGCAAGCCGGCCCGAGAGTGCAGGAGATGGTGGAGTTCGCCGTCACGACCGCCACCGAGGGCAACTTCATCCCCGGCAGCGTGGGAGCTGCCATGCTCGAAGGAGCCCAGCGCGGCGAGCTCGAACCCGCCATCGTGCCGCTGCTGGTGCTCGACTACATCGGCCCGTCGCTGGACACCACGATCAGCGCCATCGGCAGCGCGGTTCAGCTGCTGGCCGCCCACCCCGAGCAGTGGGCCACGCTGAAGGCCGACCCCTCACTCATCCCCAACGCGTTCAACGAGACGGTGCGGCTGGAGTCGCCGATTCGCGCCTTCAGCCGGGTCACGACCGCCCCCACCAGCGTCGATGGGTACGACAGCGACGCGGGTGCCCGGATGATCGTGCTCTACGCCTCAGCCAACCGCGACGACCGCAAGTTCGACCGCCCCGACGAGTTCGACGTCGCCCGCTCCAATGCGGCCGAACACGTCGGATTCGGCTACGGCACCCACGGCTGCGCCGGTCAGGGCCTGGCCCGGCTGGAATCCCACGCAGTGCTGCAGGCACTCGTCAACCAGGTCGACAGTTTCGAGCTCGGAGCGGGCGTACGCGGGCTGAACAATCTGATCAATGCCTGGGCAAGCCTGCCGGTGACCGCGCGTCCCACCCGCGAAGCCGCGATGAGCGGCGCATGACCGGCCGTGCCAGGCGCCGATCGACCACCACACGCGGACCCAGTGAGGTGACCTGATGCGCGTCATCGTCGACGAAACCCGTTGCGAGGGGCACGGCCAGTGCCAGGGCACCGCTCCCGACGTGTTCGAGCTCAACGACGAGGGCGTCTCTGTCGTTCTGCACGACCCGGTACCGGATGCCCTGAGGCGGCAGGCCGAGGCAGGGGTGCGGGTCTGTCCGATGGCGGCGCTGAGTACGTCCGGCTGAAGCGGACGTCTACACCCACATGCCTGAGCAGTCCGCGCCCCTCGATCCGCAGGCCATCGACCTACACGCACATTTCCTGCCGCCGCGGTACCGCCAGAGTGCGCTCGCACACGGGCAGGCCCATCCCGACGGGATGCCGGCACTACCGGAGTGGAACGTCACCGACGCCATCGCGATGATGGACGACATCGGTATCCGCGCCGCTGTGCTGTCGATCTCGTCGCCCGGCGTCGGGTTCCTCGAGTCGGCGGAGGACAGGGCCGACCTGGCGAGAGGTGTCAACGAGGACGGCGCCGCAGCGGTCGCCGAGTTCCCAGGCCGGTTCGGACTGCTCGCAACGCTGCCACTCCCTGACATCGACCTGTCGCTGCGCGAGATCGAGTACGCGTTCGACAGGCTCCATGCCGACGGCGTCGCGCTGCACACTCACTACGACGACGTGTACCTGGGCGACGAGCAGCTGGAGCCGGCGATGGCCGCACTTCACGCACGCGGCGCGCTTGTCACGATCCACCCGGTCTCGCCGTGCGGCTGGGAGGCCGTGGCGTTCGGCCGCCCGCGGCCCATCGTCGAGTTCCTGTTCGACACCACGCGGGCGGTCGTCAACCTGGCGCTGTCCGGTGTCCTGGACCGCTACCCGGGCATCCGCTGGGTGGTGCCGCATGCGGGTGCCGCGCTGCCGGTGCTGGCCGACCGCGTCAACCTGCTGTTCTCGGCCCTCAGCCCGCCGGGCTCGCCGCCGGTCGACGTGGTCGCCGCCCTGCGGCGCCTGCACTACGACGTCGCGGGGGTTCCACTTCCCCGCGCGCTGCCGGCACTGCTCACCCTCGTCGACGGCGACCGGCTGGTCTACGGCAGCGACTACCCGTTCACCCATGCTGCGATCGTCGACCGGTTGGCCAGAGCGCTGGTCGAGAGTCCCGCGCTCGATGACGCGCTCCGGCGAGCGGTGTTCAGCGGGACTGCGGAGCGGCTGATCCCCCGACTGGCGGCCGCTGCCGGACGTTGATCGGCAGCCCAGCGCCTGCGGAACCGTCAGCGGTTGCGCACTGCGTCACCGGCGTCTGCGTGCAGCCGCAGCGCCCCTGCTGCCGCGAGCATCGGCATCACGGTCATGATCAGGAACGCGATCGTGTACTGGTCGGACACGCGGGACGGGCCGGGCAGTACCGAGCCGGTGGCGGCACCGATGCGGATCGCGACCGAGGCCAGGGCAACGCCCAGGCCGAGAGAGAGCTGCTGCACGGTGGCGGCCAAACCGTTGGCGTGCGCCATCTGGCTTGCCGGGACGTCGCTGAAGATGAGCGTGTTGTACGAGGTGCCGCCGATCGACCGGAACACGCCGCTGAGGACGGCGACGGCGGCGATGAGCAGCAGCGGCGTGGATCGGGTGAACAGGCCCAGGCAGGCCATCGACGCGGCGAGCGCTGAGTCCGTGGCCGTCAGCAGCGCGCGGAACCCGAAGCGGTTCACCAGAGCACTGACCACCGGTTTGATGCCGATGTTGCCGGCGAACAGGCACAGGACGACGGCCCCGGCCTTGATGGGGCTCCAGCCGAAGGCAGTTTCGAACTGCAGCGGCAGCAGGAAGGGCACCGACGCGATCGCGAGGTAGAACAACGCGCCCGTCCCCACTGAGGTGCGGAAGGTCGAAATGCGAAGGGTGCTCAGGTCGATCAGCGGGTGAGGCGTCCGCCGCAGGTGCCACACGGTCGTCACGAGGGCTGCCAGGGAGGCCGCGGCCAGCAGCACGACGAGCCGCCACGGTGGAGCTGGCGAGGCAGCCATGCTCGCGGCGTAGGTCAGGCCGCCGAGACCCGTGCAGGTCAGCAGGACGCCGAGCCAGTCGAGTCGCGGCGCGTCGCCGGTCGGGGTGTCCGGCACTAGCCGCAGCGCTGCGACGAAGGCAGCCGCCCCCAGCGGGATGTTGATGACGAACAACCAGCGCCACCCGGCGTACGTGGTGATGATCCCGCCCGCCAGTGGAGCAATGACCGGGGCCACCAGAGCGGGCCAGACGATGTAGGAGACCAAGCGCATGATGTCTGCCTTGGCCGCGCCACCGAGGACGGCGAGCCGACCGACGGGGACCATCATCGCTCCACCGATGCCCTGCAGGACGCGCAGCGCCACCAGCTCGCCGAGGCCGACACTCGTCGCGCAGAGCAGGGATGCGAGGGTGAAGACGGCGATGGCCGACAGGAAGATCCTGCGTGTCCCGAAGCGGGTCACCAGCCACCCGCTGAGCGGGATGAAGACGGCAAGGGTCACCAGATAGGCCGTGACGACAAGCCCGATCGCCGGGATGGATACTTTTAGACTGGCAGCGATCTGCGGAGCTGAGGTGGTCACGATCGTGCCGTCGAGGATCTCCATGAACAGGCATCCCGCTACCAGCAGGGCGACACGACGTTCTCGGACGTCGATCAGGGGAGCCTCACCAGGTCAGCTGCGGGCATGGCAACCGGGCGGCAGAGACACAGTCTTGACATGGGTCACAGCCCGGCCACACCATCTACCTATTCATCATGCTTGATTCGAGCTGAGCCGCCGCGCCAGGCCGTTACGCATCGTGTTCAGTTCACTGCAGGCTCGACCAGAAGGACACCAACTGTGCGTATCGCCAACCTCGCTGGGCGGCTCGTCGTCATTGTCGACGACACGGCGGTCGACGTGGAGAAGGCCAGCAACGGCGAGTTCGGCGCATCGCCGCAGGACATCTACGAGCGGTGGGAGGCTTTCACAGCCTGGGCCGCCCAGGCCTCACTGCCGGCCGGTGACTCGTTCGACCACGACGAGCTGGGCTCCCCCGCCCCCGCCCCGCGGCAGGTGCTCGCCATCGGCTTGAACTACCGGGCGCACGCTGCCGAATCCGGGTTCGCCGCCCCGAGCACTGAACCGCCGGTGTTCACCAAGTTCCCCTCGTGCATCATCGGCCCGCGCGGCGAGATCACCCTGCCTCCCGGGGGCCACACCGACTGGGAGGTCGAGCTCGTGGCCATCATCGGCCGCCGAGCCTTCCAGGTCCCGGTCGAGGACGCTCTGTCCTACGTTGCCGGCTACGCGGTCGGCCAAGACGTCTCGGAACGCATTCTGCAGGCAGCAGCCGTGCCGCCGCAGTTCAGCCTGGGCAAGTCGTTGCCCGGCTTCGGGCCCGGTCCGTGGCTGGTCACCCTGGACGATTTCGATGACCCCAACGACCTCGAGCTCGGCTGCGCGGTCGACGGCGAGCAGATGCAGCTCGGTCGGACCAGCGACTTAATCTTCTCCGTGCCGGCGCTCGTGGCCAAGTTGTCGGCGACCATGCCGCTGCTGCCCGGCGACGTCATCTTCACCGGCACCCCGTCCGGTGTGGGGCTGGGCCGCACCCCGCAGCGCTGGCTGGCAGACGGTGAGGAGCTGGTGACCCACATCGAGGGCATCGGCGAGCTGCGTCACCGGTTCACCGCGGCGAAGGAGGCCTGAGGATGGCCGTGCCCGGCAGCTATGACGTGGCCATCGTCGGCTACGGGCCCGTCGGTCAGCTGCTCGCGACCCTGCTCGGCCAGCGCGGCTACCAGGTGGTCGTCATCGAGCGCTACGCCGACATCTATCCGATGCCCCGCGCCGTCCACTTCGACGACGAGGTCGCCCGCATCCTGCAGTCCGTCGACATCCGCTCCGACACCAACCCGATCATCGAGCCCTATGACAACTGGTACGAGTGGCGCAACGCCGCACGCCAGACCCTGCTGAAGGTCGACTGGCGGGGCGTGGGGCCATCCTGGTGGCACACCGCCAACTTCTTCGCTCAGCCCGACCTCGAACGCGAGCTTTGCGCCCGCGCGGCGGCGCAAGCCACCGTCACCGTGCGCCGCGGGCTCACCGTCGTCGACGTTCAGCAGGACGACTACGGCGTCACCCTGGTGGTCCAGCCGACGGTCCAGTCCGGCGGGGCCCAGCAGAACGAGACCCAGCAGCCCGAGACAGTACGAGCCCGCTTCCTGGTCGGTTGCGACGGAGCCAACAGCACGGTCCGCAAGCTGGCGGGCCTCACCGTCGCCGACCTCGGGTTCTTCTTCGACTGGCTGATCCTGGACATGATCCCGCATGAGCCGATGACCTTCGACCCACCGGCGTGGCAGCTGTGCGACCCCGCGCGGCCCACCACCATCGTCCCCGGTGGGCCGGGCAGGCGGCGCTGGGAGTTCATGGCGCTGCCCGGCGAGGACATCAACGACCTGAACAAGGCCGAGACGGCGTGGGAGTTCCTGCAGCCCTGGGGTGTCACCCCCGACAATGCGGTGCTCGAACGGCACACGGTCTACCGGTTCCAGGCCCACTGGGCTGACCAGTGGCGAAGCGGGCGGGTGCTGATCGCCGGTGACGCCGCGCATCTCATGCCGCCGTTCGCCGGGCAGGGGATGTGCGCCGGGCTGCGCGACGTGTTCAACCTGGCCTGGAAGCTGGACCTGGTGCTGCGCGGGGTCGCTGACGAGCAGCTGCTCGACACGTACGGCCTCGAACGGGCCCCACATGTGCGGTACTTCATCGACGTGTCCATCGGCCTGGGTCGCGTGATCTGCGTGCCCGGGCAGGCGGACGCAGCCGAGCGCGACAAGCAGATGATCGCCCAGCTGGAGAACCCCCGGCTCGCGCCGCCGCCTCCCCCGCCGCCGCGGCTGGGCCCCGGCCTGCTCGCCGCCGACGACCCTCACGCCGGGCTGCTCGCGATCCAGTCCCGCGTCACGTACGGCAACGTCGAGGGGCTGTTCGACGACGTGGTCGGCCGCGGCTGGTTCATCCTCACGACGGCGCCGGAGGTACCGCTGCCGGCTGCGGCGCAGGACACCCTGAAGCGGATCGGCGCCAGGGTGCTGCGCATCGGCCCGCCGGGGTCCGCAGGGATCGACCTGGGCGACGTCGACGGGCGCTACCTCGACTGGCTCGCCGAGCTCGGTGCCGACACGGTCATCGTTCGCCCGGACTTCTACGTCTACGCTGCGGCTGACGCCGCGCTGGTCGCTCCGTTGCTGGCCCAGCTGGACGCCCAGCTAAGCGGCTCGGCCATGTCAGCGGCGGTCTAACCGCGGGAGCCGGCGGCAGACCCCGGCCGTGACGGCGACGAGCGCCTGGCTGACGCTCCACCACGACACCCCGTACTCGCGGCCACCTCGCCGGCGGCCCACCGCGAACCCGAGTGCCCGCTCCAGCGCCTCCCGCAGCCGGCCGGTCAGCCGCCGCCGCGGACACAACTGAGCGAGCGTTCGACGAAGGTCCGCCGTGGGCTGCGACGCTCGTCGCAGAACAGCCGCCGCTTGTCCCAGCGCACCATCCACAGACGGCCGCACGACAGGTCCCACACGCCATCGTCCGCCCGGAGTGCACTTGGCCGGTGACGACGCCGCGGTCCGGCCAGCCCTGCGCCTGCACACACTGCAGGACCAGCACTCGGACGCCCAACGGGTTGACGATGACCTCGGCGGCCGTGAAACCATCCAGGTCGGACAACAGCGACCTAACGTGCTCCGTGTTCGCTACGACACACCCACCAGGATCAATCACTATTCACCGCGAAGAGCCCGCTGACGGCTCAGATCGAGAACTGAAGGAGAGTCAGGTGCAGGTAACACTCAGATCGAGTAATCCGAACGACTTTACTCAGGAGGACCTGCTTGGTCTTCGCAATGACCTGACGCTCCAGATTCACACTCACGGCGACGAGCACCGCCTGAGCGTCAACACCGAAACACCCCCAGCGCTGGGAGCGGGAACGCCTGGCACGATATCCTGCAAGTTGTTATTCCGAATGCCGATTGGCTCAAGGACGGCGCTTGCTCATACCCGTTCAAGACGGTGGAGACCTACATGAGGAAGCGCTATTCTCTCCTTACGAGGAGGACCGTCCCCGGGAAGGCGTCTATCTCCTCGGACCGGACGGTCACGAAGTACTCTTGAGAAGAGTGGTGAGCAAGACCGACGACGCTTAGTAGTCACTGACGGACCGATGTCTTACGTGAGAAGAGGGATCGCCCCAATGGCTGAAGCCGGTTCAATATCAACAATACGAGAGGTGACTTCTGGTCCCTGGGTGCCTTACGAATGCGGTTCGACGCTAGTAACCAGACTGGATCGTGACACCGCGCTCCGCTTGTCCCAGCTCGTTTCCGGACTGCCAGGGGACTTAGACCTGGTCTCATAACCGGTCGGTCGTGGCGAGGCGGCGGAAGTTGATCAGGGTGGCGGCGAGGGTGAGTAGGGGTCGCAGGGTGCGTTCGGTTCTGTCGTAGCGCAGGCCGAGGCGCTTG